>Ga0070741_10001565_pt1 | contig 68753 bp, 56 predicted proteins | sample Coa_R1_4_FD_66440 | JGI IMG/M metagenome (GOLD analysis project Ga0070741, IMG submission 66440) | Surface soil microbial communities from Centralia Pennsylvania, which are recovering from an underground coalmine fire - Coalmine... | ecosystem: Environmental > Terrestrial > Soil > Unclassified ... | reverse complement strand
AGTCACTCGGCTACCGGACACCTGAAGCAGTTTTCAAAGAACGAACTGGATAATTTAGTGGGCGACACGATCCATCTAAAAAAACTGCATTCTGGTCTTGAAAATGGGGTACACCTTACGTAGCCGAGGAAAGACCTCATTGGGGAGCCTCCTTTGTGATGAGACGGCTTTATGGCGACCGCATTTTAGCACGTGGCTTGAAAAAAATAACGGCCAGTGCTATCGAGGCTTCGCTTTTTTCATTCAAGTGCGAAGGAGATTTCCGAATGGCATATATGATGTTCTGGCCGATTATCATCATCACGCTGGTGACCGTGATGGTCGTGGTCGTGCTTCTGATTGCTGACCTCCTAATCAACTACCGGAAAAAATTGCTGCGGCCAATGAGCTGGCTGGAGAAGGCCCTCGTCTTCGTCCTCCCCCTGATCCTGAGTGGCTGGGTGCTGACAGGATTCACGGTCTGGGAGATTTCAAACCGGCTGGAAAAATTTCCTGAGATCATGACTCGTGCTGTCAAACCCGGAGGCGAGATAGTAACGGGGCAGGGTCCTTGGGACCCGGTTGAGAAAGCCCCTCCTTCGGACGTGGAGCGGCGGCTGGCCTACGTTCAGAGCGGCTTCCGATTGCAGATGACCACAATGCTCCTCGTCTGCATTTACGGCTTCGTGAAGTGGTGGGAGCTGTTCAGCAGGCTCAGGCGTAAGCCTCAAGTCAGTGCCGCCGCGTAGTCAAAAACAGCTATTAATTGGAGCAGGAAAGTGGTAGAATTCTGAGCAACGGATTTACCGTTTCAGTTTGAAAACCCGGCGTGTAAGGTGTTGATTCTGAAGAGACAGGCTGGCTGAAAGCATTTCCCAATTTTCAGTCCGTTGCTCTACCAACTGAGCTACCTGGCCATGACAATCCAATGCTTTGGGATGACGCCTGATACAGCCAACTCCCCAAAACGGAGTGCGTATGGTAATGATCGTCACGCTGTCTGTCAACCAGCATCCAGAGGGCTTAACTGGTGCTGCGCGATGAGAGGGGCGAAAAAGAGATGAGTCCTCATTGCGCATTGTTGAAAAATTCGGAGTAGTTTCACCTGCCCGCTTGTGCTATATTCGCGCGCGCTTCCTGCCGCCCCAGCTGGCCCCATGATAAGCAACGACCCTCTGATCAGCGGACCATCCTGCTAATACTCCGGCCCTTGAGTTTCCGCCTGCCGCGGACTTATGGCTCAACCTGTACCTGAGAAATTGATGCTTTGGCGGGCAACCGGGCCGCGACGATCCGGCGCACGCGCGCGCATTGCTGCTGCAGGTAATCCTTAAAATCGTCCGCGCTGTCCGGCTGTTTCAGAGTGATCGGCGGGTGATAAATGATGGTGACTTTGTGCGGACGAGGGAAACGATGATGGGGGGAGAGTGCTTCATAACCGCCGATGATCGTCACCGGCACGATCGGGGCATGGGTGTCGAGAGCCAGGCGAATGAAACCCGGCTTGAATGGCATGAGTTCTCCGGTGCGGGTGCGCCCGCCTTCGGGAAAGATCACCAGCGGGCCGCCGGCGCGCAGCTGCCTGAGGGATTCGCGCAGCGCCGCGCGGTCGCCGGATTCGAGTCTGACCGGGAACCCGCCGTAAATCCGAATCAGCCGGCCGAGAACTGGCATGCGGACGAAACGATCCCACGTCATATAGCGCATCGGGCGGCCCAAGGGGAGCGAGATCCAGATTGGATCAAGGAAGCTGACATGATTCGGGGCCAGAATGACCGGCCCTTCGCGCGGCACGCTCCCCACGCCGCAAAAGGAGATGCGGAAATAGAAGCGGCAGATCACCCAGGAAATCAGGCGTGTGATGTGGAACAGCAATCTCGTTTCTCCGAATCAGGTCGCGAGCTTCGTGGTGATGCTGGAAATCCCATTTGGCGCCCAGGAGGGCTGGTTTTCATTTCGCCGAAGGATGCGTATTGTGCCTGAACCCGGCAGTGCCGCGCAATCGGCGCTGCCACCGGAATCTGTCGGGCTCACCCGAAGGATTCAAGAAAGATGAAGATGGAAACAAGAAAAGAAGCGCCGCTGGAAATTCGCGGGTCGTTGCAAACACATAGCCTGCCCGAGGTGATGCGCCGGATTTACACCGAGCGGCGCACTGGGGAACTGCTGGTCGTGAAAGATGTCATCCGGCGGCGGGTATACTTCGAAATGGGGCTGGCCGTCTTTGCCGCCTCGAATCGCAAGGGCGACCGGCTGGGCGCGTTTCTGCTGCGGCGCGGGGACATCAATCAGACGGTCTTCGACATGATCAACACGATGGTCCCGCGCGGGCGCAGGTTCGGGCAGATGCTGGTCGAGATGGGGATCATTAACGAAGACCAGCTGACCAAGGCCGTCCACGAGCAGGTCCTTTCGATGATCTATTCGCTCTTTGAATGGACCAAGGGCGATTTCGAGTTCACCGAACGCACGACCACCAATGTGCCGGCCGACTTGAAACTGAGGCTTTCGATGGCCGACATCATCCTCGAAGGCGTGGGCCGGGTTCGCGATCTCAGCGTCGTGCGGCGCGGGATGGGCGATCTCAATCGCCTGATTGCGCCTTCTTCCGATCCGTTGCTGCGCCTGCAGCAGGCTTCACTCAGGCCGCTCGAGCAGAGCCTGCTCGGTCAGGTGACCGAGCCGACCGACCTGCTTTCGATCTTGGTTTTCAGTCAGCAGCCGGCGGCTGATACGATCCGCGCCTTGTACGGGCTGCTTTCGGCCGGGTTCCTGACCTGGATGCCGGCGCAGGCCGAAGAGACTGTGCCGGCGGCCAAAGTGCCTGGTAACGTTTCCGCGCCGCCATCGCCGCCGACCGAGAGACCGATAGTGAAGGCCACCATAACGCCGGAAGTCGTGGTGACATTACCGCAGCCGCCACTCAACGTGACCGTGGTTCCGGAAGCCATCGAGATTTCACTGGATCCGGAAGAGGATCTGGTCGCGGATTTGCCGGGGGCGGCCGTCGAGTCACAACCGCCGTCGAAAGTCGCCGATCAGCCAGCCGGGTCGCAGATGGCGATGCCTGATTCAGTGGTTGATGCTGCTCAGGCGGCGAAGAACGCAGAGCCGGGGAAGGCTTGGGAAGAAGAGCAGCGTCGTGAGGTCGAACGACTCCGCGCGCGCGTCGGATCGGATGATCCATACACGATCTTCGGGGTTGAGCGGAACGCAGACCTCAGCCACTTCAAGGCGGCGTACCACGAACTGCTGCGGCATTTTCACCCGGACAAGTTCCGCCAGTCATCGAAAGAGCTGCGTGAAGAGGTCGAGGAGATTTTTCAGGCGGTCACTGCCGCCTGGAACCGGGTGCAGGATGAATGGCAGCGGAATCCGCGGGCCGTCCGGGGGCGATCATCGGCGCCCAGTCAGACCTCAGCGTCAGCCCCTGCCGGGCAGGAAATTCTGCCCTCCGATAATTTGTCACAGGAAGCACTTGAGAATATGGCAGAGGCCTCATACCGCGACGGTCTGCTCAGCCTGATGTCGAGGAAATACAATGATGCCGCGGGACTGCTGAGGAGGGCCGTCCAGCTCAACCCGGACAAGGCCGCGTACCATTCAGCCCTGGCGCTGGCGCTTTCCAGTAACACGCAGGGCAACAATTCAAAGGTCTGCAAGGAGGCCGAGCAGCATTACCTTCAGGCGATCAGGCTCGCCCCGCAGGATCCGTCCCATCACGCGCTGCTCGGGATGCTCTACTCGAAACTCGGGATGGCGCGGCGCGCGGAGGCAGTTTACCGCCAGGCGCTCAAACTCGACCCGCGTCATGAGATTGCGCTCAAGGGAATCGCGTCAAAACCGATTGACGTGGAACTGCTGATGCACCTGCTGACACAGCCGTAGAAAAGCGGGCCGAAGAGTGTTTGCGACGGCACGGGATTCACTGAATTACTCCCCCTGTCTCCCTATCGCGGCGTCTCCTCTTCTCCCACTCGTGGATCAACAGGCATCCGCCTCCCGCCATCACCGTCCCCGCCATTACGTCAACCGCGTAGTGATAACGACCGTAGATCGTCGCCGCGCAGATGCTCAGAACCAGCGGCGTCAGCGCGTAACCCAGCCGGCGCGAAAAATGAAAAGCGGAAAACAGAACGACCATTGACCCCGCCACGTGATTGCTCGGGAACGCGCCGCCATGCACGCGCCCATGTTTCTCGATCAGGTTGATGAACGCCGTGAACGGGCCGCCAACGAGTTCCACCCTCTGCAAATGCGCGAGCGTGTGATACGGCCCTTCGATGGGAAAGAAAATGAAGATCAGGTAGTTCAGGTAGTAAGCCACGCAGATCGAGGCCACGAAGACCGCGAACTGCTCGCGCCGCCCGCGCAGCCACAAGTACGCGCCGAAGGCCGGAATCAGCGCCAGGTAGGCGGTGTAAGCCAGTTGCAGGTATTCCGTCAGCCAGTAGCTGCTGAACTGCTCGGCCCACACCGTCGGGTCTGCACCGAAAAGCGCGCGGTCCGCCGCAATCAGGATGTGATCGAACCAGCCGGGGAAGAGTGCATGCACGAGCCGGCCGATCTCCTCGAAGAAGAAACCGGAGAGGAGCAGCGGATACCAGTGGCTGAGGACGCTCAAGGTTTGCGGCCCGCGCGCTCTCCGGCAGGCGAGCATCACGATCAGACAGATCAGGCCGCCATGAATAAGCAGCAGATTTGTTGCCTGCGTGATTTGATTCCGGCAGACAATCGTCAGCACGCTTGTGAAAAGCAGATACGCCAGCGTGAGGCGGTCGGCGATATTCAGCGACTGAAGCAGCCTCGCTGACAGATCGCTCAGATGCCGTGATTTCGACTGCTCAATGAATTGAATCTGTTTTGGCTGAAGGGTTGTGTGTACCTTCTGATGCTCGGTTGATCTCATCGGTGAAAGAATGAAGAAATTATTGCTGACTTTGCTGCCGACATACTGATGGGAAGTCGCATTTGCCGGGCGATAATCGAACTCATCTACTCCTGCCGCGGCCGACCTGGTTCTGGTTTCTTTGCTTTATATTCCAAGTATGCTTGAAGGAAGGGTTCCGGAGTCTTAAATATGCGAAGCCATTTGCTTCGATCATCTCTGTAGTTTTCCTTGTGCATCTTACTTTCACTCCAGCCGGGGTAATATGGGTTTCGTGAAATCAGATAGTTGATGAAATTCAACAGATCGTCGTCCGACAGACGAATGTCATATTTGAGTTTCAGCGTGTCCCGAATAGCTTCGTCGGCTATGGAAATTCCTTCCAGTGCCTCGATATATGACAGGTGCAGTTCATAACGTCGCTTCATCTCATATTCATCATCTTCCTTACTATTCGAGTGCGCGATGCGCAGTTTTTCACTCAGTAATTTCAGGGCATCTATCGCCCTTCGCCCATCCCCGAATGCTCGCACTCGAAATACACGACAATCGAAATGTGAAAGGATAAATACCGCCCCTTCATAGCGCCTGAACTTCTCCTCGCTTGCACCTGTGCGTCTGGTCGGGTCATAAGCTTCTATTTCCCGGATCACTTGCGGAAACGCCCTGGGGCCATCCTTGCGCAGATACTCTTCCAGAGTTTCGTCATATGTATTGTGAAACGGGAACACGTGGCGCGCATGCTCCCTGCAAAACTCCTCTACGTGCTGTTTGGGCGTCATCCGCGCGATCTGCGCTTCTGACTTGTGGGGAAAGCTGAATTGAGCAGAAATCTCAGGTGCTGTGGCGACTATTATCAATAGGAGACCGAATATTCGTCTCATACTCGTTCCCGGTAAATGGGCAGTTATTCGTAAACACATTCGCGGCCTGCTCCGGCTATACGAATTGTTCGATCATCCACCCGCACTTTTCAGCCACGTGCCGCAGGCGGCGATCCGGATTGGCTGCGACCGGGTGCCCCACCGCGGACATCACGAAGCGATCAGCATAGGTGTCGGCGTAGGCGAAAGATCGCGCCAGATCGAAACTGTCTGAATTCCGGCTCCTGATCATCTGCATCAGGCAGGTGAGCTTGGTCATCCCGAACGGGCGGGCGCTCGCGATTCTCCCGGTCAGGCGCTGATCGGACACTTCGACTGCCGTGCCGATGCGCATGTCCACGCCCAGGTATTCGGCCAGCGGTTCGAGCAGCACGTCGAGAGTGCCGGAGAGCAGAATCACCTCGTGGCCCGCACTCTGATGCCAGCGCAGTCGTGCGACGGCGCCGGGCAGCAGCCGTCGCGCGATCTCCTGCTCGAAGCAGTCGCGCGCCAGTTTCCTCAGGCGACGAGCGTCCTGCCCGCGCAGGTAAGCTTTGTTGTCGGCCATCGCCGCGCGCCCGGCGAGGAGCGCACACATCGCCCCGCCGGCCAGCCGCGCCATTTCGCACAGGCCGATTTCACCGTAACGCCACAGATACCTGAAAAAGATCCGTTCGAGCGAATCCCCGGCGATCAATGTGCCGTCCGCGTCAAAGACTGCGGCAATGTTTTTGTGAGCCATGCTTCTTTTCAATGAGTGGAGAGGGCCGGGCTTTTGCGGAAGAACCTCAGCCCCTCGATGATGACCGGCACGCCCCGCGCGACGCAGAAGACAACTGCGGCAATCGCGAGCCCGAGCGCGCCGATCTGCAACCCGTTGACGATCCCGGTGGCGAGCAACGCCCGCCACGCCGGGGCTTCATCCAGCACGAGCCGCGCGCCGAGCGCGAAGAATGCCGCACATTTGACGATGCCGTAAGCGGCGCGGCTCGCGCGCGAACCGGTGAGCAGCCTGCCCCACCACGTCCGCATCATCGTCTTCTCGCCGAAAGCCGTCTGCCCCCGGGTGAAAGCAATCCCCCGCAGGAAATCCGTCAGGCACCCGCGCGCGATCACGGTCATCGGAATCCAGAACGAGATCAGCCCCGCCGCGGCGAAGAAAATCCAGAATACGTTTTCGACCACGCGGTCGGCCGCAATATCAAAAGCCGCCCCGGCATCGCTCGTGTAACCCCACCGCCGCGCCACATACCCGTCAACCGCGTCCAGCCAGATTGCCACGACCAGCAACGCGAGCGCCGTCAGGCTCGGATAGACCCCGTGCCGGAACAGTGCGACTGAAACAAAAGCCAGACACATTCGGACGAGCGTAATCAGGTTCGGAGACATTACTGCTACCTCCACAATCAAAAGCTTACTCGGCAAGGGGGCCTGCCGTCGCGTGATGATGATTACAAGCCTTATGCCACCGGGGCGGGTTCAGGCCTTCCTCGCGGGAAGTGCTGCCAGGCGCTGGACTTCTTTCCGATCTTCGGAGATTGTGATAGCTGTTGAGATGTGAAAGCGGTGTCGGGTTTTCCCGACGACCGGAAGGTTTTCGATTGAACACGGGGCCTGCCATCGTTCGTATCTGAAGTCATGGCGAAAGACAAAGACTCCCTGAAATTTCTCGTGGCGGCCTCGGCGCTGACGGTCGTGCTTTACTTCATCCCGTTTGCCTGGCTCCTCGTCTATCCGTTCCGGCTGTTCGTCACTTTCATCCACGAGGGCGGGCATGCGCTGGCGGCGCTGCTGACTTTCGGCTCGGTCACGGAGATCAATCTGCATCTGGACGGCAGTGGTGAAACTTACACGCGGGGCGGGATGGGGCTGCTGATTTCGAGCGCCGGGTACCTCGCCAGCACCTCTTACGGCGCCAGCCTGCTGGTGCTGTGCCGGCAGGGGGCGCGGGCGAAAGGCGTGCTGGCGTTGACGGCGGCGGGGGTCATGGCGCTGACGGCTTTGTACGTGAGAGGGCTCTTCGGCCTGATGGTCGGGATCGGGCTGACGGTCGCGCTGGTTTTTGTGGCGGTGGCCGCGACCGCGCGGATTGCACATTTCCTGCTCAGCTTCCTCGCCGTGCAATGCTGCCTGAACGCGCTTTATGACCTCAATACCCTGTTTTTCATCTCCGCCGTTTCCAACAGGCCGAGCGATGCGCTCAATATGCAAAGAGCGACCGGCATCCCGGCCGTCTTCTGGGCCGTCCTGTGGCTCGCGATTTCATTCGTCGTGCTGACTCAGGCGCTGCGGAGTTACACCCGGCAGCAGTGCGGGTAAATTTGTCAGAGCCATTTCAAATCTCAGACACCCGAAAAAAGCCCCCGGATTCCGGCCCGATTGTTAGTGTAGTAATATTGGAACCATCCAGGGAGTCCGACGTTCTAACAGGTTGTCAAAGTTCCAAACCGCCAGAGGAGATTTTGTCCTATGAATTCCAGACCGTTCTATCGCCGCCTGCAGAAAGGCTTTTCACTGGTCGAACTGATGATCGTGGTCGCGATCATCGGAATTATTGCCGCCATCGCACTTCCGAGGCTGATGGAGAATATTAAGTTAGGTCGTGAAACCGCTGCCATTGAGTCACTCAGAACTATTCACGGCGCTCAGGCCACGTTCAGTTCACAGCATGGCCGGTTTGCCAAATTGCAGGAACTGGCTGACGAGAAGCTGATTGACAGGTCATTTGCCGCTGGCACTGCCGTCAATCAGTACATCTACACGGATGGAATCCCGGAGCCGAAGAGTACCTTCTGTGTTCAGGCCACTCGGCAGGATGATGGTTCTGCTTACCGTGACTTCAATGTCACTGAGGATGGCACGGTCTTTGCCCGCAGATCCAAGACCAAAACCCCATTGCCTTATGGTGAAGGCACGCCTCACTCTCAACAGGATGATGCCAAGAGCAGCACTCCTGAGAAGCCGAAGAGCTAAAATTTTCTGAGCCGGATCTCCCGCAATATGAGACCGGACTGAGACGAGAAGAAAACCGAGCCGGGGCAGGCCCGTGATCCTGCCCCGGCTATTGTTGTTTTGACCTGCCGCTTTACTGCCCGCCAGCCTGCAAACTATAATTCCCGTGCATCCAATGTCATCCCTGATTCATCTGAAGCAGTCTCTTCCACGCTTCTGATGGGTCGCCTTCGGAGGAGTTGAATCATTCATGAAAAATCGTTACTGGCTGAGTCTTTGCCTGATGCTTGTTATGGTCGGCATCTGTGGTCTTGTCATTGCGCAGGCACAGCCGCCGCAGCAACCAAAACAATCGCCACCATCGCCAGCGAATAAAACGCCGCAACCGCAAAAGAAAGAACAGACTTTACCTGAAACCCAGGACCCGCAGCAGGGTCCAATCGTCACTACCAACGTGCGTCTCCCGATCACCGCCATTGATAAAGATACGAACAGGTTTGTGACCAACCTGAAGCAGGAAGACATTGAGATTTACGAGGACAAGGTCAAACAGAAGATCGAGTCCTTCAAAATCAGTCCGCTGCCGCTCGACATTGCCGTGCTGATGGACACCTCCAACAGCGTCAAGCCGAAGCTTAAATTTGAAAAGGAAGCGGCGATCTCCTTCATTGAGACGGTACTCAAGTCGCGCAATGACCGCGCGCTGTTCATCTCCTTCGATTCCGAAGTCGAATTGCACCAGGATTTCACCAACCGGCTCGATCTGCTCTCGCAGGCAATTAACAAAGTCAAGGCTCAGGGTGAGACGCGGCTCTACGACGCGGTCTATCGCGTCTGTGAAGAGAAGATGTTTGCCAGCCCGGGCCGCCGCCGTGCGATGGTCGTCATCACCGACGGCGAAGACACCGCCAGCGACCGCACTCTCAAGGAGGCCATAGAACTGGCGCAGCGCTCCGAAACGACGGTCTTCATCATCAGCACCAAGGCCGGGGGCTTTTTCGGCGTGCAGGCCGGGCAGGTTGACAGCAAGGAAGACAAGGTTCTCAAACGGCTGGCCGAGGACACGGGCGGGCGGGCGTTTTTCACCGGCAACGTGCTGGAGCTGGAAAGAAGTTTCTCGGCCATCGCGACCGAACTGCGCAGCCAGTACATCGCGGTTTATGAACCAAGCAATGAAAATTTTGACGGCAAATTCCGCAAGATCGAAGTGCGTTTACCCGGGCGCAAGGATCTGAAGATTCGCACCAAGGACGGTTACACTGCCGTGCGCTCCACCGTGCGTGCGGGGTTGAAGTAAGGCAGTGATCGTTGCCCCCGGTTTTTCCGGCCCGCTGAAGTTTTGAAAGGGCATATGAAGTCTGAAAAAAAATCTCTGAGTGAACGGAACGGGCGCACGATGAGGTCGCTCGTCGCCGCACTGGTTCCTTCCTTTCTGCTGGCGCTGGTTTTCGCCTCGTCGGGCAAAGCCCACGCGCAGCAGGATAAGCAGCAACCGCCCAAATCTGCTCAGCAGAAGCCGCAGGACAAGAAGCCTGCTACCGATCAGCAGAAACAGAAGGCGCCCGCCGAAGACGAAGGGCAAATTCGCGTCGGCACGCAGCTGGTCAACGTGTTATTCAGCGTCTCCGACAAGCAGAACCGCTACATCAACGACCTGACGAAGGAGGATGTCGTCATCCTCGAAGACGGCAAGCCGCAGCAGATTTTCACCTTCAAGAAGGAGACCGACCTGCCGCTGACGATGGCCCTGCTCGTGGACGTGAGCGGCAGCGAAAAGTATGTGCTGCCCGTCCTCAAGGAGACGGGGCAGCGGTTCTTCAGCTCGGTCATCCGTGCGGGGAAGGACACGGCGGCGATTGTGAAGTTTGAGGGCGAGCCGACGCTCATGCAGGGGCTGACTTCGAGCCTGCCGCGGCTGCGCAAGGCGCTTGAGGACGTGGCGTACGTCGAACCGCCGCGTATCGGCATTTACGGCGGCCCGACTCCGCCAATCAATGGCGGATCGCGGCAGGGCGGGACTTCGCTCTATGACGCCGTCGTCGCCACAGCCGGCGACCTGCTGGCCGGAGAGGCCGGGCGCAAAACGATCATCCTGCTGACGGACGGCGTTGACACCACGAGCCGGATGAAGATCGCGGACGCCATCAACGAAGCGTTGCGCGCCGAGGCGTCCATTTACGCCATCGGGATCGGCGATCCGGGGTTTGACGGGGTGGATGAGGGCAAGCTGAAAAAGCTCTGCGAGGAGACCGGCGGTCGCGCTTACTTCCCCAAGGGGCCGGGCGACCTTGATCGCGCCTTCGCCCAGCTCGAGGCCGATCTGCGGCAGCAGTATCTGATCGCCTACGAGCCTGAAACCATCTCCGCCGATGGCAGTTTTCACAAGATCGAATTGCGGCTGCCCAAGCGCAACATCAAAGACCTCCGCGTTCGTCACCGCCGGGGCTATTACTCGCCGAAGGCCGCGGCGAGCAACAGGTGAGAGCGGGGCATAAAACAAAAGCCATCAGTCAAAGGCAAAAGTGAGGCACCAGTGCAACTCACTTTTGCCTTTTGATTTTTATGGATTCGCGCGACTGGAAAGGCGATTACCGAATCTGGCTGCCGCTCGCGCTGCTCGCGTGGGCGCTGGCGCTCGTGGTGCGCGATCCGTTCATCGCGGACTGGGACGGGTTCGATTACGCGGCCGAGGTCGTGCAGGGCCTGCCTTCGGTGCTGGGCCTGGGCCGGGCGCTCTTTCTGGCTTACAACCGCGCCCTCTGGCTGCTCGCGCATCACTGGTTCGGGCTGCCGCCGGAGCGGGCCTTTCTGGTGATCAAATACGGCGTGATCGCGCAGAGCGGCCCGGCAATCGTCGGTTTGTATGCGCTGTACAAGGAATTGATGGCTGACCGTCTGGCCGCTTTGCTCGGGTCGCTCATGGTCGCGCTCTCGCCGCTTTACGTCATTTACAGCGGGCGCGGGATGAGCGAGATTCCCGGCACCCTGATGTGGGGCTGGTCGCTGTGGTGGATGCTGCGAAGTCTGCGGCTGGGGAACAGTGGGCGTTATCTCGTTGCCGCCGCGCTGTTCGGACTCGGCGCGAACATGCGCGAGTTCGCGGTCTTTTATCTGCCCGTCGTCGCGCTGGCCGGATGGATTTATGGGGTGCGGTGGGTGTGGCCACTATCGGCTTTCGTGATCGCTGTTTTTGCTGCGCTGGCGGGGCCGGTCTTCTGGGCATTGTTTCAGCCTGATTATTATCTCCCGGCAGTTCGCGCATGGTATCGCGTGAGCGCGCAGGAGCGCCGCGAACATCAGGTGACGATTCGCAACCTCTGGCTCCTGATCGCTTACGCCTTCATCTGTTCGCCGGCTGCCACGCTGATTACGCCTGCCGCTTATCGCAGCCTTTACCGAAGGTTTTTTCCTGAAAGGAGCGGGCCTGACCGGCAGCAACGACTGCTGTTGCTCGTCAGCTTCTTCGGACTGTTGTCTGCCGTTATGCTGGTTGCGAATCACGATCTGGCCGTGAATCCGCGCTACCTGCTGACCGGGTTGCTCGGACTCGCGCCGCTCGGCGGGTGGTGGCTGGCCGAACTGGTCAGAAAAAAATCGCGCCTGTGTTACGGCGTGATGACGCTACTGGCGCTGCTGACGTTGAGCGGCCTGATCGGGATGGAGATTTATCTCGACAGGGTGCAGTGGCCGCGCACTTACGCCACCCGCGATTACGTGGCGAAAATCTCGGCGCTGCCCGACCAGTCGGTTTTCATCGTCGGCAGAAACACGCCGCTCGTGAATTTCTACCGGGCCGTCGGCGCGCGCCCGCGCTGGCAGGTGATCCCTTTCGGGTCCGGGTGGCCGGATGAGAGGCTGGGTGAGGTGATTGACTTACACCTGAAAGAAGGCAGGCCGGTGTATGTGGATTTGGACAGGACGCTCTGGTCTGAAGGCATGCGCGATCACAGCCGCGAGTCCGCGGGACTGGAGATGATCCGGCGAAGCTATCAGCTCGAATCAGTCCGTGATTCGCTCTGCCGGGTCAGCAGAAGATTGTAGAGCTGCTATCGGAACACACTCGTATTTCTGGCACACCCTTCTGACAAATCAGTGCGATCCGACCGCCCGCGTGACCTCGCCCGGCGGGTTCTTGTAGAAGAGATGCATCTCCTGCGACCACAACCCGCCGTGACCCTGCCAGACGAATGAGAAGAAGCGGCCGTCAAACTGATACGCCTGTGACCGCAATCGCACGTAACCTGCGGCTTCAAGGTCTGCCGCCTGGATGCCGTGCCAGCCGGGACCGGTCGTGTTATCCCAGAAGACCAGCGTACCCGGCGGCGATTCGCGCAGCATTGCCAGATTGCGCTCCCGGTCGCCCGAGAAAATCGGTTTTTCCATGGAGTCACGGTCGAAGATGATGCACATATATGCCTGGCTCCAGATCAGCTTCGCAATCGGGCGCCTTGCGGCTTCGTTCGCCTGGAACCACTGGTACATCTCTCTGACCGCCCACGCGTCGCGCACGAAGCCCATGCCGTCAACGTAATGCAGCGAGTAGAGTCCCGACAGCAGGAAGATGCCCGTGAGCGCGGCGGCGGGCGCGAGGCGGGAATATTTCCCGAGCGCCCCCGCAATCTCATTCCATCCGGCCAGCATAATCAGCGCAATCGCCGGGGCGACGCAGACGAAGTAGCGCGGGTAGCCAGCCGACCCGAACGAGCCGCGGATGAACATCAGCGCGTGGAGGACGAAGATCAGCACGAAAGCCGAGACTCCGGTGATGAAACGGCGCCGCCACAGCAGCACGATGAGCCCGACGGCGAACGGCACTTTGAGGATCAGCCCGAAAATCTCGGAGGACTTGTGAAAATACCACCAGATGTTTCCGCTGCCGTACTGCCCGCCTTCCGGCCGCCACTCATGCGGCCAGTTGTGCAAAATCCAGAGCGGGTCGTGCGTAATCAGCAGCGCCGCGAGCCACCACAAAAACATCCCGCTCGCCAGCAGGAGCGTTGACGGGAGTCTCACGAGCGTCTGCCGCCACCCCGTGCCACCGCCGCGCGAATCGAACAGCACCCATAACCCCCACAACACCCCGAGGAAGAAACCTTCGGGCCGTGCGAGCGGCAGCAGCGAAGCCACGAGCATTCCCGCCGCCACCCGCCCGCTCAGGTGCAGCCGCAGCGCCAGCAGAAAGACGAGCGCGAAGAGTGGCTCGGTCATCGTATCCGCGCAAAGCAGCAGGAACGACGGTTGCAGAAAAAGGAAGGGGATCACCAGCTCGGCCCGTTCAAACTTAAGCTGCTCGGCCAGCCGCCATGTCTGCCACGCCGTCAGGAGACAGATGACGACCGTGAAGAGTTTCGCCGCCGGGTAACCGAAATGCGCCGGGAAGGAGTACAGAAAAGTGAAGAGCGGGCGGCCCCACACGCTGACGAAATTGACCGGGTACTGCCACCCCCAGCGCGCGAACAGGAAATGCGTGCCGCCGTCCTGCTGGTAGCTGTCCTCGTAAAGCAGGGCGAGTGCCACGCCGACAGTAGCGGCGACCCCGAGCCACACGGCCGCCCGGAAAGTGGATTGAGCTTCAGCGTGGGGAGGGGGTGCTGGATCCAATTTTCACCTTTCGATTTTTTTCTGCTGGCCGATTTCCGCGAAGCTGAGGTTGAGGATCGGGTATTTCTGCCAGTCCTTATAATCGAAATGCCACCACTCGTACTCGTTGACCCGGAAGCCCTCGGCCTCCATCGCCGCGCGCAGCAGGTCACGCAGCCGGCGCGCCTCCTCAGTCCCGCCTTTGTAAGTCGGCCACGCTCGCTCGCTCATTTCATCATAAGCGCTCGGCATCCCGACCTCTTTGCCGGTCTTCAGGTCAAAGAGCGAGAGGTCAACGGCGCAGCCGCGATTATGCTTCGAGCCTTTGGCCGGGTCGGCGACGTAATTCCGCTGGTCGCCCGAAGTCACGTCCCAGAAAAGTTTCGTCACCGCCCACGGGCGGTAGCCGTCAAAGACAAGCAGCCCGTAACCCTGCCCGCGCAGCTTCTGATTCACGCGGCGGAGCGCTTCGGCCGCCGGGCGCTGCAGGAAGGCGCGCGCTTCGGTGTAGAGCGGGCGACCGACGAAGTTGTTTGCGGTGGCGTAACGAATGTCGTGTTTAATGGTCGGATCAATTTGGATGAGTTCTACCAGATCGGCTTCCCGAAACGGGCCTTTCTCCTTCGGCGGTGCCTCGCGCGAAGGCTGTGGGGTTGTTTGCCGGGCCGGTCGGGCTGAAGGCACGACCAGCAGGGCCAGAAGGATAATTGAGATCAGGGCTTTCAAGAGATTCCTCCGTGATGCTTCCCGGAATGTTCCGGACCAGTGAGTTTATAGCCCCGGATCATAACCATAATCAACTTCAAAGATGATGGACGGGGGTGATCGGATTAGCGCGTCTTTCCTGCCCGTCAGGGAAAAGCCCTGATGACGCTTTGAAGAAAAACTCAAAAGAATTTCAGAACGGCCTTAAGACTTTTGCTCTCGCCCTCCCTTAACCTCTGCCTCGAACAGAACTGACAACCGGTCACCGACCAGAATCGAAAGTGCCCGAAGACCAACCGGTCACGGGCCGAAGGGACAAGTGTGTTCACAACCGGAATGCAAACAGCACAAAGAGGGGGACTAAAGAATATGAATTCAATTTCGCAACGCCGCTCAGCAAGGATCCTGACCGTAACCGCCCGGGTGTTGATGCTGCTCGTCGCCACCTGCACTGCCGCCTGGGCGGCCGATCCAATCGTGCGACAGGCGACGGGCGTTATTCAATCAGACATCCAGCCGGCCATTAATGCTTTCCGCACTGACTTGGGCGGCGTAAATAACGGCGCCGGCGGCCCGGCCACTGGCGGTCGGCGCGAAATTACGTGGGACGGCGTGCCCGACGCGCTGTCATCCCCGAACGGGTTTCCCGCCGATTTCTTCAATTCCACCGCGCCGCGTGGCCTTGTTCTCTCGACGCCCGGCGGCAGCCTTCAGGTCAGCGCAAAACTCGGCAACCCGACCGACACGCTGGTCAGGTTCGGCAACATCAATTCGGCCTACGTGAACCTCTTTCAGGCCTTCAGCCCCGAACGGATCTTTACGGCCGTGGGCAGCACGATCACGGACGTGAATTTTTACGTGCCCGGGACTGGCACGCCCGCGCTCTCGAAAGGTTTCGGCGTGGTCTTCACGGACGTGAGCAAGCCAGGAAGCACGAAGCTTGAATACTGGGACGCGCAGGGCAACCTACTCTTCAGTGGCTTTGTTCCGGCAGTCCAGGGCGTCCACCCGAGCTTTTCCTTCCTCGGCGTGTCATTTGACTCGCCCGTCGTCGCCTGGGTGCGGATCACGACCGGCAGCATCTTTCTGGCCGGCACCAGTGTTGATACTGACACTGATGATGTCGCCGCGATGGACGACTTCATTTTCGGCGAGCCGCAGGGGACGACGAATTTCAGCTGCAACGCCGTCTGCTTCGCCTCCGGCGATTACTGGCGGCTGCACCTCAAACCCTGCTCCGGCTTCGATGACTTCAAGAACAACAATATCAGTCTGAGGATCGCCCCCGTCAAAGAAATCTGCCCGCCGTCGGCGCTCATCCACCTGCCGGGCTTCAACAATGAAACCCCGGTCAGCATCCAGGGCAATATCGCGCAGATCAAACTCCTGCTCAATCCGACCTTCTTCTCCGACCCGCCTTCCCCTGAAACCATCAGGGAGACGCTGATTGCCGAATACATCGCCGCGCAACTCAGCCTGGTGCAGCACCCGGGGGCGCTCTCGACTGTGAAGCAGGCGAAGCTGGGCTGCTACGGGCTGAGGCAGCCGGTCACGCTCGGGCATGACAACGAACACCTGTCAGCCTTCTCCAGCATCGCCGACCTGCTCAATGAGACTAAGGAGGCGATCAAGGCCGACGACACCAGCGACATGGCGAAGCTGCTGCTGGTTTACGAATTCCTTCAGGGAACCTGCGCAAAGTAACCAAGGCAATTAAGGTCGGCCGCGGCTTTCTGTCGTCGAACCGCGACCGACCGCACCATTCAGTTCAGAATCACGGAGTACAGATATGGCAACACAACGCATTACCTCGAAGCTTACCAGGAACAATAATCACAACGCAGACCGCCGCGCCGTCGTCATCGGCGGCAGCATGGCCGGGATGCTGGCCGCGCGAGTTCTGGCCGAACATTATGAGCGCGTCACGGTCATCGAACGCGACAGCTTTCCCGAAGGCCCTGAATCGCGCCCGGGCACGCCGCAGGCGCGTCATCTGCACGGGCTGATGCTGCGCGGGCGACAGATCATCGAACAACTCTTCCCCGGGCTGAACGACGAACTGGTCGCGGCAGGCGCAATCAATATAGATGCCGGCAGTGATATTGCATGGCACACGCCCGGGGGGTGGGGAGTCAATTTTCGCTCGGGGCTCGAAGTGCTGGCCTTCACCCGCGACCTGCTGGACTGGGCCATCCGCCGCCGGCTGAAACAATTCGACAACGTGCGCTTTGTCGAGGAGTGCGACGTCACGGGATTGCTCGGCGACGAAGTGGGCAGGGGAGTGGACGGCGTCAGGGTGCGGTTTCGCCATCTGCCTGCCGACATCCTCGCTGGCGAAAAAGAATTGCGGGCCGATCTGGTGGTTGACGCGACCGGGCGCGCTTCCGGGATGCCGCAGTGGCTCGAAGCGCTCGGCTACGAGGCGCCGGCGGAGACCGTCGTCAACGCGCACCTTGGCTATGCGAGCCGCCTTTACCGGATACCAGCCGGGTTCAAGGCCGACTGGAAGGCTGTCTTCCTGCAGGCAGCGCCGCCCGACAGGACGCGCGCGGGCATCATTTTCCCGGTCGAAGGCGACCGCTGGATCCTGACGCTCGGCGGCGGTGATCGGGATTATCCGCCGACTGACGAAGCCGGCTTCCGCGCTTTCGCGCGCAGCCTGTGGAGCCCGCTGATTGCCTCATCAATCAGCGGCGCGGAACCGCTCTCGCCGATTTACGGCAACCGCTCGACGCAGAATCGCCTGCGCCATTACGAACACCTGAAGCGCTGGCCCGAACGCCTGATCGTGATCGGTGACAGCGTCTGCGCCTTCAATCCGGTGTACGGTCAGGGCATGACTACCGCAGCCATGGGCGCGCTTGAACTTGACCGCTGCCTGCGCGAGCAGCGCCGCCGGCATCCCGACGGCGACCTGACTGGAATGGCGCGGCGGTTCCAGCGGAAGCTGGCCAGGATCAACGCGGCGGCGTGGATGCTGGCGACCGGCGAAGATTACCGTTACCGCGGGACTGAGGGCGGGACGCCGGACCGGATGACACGGTTCATGCACCGTTATATGGATCAGATCTTCCGGCTGTCGTCGAAAAACACGCGCGTGCGCCGCGCATTTCTCGAAGTCCAGCAAATGATCAAATCGCCCGCGGCATTGTTCCACCCCGGCATCGTTGCGCGTGTGTTGTGGCAGACGATAAAGCCGTGGGGCAATCGGCGCGAGGCCGCCGGAGTTGCCAGCGGAAGCCGGCAGAGGGTGTCGGAGACGGCCTGACATCTGCGGGCGAAGTAATCATGAGACCCGCTGCGCGCGGGTCTTAATCAACTTCGGTTTACCCGATTGAGTGAGCCGGAATAAACAGAGCGAGTGAATTTGAAAGCGTCATGCCTCATCTTCACCTTAACCGGATCAAAGAGGAGAGCTGTCATGAAACGAACGATGATCGCGACGATTTTCGTGCTTGCCGGTGCAAGTCTGCTGACTCTTGTGAGCTTCGCTTCCGGGCGCGCCAGGCCTGCGCCAGTAAGCCCTGCGTCCACAGCCCGGGCTCAGCAGAACGGTTTGGGCAATGCCTTCGAGCGGGCGCGCACCAGAACCTGCTCGCCGGGGACGATGGAAGGCCGGCATGGCTATACCTACAGCGGCACGGTCATCGGGGTTGGCCCGGTTGCCACCGCCGGGCCGATCTCCTTTGACGGGGCAGGGAATCTGCATGCCACCTACATCGTGAGCATCAATGGCGTCATCTTCGAAGGGGAGTTTACCGGCACTTACACCGTCAATGCGGACTGCACCGGCTCGGTCACACTGCTCCTTCCGAGGCTGGGCATTGAACTCAACGGCAGCTTCGTGATTGTCAACAACGGCAGCGAGACCTTTTTCACCGGCAAGGATGCGGGCTATACTATTACCGGCACCACCAAAAAGATCGCTTCGTGAATGCCGGGGCCGCAACGCAGGTTGAGGCGAAAATCTGCCGCCGGGCTGGCCACTGCTTATCGCCGGCTCGGCAATTCTCCCACGTCATTCTCAAATAAAGAGTCAAAGTCTATGTTCGATTACGTGATTGTCGGAGCCGGGTCGGCGGGCTGCGCACTGGCCGCGCGACTCACCGAAGACCCGAAAATCAGCGTGCTGCTGCTCGAAGCCGGGGGGCCGGACAGGAAGAAGGAGATTCACATCCCCGCCGCCTTTCCGAAGCTCTTCAAGAGCGAATGCGACTGGGATTACTCGACCGAGCCGCAGGCCCACCTGGGCGGCCGCAAACTGTACTGGCCGCGCGGCAGGATGCTGGGCGGGTCGAGTTCGATGAACGCGATGATTTACATCCGCGGTCACCAGTGGGATTACGACCATTGGGCCGAGCTGGGTAATACCGACTGGAGCTTTGGTGAAGTCCTGCCTTACTTCAAGCAGGCCGAGCATCAGGAGCGCGGCGCCCTCGAGTATCACGCGGTCGGCGGCCCGCTCAACGTGGCCGATTTGAGTCACATCAATCCGCTCTCGCAGGCCTTTGTCGCGGCCTGTGTTGATTCGGGCCTTCCCCGCAACGACGATTTCAACGGGCCGTCGCAGGACGGGGCCGGTTTTTACCAGGTGACGCAGAAGCAGGGCAAACGGCACAGCGCGGCGGCGGCTTATCTGAAACCCGCGCTCAAGCGCCCGAACCTGACCGTCCGCACCGAGGCACAGACGACGCACGTGATCTTTGAAGGCACGCGCGCCGCCGGCGTCACTTACCTGCACGGCGGAAGGAAGGAGCAGGCGAAGGCAGGCAGGGAAGTGATCCTGTGTGGCGGCGCGATCAACTCGCCGCAACTGCTGATGCTCTCGGGCGTCGGGCCGGCCGATCATCTGAAGTCGCTCGGCCTTCCGGTCATCGCCGATCTGCCGGGCGTGGGCGAGAATCTGCAGGATCACCTGATGGTCGCCGTCAGTTATGAATGCACGCAGCCGATCTCGATGGCGAGCGCCGAAAGCCTGAAGAACGTGGTCAGCTATCTGCTCTTTCACCGCGGCCCGTTGACATCGAACGTGGCCGAAGCCGGCGGATTCGTCAAAACGAATCCCGACCTGCCCGCGCCTGATCTGCAACTGATGTTCGGGCCGGTCTATTACCTCAATCACGGCTTTGATAACCCCGCGGGCCACGGCTTCACGCTCGGGCCGGTGCTGTTGCGCCCGGAAAGCCGGGGCCGGATCACCCTGCGCTCGAATGACCCGCTGGCCGCGCCGGCGATTGATCCGAACTACCTGGCGAGCGAGGAAGACGTGCGCACCCTGGTTGAGGGCGTGAAGGTTGTCCGCCGCATCGCGCAGTCCGAGGCATTCGCGCCATATCGGGGTGATGAATACTGCCCCGGCAAGGATATGCAGAATGACGCGAAGATCGCCGGCTTTGTGCGCGGCACGACGCAGACGCTTTACCACCCGGTGGGGACCTGCAAAATGGGCGGCGACGCGATGGCCGTGGTTGACGGCCGGCTGCGTGTGCGAGGTGTGACTGGGTTGCGAGTCGTGGACGCTTCGGTGATGCCGACGATTCCGGGAGGGAACACGAATGCGCCGACAATCATGATCGCGGAAAAGGCCGGCGACCTGATTCGGGAAGACAGTCAGTAACGAAGTGACTCAAGGCCGCGCAGAAAGCCGTAGATCGCGATGAATGCTTCGGCCGGCTTCCGTTGCAGGAGCAGGTGCGGCGCGTCAATCTCAACGCATTTTGCGTCCGGCTTCAGTCGGGAAATTTCCCCCCAGCTTCTTTGGCTCACCAGCCGGTCACGGCTGCCCGGCAGATAAAGCAGCGGGACGCCGCAGACCTGCAATTCCTGCCTGACATTCACCTCCATCACCTGTCTGATTCGAGAAGCGAGTGTCTCCGGCGGCACGGAACGAATGACCTCAATCGCAAGCTCGACCACTTCATCGGGACAGTCGTGGCCCAGCAGGAAATGCCGGAGCAAATGGCGTGGAGGCGTTGCCCGAAACCAGACCGGGTTAACGAGGTAACGCAGAGCGCGAAGCGCCGGAGGGAGCGGATTGCTGATAAAAGAGGTGGACAGAATCAGTGCCCGGAGGTTATGCGGCGGTGAGGCGGCAATCATCACTGCCAGCGGGCCGGAGAAGGATTCGGCGACGATGGCGAAGGGCCTGTCCGCCGGCAAAGCTTCTCTGACAAGAGGCTCAAGCTGGCTGTAACTGAGAATCCGGTCGGTCGGGTAAGAGACGACCGACGTTGTGAAATCGGAAGGGAGAATTTTGAGCAGCGGATCGAACAGTCGCCCGGTGCCGTCCAGACCCGGGAGCAGGACAAGGTGGCCGACATTCATTTCGGATTGTCGCCGGGGCGATTTAAGCGCGCAATGCCTTGTAAGCTTTCAACCCGACGGTGACGCGATCACCGACTCTCAATCGAAGTTTGCGCGCCTCCCACTTGGTGCGCAACGCTTTGATCACAAATTCCGCGGGCGCATTGTTATTGAGTGATGAGAGGCCGTTACGACCCGTCTCGGCGCGCGGCACGAGCAGGTTGCCCGACTGGCCGTAAGTGAGCAATCGCACGGTCAGCGTTTCGGACGCGCCGGTGAAGCCGACGTCAGTGATTTCGCCGCGGCCCAGATGGTAAGGCGTTTCGATCAACCCGGTGGCCGAGCCGAGCGAGACGTCTTCGGGGCGGAAGATCACTTTGACTCTTTCGCCATCAGTCAGTGGCGGCACGCTGCTCACCGGCGCGAGGTAGCGGTCGCTGTCGAGGTGAATCAACCCGTCCTGCCACTTCCCTTCAAGTACGTTGGCCGCGCCGAGGAAGGTGGCGACGAATTCGGTCTGCGGGTCGTTGTAGATTTCAGAGGGCGAGCCGATCTGTTCGAGGCGACCGCGGTTGAGGATCGCGACATGGTCGCCGAGTTCCATCGCCTCTTCCTGATCGTGCGTGATGAAGAGGGCGGGAACGCGGAGCTTGCGCAGCAGCGCGCGAATTTCGCGGCGCAGCGGCACGCGCGTCTGCGGGTCGAGCGCGCTGAAGGATTCATCAAAGAGCAGCACCTCGGGCTCGTAAGCGAGCGCCCGCGCGATGGCGACGCGTTGCGCCTGGCCGCCGGAAATCTGCCAGGGATATTTTTCGCGCTGGTCCGCGAGGCCGATCAGATCGAGCAGGCGGTCAATCACCGGCTGGCGCTGCTTCGCTTTGACGCGGCGAATCTTGAGGCCGAAGCCGATGTTTTCCGCGACGGTCATGCCGGGGAAGAGGGCGTAATGCTGAAAGATCACGCCAACGTTGCGCGCGCGGGCGGACACCTCGTCAACCCGCTTGCCGCCGATCACGACCTGTCCGGAGTCGGGCGATTCGAGCCCGGCGATCAGGCGCAGCGTGGTGCTTTTGCCGCTGCCGGAGGGCCCGAGCAGGACGAGGCTCTCGCCCTCGTCAACCGAGAAGCTGACGTCGTCCAGGACGAGTTCGTCGCCGAAACGTTTGGTCAGGTGACTGACGCTCAAGGCCGCACGTGCTTCGGGGCGGCGCTCGGCGAAGGCTTGAGTTTCCGGGAAAAGGGTAACCATTACTTCTCTCGCCATCGCGTACCTCGCTTTCAGGAAGGATGAAGAATGACAGATGAAACAGGATTACGGGGTCATCCTTCCACCTTCATCTCTGGGTCGTTATCGTTCCAACCGGTTCCTGAAGAGAATGATCAATGAGAAGACCGCGAATGAGATCACGGCCAGCACCACGGCAATGGCATTCGCGCCCTCGACATCCCCCTCGTTGAACTTGGTGAAGATGTAAAGAGGCGCGGTCTGCGTCTTCATCGCCAGGTTGCCGCTGACCATGATGGTCGAACCGAACTCGCCAATCGAACGCGCGAAAGTCAGCAGCGCGCCCGTCACCAGCGCCCCGCGCAGACTCGGCAGCACCACGTAAAAAAAGGTCTGCCAGCGCGAGGCGCCCATCGTCTCCGCCGCGTCCTCGTAACTCCGGTCGAAGTTGTCGAGCGCGGGTTTGATGACTCCGAATGCCAGGGGGAAAGTAACAAAGATATTAGCCAGGATGATGGCGGCAGTCGTGAACATCACCTCGAAGTCGGTATACCGCTCGAGGTAATACCCGATCAGACCGTATTTCCCCCAGAGCAGGAGTAATGCGAAACCAGCCACCGCCGTCGGAATCGCCGTCGGCAGGCTGATGATAATCATGAGTGCTGAACTGCCGGCGAAATCATACTTGCTCAGGACATAGGCGGCAAGCAGGCCGAAAAGTACGTTACAGACCGTCGCGACGCTGCTCGTGAGCAGGCTCAGCTTGATTGAAAAGAGCGCCGCCGGGGCCGACAGCACCTTCCAGAAATGCACCGGGCCTTCCTTCATCCCGAAGATGAAGACCGAGAGCAGCGGCATGATCACGAGCGGCAGCATGGCCGCGATCACCAGCCCGATGCCGACCGGCTTGCCGAGGTCAAACCGCTGATCGGCGACGCCTGAATTTCTGCTGGCCGTCACTGCGCCCATAAGTATGGTCCGTACTTTGAAACTACTTCGCTGACTGAATCTGCTTCTTCCAGACGCCTTCGATGATGTCCGGGTAAGCACGCTCCCACCCGCCCAGGTCGGCGACCTTGAAAGGGTGAGCGATTCTGGCAAAGCGCGGTTCCGATTCGTTCAGCTTCTCATCTGTCACCGCGCGGAAATGATATTTGACCCAGGCGCGCTGGGCCGTCTCGCTCCACAGGTAGCTCGCGAAAACTTCAACCAGCGCCCGTTTCGTGGGGCTGATGTCACGATCAACGATCACCACCGGGTGTTCGCTGAAGATCGTGCTTGAGGGCACCACTATTTCAAACGGCTCATGCCGGTCGTCGAGCTGCAGGGCTTCGAGTTCATAAGTGATCAGTGCGTCGCCGAAGCCCGTCTCGAACTGCGTCCGCGCCTCGCGCGCCGAACCCGGCGTCGCGATCACGTTTTTCCAGATGCGCTTGATCAGGTCGAGCGCTTTCGCAGAGTCGCGGTTGCCGGTCTGACGCTCCGACTTCATCAGTTCCGAGCCGTAAATCGCCAGCAGCGACCATTGCGCCCCGCCGGAAGAGATCGGATCGGGGTGGATGACTTTGACGCCCGGCTTCGCGAGGTCAGGGAAGTCATGAATCCCTTTCGGGTTCCCTTTCCGCACGGCGATGACGAACGGCGTGCGGTTGACGATTCCCTTATGCGGGAGTTCGTGCCAGTCGCTTTTCACCGCGCCGCCTTTGCGCAGCCGCTCGGCGTCGCGCTCGATTGCCAGGATCGCGATGTCGGCTTTGACGCCGGACAGGATCTGGTTCGTCACGATCTCCGAACCGGCGAACGATGAAGCAAATTTTACCTGCTGCCCGGTCTTTTCTACCCAGTGCTTCTGGAAGGCGGGGAAGATCTCCGTTTCCAAGGCCTCCTTGACCACGCTGAAGCCGTAAACCGTGATTGTCGCTTCGTCAACCCCCGTCTGGGGCGGTTTGCGACAGCACGTAATTTCAAAGAGCAATAACAGCGCCACGCCGATTGCCGTGATCCGTCGCATCCACCCGGAAGCCGGTGCGCCATGAGATACAAGCCGGGGGCCGTTCGCTCGGGGTGATGCGTACTCGAACATTGTCACGGGCGCCTGACACAGTAATGCGACGTTATTACCCCTGACAGGCCTGACGAACCAGTCAGTCAATTAAATTCGGGGATGCGGGAAGCTTCTTTCAGTAATACAGACACCTTGCGGGCTGACGAAAGCCAGCGGGGCTGTGAACTGATGGCTGGTGAAAACGCAATGCTGATACAGATGCGCGAGGTGAGGATTGCAAAAGATCGCAACTCAGTATCCTGAGACTCGCTGTAATGACTTGCGTTTCCATCCCGGCCAGCTCTCATCGTCTGATCAACTTTATTTCAGGCCCGCCGGGCCTGATTTGTTTATTTCTGAGCTGATCCTTAACCGCAAGAACGCCGCCGTTATACACGCTCTCCCGGAAAATTGTCAATCAGTGCTGAGTGAGGCAATTACAATGCCTCACAATCAGCTTTTGGTCTGACCACAGGCTCTCCGAGCCACACTTACAGATGAATTCCACATTCAAGCTTGACCAGCCCGTCCCACCGCCCACTGCGTTCGTGCGCGCCCGCCGCGGGACGGCGCGTGCAGGGCTCGCAGCCGATGCTCGTATAACCTTCGTCGTAGAGTGAATTGTACGGAAGATCGTTCTTCACGATGTAATCCCACACCTGCTTGCGCGTCCACGTCGCGAGCGGGTTAATTTTGACCATCTGCCGTTTCGCGTTCCATTCCACGACCCTGATATTCGCGCGCGTCGGCGACTGGTCGCGCCGCAGGGCCGCGACCCATGCATCATAGCCGGTCAGTGATTCGCGCAACGGCTCGACTTTGCGCAGCCGGCAGCACAGATCCGGATCGCGCTCGTACAGTTTATCGCCGTAAACTTCGGCCTGCTGCGCGACCGAGAGCGCCGCGCGCTGTTCGATCAGGTTCAGGTTGTAGAGAACCTGCATGCGCTCTTTCAGCCGCTCCGTTTCCGGGAAGTGAAAGCCCGTATCGAGGTAAATGATCGGCGTGTCCGACGCGACCTGGGCCAGGTGGTCAATCAGGACTATGCCTTCGGCGCCGAAGCTTGAGGTCATGACAAGGCGCGGCCCGAACCGCTCGACCGCCCACTCCAGAATTTCCGTGACGCCGCCTGATTCAAAGCGCCGCGCCAGCTGTTCGACTTCAGATTCCGGGAATTTGTTCTGTTCGTTGCTCATCGTTTTATCTCCTGCTTGTTCCTCACAACTCAACATTCTCACTCATCAATGGGAAGTAATGTGTACAGGGCTTTCACTCGCGGCCAGCAGTTCATCGGCGATGCGCTGTGCCTCGGCCCGCCTCCCCGCTCGGATCAGATCCACTGCTTCTGACTCGGCGAATGTGCGCAGCAGTTCGCGGCGCTGCTCGAAAGTGGCCGGACGCTTTCTGACTTCGGCGCGCAGTGCGGCGGCGAGCGCGAGCAGTTCGCCGTACTCCTCGCCGATCAATTCGCCGATTTCCCGTTTTACACGCTGGGCGACGGAAGGGCTGCCCCCGCCGGTCGAGATGCTGATCTGCAAATCGCCGCGCGTAACCAGCGCGGGAGTGATGAAACTGCACAGCGCCGGCTGATCCACGACGTTATGGAGCAGCCCGCGCGCTGCCGCCGCCTGCGCGACTTCCTCATTGACGGACTGATCGTTCGTGGCGCTGATGACGAGTACGACGCCCGCCAGATCGCTTTCGATGAAGTTGCCGCACCGGTACTCGATCATGCTCTGGTTGACCATCTCACTCAACTGCGCGGTCAGCGTCGGGCTGACCAGCCGGACTGCGGCGCCGGCTTCGACCAGTTGCAACGCCTTGCCTTCGGCGATGACACCGCCGCCGACCACCAGCACCGGGCGATTTTTCAGATCGAGATGGATCGGGTAATAACGCATAGTGTCTGATCAGGCCACACTCAGGGCCGCTTCAATCAACTGCGGCGCGAACCACTGCAACTGCTCGCGCAGCCGCACGACCTCGCCGACGATGATTATCGCGGGCGATTTGACGCGCTCGCGTTCGACCAGCGCGGCGATTTCCGCCAGATCGCTGACGTAAACTTCCTGATGCTCGTAAGTCCCCCAGCGAATTACGGCGACCGGCGTCTGCGCGTCGCGCCCGTGCTGCCGCAACCGCTCGGAGATTTCACGAATCCGGGCGACGCCCATGAAAAAAACCAGCGTGTCCGCGCCCGTCGCCAGCTGCTCCCAGCGAATCGCCGACTGCGATTTGGCAGGGTCTTCATGGCCGGTGATGAATGTTACTGCACTACTCAATCCGCGGTGCGTGATCGGGATGCCCGCATAAGCCGCGACCGCCGAGCCCGCCGTAACGCCCGGCACGACCTCCCACTCGATGCCTTCGGCCACCAGCGCCCCGGCCTCTTCGCCGCCGCGCCCGAAGATGAATGGGTCGCCGCCCTTGAGCCGCACGACACTCCCGTACTCACGGGCTTTCGCGACCAGCAGGCGGTTGATCTCTTCCTGCGTCCAGGAGATTTCACCGCAGTGCTTGCCGACGCAAATCAGTTCGGCGTGCGCCGGGGCGTGCGCGAGGATTTCGGGGTTGACCAGATAGTCGTAGATTACACAATCCGCCACCGCCAGCAGGTCGCGCGCCCTGAGCGTGAGCAGCCCCGGGTCGCCCGGCCCCGCGCCGACCAGATAGACCCTGCCGCGAGTCATTACGCCACCTCCTCCAGTTCGTATGCCGGGACGATCAGCCCCAGTTCTTCAAGCTTCGCCAGAATTTTTGCGGCGCTCTCTTCGACCGCCTCGTGATCGCTTTCGATGGTCAGTTCGGGATTGACCGGTGGCTCGTACGGGTCAGAGACGCCGGTGAAGTTTTTGATCTCGCCGGCCAGCGCCTTCTGGTATAGCCCCTTGACGTCGCGCGCGACGAGCGTTTCGAGCGAGGCTTTGACGTAAACCTCGACGAAAGCCGAGTCGCTCGCTTCGATGTCGCGGCGCACTTCGTCACGGATTTCGCGGTAAGGTGAAATCGCCGCCGCGATCACGCCGACGCCGTTGCGCGAGAGCAGCCGGCTGACGTAACCGATGCGCCGGATGTTGGTGTCGCGGTCTTCCTTTGAAAACCCGAGCCCCTTGCTCAGGTTGGTGCGTACCTCGTCGCCGTCCAGCACTTCGACCCGCACGCCGCGCTCGCGCAGCTGCGGCACCAGCGCGTTCGTCAGAGTTGTTTTGCCCGCACCCGACAAACCAGTAAACCAGAGAGTGAATCCTTGTGACATGAATCAGTTCATTCCTTTCAAATAAAAAGTGAGGGGTTAAGTTTCAAAAGAAAAATTTCAATCAGGCCAACTGTGGCTGCGGATTCGGCAGATTGAAACGTCTCTGATCCGCCGAATCCGCAGGCTGTCAGCTTAAGCCGGTTGAGCCTCCTGCTGCCTGAGTCCCGCGATCAGCACATGCGCCACTTCCGGTCGCGTGAACTCGACGGGCGGCACTTCGCCGCGCGAGAGCATTTCGCGAACCTTCGTGCCGCTCAGGAAGACGTGATGGGTCGGCTCGTGCGGGCAGGTCTTCGCGGAAGCCATGCCGTCGCACTTGCGGCAGAAGAACGTGTTGTCGAAGAACATCGGCGTGATCCCCAGTTCTTCCGGCGTGAAGTCGCCGAAGATGCGCTGCGCATCATAGGTGCCGTAATAACTGCCGACGCCAGCGTGGTCGCGCCCGACGATGAAATGCGAGCAGCCGTAGTTCTTGCGGATCAGCGCATGAAAGATCGCCTCGCGCGGGCCCGCGTAACGCATCGCCGCGGGCAGCACCGCGAGCAACGTGCGCGCCAGCGGATAGTAGTTCTCAATGATCGTCTCGTAAGCGAGCAGCCTGACGGGAGCCGGAATGTCGTCGGACTTCGTTTCGCCGACCAGCGGGTGCAGCAGCAGCCCGTCAACGGTTTCGAGCGCGCACTTCTGAATGTATTCGTGGGCGCGATGCACGGGGTTGCGCGTCTGGAAGGCGACGATACGCTGCCAGCCGCGCTCGGCGAAGATGGCGCGCAGGCCCCGCGGCGTGTGGCGATAGTTGGCGAAGTCGTGCGGGTTCGGGTGGGTGATCAGACTGATCTGGCCGCCGAGCAGGTATTCGCCCTGCGCGTAGAGCGCCGCGACGCCCGGGTGCTTGTCTTCGGTCGTGCGGTAGACGCGCTCGGCTTCAAGCTCCTTGTCGTAAGTGAAAATGTCTGAGAGGTGCAGCACCGCGAGCAGCCGACCGTCGCGCCCGCGCAGCGCCACGTCGTCCCCGATTTTCAGCCGAGCGCGCTCTTCGGCGGCGGCCGAGAGCGTGACCGGGATGGTCCAGACCAGACCGTTCGCCAGCCGCCTGTCATCGCGCACTGAAACGTAATCGGCCTCGCTCATAAATCCTTCGAGCGGCGAGAACGCGCCGTTGGCGATCAGTTCGAGATCGGCCTCTTCGCGCGCGTTGAGTTCAATATTCTGGAGCCGCGAAACCGAGCGCAGCAATGCTTCGCGTTCGGCCCCGCGCGCTTCGCGGTCAATCAATGTTCCCCCATGAGGTGTAATCAGGCTCATGATTTCTGGTCTTTCTCCTTTGCAGGTGATGAATGGTTTTATTATTGCCAATATGCAAATTCAGACTGGCAGCAATTCACTTTCGATGACGCCGCCCGCAAACTGGGACGGCCAGTCCAGAGCCTCCAGTTCGGCGGTCTCGTGGCGCGCGATGAACTGGTGGAAGCGTTCGCCCTCATACCGCCGCTCGTGGTAAACGTAGATCAGGCGTTCGATGTAATACTTCGCCTCTTCGACGCGCACGCGTTTCGAGAGCTTGCGGCCGAACGAAGCGTGGCGACCGAGGTGCCCGCCGAGGTGGATCTGGAAGAAATCAACCTCCCGGCCATTCTCCTGACCTTTCACGCCGACCAGCCCGATGTCGGCGATCTGGTATTGCGCGCACGAATTGACGCAGCCGGTCACGCTGATGCGGATCTCCTCGCGAAAATCAGGGACGGCCTCTTCCAGGTAGCGGATGATTTCGTCGGCGCGTGATTTGGTCTCGACGACGGCGAGCCGGCAGAACTCCCTGCCGGTGCAGGAGACGGTGCCGTGGCGGAACGCGGAGGCGCCGCTCTGCAGATCGAGCGCGTCGAGTTCGGCCCTCAGGACGTCAACGTTCTGATCGGGCACGTCGAGGACGATCAGATTCTGTGCGTTGGTCAGGCGGATGCGCCCGCTCGCATACAGTCGCGCGAGCCCCGCCACCTGCACCATCTGACCGCCTGAAATCCGCCCCCGCGGGACTGACGTGCCGATGTAATAACCACCTTTGCGCTGTATGCCGATGCCCACGTGATTGCGGCTCGTAGTCTCGGGAATTTCAATCTCGTCATGATCGTCAAGCTGACGGCCCAGACGTGCTTCGAGTTCGGCGCGGAACTTCTCGGCACCCCAGTCCGCGACGAGGAATTTGAGACGGGCCTTGCGGCGGTCGTCGCGATTACCGTGATCGCGGGAGATTTCGACGATCCGCGTGACGACTTCAACCACTTCGTCATACCAGACGAAGACGCCGAGCCGCTTGCCGAGGTGCGGGCGCGCGCCCAGGCCGCCGCCGACCCACAGGTCGAAACCGACATCACCGTCCGCGTTGCGCACCGCGACCAGGCCGATGTCGTTGATCTCGTGCTGAGAGCAATGCTGCGAGCAGCCGGAAATCGAAATCTTGAATTTACGCGGCAGGTTCGAGAAGTCGCGGTTGTCGAGGAACAACTGCGTCACGCGGCTGACGAGCGGTGAGGCGTCAACCAGTTCATCGTCGCCTATGCCTGCCAGCGGGCAGCCGACCACGGCGCGTACGGCGTCGCCGCAGGCCGCCTGGGTGGTCAGGCCGACTTTAGCGAGTTCGCTGAAGATGTGCGGCACGTCCTCAATTCGCACGTTGTGAAACTGAATCCCCTGACGTGTGGTGATGTCGCCGGTCGAGCGCGCATACAACCGCGACAGCCAGCCGATGGTCTCCAGTTGCTCGGCGTTGAGCAGCCCGTTCGGGATTTTGACGCGCAGCATGAAGAGGCCGTCTTCCTGCGGGCGCTGCGGGTAAAGGCCGTACCACTTGAAGCGATCCAGATCATCCGGGTGGATTGATTGAACGCCGGCGAGTGAGTAGCGTTCGATGTCCGCCCGCACGTCAAGCCCGTCCTTTTCGCGTTTGATGCGCTCGGCATTGTTTTCCTGTTTTGCCATGAGAGAGTTCCTTATGCCTGATTGCCGGGCCGTTTGTTTTCGCTGCCGCGGCAGCGAAAGTAAGCAGATGCAAGACCGGTAGCCTGGACCGGATCGGATGTTTGTTGCGGAACGAACTCAGGCGGTGTTTGTGCTGAAGCTGTGATGCAGGGTGCGAGCGAACACGCTGACATTGCAGCGGTGCCTGCCCGGTCTGCGTACACTACAGCCAGCAATAGTCTTCAGGGCGATTTGTTTAGGGAACTAATCGGAAGACCCGTTGCCTGAGCGCAGAACCACTGGTTCAGCAGCAACAACAACAGGAGCAACAACAGGATTTTTGAGCGGAGACGAAGGAAGGCATGATGGCGGGCAGTGAGGTGGTGATGACACGATCAGATGATGAGGGCGAACTGCCACTCGTCGCCCAACTGTTTGTACTCTTCTGCAAGACCATTTTATTTTCCCGCTTTCTTCAAAAAAGCTTCTTCAGGTGAAACAACAGATCGTCAGCGTCTCTGAAATGACGAATCGTTGCCGTGTTTCAGCGTGTGTGCTTTTTACAGGACTGAAGCGTCTGTTGTCAATACACAGTTACTTTTTTTATACCAGCATTGCTCAGGTTTATGCGAGGCCTGAGGAACTCATCCGGTTGACGCCCTGAACCACTCAACGAATTTACGGATGCCGACCTCGACGGGCGTGGTCGGGTTGTAACCGAGCAGTCGTTTTGCCTTGCTGATGTCGGCGTGGGTGCGCGGCAGGTCACCGGGTTGCGGGGGCTGGTGGTCAATAATCGCCTGCTCGCCGAGCGCTTCTTCGAGCAGTTCGATCAGGCGCGCGAGCGTCACCGTCTGCGATTCGCCGAGGTTGATGATCTCGAACGGCGTCGCATTGTAATTGAGCGCCCCGACAATGCCGCTGATGATGTCGTCAATGTAGGTGTAATCGCGTTCGCTGGAACCGTCCCCGTAAACCGGGATGGGTTTGTGACCGGCGATCTGGCGGGCGAATTTGTGAATCGCCAGGTCGGGGCGCTGGCGCGCCCCGTAGACGGTGAAAAAACGCAGGCAGACGATCTGCATTCCGTAAAGATGACTGTAAGTGTGGGCCAGCAATTCGCCCGCGGCCTTCGTGGCCGCATAAGGCGAAATCGGCGCGAGCGGCGCGTCTTCGCAGAATGGCGGAGTCGCAGCCGGGCCGTAAACGGAACTGGATGAGCCGAAGATAAAACGTTTGATCCCGTTGCGCTGCGCCAGGTCGAGCAGGTTGAGCGTCCCGGCGATATTGGTCTGCTCGTAGAGGCGGGCCGCGGCGAGCGAAGGCCGGACGCCGGCCCGCGCCGCCAGGTGAATGATCGCGTCGAAGACTTCCTCTCTGAAAACCTGCGAGAGCTTCTCGTAATCGCAGATGTCGGCTCTGACCAGGCGATAAGCCGGGTGCTTCAGGTGCGCGGCAATGTTGGCCTGCTTGATTTCGGGGTTGTAAAAGTCATTAAAGTCATCAATCACTACCACCCGCGCCGGGTCAGCCGCGAGCAGACGATCAACCAAATGGCTGCCAATGAAACCGGCCCCGCCAGTCACGAGGAAGCGTTGTTTTCTCATGCGGTGAGTTATAGCACAAGGCGGCGGTTTGTCGGCAGCCACGGGCGGTCAGTTGAAACACTTCGCCGGCCGTCAGACGCTTACCCTGATCACTGCCTGAGACCCGCCAGGAGAATGCTCTGGACGCGTGAAACCAGATCCTGCGGCTCGCAGGGTTTGATAACGTAATCCCGCGCGCCAAGCTCAAAGCCGCGCCGCACGCTTTCTTCGGCGTCGCTGCCGGTCAGCATGATGACCGGTATGTCGAGCTTCCCGCCGTTGAGATCCCGCAGGCGGTTCATGACATCGAAGCCGTCAAGCTGCGGCATCCCGACATCGAGCAGCAGCAGGTCGGGGCTGTGACGGCTGATGATTTCCAGCGCCTGTGCGCCACTGTACGCCCGCACTGTCTCATAGCCCTGCTGCTGCATGATCAGTTCAATGATCTCGACCTGATCTCTGTTGTCATCAACGATCAGCAGCCTGGGTTGCCGGCTCGACTGGCAGACCGGGGCAACCGATGGCGCCGGGCTGAAGCAGACTATTTGTCGCATACTGAGCGCTTCAGTCAGCGCTTCATCGGCGAACGCGATCAGGTTCAGCAGATCAGCCGCGGCCTCCGGGGCCGCCGCGATTCCGGCAACGAAATCTGAATGCTTCAGGGCGCGATATTCCTCGCGCCACAGGTTCAGCCGCTCGGCCAGTTCCGGCGCCGTGCAGTCGGGCTGCCAGACCAGCAGCGTGAATGCGCCGTAAATCGCGGTCGCCGCCATCCGCTCGCCGTGATCCCGCGGGCAGAAGGCCAGCCTGAGACGTGAATCCAGGAAATCAGAGAGTTCAATGAGAATGGCTTTCTGCCAGAGTTCAGCGCGTTCCTCGGTGGGCCCGGTATGCGGGGCCGGTTCGACAGGGCAGATTTCAGCCAGGGGTCTGGTCAGCGCTCTGGCACGAATCAGGCCCACTGCCCCTGCCTGGCCGGCTGACAGGGCTGCCAGTGCCATGTCAGTCACCTGCAGGAAATCTTCCACCCGGGTATCTGTATTGAGACCTTCTTGAAAGATGCTCACTTTACCTTGCCTCGGAGGCTCAATCCAGACGGACTGCTGAGTCAGTGGCAGGTCGCGTGAAGATAGCCCGCGTTCATTAATCAACATAATCCTTAACTAGCGGGGAACTGGGCTGATCGTCAGATAGTAGAAAAATAACGCTGCGGTGTTTTTGATCTTTAGTTTTGTAACGGTCATTTTCTATCACGTTAAACGATGTTATGCAAGTTTATAGTTATTCGTCCCGGGGAAACACGGTCGGCCCGTTGCGGGCAGGATTGGAAGGAGCGTCCGCAAGATGAACCGGAATGTGCAGTCAGTTCCCCTGTCCTCCTGAAAAAATGAAACCTTTCAGGTGTATTCTGCACTTACACACTGGCCGATTGAGAAATCAATCACTGAAGACAAAGATCAGGAGAGATCAATATGAGAGTGAAACAGGAGGGTTTCGGTCGGGTGAGATGGGGAGTCATGCCGGTTGTGCTGGCTGTCGCTGCAACGCTGAATGTGAGCGCGCAGGACAGGGCAAGGCATGTCACGCAGGACGAGCAAACGTTCAAGGTCAGCGGGACCCCGCACGTGCTGGTCAGCACCTTTGACGGCACCATTCGGATTGAATCCTGGGACAGACCCGAAGTCCGCTGCCAGGTGGAAAAGCGCGGGCGCACCCAGAGCGACATTGACCGGATTGAAATCATCGCCAGTCAGAATGGCAACGACATTCAGTATGAAGCGAAGGCGCGTTCACGCGTCAACTGGAACTCGAATCTCCAGGCCAATCTGACAATCAGTGTGCCGCGTCAGGCCAACCTGACGGCGCGGAGCGGCGACGGGAATATTGACGCGCGCGACATGACCGGCGAAATAAGCCTGCACACTGGCGACGGCAGCGTGACTGCCAGCCGCCTGAGCGGCATCCTGAATGTACAGACGGGTGACGGTTCGATGGATCTGACCGACGTGAGCGGGCGGTTGCAGGCGCAGACCGGTGACGGGAGGATGAATATCCGCGGGCGCTTCACCGAACTGGACGCCAGGACGGGCGACGGCTCGATGGATGTCGCCATTGAGCCGGGATCGGAGATGAATTCTGCCTGGAGCCTGAAAACGGGCGACGGGTCAATCCAGCTGGGTTTGCCCGACGGCTTTTCAGCCGAACTGGACGTGCATACGAATGACGGCTCGATTTCCACCGAACTGCCGGTGATGATCTCGGGGAAGCTGGGCCACACCCTGCGCGGGCGGTTGAATCAGGGCGGCAAAACGCTCACAGTGCATACCGGTGACGGTTCAATTACGTTGCGACGCAACTGACGGCGGGCTTGCCGCCCCGGGAGTTACAGGATTGCCGAATCAGGGAAAGTTGCCGATGAAGTTTGTCGGTTCAGAAAGTGGCGCTGAGCTTTCAATCCGCGATCCGCAATCTGCAATCCGTAATCGAGAGAGCGAAATGGCGTTTGCGGAATTAGCCCCGGCTGTGGTGGCGCGCGCGAAAGGCGGCGACGAGGAGGCTTTCCATCTGATTTTCAACCGCTACGGTCGCCCGGTTCTGAGCTTCATTCATCACCTGGTGCAGAACCGCGAGCTGGCCGAGGAACTGGCGCAGGAGACCTTCGTCCGGGCCTATCGCAACCTGTCGGGGCTCAAGGACGAGATGCGGCTTTCGACCTGGCTGTTCGGCATCGCGCGCAACGTCGTCCGCGAGTCGGCGCGCCAGACGCGAAAGGATGAACGCAAGGTCGGGCTCGATGAGCCCGAAAGCCTGAAGCTGAAGTCCGGAGACTTATTACCCGAAGGGGCCATGCTTGATCGTGAACTCAATGCCACTATTCAAAAAGCACTGATGGCGCTGGACGCCGATAAGCGGCTGGTGTTCAGTCTGAAGATTTTTCATGAGAAGAGCTATGAAGAGATCAGCGCGATTACGGGCCACTCGATTGGCAAGCTGAAGACCGATTTGCACCGCGCGCGCGCCGAGGTGCGAAAACGCCTTGCGCCCTATCTTGGCACGACACAGGAGGCGTGATCTCTTCCAGAGGCTTTTCACTTAACGGTCAATGACTATGAACTGCGAACGATGTCAGACGGAGCTTGAAGATTTCCTTTACGGCGAGCTGGGCGAGTCGCGCACGGCCGCGGTCAGAGAGCATCTGACCGCCTGTGCGGATTGCCGGCGGGTGCGCGAGGAACTGGAGCAGGAGCATGAAATCTTCTCGCGTTTCTACGAACAGACGGCGCTTGAGCCTTCGGCTGAGATGTGGGAAGTGATTCGCGCGCGCATCGGCGATAAATCACCCGCGCCGGAGATTCAGCCGGCCCGGGGCTCGCGCCTGCGCGAATGGTTTGCCGCGCTCGGCTTCGGCGGCCTGCTGACGCCTGCGTTGCTGCGACAGGCAGCTTTTGCGACGGTACTGGTGATCGTTTCAGTCACGGCAACAGCACTTTACTTTTCACTCAGCCGTGACAAATCGGCGGGCGGGGAACGGGCTGGGAGTGACACACCATCTCCGGTAAATACGCCGCAGCCAGGTCCGACAAATACTCCTGTGTCGCCACCACTTTCTGTGGTGCCTCCAAACGATGATCAACAAGCGAATAATCGTCCGCGGGAGTCAGAGAAAAAGCAACGCCCGGCTCCTGCCACATATAAGAAGGAATCCACACCTCTGCCTCGCCGCCTCAATGAAGATGACCTGATCCAGCAGCAGGTGGCGCGCGCCGCCCGTGAGTATCAGAACGCGATTCAGTTGCTCGAACAGAAGATCGCGCGTCGCAAGGACACGCTCAACCCGACGCTGCTTGCGCAGTACGAAAAGAGCCTTGAACTCATCAACAGCTCCATCGCCGCCAGCCGCCGCGCCATGCGTGAACAGCCGAATGACCCGACTGCCGGGCAGTTTCTGCTGGCCGCTTACGCAAAGAAGGTTGAGCTGATGCAGGAGATCGCAATGCAGTAATGTACTCGTTACTGAATTTTTGTGGATAGCCAGAAGATGAACAGACCGAAACCTACAACCAGGGGGCACTTTGCCTCTTTATTCCAGGCGCTTCTGCTGGTCTTCATTACCGCAGCCACAGTTGCAGCGCAGACGAGCAGCCAGAACCGGGCCGAGCTGCACGAGACTTACAACCTGAACCCGGGCGGGACCGTGAGCGTGAGCAACGTGAGCGGCTACATTCACGTGACCGGGTGGGATGAAAACAGGGTCAAAGTTGATGCGGTCAAGCGCCCTCAGCGCGGCAATGACGACCTGGATAAAGTTGAGATTCAGGTTTTGACCTCGCCGGATCGCGTCGAAATTCGCACCATCTACCCGCGCAACTGGCGCGGGCCCGGCATCTCGGTTGATTACGACCTTAGAGTCCCGCGCTCCGCGAACCTCAATTCGCTCAGTTCGGTCAGCGGCGACATTACCGTAAGCGGCGTGAGTGCGAGAGTGGTTGCCCGCTCCACGAGCGGCAGCATTCTGGCGCAGTCGGTCGGGGGTGACGCCAACCTCTCAACCACGAGCGGGAACATCACGGCCGGCAGCATTAAAGGCGCGCTGACGATCAACTCGACCAGCGGCAATCTGCAGATCAACGATCTCAGCTCGCATCTCAATGCCCACAACACCAGCGGCTGGATTCGCGCGGCTGAGGTCAGGGATGACGCGAATGTTTCCTCGACCAGCGGCGGCGTCAGGCTGGAGCGCGTCGGCGGGCGGGTCGGGGCGCGCTCGGTCAGTGGAACGGTTTTTGTCACCGACGTTGCCGGTGACGTTGATGCCGGAAGCACGAGCGACACGGTCACTGTCGAAAAAATAAAAGGTCGTGTGACGGCCTCCACCGTCAGCGGTCGCATCATCGCCCGTGACGTGCAGGAAGGCGTCCGCACCAATACCGTCAGCGGCTCGATTGAAATTACGTCTGTCAGGGGCGGCATCGGTGCGGATTCGACCAGCGGCAGCATCCTGCTGCGCGACGTGGAAAGCGAAGAAGTGCGCGTCCACAGCCACAGCGGCAGCGTCCGGTTTCAAGGCAGAGTGTCCAGAAACGGACGGTATGACTTCGACAGCTTCAGCGGTGAAATCCTGATCCTGCTGCCTGCCGACACCGATTTCGACCTGCTGGCGAAGACCGCCAGCGGTGAGATTGAAACAGATTTCCCCGTGCAGGTCAGGCAGGGGACAACCCTCGGCTCATTCAGGCGGAGGTTGCAGGCCACACACGGCAAAGGCGGCGCGCAACTGAACCTGACCGGCTTCAGCGCGAGCATCAGACTTAAAAGGCAGTGAAGCGGTAATATAAAGGGTGGGTGTTGGCGATTAATATGATCAGCCAGGTATTCAGTGGAACTTTCTGAACCCTTGTCCGTAATTGTTACCGACCGCAAGTTTGTGCCAGAACGAACGGCCCCGGAAACCTTCAGATCAAGGACAGTCACTGATAGTTGTCAGGAGTAGTTATGACCACCAAGGCAAACGAGAATCTCGCCACACTAGCACCTCAACCTCGTCCCGGCCTGTCACTGGTTGGCGCGCCGCGCAGCATCTCCTTACAGGATTACGAATGTTTCATCGGCGTCAGCACCAACGTCACCGAACTCAAGGAATTCGTCAGCGTACAGGCTTCGCAATGGCAACCGACGCTGCTCATCGGCGAACGCGGCCTGCGTCAGGAAAAGATCGCGCGCGCGCTGCATCAGGCGAGCGAATACTGGGCACAACCGTTCTTTGCCGTCAACGCCCACGGTCTGAGCAGCGACGCACTGCACGCACTGCTGTTCGGGCCGCAGGGGGTGATGGAGACCTTTCACCACGGCACAATCTTCATCAACGAACTGGTCAGCCTGCCGCTGCTGCTGCAACAGCGCTTCGCGGTTTATCTGGAGGAACAGCGCTGGCGCAACCGCCCGGCCCAGGCGAACCGGCAGCGGCTGATCTTTTCGACCGAGTGGAACCCGAGCGAGATGAACGCCGGGAATCGGATCGCCTACGGCCTGATCGAAATGCTCCGCTCGTCCAGCTTCATGATCAAACCGCTGCGCGAACGCAGTGAAGACATCCCCTACCTCGCCAGCCGCCTCGTCGAACGCATCACGCAGCGTCTCAACAAGGGCGCGCACGACATCTCGCCGACGGCGATGAAGATGCTGACGGAATACGTCTGGGAGCGCAACATTGATGAACTGGAAGAGATTCTGGAGAGCGCCATCAGCCGCACGCCGCCGCATCAGATTGACGAATCGCTGCTGCCGACGCGCATCCGCTACGCGACATTCAAATCAATCCCGGCCAGCGGCATTGACCTGCCGCAGATGGTGGATGATTATGAACGCGCGCTGATCGAGACCGCGCTCAGTCAGACCAACGGCAATCAGACGAAAGCCGCCGCACTGCTCGGCCTCCGCGTGCAGACGCTGAACATGAAGCTCAAGCGCTTCGCCGAACAGAAGAAAGATTGAAAAAGAAGAAGCTGGGGAAAGGGGAGAAAACGCCAACCTCCTTTTTCCAGCTTCTCTCCCCCTCCTTTTCTCCCGCTCCCGCTTTCCCGCCTGCAATCAAAGCTTACATAACTATTACATTTAACCCGACGGCAGTTTGTTATGCTGACGTCGCAGGTCGCCCCCCGGACGCGAATCAATATCAACGCATTTCAGAGTCATTTCAGAAAACTTCATCGCCGAACGGGGTCTCGGTCTGCAACAGGATCTCAACCAGAGAGAGGATCACGGGAATTTTCATGGCAAAAAAAGCAATCATCAAAAAAGACGAACTGGCAATTAACTGGGCGATGACTTTCTTCGTCGGCGCGATTCATGTCGCCGCAGTCAGCGCGCTGTTTATGTTTTCGTGGGAGGCGCTCGCCGTCGCCGTGCTGATGTGGTGGGTCGCCGGCAGTCTCGGCATCGGCATCGGCTATCACCGGCTGCTGACGCACCGCGGTTACAAAGTGCCGAAGCCGGTCGAATATTTTCTGACTGTCTGTGGGGCCCTCGCGCTGGAAGGCGGGCCGATCTCCTGGGTGGCGACGCATCGCATTCATCATGCCTTTACTGACCGTGAAGGCGACCCGCACTCACCGCGCGACGGCGCATGGTGGTCACACATGGGCTGGATCATCCGGGGTGAAGGTTTCCACAACAAAACCGCGGGCCTGTCACGCTACGCCCCCGATCTGGCGAAGGATCGTTTTTACGTCTGGCTGACGCACTGGCACTGGGTCACGCAGGTGGCGCTCGGACTGATCCTGCTGGCGATTGGCGGCTGGCCGTACGTGATGTGGGGTGTGTTCGTGCGCGTCGTCTTTTCGTGGCACGCGACGTGGTTCGTCAATTCAGCCGCGCACATCTGGGGGTCGCGCCGCTTTGAGACCAAAGATGATTCGACCAATCTGTGGTGGGTCGCCTTGATCAGCTTCGGTGAAGGCTGGCACAACAATCATCACGCTTACCCGGCGGCGGCACGGCACGGCCTGAAGTGGTACGAAATTGACGTCAACTGGTACGGCATCCGCGTGCTGCAACTGCTCGGCCTCGCAAAAAACGTCCGGCTGGTTGACCTGAAGCAGGCATTGCCGGAAGTCGGCACCGATCTCAATGCCGCCCAGCCCGTGCAAAACGCGGCCTGAGCCTCGGCCTCAACTGACTTGTCACTCGGGAAAGCCTGCGGGAATCGCCTTCCGCAGGCTTTCTTCTTTTCTTACAATGCCGGTGATGAGAGTCAACATCAGCCAGAAGAAAACGGCCTTCTTCGTCACGCTGGGCGCCTGTCTGGTGGCGCTGGCGGTCACGCTCAACATCAGCTGGATCGTGCTGAACTGGCGCGAAGTCGCGCTGATGATTTTCGGCGTCGTGTTCTTCGGGGTAATTATCGCCGGGCTGGTGCTGAACACGATCTTCCTCGTGCGCGAAATCCGCCGCAACGAACAGCACGACAGCTTTATCAACGCCGTCACCCACGAACTGAAAACGCCGATTGCCTCAATCAAACTTTATCTGGAAACGCTCAAGTCGCGCGAAGTGGACGAGGCAAAGCGCCGCGAGTTTTACGACGTCATGCTGGCCGACAGCGACCGCCTGCTCCAGACCGTCGAGCAGGTGCTGCGTGCCAGCCAGTCGGGGCAGCGCCGCCGCCGGATTCACCCGGTCCGAATTGACTTCGGCGAAATCGTGGGCGAATGCATTGAGCTGGCGCGCAGGCGCTATCATCTGGCGGATGACTCGCTGAGGTTCGTTGATTCCATCAACGGGAATGGCTCACGCGCCGTGATGGGCGACCCCGATGAGCTGCGCGCCGCCGTCTCGAACCTGATTGATAACGCCGTCAAATATTCGGGCAAGGAGATTGACGTCTCGGTCGAAGTCGCCGCCGTTGATGACAGGCGCCTTGCCGTGCGGGTCAGGGATCGCGGCATCGGCATTCCGCGCAACCAGCTCAAAAGCATTTTCAACCGCTTCTACCGCGTGCCCGGGCCGGTGCTGGCGCGCATCAAGGGGACCGGGCTGGGGTTGTTCATCGTTCATTCGATTGCCCGGAGACACGGCGGTCGTGCCTTTGCCGAAAGCGAGGGCGAGGGCCGGGGCAGTACCTTCACCATCCAGCTTCCGCGCGCCTGACGAGTAAATTGATGGGCAGAATACTGATTGTCGAAGACGAAACGCATCTGGCCGAGGGGTTACGCTTCAACCTCGAAGCGGAAGGCTACGCGGTGGATGTCGTGACCGATGGCGAAACAGCTGTGAGGCTCCTGCTCGCTGCCGCCGGGCAATATGATGCCGTGGTGCTTGACGTCATGCTGCCCGGCAAGGATGGTTTCGCGGTGGCCGCCGAACTGCGTCAGGCCGAACAGTTCGTTCCGATCCTCATGCTCACCGCGCGCAGCCGGCCTGAAGACGTGCTGCGTGGGTTCGAGTCCGGCGCCGACGATTACCTGCCGAAGCCGTTTGAGCTGGCGATTCTGCTCGCGCGCCTGCGCGGGTTGTTGCGGCGGCACGAATGGTTTCATCTCAACCGCGAGCGTGAGGGTGCCAGAGCCGCGCGCCCGGTCACAGATGATGTGTTCGCCTTCGACGGAAAGACAATTGATTTCAGCAGACTCGAATTGCGGGCCGGTAAATCAAAGGACGAACGCGTCATCCACCTGACGCTGATGGAAGCGAAGCTGCTGCGCCACCTGATCACCCACGCGGGCAGGGCCGTTTCGCGCAAGGAAATCCTCGAAGACGTCTGGGAACTGCACGAAGAGACCGACACCCGCGCGATTGATAATTTCATCGTCCGGCTCAGAAAGTACCTTGAAGATAACCCTGCCAAACCGCGTCACCTGCTGACTGTTCGCGGCCTCGGTTATCGGTTCGTCGCCGCGCCTGAGAACGGATAGAGGTCAGAAAGCCATCACCGCCTTCCGCTTCTCGTGGCTATCCACAGCCACCCGTCGTTACTCCCCACCCTCCTCTCTGCGGCGCCGTCACTTCGCGTCTTTCCGGCGACTTTGCTATAGTTACCGCCGCTGTTGACCAGTAACTACGAACCCGGCCGGACGGCTTCGGATGGTTCGTCGGTTTCAATATGAAGCCTGTTTATCTCCCCATTACGCTGTGCCTGTTCGCCATCCTCCTGATGGCCGCCTGCGGCGGGGCTTCGCAGGCCCGCACGGCCTCACGCACGCCCGTCCACCAGCCCGCAACTTATCTGGCCGATTCCGACGGGGACGGCATCCCCGACGGCGCGGAACTGCGTTCGTTTGAAGACCGCGCCAGCTTCCGCCGCTGGTTTACGGCCATCGCTGAAATGCAGTTTTACCGGATCAGCGACGAATGGAATGCCGGGCAGCGCGATTGCGCCGGGCTGGTGCGCTTCGCGTGGCGCGAAGCGTTGCGCCGGCACGACCGCCCGTGGTTCCAGAAAATGGGCGAAGGGTATGAACCCGTCGCGCCGGACGTGCGCGCTTACAGTCTCGAACGCAATCCGCTGGGCGAAAAACTGTTCCGCACTGATTTCGGGTCGTTCAATGAGGCTGATTTGAGCGCGGATAAATTTTCCGAGTTCGCCGACGCGAAGACGCTCAAAAACTACAACAGCGTCTTCATCAGCCGCGAGCGCCGCAGGGCGCAATCGGGTGACCTGCTCTTCTTTCACCAGCCCTGGGTGCAGAAGTTCCCGTATCACGTGATGATTTTCCTGGGCGAAGCCCGCGAGGCTTCGGAAGGCGCATCCGACTGGGTGGTTTATCACACCGGCTCCTCGCCGACGGATGAGGGGACGATCAAGAAAGTGCGGCTCGCCGTGCTTGATCAGCACCCCGACAAACGCTGGCGCCCGGTTGAGAGCAACCGCAATTTTCTCGGCTTCTACCGGTTGAAGATTCTGGAGTAATGAAGCCGAAGACAGAGGGATTATGAAACTGCGAAATCACTTCACCGTCGCCGCCATTTACTTTGTGGTCATCGCCGCGATCTTTTCGCTGGCTGTAGCAGGCCTGCGTGCGCAAAGTAATCAATCTACTCAGGCCACAGCTTCACCCCAGCCGTCCGGCACGCCCAAAGGCAAGCCGTTTTTCTCTCTGTCAACCAACCGCACCTATGGCACGAGCGACCGGGCGCGCATCTGGATCAGCTATCAGAACATTGATGCGCTCGATTTCCGCGTCTACCAGGTCAACGACCCGGTGAAGTTTTTCAAGCAGCTCAACGACCCGCACCAGATGGGCGAGCAGGAGAAGACCGAGGTCGCGGCGAGTTACAGCCAGAAGAAAGGGCCGACGGTGCTTGAACGCATCGGCGATTTCAAGCGCGGCATCTTTTATTCGGTCAGGAACTATTTCCGCGGCCAGCTCAAACGCGAATCGCGCGCCGCCTTCAATGAAAAGTTTCGCGGGCAGGGCGGCGAAGGTGATCGCCTGCCGCTGAATTTTTCGGATTACGCGACCGTGCCGCTCCTCAACTCGCAGCAGATCAAGGCGCGCTGGAAACAGCCGCTCACGCCGCTCGAAAACGAGTGGGACAACCGGATGATTTCGCTGGGCCGTCTCGACGCGGGCGTCTACCTCATTGAAGCCGTCAACGGCGACCTGCGCGCTTACACCGTTGCCGTCGTCACCGATCTGACGATGGTCAATAAGACTGCGCCGGGTGGCGAGATGGTCGTTTTTGCCGTGGACCGCAAATCGGGCGAGCCGCGCGCGAACATGAAAGTCGAAATCGTCAGAGGCAGAAAGACGCTCGCCAGCGGCACGACTGACAGCAGCGGCATTCTCAAAACCAGAGTCGAAAAAGAAAAACTCAACCCGCCGCCGCAGGACAACACCCCGCCCGAAGACCGCGACCCCGAAAAAGAACGCAGCGAAGTCGGCAGGGATGACCTGCTGATTATGGCGAGCGGCAATCAGTTCGCCATCTCTGACCTGTCGCAGGGCTTGTTCGGCTGGTATGGCGACGAAGGTGGTGAAGGTGATGAAGGCGAATACACAGGCAACAGCGGCGAGGTGACCGGCTACATCTACACCGACCGGCCCGTCTATCGCCCGGCGCAGAAAGTTTACTTCAAGGGCATCCTGCGGCGGCTCGGCGAAGCCGGGTATGAGGGCGCCGGCGCGCGCACGGTCAACGTCACGGTTGAAGATAATAACAATGGCAAGCTGCTGGAGAAAGAAATCCCCTTGAGCGCGCGCGGCACTTTCAGCGGCGAGGTTGAGATCACGGGCGCCGCGCCACTCGGCTATTACAGCATCGTCGCTAAAGTCAGCGGCTCGACGGCGCGCGGCAGCTTTGAAGTGCAGGAATACAAGAAGCCTGAATACAAGGTCACGGTCAAAGCTTCGAAGCAGTTCATCAACGTCGGCGACACGGCGAAATACGCCGTCGAAGCGAAATACTTTTTCGGCTCGCCCGTCAGTAATGCCGAGGTGAAGTATTACATCTACCGCTCGCGTTATTACCACTGGTGGTGGCAGAGCGAAGACGACGGCATCGGCAAGGCTGAAGGCGAAGATGAAGACGAGGAGGGCGGTTATTACGGCTACGGCAACGACATGGTTCAGGAGGGCGAAGGGAAGCTCGACGCGAACGGCCGCCTGACGGTTGACTTCAAGGTGCCGCAGCCGGACGAGAAGGATCGCTACGATTACACCTACCGTCTGGAGGCTCAGGTTACAGACGCCTCGCGCCGGGTGATCGAAGGCAAGGCCGGCTTCGTCGGCACGCGCGGCAGCGTCGTGGCTTACGCGCAGCCGGAACGTTACGTTTATTACAAGGACGAGACCGCGAAGATCAAAGTCAGAAGCTCTGATTACGAAGGCAAGCCGGTCCCCGCGAAGATCACGCTGCGCTTTGTCGAGCGCAGGTATGAGAAGGTGGCGAATCCGGAGGCTTATCGCGGCTACGAATACAAGCTCCGCGAGACCGAACTCTCAACCGCCGACGTCGCGACGAACGCGCAGGGCGAGGCGAGTTATGATTACCGTATCCCAATCACCGGTAGCATTGACATTCAGACCATCGTCAATGAAAACGGGAAGAAGATCCTTTCCGAAGGCGGTTACCTGTGGGCAACTGATCGTGACAACAAATGGGCTGATTACGCTTACCGCGATGATTCCTCAATCAAACTGATCCCCGACAAAAAATCATACAAGCCCGGCGAAACCGCGCACGTGCTGGCGATGCTGCCGACCGACAAAGCTCATCTGCTTGTGACGACTGAGCTGGCAAGCATCATGACGGCGCGCAAAATTGACGTGGCCGGTCGCACAGTGATGATTGACGTGCCGATTGAAGCGCGCTACGCGCCGAACGCTTACCTGTGCGTGTCGTATGTCAGGGACGGCGAGCTGTACAACTCCGACAAGATGCTGGCCGTGCCGGCGAAGGACAAATTCCTGAGCCTCGAAATCATCCCGAACAAGAAGGAATACAAACCGCGCGAAGCGGCTTCATACACCGTCCTCGCGCGCAACGCCAACGGCTCGCCCGCCGCCGGGGCCGAAGTCAGTCTGGGCGTAGTTGATGAGGCCGTCTACAGCATCAGGCCGGAAAATTCGGGTGACATCCGCCGCGCGTTTTACGGCACGCGGCCCAACTCCGTGCAGACGAACTTTTCGACTTCGTACAACTTCTCCGGCTACTCGGGCGACAAGCCCGTGCAGATCGCGAAGAACAAGCGTTCGTATCAGCTCGCCGATTTCAAGAACGAAAGCCAGTACGCCGAGCCGACCATCCGCAAGGAATTCAAGGACACCGCCTTCTGGCAGCCCGATGTCATCACCGGGGCCGACGGCAAAGCGACGGTCAATTTCACCCTGCCCGACAACCTGACGACGTGGCGTGCCACGGCCCGCGCGGTGACCGCCGACACGAAAGTGGGTTCGGGCGTCGGCAAGGTGCTGGCGCGCAAGGATCTGATCCTGCGGCTCGAAACCCCGCGCTTCCTGACCGAAGGCGATACCGTCACGCTTTCGGGCATCGTTCACAACTACCTTGATTCAGACAAGCAGACGGAAATTTCAATCGAGGTGAATGGCGCACAACTGCTCGATCAGCCAAAGCAGACTGTGACGGTCAAAAAGCAGGGCGAAGTGCGGATTGACTGGCGCATTGCTGCGCCGCAGGTGGGCAAAGCAACACTGCTGGCAAAAGCCCTGACCAATGCCGAATCGGACGCGATTGAACTGCCGCTGGAGATCGTCCCGCAGGGCCTGCGCCAGACGAAAGGCAACACGCTCACGCTCTCTGACGAGAGTGTCGAAAAGACGCTCGACCTGAACCTGCCGGCCAACGCCAATAACATCGCGCGTTCGCTGCGAATTGAAGCCTCGCCTTCGATCACGGGCACGCTCTTCGGCGCGCTCGATTACCTGACGAGCTACCCCTACGGCTGTACCGAACAGACGATGTCGAGCTTCCTGCCGAACATCATCGTCGCCCAAGTGTTGAAGGACGTGAAGGGCACGACCATTCGCGCCACCAACAACCTCGATCAGAAGGTACAGCGCGGCCTGGACAAGCTCTACGGCTATCAGCACACAGACACCGACGGCGGCTGGGGCTGGTGGAAGAACGACAAGACCGACCCGTTTATGACGGCTTACGTCGTTGACGGCCTGACGCAGGCGCGCGCCGCGGGTTACGCGATTGTGGACTGGCGGCTCAGCCGCGCGCGTGACGCGCTGAAGAAGATGATCGAGGCCAACAAGGATGAAAACGGCAAGGCGATTGACGCGGAGGAGCGCGCTTACATGATTTACGCGCTCTACGCCGCCGACGAGGGGGACGCGAAATACCTCGGCGAACTCTTCAACAGTCGCGGCAGCCTCCAGCCGTACGGCCGCGCGCTGCTCGCGCTGGCGCTGAAGAAGCGCGGTGACGGCCGCTCTGTTCAGGTCGCGGGTGAGATCGAACGCTCGGCCCGCGCCAACGAGTTTGAGGCTTACTGGGAGTCGCAGCGCAAGGCGTGGTACGGGGGGGTCATTGATGAACATCTGGAGGCGACGGCCCTCTCGCTCAAGGCCCTCGCGCAGATCAGCCCGAAGAGCCCGCTGCTGCCGAAGACCGCCCGCTGGCTCATCAGCAACCGTCAGCACGGCTGTTACTGGTACTCGACGAAGGACACTTCATTCGCGCTGCTCGGACTGGTTGATTACGTGAAAGTCAGTCAGGAACTCGCGCCGGATTACACCGTCGAAGTTTACCTGAACGGCGAGCAGGTGCTGACGAAGCGCCTGACCGCCGCCGACGTCGCCAGCAAACAACCGATAGTCATCGAAAGAAAAGGCACGGCGCTCGCCAACGGCAATCAGGTGCGGATCGTGAAGCGCGGCAAAGGCACGCTCTGGTTCTCGTCGGCGCTGGATTACTACACGCGCATTCAGGGTAATGAGCAGGTCGCCGCCGCGGGGTCGAATGACCTGAAGCTCACGCGCGAATACCTGCGCCTGCGCGTGGATGAGAGCGGCGACAAGCCGAAGTGGGTGGTCGAGCCGCTCGCGGGCGAAGTCCGCTCGGGCGACCTGATCGTTGTGCGGCTGCACCTGACCGGCAACCGCGCGCAGCGGCTGCTCGTCGAAGACCCGATCCCCGCCGGCTGCGAGCAGATTGACCGCGCCTACGGCATCGCGTTCGATTACACCACCAACCGGTGGACCTCGTGGTACAGCATGCGCGAATTCCGCGACCAGAAGACGGCACTCTTCACCGAGTATTTCGACGGCGACGCGACTTACCAGTACGCGCTGCGCGTGCAGATACCCGGCGATTTCAAAGTCGCCCCGGCGCGGGCCGAGCGGATGTATCAGCCGACGGTGCAATCTAACACGGCCAATGCGGGGCTGAAGATTCTGGATAAGAAATGATGTTCAGAACTTATGTGAGCAGAACGACCAGAAGACAGTGGCTGATATTTTCCGTAATCAGCTTCGCTCTGCTCTCGGCAGTAATTTTGCTGCTTTACTTGGCAATCCCTGACCTGTCTCCGTTCTATGGCATCGTGAGTATTACAGGGCCGGGAGGGCGCGAGATTTACTTCAAAAAGGTGGTTTGGGGAATAACAGGTGATCATGAAATTACAGCAATTTCTGTAAAGGCTGAGTTGTGTAATCTACGCGATGCCAAAACTGATTATGTGTTCGGTTGGTACACGAACGGAGTTTGGTACAAGGTCGAAGGTGATGCTTTGGTGCTGTATGTTTCAAGCGCCGCAACGCTGCCGAAGGATGGGCAGTTCCCGATCAGGGTTATACAGAAAGAATTGCACCCGCTTGAGTTTTCCGAGTTGGAGAGGAACGCGAATAAACTCGGGCTGAAGTTCATAGATGTTCCGCTGAACAAAGGCCAGTATTGCAGCCGCTGATTCTGATCCTCAGACATCATCAAACTGCGACTGCCTGGCCATTCGAAGAAGACTGTATGCTCAAAAACATTATCAACGCGCTGACTACGGCAGCACGCGGCCTCTTCGGCAACTGGCGCGCGCTGTCAGCCTTCTTCCTGCTTTACCTGGCGCTGCTCCTCGCACTTTACTGGCTCTTCACGAGCGGAGTGGCAACTATTATGCAGGTACTGTTCACGTTTGTGCTGGCCGTCATCATCCCTGTGCTGTTCTTCGTCATTCAGGCGATGAGCGTGAGCTATACGACGAGTGAGGCGAAGATCGGCGCATTATTGAAACAGTCGTTGCGCGATTGCTGGAGGCTGCTGGTGATCGGCCTGCCGCTCCTGCTGCTGGCATGGCTCGTCAGTTATCTGCTCGGGAGGTTTGAGGAGAACGTTGTTGCCGGCGCTGCCGAGGCCGCGCGGCGGGCCGGCTCTTCGGCGCGATCATCATCGCCGGTCAACTGGCTGGGGGTAATGGTGACGGCCCTGCGGTGGCTGCTGCTTTACATCGCGCTGCCGCTCGTGACGATTCAGTTGTGGATTGCGGCCAGTCGCACGGGGCTGGGCGCGGCAATCAAAGGTGTGGGGCGCAGTCTGGCGCGCGCCCTGGCTCCGCGCTCGTTGCTGACTTACCTCATCGGGTTTGTGTTCTTCGCCGTCATCCCGCATTTCCTGTTCTTCACCCTGACCCCGGCGAAAAATCAGTGGCTGGAGCTGAGTCTGCTCGGCGCGCGGGTGGCGCTGGCTCTCGTCTTCATTTTCTTCGGCTGGGTGGTGACGCTGGGGGCGCTGGCGAAAATTGATGCTGACAGAACAGATGGTGTGACAGCAGGAGAACCTGTCGCTTTCGCTCAGGGAGTTGTTCAGGCATGAGAAGAGTTTTGTTGATCTGCCTGCTGATCTCTGCACTGGTTACTACAGTGGCGCGATCACAGGGGACGTCACAGGACAGCCGGATACTCACTTTTGCCCGGAAAATAAGGGTTCGCCAGCTTGATCACAGGCTGCCCGAACAGGGCTTTGGCGAGTGGTTCAGAAGGGTTGCAGGATCAGGTGCAAAGATAAAATGGGAAGTGAATGATTGCGGTGAACAGACAGGCACTGACGCTGACAGACAGCGCGACCTTCCTTTGTGTTCGCAAGCTGAGGCGGCGTTGCCTGACGGCCGCAGAGCTGTAGTCCTGATCGCCGTTGGTAGTTTCAGAAGAGGAATTGTAAGGAAACCAGCGTTGTGGAGTTGCTTTGTTGAGCGGAATGGTCAGTTTCAGACAGTGGGGCGATTGGGTGACCTTTCAGCTGCGCTCAGAGAGAAGTGAAGAATAAAGCCGATGCTTCCCTGACTTCGGCATTGGCAGGAAGCTTTTACCAGTGTCTGCAATTATCTGTTTTTTTGGTCTGCGCCCTTTCCACAGTTTCATTCCTTTGCTGCTGTGCGTTGCCTTATGCTCCTGCTCGGCGCCGCACAATAAAGAGGCAGAAAAATCTACGCCTGCTGGTGTGCAGGTCAGCGAAGCCGATTCAGATGCTTCTCTCCAGAAAGCCGCCATCTCCGCGCTCGGCGAACGTGAAGGCACGATCATTGTGATGGATCCGCAAAGCGGGAGATTGCGCGCGGTCGTCAATCCGCGTCTCGCCTTCGAGCAGACGTTCCCGCCCGGATCAGCCATCAAGCCGTTCACCGCGCTCGCGGCGATGCGCGCCGGGATGATGGATCGCGAATCGCTCAGGCAGTGTTCCGGCAAATACGCGCGCGACGGGTTTGAGATCGTCTGCTCACACCCGAAAAGCAACTCGCCTTTCAGCCCGGTTCAGGCGCTCGCTTTCTCCTGCAACGATTATTTCGCGCACCTCGGCGAGCGTTTGAGCGAAGGCGCATTTAACTCGACGCTGGCGGCTTTCGGTTTTGGCCGGCGCACCGGTGTGAACGCCAGCAGTGAGGCGGAAGGGCGCCTGCCGCAGAATGAGTGGGGCGTGCGCGTGGCGCTGGGCGAGAGCGAGCATCTGCTGGTGACGCCGATTCAACTGCTCGTGGCATACGCGGCGCTGGCGAACGGCGGGCATCTTTACAGGCCACGACAGGACAAGGCCGCGGGGTTCACGGCTCAGGAACATTCGCGCATCAGCATTGCCCCGGCGCAGCGCGAAGTGCTGATCGAAGGCATGCGCGGCGCGGTCAGGTACGGCACCGCCGCGCGGGCTGATCTGGATTCGCTGCCGCTTTACGTTTTCGGCAAGACTGGGACTTCGACTTCGAGCAACGGCTTCCGAACAAATGGGTGGTTCCTGGGTTTTGCGGCGGATCAAAGCCAGACCCGTCTGCCGGCGCCTGATAACATTCACCTCGCCATCCTTGTCTTTCTCAAACGCGCGCACGGGGCGCAGGGCGCCGAAATCGCCAGATCGGTTCTTGAAGAATACACAAGAGGCGAGAAGGTTGTTGCCAGTGAGAAGCCGCTCCCTGATAGCCGCGGTGCCGCGCCGGTCGCGGTCAAAGTACACCTCGTCCGTGCCGGCGTCACGAAAACGGTTTCGCTGGAAGATTACGTGCGCGGCGTGCTGGCGGCGGAAGCGAGCGTCGAGGATGAGATCGAAGCGCTCAAGGCGCAGGCGGTGGCGAGTCGCACCTTCGCGCTCAGAAACCGTGGGCGGCACGCCGGCGATGGCTATGACTTCTGCAGCACGACGCATTGTCAGCGGTTCGTCGCGGACGAAGAGGCCGGCCGCAATTCGCCGCAACTGGAGCGCGCCAGACGGGCGGCGGCGGAAACGGCCGGTGAGGTGTTGCGTGATGAACGTGGTCAGCCGATTGACGCTTACTTCCACGCGGCCTGCGGCGGGATGACGGCGAATATTGAGTCGTTGTGGGGCGTGGCGGCCCCGCCATATCTGCGCGGCGTGCGTGACGATTACTGCGCGACGATGCCGCACCGCAACTGGGTGCAGGCGATTCCGGCGGCGCAACTGGCAGCGGCTTTGCGCAGTGATCCGCAAAGTGATGTCGGCGCGCGACTCAATGAGATCAGGGTGATGAAACGCGACGCGAGCGGGCGGGCGGAAATGATTGCGCTTGAAGGCGAGCGCGAGCGCGTGCTGCGCGGCTGGGATTTCAAGCTGATTGTCGGCCGGACGCTCGGGTGGAATCTGGTCAAAAGTTCGCGCTTTGAAGTGTCGCGCGTCGGAAAGGACTTCGTCTTTCGCGGCGGCGGCTTCGGTCATGGGCTCGGGCTCTGTCAGGAAGGCGCGCACGTGATGGCGCGGCGCGGGATGTCTCGTCGGCAGATTCTGAGTTACTACTTCCCCGGCACAAATCTGTCGAACTGCGCGGCCAGGCAGCCACATGGCGAAACGGCAAATGCCCGCTCAGCCTTCTTTCTGCAACCCGCGTCACTTGACCTGTCCGCCAGCCGCGTCACCAGATCGAGTGAACATTTTCGCGCCGCCTTCTCAGGCGACGCCGGTGAGCGTGAGGTCGCAGAAACTCTGCGCACACTCGAAGCCGCGCGCGCTGACGTGGCGCGTCGCCTGAAGCAGGCTGCGCTCACTCTGCCTGACACGAAGCAGACTGAGTTGGTGGTTTATGCGACGACCGGAGATTTTACGGGAGCGACGGGATGCCCCCCCTGGGCGGCGGCAGTCACGCGCGGAAACACGATTCACCTGCAACCGCTCGGCACCCTGCGGCGGCGCGGCGTGCTGGACGCCACGCTGCGGCATGAATACGTCCATGTTGTCATTGAGGCGCTCGGTCGCGGGCGCGCGCCGCGCTGGCTGGTTGAAGGACTCGCGATTCACGTGGCCGGAGAGGGCCGCAGCTATGCGAACCTGCCGCGCAACACAACATTGTCGCCGGAAGAACTGGAACAGAAGCTGGCACGCCCGGCTTCGGCGCAGGAGATGCGCGAACTTTATGCGGCGGCGTGGCGCGAGGTGAGCGGAATAATTCGCGCGGAAGGCGAGGCAAAAGTCTGGCAGCGGGTTGCGGTGAGGTGAGCAATCTGACCCGGATGGCGGAAGCGCTTAAATCAAAACGAATGAACGCTTACCCGCGGAAATCTCGTCAGAAAGACTGGTGACAGGATTGCCGGCCTCGCTTAAAATCGCGACAAATTACGGCTAAGTACCTGACAAATTTTGTGCTTGCCCTGCTGTGGGCGTTGCACTATATTACGCCCGGCTTCGGCCAGCAGCGCGAAATTGCTTCAGGGGCCTGAAGCAAAATGACTGCAGCGATCTTCAGACGGGTCCCTCTCCTCACGGCTCCAACCCGGCGCGGAACAACCACAACAGAGCCAGCCTCGGCATATATACGTCAGCGGCAGTGCCTGCCGTGCAGCAGATGACGAATGTAACTGTCCGCTCCGGCGTGCAGTGAGGACGAAGCATTATGCCGATAAACCATGACGACAAGCGCGGGTTCGCCAGAATTGTGACCGCGGACTTTGCCGAAAGAGCGAACAGCCATCTTTCTGATTACGACGCCTATGCCACCGGGAAACTGATCCCGCAGTGCATCCAGTGCAACGCGCCCATCGAGGGCACGATCTGTGGATGCCAGACTCCCTGCCCGTCCTGCGGTTTCCCCTGCCCACTGGGAGATTCTTCCGAGCCGGCGGAAAAGTAAATCTGCCGCGTGATAAATCAGGGCCTGCCCCCCGGGCCCGCCTGACCGTAATTCGACAACCCACGACCGTTTCACCAGTTCCTGCAATGAAAGAAGCTGTGGAAGCACAATCCGACAGTGGCACTGTTGCCGCACCCTCGTGCGCGGCGGGCGCCGATGAAGGTTACTCCCGCGAGCAGCTCGTTGAGGAACTACAGCGACAGAAGCGACTGACCGGGAAAGTGATTGATGCGCTGCCCGTCAGCTTGCACGTCGTTGACCACGAACTGAAGATCGTCGCGTGGAACCGCAATCGCGAAGTCGGCGGCCAGGGCATTGACCGTCAGCGTGTCATCGGCCACCGCGTGACCGACGTCTTCTCAAAGATGTCGCGCGAGCGGCTGACGAAGGAGTTCGAGTACGTCTTCACGAGCGGCGAACCGCTGCGCTTCGAGCAGGAGTCGGTGGTTGACGGGGTGAAGCGTTACTGGCTGATCAGCAAAATCCCGATGCGCCTCGACGATGACGGCGAAGTCACTCACGTCATCACGCTCGGCGAGGAGATCACCGAGCAGAAGAAGATGAACGAGACGATCCTCCACGCCGAGAAACTTTCCGGCATCGGTCGCCTCGCCTCCGGCGTCGTCCATGAAATCAACAACCCGCTCGCGACGATTGCCGCCTGCGCCGCCGCCCTGCAGTCGCGGATCACCGAGGCCACGGCGCTCCCGCCTGAGACGCGGGCCGATTTCGACGAATACCTGAAGATCATTCACGACGAGACGTTCCGCTGCAAGACGATCACCAACAGCCTGCTCCATTTCAGCCGCCAGCGGCAGGCCGAAAAGACCGCGTACGAATTGAACCAGATCGTCGAACAGACGCTGCAACTCGTCAAACATCACCCGAAGTTCGGCGGCCTCGAAGTCACAAAGGAACTGGACGAAGGACTGCCCGAAGTCTTCGCCAACGGGGCGCAGATGAAGCAGGTTCTCATCGCGATGATTTCCAACGCCTGCGACGCGGTGGACGATCATGGCACTCTCAGGCTGCGCACCGGCTGGCATGAATCCCAGGGGCAGCGCTTCGTCGGCATCGAAATCACTGATAACGGCAGCGGCATTCTCCCGGAAAACCTCGCGAAGATTTTCGAACCATTTTTCACCACCAAGCCCTTCGGACAGGGAACCGGCCTCGGCCTCGCGGTCTGTTACGGCATCGTCTCAGACCATCAGGGCAGAATCGAAGTTGAATCTCAACCGGGACGCGGCACCACGATGCGCGTACTACTACCACCGTACAGAAAGGATGAGGGATGAGGGATGAAGGATGAAGGATGCGGGGGAACGGATTCTCCCTCATCCCTCATCCCTCATCCCTCATCCTTCGGAAGTCGCCGATGACATCAGAACCGATCAAGCTGCTTATTGCCGAGGACGAACGTAATCTCTCATTCGTTTTCCAGAAAGAACTCAGCCGCCACGGCTACGACGTGATGGTCGCCAACGACGGCGAGACCGCCATCAACCTGGCGCGGACGCAGGAATTCCATGTGGCGCTGCTGGACCTGATGATGCCGGGCGCCGACGGCCTGAGCATCCTGCGCGTGCTGCGCGAGCAGGAGCCCGCGCCGGAGGCCGTCATGATGACCGGCCACGCGACGGTTGAGACCGCGCTCCAGGCGATGAAACTCGGCGCTTACGATTACCTGACCAAGCCATGCAACCTGACTGAGGTGACGGAACTGCTCGACCGGGCCTACGAGAAGCACCGGCTGAAGCGCGAGAACATGGTGCTTCAGAGCCTGGTCAGCCAGCGGCTCGAGGCGCCGGCCACGCGCCTTGGCTATCAGGAAGGGATCGTGACGCGCAGCGTGAAGATGCGCGACGTACTGACCGAAATTGATCGCGTCGCGCCGAGCAACGCGCCCGTGCTGATCAACGGCGAGTCGGGTTCGGGCAAGGAACTGGTCGCGCGCGCCATCCACCGCGCCAGCCAGCGCAGCGGCAAGCCGTTCGTTGACCTCAACTGCGCCGCCGTGGCCGAAACGCTGGTCGAATCCGAACTCTTCGGCCACGAGGCCGGGGCCTTCACCAGCGCCCGCGCCCGCAAGCTGGGGCTTTTCGAGCTGGCCAATCATGGCACGCTGTTTCTGGACGAAATCAGCGAGCTGTCGCCGCAGCTGCAATCGAAACTGCTGCGCGTACTGGAGACCATGAACTTCTTCCGCGTCGGCGGCACGCGCAAAGTCGAGGTTGATGTCCGCATCATCGCGGCCACCAACGTGGACTTGTCGATGGCGGTCAGGCAGGGCCGGTTCCGCAACGACCTCTTCTACCGCATCAACAGCATCCGCCTGATGCTGCCGCCGCTGCGCGAGCGCCCCGAAGACGTGCTGCTGATCGCGCAGCATTTCCTCAACGTATTTGCGCCCCAGCGCAAGCTCGCGATCTCACCCGAGGCGCAGCAGATCCTGCTCGGCTACAACTGGCCCGGCAACGTGCGCGAGTTGCGCAATATGATGGAGCGCGCCGTGCTGCTCGCGACCAGCGACGCGATCAAGCCTCAGGACCTGCCGATCGAGACGAGCTACAAGGAGGCCGCCGCATGGCTCATCGCACAGCAGACCGGCCAGGTCGTCGGCCCGTTCGCCGGAATGCCTGCCGGGGCGGGTTCCGGGATGCCGGCGATGCCGATGCAGAGTTATATGAATGGCAATCAGGCGGGCAACGGGTTGGACATGGCCGTGATGAATCCGCCGACCGTTGATCACGGTGTCGGCGCCGTGATGTCGAAGATGAACGGTCTCGGGGCGGGCGCGGCGCGCCTTGAAGAGATCGAGAAGCGTGAAATACTCGCCGCGCTCGAACGCACCAACTGGCATCAGGGCCGGACGGCGGAACTGCTCGGCATCTCACCTTCGACGCTCTACCGCCGGCTGCGCGCTTACAACCTCTCGAAGCGGCAGGTCGTCTCGCAGCAGCGGGCCGGACGGTAAATAAACACAGCCGGCTGGTATTCAGGCCTGATCAGGAAGGCGAGCCTGAATACCAGCCTCTTTTTTTGAGGCACATCAAAGGCGAAACACGGAAGTGAGAATGAATTCGGTCAGGTGTCAGGGTTGTGGGTTGATTGTTCTCGGAACCGAGACGATGTGTCGGAGGTGTGGAAATCGGCTGACTGACAGCTCACCCCGGCCCTTGCCAGAGTCAATAAATGAAGGGCTCTGGCGGAACGGGGCCGAATTTATCGCTCGCAGAGGGACTTCATTGCCGGACAGGTGCGTGAAATGCAACGGCCCGGCGAAGGGCCTGAAACTCAGTCGGAATTTCACCTGGCATCATCCGGCCTTGTATCTCCTGCTGTTTTTCAACGCCATAATTTATTGCATCGTCGCCGTCTGTGTCAGGAAGGCGGCCAGAATGGAAATCGGGCTGTGTGAACGGCACTTTTCCCTGAGACGAAATAAGATCATTGTCAGCTCGTTGATCGGTCTGGCTGGAATCATGGGAGCGGTGTCCGGAATCCGGAATGATGCAGGAAGCATCATTGTTATCGGGGCATTTCTGGCTCTGGCCGCACTGGCCTACGGACTCACCATCGCGCAAACGGTGTCTGTAGTGAAAATTGATAAGGAGTTCGTTCAGCTGAAGGGGCTGAATAAAGATTACCTGGCAGCATTGCCTGAGTGGCGCGGGTGATTGATTCACTGGAAAGATATCGGCCTGATTCAGAATCAGGCCGAACAGTCTTTCACCTGTCAACTCTTCGGCGTGTAATACCCCGACCGTGCCCCGGCAGCACAGGCCCCAGGGAATTGCACGTCCTCCCGGGAGAATTGATTTGAGAGCCCGCGATACGAGCCAATTCAGTTCCGGCATGATCCTGGAGATGCTGACCCAACCCGCCCGGCACGGCTTTCTCTCGCTTGTGTTCGTGTCGCTCATCCCCATCTACATCGTCATCGCCCAGCTGAACGCTGGCCGGACAGTTTATATGCCCGAGACGGCTCTGGACCGGGCAATGCCACTGCAGCCCGCGTGGGCGCTGATCTATGGCTCGCACTTACTGTTGATGTTACTGCCGTGGCTCGTCGTCCGCCAGGAAAAGCAGATCCGCCGCACCGTGCTGGCGTATCTGACCGTGTGGGCCCTGGCGTATGTCTGCTTCCTCGTGTACCCCACCAAGGGGCCGCGGCCGGCCATAGTGATCGGGGAAGGCTTCTTCGCCTGGGGCCTGCGGGCGATCTACTCGGCCGACCCGCCGTACAACTGCTTTCCTTCCCTCCACGTCGCGCACTCTTTCGTGTCGGCGCTGACGTGCTATCGGGTACACCGCGGGGTGGGATTCGCCGTGGGGCTCTGGGCCTCACTCATCGGAGTCTCGACGCTGTGTACCAAACAGCACTACATCGCGGACGTGATCGCCGGCACATTACTGGCGTACGTAGCCTGGGTGGTGTTCCTGCGCAGCTGTCCGCGCGAGGCCGTCCCCGAGTTCGACCGGCGCCTCGCACCGGTTCTCGCGCTCGGCGTCGTCGGGATCTTCGGGCTCATGGTCGCCGGCTTCTGGGTGGCGTACCAGATCCGTGGCTAATCCTATATCGGGTTCCCTTTGGGTGTCCGGGTTGCGATCCAATGGAATCAATGGTTCCGCCGCATGAAAAACCGTACACTGAAAAGGAATCCGCTCTAAGTCCGGCGGTGGCGGGCTCAGTTCCGCGATGCGCGCGCTCCGACGTCCTCAGGTACGCTCGGGGCACGGCCACCTGACCCAAAGAAAACAGCGCAGTCAATCAAAAGCCATGCAGGTAGTGATTCAATAGTGTCTGTTGTTACCCCTTCGGCGCGTAATACCCCGACCGCGCTCTCACCGCGTAACCCGGCTTCTTCACCTTCACCGTCAGCTTCCTGAATTTCCCGTCGCGGGCCTCGTTCGAGGAATAAAACCCGAGCGTGTACTGCGTCCGCAACTGATCGGCCAGCCGCTCGAATACGCTGTCCAGCTCCCTGATTGACTGGTCGTCAATCTGTTCGTCCGACGCTTCAGGGTTGAGCTTCGGGCGGTAAACTTCGCCGCCCGTCTCAGTCGTCAGCGTGGCGAGCGCGCGCTCGGCGGCCAGATCCTGAACGTTCAGCGAGGGCGAAAGGTTGCCGGTGAAGATCGCGTAGATCACCGCATCGGCCTGCTGCGCGGCGGCAAGCGCTTCCTTCAAATCCTTGCCGCTCGTGGTGTCGCCGCCGTCAGAAACGATGACGATGACGTGGCGGCCTTTGCTGGGCTTGAGGTAATCGGAGGCCAGATAAATTGCGTCGTAGAGCGAAGTCGCGCCCTTGGCGCGGAGCTGCTTTGTGGCTTTGGTGAGCAGCGAAACCCTGCTGGTGAAATCCTGCAGCACCACCACGTCGGTGGCGACCGAAAAGAGCGCGGCCTGATCCTGCGGGCGCATCACCCGCTCGAAGAATTTGGCCGCCGCCCGCCGCTCGAAGCCGATCCGCGTGGCCACGCTCGAACTGGTGTCATACAACATGACCATGCGCAGCTCGACGTCCGCGTCGCGCGCGAAATCGGAAACCTCCTGCTTCACGCCGTCCTCGAAGATTTCAAAATCATCACGCCCGAGCCTGCCCGTCACCCCTTTCGGCGGAGCCACGGCCGCCACGACTGTGACCAGATCGCTGTGGATGCGTAGTGTCTCCTGACCTGAATCCGGATCCGGCTTCTGCTTTGAATCAGGCACCCCGCCCTGGAGCGGCGGCGGGGGCACTGGCTTGACGCGGGCCGGCGGGCGTTTGTCTGATTTGTCCGATTGCGAATTGCGCCCGCTTTGCCCGAGGACGAAGTGGCTCGCGCCGGCCCCCGCGAGCAGGAGCAGCAGCACGGAGATCGCGCGACGAGGCCGGGATATTCTGATCAGTGTCATTGTGATGCCATCCGTTCAGATGCAGGGGGCGCGGTTTCACCAATCGTCTCCAGCCAGTCGCGGAATTCCGCCAGCCCGCGCTCGACCTGAAGACGATGGCGCTCCGCCTTGCGTTTCGCCTTCTTCCGTTCATCGGCCCCGAGCGGCGGCAGCAGCGCAAACGTCGTATTCGCCGGCTGGAAGTTTCTCGCGTCCGCATTCGCCAGGTAATACGCGAGCGAGCCGATGGCCGAAGCGCGCGGCGGCGCGGCGGCGGCAAGCCCATTGGCAATCCGCGCCGCATTCATCCCGGTAATCATCCCTGTCGCCATCGCTTCGGTGTAACCTTCAATGCCCGACACCTGCCCGGCGAAAAGAACGCGCGGGTGTTCCCGCATTTGCAAAGTTTCTCTGAGCAGTTTCGGCGAGCAGATGTAGGTGTTGCGGTGCATCTGGCCGAAGCGGATGAATTCGGCGTTTTCGAGTCCGGGGATCAGTTGCAGCACGCGCTTCTGTTCGCCGTACTTCAGATGGCATTGAAAGCCGACGATGTTGTACGCCTCGGCCATTAAATCTTCGAGCCGCAGTTGCACGACCGCCCAGGCTTCGCGACCCGTCCGCGGGTTGGGCAATCCGACAGGCTTCATCGGCCCGAAACGCAGGGTGTCGCGCCCGCGCCGCGCCAGCTCTTCAATCGGCAGGCAGCCCTCGAAATATTTTTCTTCTTCAAGTTCTTCGCTGTGAGGCTTGACGGTTTCGGCCGAAACGAGCGCATCATAAAAGCGGTCGTATTCGTCCTTCGTCATCGGGCAGTTGACGTAATCATCGCCGCCCTTGCCGTAGCGCGCGGCCCGGAAAGCCGCGTCGAAGTTGATCGTCTCACCGTCCACAATCGGCGAAAGCGCGTCGTAAAAATAGAGCCCGTCAGTCCCGGCGAGCCGCGCAATCGCCTCTGACAGGGCGGGCGAAGCGAGCGGCCCGGAAGCGACTATTGTGATCTCTTCTGGATTGATCGTCGTCACTTCTTCGCGAATGATTTCGATGTTCGGGTGCGCCGCGAGGCGCTCTGTAACCAGCGCGGAAAATTTTTCGCGATCCACCGCGAGCGCGCCACCCGCTGGCACCGCGCACCGGTCAGCCAGTTCAAGGAGCAGCGAGCCTCCCGCACGCATTTCATCCTTGAGCAGCCGCGGCGCCGTGTCGGGCTGATCCGATTTCAGCGAGTTGCTGCACACGAGTTCGGCCAGATTGCCGGTGCGGTGCGCGCCGGTCGGGCGCGCGGGGCGCATTTCGTAAAGCCTGACCTTCAGGCCGCGCCGCGCCGCCTGCCATGCGGCTTCTGACCCGGCGAGGCCGCCGCCGATGACTTTGATGGTTTGATGAATGCTCATTTGCCGGTACACTTGATCTGGCTTTGACTTCATTTGTGACGCGCAATGATAACAAAAGACAGGTGCGCGCTAAAGCAGCACCTGTGCCCGGGGCAGGCTGCAATGGCGGAGGAGCAGATCCGGATCGAATGGCGCTGGTTTGAATGGAAGCAGGTGCGCGAGGCGAAAGCCTTCGCGGCGGCGGGCGGCATCGCCATCCACCACAACCGGCTCGGCTGGCACGGGCACGACGCCGCGCACATGCTCGGGCCCGACGAAGAGACGCTCGTTGCCGCCGCGCTCGAACTCGGCCTGCTGCCGATCTGGTTGCAGCGCCCGCCGAAGGCCAGCACGCCGCATTTTGACCTGCGCGGCTATGCGCTCAATCAGGCTAAAATCAGATGCAATTTGAAGGAGTGAGATGAAGTTTCCAACCCCGAAATGCTTTGCCGCAATTATCTGTGGCCTGCTGCTGACTTTCCCCGTTCACCCTTCGCACCGGCCTGAAGGCGCCGTCACTCAGGCCGGCGGGCAGTCTCCCGTCACCTTCACTGACGTCACAAAAGCTGCCGGGATCAATTTCGTCAACTACTCGTCGCCCGATAAGAAGTACATCGTCGAGAGCATGGGCGGCGGCGTGGCGTTTTTCGATTTCGACAATGACGGCAGGCTCGACATTTACCTCGTCAACTCCTTCACCGTCGAAGGCGCGCTGAATCGGAAGCCGCGGCCGAAAGCCGCACTGTATCGCAATCTCGGCAACGGGAAGTTCGAAGAGGTTGCGGAAAAGGCCGGCGTCGCCGACCCCGGCTGGGCAATGGGCGTGGCGATTGCCGATTACGACAATGACGGGTTCGATGATCTGTACGTGACCTGCTTCGGGCCGAACAGGCTCTACCACAATCGCGGCGACGGGACTTTCGAGGACGTGACGAAAAAAGCAGGGGTCGGCGATCCGCGCTTCTCGACCGGGGCCGCCTGGGGCGATTATGACCGCGACGGGAAGCTCGATCTGTTCGTCACGAATTACGTTGATTTCAATCTGGAACAGTTGCCCGAATTCGGCAAGGGCCAGTTGTGCCTGTACCGAGGCATCCCCGTGCAGTGCGGGCCGCGCGGCCTGCCGGGCGCGGGCGACACGCTTTATCACAACAACGGCGACGGCACATTCACCGACGTGTCGAAGAAGGCGAAGGTTGACGACCCGAACGGCTATTATGGCCTCGGCGTGATGTGGACGGATTTTGATGACGACGGCTGGCCGGACATTTACGTGGCGAATGACGCGACGCCGAATTACGCCTACCGCAATAACCACGACGGGACGTTCACGGAAACCGGACTGTCGCTCGGCGTGGCCGTCAATGAAGACGGCATCGAGCAGGGGAGCATGGGGCTTTCGATTGCGGATTATGACCGTGACGGCAGGCTCGACATCATCGTCACCAACTTCGCCGACGATTACAACACGATCTATCACAAAAACGCCGACGGCACATTCACCGACGTCTCTCGCGCGACGAAGACCGCCGACGTGAGCATGCCTTACGTCGGCTGGGGGACGAAGTTTTTCGACTATGACAACGATGGCTGGCTCGACCTGCTGGTCGTGAACGGCCATGTCTACCCGCAGATCGAGGGCGCTTTCCCGGGCGGGATGTATCGCCAGCGCATGCTCTTTTATCGCAATCTGAAGAACGGCACGTTTGCCGAGGTCGCGGCAGAAGTGGGCGGCGCACTGACGGAACGGCGCGCTTCACGCGGCGCGGCTTTCGGCGATTATGACGATGACGGCGATCTTGACGTCATCGTCAACAACCTCGACGGCCCGCCTGTGTTGTTGCGCAACGACGGCGGCAATAAGGCCGGCAACTGGATTTCGCTCAGGCTGACGGGCACAAAATCAAACCGCAACGCCATTGGTGCGCGCGTGACTGTGAAGGCCGGCGGCCTGTCTCAGGTTGAGGAGTTGCACGGGAACGAAAGCTATCTTTCGCACTCCGACTGGCGCCTGCATTTCGGGCTCGGCAAAGCGACTGTCGCGGACGAAATCACCATCCAATGGCCGAGCGGCAGGGTGGAAAAGATGGCGAAGGTGAAGGCGAATCAGGTGGTGAAGGTCACGGAAAAATAGTCAGGGCTTTGGCGTATTGGCGCGATCCTGCCTGAGCTTCTCAGCCTTCAGCCGCTGCACCTCGGCAAACTCGCGCGCCGCGTCTTCCCTGCGGCCGAGCTGCTGGTAGACGCGCGCCAGCAGGTAACGCTTCTCAGGGTCGGTCGCGTCCTTCGCGACGGCAATTTCGAGCGGCTTGAGCGCCTCCGCCGGCTTGTTCTGCCTGACCAGAATTTTGCCGAGCAGCGCGTTGGCTTCGGGCAGCTGCGGGTCGGCTCTGAGGACTTCATCGAGGTACTTCCGGGCGAGGTCAGGGTTTGCTGCGGCCTCATGCAGCGACGCGAGGTAATACATCGAAGTGATGTCCCGCGGCTTGCGTTTCAGTTCGTCTTCAAAAGCGGCAATGGCTTCCTTATTTCTGCCGAGCTTGGAATAACAGAGCCCGAAGGAATAGCTGAGGCGTGGCAGTTCCGCATTCAGCTTCCGCGCCTCGACGAGTTCCGCGAGGGCTTTCTCAAATTCAAGGCGCGCGAAAAACAAGAGGCCCTTGAGTTGGTGAGAGGCCGCGACGCCCGCCGGCAGTGAGGCGAGCCTGTCAATCGCCCAGGGCAGCTCAGGCCGGTTCAGTCGCAGCCAGGCCAGACCCAGGCTGTAAATCACTGCCGCGTCATCGGGCGCAGCCGTCAGCGTCAGCTCAAGCTGCCTGATGGCCTCTTCGTCCCTCCCAAGCTCGACCAGCGAAAGACCGATCAGTTGCCGCGCCTGTGTGTTGCCGGGGGTGACCGCCAGAAACCTTCCCAGCGCTTCTATGGCCCTTTCGAACTGACCGGCGCGGTAATAAAGGATCCCAAGGTTCAGTAAAACCGGCGTGAGCTGCGGATTGAGGCGCAGCGCGGACTCATAACTGGCAATGGCCTCGTCGTACTTTTCCAACCGCGCCAGCACGACGCCGAGGTTGGCGTGTGCTTCGGCATAATCCGGCCTGATCCTGAGGAGCGCACGATATTCATCCACTGCTTCAGTCAGTTTCCCCTGCTGTTGCAGCGTGACGGCGCGATTGAATCGGACCGACGCGTCAGCCGGCTGCTGGGGTATCAACCACAGCGTGAAGATAATTGTCAGGACGAGATGTGTCATGGCGGTAAAACATTACCGCAAAGAGGGCGGTTCAAAAAGAGGGGAGCTGGCGGCCGTCAGGGCTTGTTCTGATCTGTTTTGGCGCGCGCGCGCCACTGGGATTCCAATTCCTTCAAATGCTGGGCGTCCGTCGCGTCAGGCTTCACTTTCAAATACTGGCGAATCTCATCGGCAGCTTCCTTGAATTTTTGTTCGCGGACGAAGACTTCAGCCAGGTAAACGTGGGCGCGGGCGGCGCTCTCCGGCCCGAGCTTCAGGGCCTGTTGCAGGCATTGCTTCGCTTCCTCGTAGCGTTCGAGTGAAAGGTTGGTATACCCAAGGAGCAGGAGCGTCAGGGGGACGTTCGGTTCGAGGGAGTAGGCTTTTTCCAGATTGCCGAGGGCCGCCGGAAACTTCTTCTGCTGAATCTGGCAATAGCCAATACCGCGCAGGGCCGGGGGATATTTACTGTTGAGTCTTAACGCCCGCTCAAAATCTGTTTCGGCCTCGACCAGTTTATTCTGTTGCATGAGCAGGTTGGCGCGGTCGGTCAGCGCCTGGAAATACTCGGGATAAAGTTCGATTGCCTGATTGAACTGGGCCAGCGCCTGTTCGGCCCGATTCTCTTTTTGCAGTTTGATCCCTTGTTCGTAAGCCTTGCGCGCCGGTTTGGGGATGTTTTGTGCAGCCTCGGCCGCATTCACTGTCCCCGGGTTGAGATTTGTCTTGTCCCCCTGCACGGGGAGGCGCAAATAGATGTTGATCTGTACGCGGTTGGAATAAGCGCGATTGCTGTCTGATTCCGCCGGGTCGGAATATTGTTCCGGCGCATTCGGGTTGGTTGCGGTGACCCGGTATTTGCCGGCAGTCATGCCGCGAATTTCGTAATTGCCCTGGTCGTCGGTGATGGTATCCCGCGCCATGCCACGCGGCCCTTCGAGTACGACCTTGACGCGCGCGGCGGGTTTACCGTCGGGCAGGCTGACGCGCCCAAAAACAGTAAAGCCTCCACCCTGCGTAACCCCGCCGAACTGAAATGCATTAGCCGTCTGACCCAGTGATACTGTCAACAATGCCAGGCTGATCAATGTAAGCAGTTTGTTACCTCTGAAAAGTCCCGGTCTTTGTTGTGGGGATGGTGAGTCTGACATGGCACGCTCCCAGTAAAAACGGGGGTTGCAAGCTGCTTGCAACCCCCACCATTGGTTCTTTGGTATTTCAGCTTTTGCTTAGAAGAAAATCTTCACTGCAAGCTGCAGGATACGGTTGCCGGCGACGACACCACTCGTGTTGTTGACTTCGCCGACGCCATTGCCGAGACGCGGATTGCCTGACAACGTGCCACCGCGGATATTCTGGATGTAACCGGCACCAGCTTGCCGATTAGCCAGATAATCGTTAAAGCTGTTCCACGTCACCGTCGTATTCATACTGCTGAATTGCGCATGATTGAAGACATTGAATGCTTCCAGGCGCAATTGTATTTTGCGACTGCCGTCACCACCGAGACCGAAATTCTTGAACAGCGAGAGGTCGGTCACGTTAATGCCGGGCCGGATCAGGTAGTTACGCGGATATGCGCCCTTAGCGGCCAGGGCTTCAGTCACCGAAGGTAACCGAGTGGATTCCCAGTTGAAGAACTTATCAATGTCCTTGGTCGCATTCGGGTTCGTAGTGAAGAAACCACGCACCGACTCAGTCCAGGTTCCGCCAATGCGCTGACCCAGATTGATGTTGGAGATACCGGCACCCACATCCACTGGCTGACCGGAGATGAACTGAGTAATACCAGTTACCTGCCAGCCGTTGGTTGCGGCCTTGACTAACCAGTTGCCACCTTTCAGACCCGGAATTCTCCAGTCGTAATTGATGACCATGAGGTGTGTGCGGTCAAAATCCAGACGGCGATAATCTGCACACCGTGAGCAGTATGGGTTGATGAAATCGGTGTAAGTGTTGGCCGTGCCCATCGCCTTCGACCAGGTGTAGGCCAGGCCGAAGTCGAGCGAATTGGAGATCCTCTTGCTCACCGTCGCCTGGAGCGAGTGGTAATTCGACGAGCCGCCGAAAGTGCGAAGGCCGACGGTGTTGTACCCCTGATATTTCCTCAGGAAGTCTGCCGCCAAAGCCTTCGAGCCGTCGAAACACAGTCCCGCGTCCTTGTAGATCTGTGCGATTGTGGGATCGCAGGCTGGGACGACGCCGTTAGCGAATTTCGACGGATCCTGTGCCGCCGCGGTGAAGAGCGTGCCGTATGGACTGTAATTGAGATTGAGCAGTTCCTGCTGATGACGGCTGAGTGTGCCGACATAGCCGACGCTGACCACAGTGCCTTTACCAATATCCTGCTGCACCTGGAGGCTGAAGCTCTGGACATTGGGGATCTTGCCTTCCGGATCGGCGGCAAGAATGCCGGTCGTACCCAGCGCTATTTGCCCGGTATTCTGGCCCACCGTGGAGAGGTTGCCGAAGTTAAAGGTCGGGTTGTAGAACAGCGGCGGCTGACCGACTGCCGCAAAGATCAATTCGTTACCCTGAACGCGGTCATAGGCCATCCGATAACCGCCGCGCACGACCGTCTTCTTGTTTCCGAAAACGTCATAGGCGAACCCGAGCGCCGGCCCGAACTGAACGCCACGACTCTTGATGCCGCCGGGGAGGTAGCCGTCCTTGGGACCGACCTGTCCCTGGAAGGGGTTTCCTGATCCGGGAACGATCCGGCCGACGAGATAGGCCGGCAGTAAAGCGGTCGGATTTGCCGGATCAAAAGCGCGCTGGTTGGCATTAGAGTTGCAGAAGTTTCCCTCTGAAAATGTGCCAGCCACGCAGGTCGGCCGGTAAAGCCGCACTGCCTTTGAAGCGTCAAACTTCTCCGGCAGGAAGTAATAATCCTGGTTACGGGCATCGTACTGCGGGTAGATCAGAGAGAACCGCATGCCGTAATCAATAGTCAGCCGGTTATTGACCTTCCAGTTATCCTGCAAATACCACTCGACGTTGGTCGAACGATACTGCCCCTGGAAGACGCCGATGTTCGGCTCCCTGAAGGTGTCGAACTCGCCGAGCAGCGCGTTGGCGTACGGGTGTCCGGTGTTGTTCGGGTTGTTCGTATTGTTGCTGAAGTTGATTTGGGCAGAATCGCCGGCGGCCTGATCCTTGCGGCTGCGCTGGTAATAGAAACCGGCTTTTGCCGTGTGCGCGCCGAAGATCTTGCTGAAGTTGTCGTAAATATCGAAGGTCGTGTTGGAATTCTTGTACGGGAACTGGCTGTACCCGTTGACGCCGCCATAGTTCGTGTTGGGAGTGCCGCCGAAGGTAATGTTGAAGAACTGGGTCGGCGGATAGCCCGCGAATGGCAACGCGAAATTGAACCCGATACCCGCGTAGGTTGCCGCTGTGGCATTGCTCGGGTCGAGTGTCAGGTTATTCTGGCTCGCCCCGAAGATGAACTCGTTGGTCATCGTCGGCGAGAGCGTCGTCGTGACGTTGAGCGTGCTGTTCCAGGCCGGCGCCTGTTTGAAGATCAGGTTGTCGAACGGAATCTGATTGTTACCGCCCGTCCAGCCCAGACCGTAAGGCATAATCTGCTGATCCGCGTCGCGCGTGTAGCGAACGTAGGCGCGCGTCTTCTCCGACAGATTGTAATCGAGACGGATGCTGTTCTCCTTGCGCGGATAGCTGACGCTGAGCTGCGAGTTGTGGTTGTAGCGGAAGGCGTTGTCCGGGCCGCCCAGCGGGGTATTCTCAAACCTGCGGAAGAGGTTCAGGATCTTCGTCCCGTTGGGATTGATCCGGTTGGCCGGGATTTTATTAAGCACCCCATTATCCCTGAAACAGGCGGTCTGGTCAGTCGCGTTGCACGCGCCTGTGAGGAGCGGATCCTTGATGTAAATCTGCACACCGTTACCGTCCCGGGTCTGGCTGAAATCGCCGGCCAGTTCAGCCGCCGTGGGAACGCGCGACTGGCGCGCAGGCTGCGGCACGAGCTGTTGTTGCCATTCCTGCGAGAAGAAGAAGAAAAGCTTGTCCTTTGTCTTCTCAAACACTTTGGGAATGTAAACCGGGCCGCCGACGTTATAGCCCTGCTGATTGTAGCGGTAGAAATTGCGCGGATTGCGCTCAATGCCATTCTTCGGGTCGCCGATGCGTCCGTTGGCGTTGTTGAAGAAAGAGTTGGCATTGAACTGCTCGTGACGGTGGAAATAGTAGCCGGTGCCGTGGAACTGGCTGGTGCCGCTCTTGGTCACGATCTGGATGGCGCCGCCGCCCGAACGCCCGTATTCTGCCTGGAAGTTCGAGGTCAGCACTTTGAACTCAGCGATGTTGTCAAGCGACAGGGCGATGTGCTGGGTTCCGTTCGATCCGGTGTCCACGTTGGTGGTGCCGTCAATCGTCAGGTTGTTTTTGCCCGTTCGCGTGCCGTTGATGTCAATGTTGCCCAAGCCGCCCGGGCCGGATGTCGCAAACCCCGTGGTGACGACCACGCCCGGGGTGAGCTTGAGCAGGTCAAGGTAATTGCGCCCGTTGACCGCGAGGTTCTGCAACTGCTCGTTGTTGATGGCCGTGCCCTGCTCGCCGCTCTCAGTCTTGATCTGCAGCTGCGCGGCATCTGCCGTAATCTGGACAACCTCGCCGACCTGCCCGACTTCGAGCGAGATGATGCCGGTGGATTGCTTGTCGGCAACGTTGACTACGATGCCGGACTTGACTGCCTTCTTGAAGCCGCCGGCTTCGACGGTCACAGTATAAGTGCCGGGCAGAAGCGTAGTGAAGGTGAAGGTACCTTCACTGCTTGTGGTGGTTTCGATGGGCTGGTTTTTGGTCGGGTCTTCCGCTGTAACTTTGGCGCCGGCCACAGCGTTGCCCTGCGGGTCGTGTACGGTGCCGGTCAGGCTGCCGCTCGACTGTGCGAAGGCGGAGGCCGCGAGCAAAAGCACCAGACCCAGACTCAGGCTGATTCCTTTCGCAAGAAGTCTGAAACTCATGGTTATACTCCTGTGGTTAGGGACTCACTCCTGTGAGATGTTGAGTGTTAACGGACTCAGCAAGCGCGCTGATTTCAGTAAACGCACTGTTCCACTGACTGAATCAGCCTGCTGTATTTTAGTTTTAGAGACAGAGGTAAGTTTTTGATCCCAGCTATGAACCCAGCAAGAGCTAACCGGGGATGCCATTAAGGCCGATCATTTGTGAACTGATGATGTGGCGGCCTTGTTGGCTGGATGGATTATCCAATTGATTTGCCTGAGTGTCAATACGCAGTTATGCTATGCGCCGTCACCATCAGCAGAATCACCATCTTCATCGTTCTCGATTTTCATCAGGAGTGATCGTCGTCAGGTTGGGCCTGTTTTCACTCCTCCTGATTGTGTGGAAACTGACGGTGACTAACTTACTGTGACTGTCGTTCAATAGTCAATCT
>Ga0070741_10001564_pt1 | contig 68819 bp, 60 predicted proteins | sample Coa_R1_4_FD_66440 | JGI IMG/M metagenome (GOLD analysis project Ga0070741, IMG submission 66440) | Surface soil microbial communities from Centralia Pennsylvania, which are recovering from an underground coalmine fire - Coalmine... | ecosystem: Environmental > Terrestrial > Soil > Unclassified ... | reverse complement strand
TCCGGCGTCCGCGTCGAGGATGCGACGACGACGTACGAGCGGCTGACCGGCAAGATCCTCATCGACGATCTGAAACCGAGCTGGCTCGTCTTCTCCGACGGCTTCCGCGCTTCGCGGGTGACGCGGTTCGTCAAGCGGATGCTCGACCTCGCGATGTCGATGATCCTCGCGTTCCTCACGGCGCCGCTGATGATGCTGACGGCGCTCGCGATCAGGCTCGACTCCGCGGGCCCCATCCTCTACTCGCAGGAACGCGTCGGCGAGAACGGGCGCGTGTTCACCGTCTACAAGTTCCGCTCGATGCGCACCGACGCGGAGCAGCCCGGCCGCCCCGTCTGGGCTCGCGACAAGGACGATCGCATCACGCGCGTCGGCCGCTTCATCCGCAAGACACGGCTCGACGAGCTGCCGCAGCTCTGGAACGTGATGCGCGGCGACATGAGCTTCGTCGGTCCGCGCCCCGAGCGGCCGTATTTCGTCGAGCAGCTCGCCGGCGAGATCCCGTTCTACATGCAGCGCCACGCGGTGAAGCCGGGGCTGACCGGCTGGGCGCAAGTCAAATACGAGTACGGCTCCTCGATCGAAGACGCGATGGAGAAGCTGCGCTACGACCTCTACTACATCAAGCACCTCTCGGTGTTCTTCGATCTGACGATCGTCCTCGACACCGTGAAGGTCGTGCTGTTCGGCAAAGGAGCCAAGTGAAGGACGTCTGGGGAGACGACGACCGGCAGCTCGTCACGGTCGCTCGCAACGTGACCACGCGCTATCTCGCGATCGCGACCGATGCGCTCATCGGCCTGATGCTGCTGCCGTTCAACATCCGCCACCTCGGGACGTCGGCGTACGGCCTCTGGATGCTCACCGCGTCGATGACGACGTACTTCTCCGTCCTCGACCTCGGCTTCGGCGGCTCGATCGTCAAGTTCGTCGCGCACTACCGCGCCCGCCGCGACGTCCAGGGGCTGAACGAAATCGCCAGCACGCTCTTCGGCATCTTCGCCGTCGTCGGCATCGTGGCGTACTCGGTGTTCCTGCTGCTCGCCTTCAACGTGCGGCACGTGGTGAACATCACGCCGGATCAGGAGCCGACGGCGCGGGCGCTGATGCTGGTCATCGGCGTCTACGTCTCGCTCGGCTTTCCGTTCAGCATCTTCGGCGGGATCATCAACGGCTTCCAGCGCTACGACGTCAACAACGTCGTCGGCATCGCCAGCAGCGCGGTGGTCGCGGTGGTCAACGTCGTCATGCTGCTGCACGGCGCGACGCTCGTGCAACTGGTGGCGGCGACGACCGCGCTGCGCATCCTCACCTACTTCGTCTACCGGCTGAACGCGTATCAGGTCTTCCCGCCGCTGGCGGTCCGGCCGTCGCTGTTCCGCTGGTCGCGCGTCCGCGAGCTGACGAGTTTCAGCGTCTACGTGTCGATCATCGACTGGTCGAACAAACTGAACTACTCGATCGACGCGATCGTGATCGGCGCGTTCCTGTCTCCGGCCGCCGTCGCGCTGTGGACCGTGCCGCAGCGGCTCGCGGAAATGCTGCAGCGGTTGACGAACCAGTTGAACGGCGTGCTCTTCCCCGTCGTCGTCGACAGCGACTCGGGTCGAAAGCCCGAGCGCCTCCGCGTGATCTTCCTCGAGGCGACGCGGCTCTCGCTCGCCAGCGTGATGCCGCTTGCCGCGGCGCTGATCATCCTCGCGCGGCCCCTGATCCTCGCGTGGGTCGGCCCGCGGTTCGAGTCGAGCATCATCGTCGCGCAGATTCTCGTCGTCGTGGTGGCCATCCGCGTCGGCAACGCGACGGCCACGACGGTGCTCAAAGGGGCCGGCCGTCATCGCCTGCTGTCGTTCGCGAACGCGGGCGCCGCGCTGGCGAACGTGGCGCTGTCGCTGCTGTGGATCCGGCACTACGGCCTCGTCGGCCAGGCGATGGGGACGTTCGTGCCGGTCGCGTTCACGTCGATCTTCATCCTGTGGCCGGCCGCGTGCCGACGCGTCGGCGTCGGCGTCACCCGCGCAACGCTGACGGCGGTGTGGCCGACGGTGTGGCCGCTGGTCGTGATGGCAGCGGTGGTCGTGCCGCTGCGCGCGGCGCTGCCGTCGCGATTGATCGGCGTCGCGCTCGCCGGCGCGGCCGGCTCGCTCGCCTACTTCGCGACCTTCCTGGCATTCGCCGTGAAACGAGAGGAGCGGCGGACGTACGTCGCCAAGGCGATCGAACTCGCGCGCGTGCGGCGCAGCGTCGCCGCCGCCGCTTAGATGGGAGAGACACGTGCTGAAGGGGATCATCTTGGCCGCTGGCAAGGGCTCGCGGCTGAACGGGACGATTGGCGACAAGCCGAAGTGCCTCTTGCGCGTCGGCGGCCGCACGCTCATCGATCGCCAGATCGACACGCTGCGGCGCGCCGGCGTCTCCGACATCGCGATCGTCGTCGGCTGCCAGGCCGAGGCGGTCCGTCGCGAGTGCGGCCACGGCATCACCTACATCGAGAACAGCCGCTTCGCGCAGACCAACAGCCTGTACTCGCTCTGGCTGGCACGACCTCTGCTGGTCGAAGGCGATGGATTCGTGGTCATGAATTGTGACGTGCTGTTTCATCCGCAGTTGCTCGTCGATCTCGTCACCGCGCGCTACGAGGACGCGCTCCTCATCGCCTATCAGGACGACGATGCCGAGCCGCTTGGCGACGAGGAGATGAAGATCAAGATCCGACGTGGCCGCGTCGTCGACATCGCGAAGACGCTGCCGTCGGACGAGGCGGACGGCGAGAACCTCGGCATCGTGAAGTTCGGCCCCGAGGGCGCGGAGATGCTCGCCGGCCTGCTCGACGAGCGCGTCGCCGCCGGCGCGCTGCGCGACTGGGCACCGCGCGCGTTCGCCGACTTCGCGCATCGGCGTCCGCTCCACGCGGTCGGCACGCGCGGCCTGCCGTGGACCGAAATCGATTTTCCCGAAGACTACGCACGCGCCGAAGCGGAAATCCTCCCGGCGATCGAAGCGGACCTCGTCGGGGATGCGGTCGTTGGGGATACGACCGTCGTCGTACGGAGTGTCCGGCTGCAACCGGACCTTCCCGCCGGGCTGCTGCCCGCGGTGAACGAGTAGGAGCAGACGATGTACGAACGGTTCTACCGGCTTCGCGAGCGACCGTTCGCGCTGACGCCGGATCCCGATTACCTCTATCCGAGCCGCGTCCACCAGGAGGCGCTCAACTACCTGCGCTACGGCATCGAGAGCCACGCCGGGTTCATCGTCATCACCGGCGCGATTGGATCGGGCAAGACGACGCTGCTGCAGACGCTGCTGCGCGGCCTCGACAACCGGACGACGGTGGCGCGGCTGATGAACACGCTGCTCGATCCGCGCGAGCTGGTCGAGTCCGCCATGATCGATTTCGGCATCGACCCGGCGGGCGCGTCGAAACCCGCGATGCTGAAGAAGCTCGGCGAGTTCCTCGTCGCCGAACGATCGGCGGGACGCCTCGTGCTGCTCGTCATCGACGAAGCGCAGAACCTGTCGCTGCCGGCGCTCGAAGAAATCCGGATGCTGTCGAACCTCGAGACCGAGAAGTCGAAGCTGCTGCAGATCATCCTGATCGGCCAGCCCGACTTGCGTGACAAGCTCGATCGGCCCGAGCTCGAACAACTGCGGCAGCGCATCACCGTCAGCTATCACCTCGAGGCGCTCGACGCCGACGAAACGGCGCGCTACATCAATCACCGCCTCGCGCGCGCCGCCATCGGCGCGCCGATCGAGTTCTCGCGCGCGGTCACCGATCGCATCCACGCGCGCAGCGGCGGCGTCCCGCGGCTGATCAACGTCATCTCCGACGCCGCGCTCGTGTTCGGCTACGGCGAGGAGCGCGCGGTCATCGACGAGCCGCTCGTCGAAGAAGTGATCGCGGACCTCGACGCGACCGGCGTCCTCGGCCCGCGATCGAATCCGAATCGCCACGCGTCGGTGGTGCCGGCCGAACCGGCGCCCGCTCCCGCGCCGGCGCCCGATCGTCCGATCGCGGCCGCCCCGCCGCCGACGGCGGCGGACGACGCGCTGCGGCGCGAGCTCGCGGCGGTCGCGGCCCGCGAGTCGGCGCTGAAGCAGCGGGAGCATGAGATCGCGGCGCGCGAGCGCGAGATCGCGGAGCAGAAGCGCGTGCTCGCCGAGCAATATCGCCTGCTGAACACGCAGGCCGGACAGCCGGCGAACCCGTCGTGGCCGCCGACCTACGTCCGCAGCGCGTCGCTGCAGCCGCGCGAACCGAAACGCCGCGCCGGCTTCTGGCGCCGCATGAAGAAGACGATTCTCGGAAGCCCCGAGCCTGTGCTGGAGGATTCGCTGTGACGATCGACACCAACAGCCCCAACGGGCTGCGCAACAAGCTGCAGGCGCGCACGGCGCGCGCCGGCGTGATTGGCCTTGGCTACGTCGGGCTGCCGCTCGCCGTCGAGTTCGCCCGCGCCGGCTTGACGACGACCGGCATCGATCTCGATCGGCGCAAGGTGGACGCGGTCAACCAGGGCACGTCGTACATCCCCGACGTGCAGACCGCGGACGTCGCGCGCCTCGTCGCCGACCAGAAGCTGAGCGCGACCACCGACTTCAGCGTCATCGCCGGGCTCGACACGATCAACATCTGCGTCCCGACGCCGCTGCGCAAGACGAAGGACCCGGACATGTCCTACATCGTCTCCGCCGTGGAACAGATCGCGAAGTACCTGCACCGCGGGATGCTGATCGTCCTCGAGTCGACGACGTATCCGGGGACGACCGAGGAGCTGGTCAAGCCGATGCTCGAGGAGAGCGGACTGCGGGCCGGCGTCGATTTCTTCCTCGCGTTCTCGCCGGAGCGCGTCGATCCGGGCAACCCGACGTTCCACACGCGCAACGTGCCCAAAGTGGTCGGCGGACTCGGTCCGGAGTCGACGGCGCTGGCGTCGATGCTCTACGGCGCGGCGATCGACACCATCGTGCCGGTCAGCTCGCCGCAGGCGGCGGAGATGGTGAAGCTGCTCGAGAACACGTTCCGGATGGTGAACATCGGGCTCGTGAACGAGATCGCGCTGATGTGCGACCGTCTCGGCCTGGACGTGTGGGAAGTCGTCACGGCCGCGGCGACCAAGCCGTTCGGCTTCATGCCGTTCTACCCGGGACCAGGACTGGGCGGCCATTGCATCCCGATCGATCCGTTCTATCTCTCGTGGAAGGCGAAGCAGACCGGCTTCGATCCGCGCTTCATCGAGCTCGCGGGGCAGATCAACGGCGCGATGCCGCACTTTGTCGTCGACAAGATCGCCGATGCGCTGAACCGCCATCGCAAATCGATCAACGGCTCGACGGTCCTCGTGCTCGGCGTCGCCTACAAGCGCGACATCGACGACATGCGCGAGTCGCCGTCGCTCGACGTCATGGCGCTGCTGCAGCAGAAAGGCGCGACGGTTCGGTACGCGGATCCCCACGTGCCGGCGCTCTCCGGCCGCGCGTGGGCGGGCGGGGTCGACCTGACGACCGAACCGCTGACCCCGGACGCGATCGCCGCCGCCGACTGCGTGGCGATTCTCACCGAGCATCGATCGGTCGACTACGACATGGTGCTGAACGCGGCGCAGCTCGTCGTCGACACGCGAAACGCGATCGCCGGCACGCACGCACACGTGATCAAGCTCGGCGCGCCGGCGCCGGCGCTGACGCAGACCTTGAAGGCGGAGGAGGCCGCGGCCTGATTGGCGATGTTCGTAGCGGTCTTCTGGGTCTCGGTGGCGCTCGTCGCCTACATCTACGTGGGATATCCGCTCGCGCTGAAGCTGTATTGCGGATGGCGGACGGCCGGCTTCGAGTCAGAGGTGCCGACCACTCCGCGCACGGCACTCCTCACGCCGCCACCGACGATCTCCATCGTCCTGGCAGCGAGGAACGAAGGCGCGCGTCTGGCCGCGCGTCTCGACAACCTTCTCTCGCTGGACTATCCCGCGCGGCAGCGGGAGATCATCGTCGTCTCCGACGGATCGACGGACGAGACGTTGGACGTGCTCGCGCGGTATTCGCGTGACGTCGTCGCCATCGCGGTGCCGCCGAGCGGCAAGGCGCTCGCGCTGAACGCCGGCGTCGCGCGCGCGACCGGCGACGTGCTGGTGTTCGCGGATGCGCGGCAGGCGTTCGCGCCCGATGCGCTGCGCGAGCTCGTGGCGCCGTTGGCCGATCCGCGCATCGGCGGCGTCACGGGCGAGCTGTTGCTCGACGCCGAGTCGCCGTGCCGCCGTGCCGGCCGGGATCGCCGCGCGGCCGAGCGCCGCGCTCGCGCGCGTGCGGGCGTGGACGATCGCCGCATCGAAGAGCGGCGCCGCACGCTGCGATCGACGATCGCGGACGGCGTCGGCCTCTACTGGAAGTACGAAAAACAGCTGCGCCGTCTCGAGAGCGCCGTCGACTCGACGCTCGGCGCCACCGGCGCGATCTACGCGATCCGGCGATCGCTGTTCCGGCCTCTTCCGCCCGACACGATTCTCGACGACGTGCTGACGCCGATGCGCGTCGTGCTGCAGGGCTACCGCGTCGTCTTCAACGAGCGGGCGAAGGCGTTCGACCGCGCGGCTGCGGACGCCGACGCCGAAACGCGGCGGAAAGTGCGGACGCTCGCCGGCAATTATCAGATTCTCGCCCTCGAGCCGCGCCTGCTCGTGCCGATCGTCAACCGCGTGTGGCTGCAGTACCTGTCGCACAAGCTCGGACGGCTCGCCGTACCGTACACGCTGCTGGCGCTGTTCGCGTCGAGCCTCGTGCTCGCCGCGTCGAGCGCGCTGTACGCCGCGGTGCTGGCGGCGCAGGTCGTGTTCTTCCTTCTCGCGGGCGCCGGTGCGCTGCTCGAACTGGACGCGCGACGGAAAGACGCGGCCTGGGCGGCGCGCTTCGGCGTGCCTGCGGCGAGCGCCGCGTCCGCGAATCCGAAACCCGAAACCCGACACCCGGTCCCGGCAGGTGGCGCCGCATGAAGCTGTTCACGCGCCTCGCGAAAGTTGCGTTCACGTTCGTGATGATGAACTACGCCGCCGTCGCGGGCCTGTTCGCCGCCGCCCGCGGCCGCCGCGTCTGGAGATAGCATGGAACGCCTCACCTTCAACATCGGCCGCGGTGACGGTCAGCCTGTCGTCGCGGGCCGCGCCGCGCGCGCGAGGGCGGCGGCGGCCGCGCACGCCGCGCCGGTCGCGCCGACGCGCGAGCGCTACGACTGGGACTATCTCTGGCTCGTCGCGTTCACGGCGGTGCTGTTCTTCCGGCCGCAGGATCAAGTGCCCGGGCTCGAGGTGCTGCATCTCGCGGAGCTGACGGCGATCTTCGGCCTGGCGGCGATGGCCGTGCGGCGTCTCGGCGCAGGACTCCCGATCGCGCACGTCAACACGGAGCTCGTCGGCGTCATCGCGCTCGGCGGCGTGATTCTCCTGTCGGTGCCGTTCTCGATCTGGCCGGGCGGCTCCGCGCACGTGTTCACCGACATCTACGTGAAGATCATTTTGATCTTCGCGCTGATGATGAGCACGCTGACGTCGCCGAAGCGCCTTCAGCAGATGACGTGGCTGATGATCGTCGCCTCGAGCTACATCGCGGGACGCGCGATCTTCGACTACGTGCGCGGCGTGAATCTCGTCGAAGGCAACCGCGTGCGCGGCGCCGTCGGCGGCATGTTCGAGAACCCGAACGACCTCGCGCTGAACCTGGTCACGTTTCTCGCGCCGACGCTCTTCATCATCATGCAGGACCGCCGGCCGTCGCGACGGATGTTCGCGGCGCTGTGCGCGGTGCTGATGGTCGGCGCGATCGTCTGCACGAAGTCGCGCAGCGGCTTCCTCGGCCTGCTCGCGATGGGCGCCGTCGTCGCCTTCTATACCGTTCGCGTGCGGCCGGGGTACGTCATCGCCGGCGTGCTGGCGTGCGCGCTGGCGGTGCCGGTGATGCCCTCGTCGTTCTGGGATCGCATGGACAGCATCATGAACGGCGAAGAGGACACGACCGGTTCGCGCGAAGCGCGCATCCGCCTCTTCAACCAGGGCGTGCAGGTGTTCATCGAGAATCCGATCATCGGCGTCGGCGCCGGGCAGTTCAAGAACTACTACGACCCGGGCGTCACCGCCGAGAAGTGGCGCGTGACGCACGACGTCTGGCTGCAGGTCGCCTCGGAGCTCGGCATTCTCGGCTTGTTCACGTTCGGCTTCCTCGTCATCCGCAGCTACGGCGCCGCGCTGATGTCGCTGCGCCTGCTGCGCGGACGCCGCCGTGCGCCGCCGCCGCCGCTCGCGCCCGCCGATCGCGTCATCCTCGATCAGAACGCGAAGGGGATGCTCGCCGCGGTGGTCGGGTGGACCGTCTGTTCGTTCTTCGCGTCGGTGGCGTTCAACTGGACGTTCTACTACGTCTTCGCGCTCGCGGTCGCAGGGCGAGAAATTCTGACCGCTCGCATCAAGGCCGGCGCGCCGGCCGAAGCGCCGGTCGACGTCAGGGCGCGACGCGCCGTCGGAGCGCGCGGTTTCGGCCGAGCGGCGATCCATGCCTAAGCGGATCCTCGTCGACGCGCGGACGCCGGTGCACTACACGATGTTCGCGCCGGTGCATGCCGCGATGGCGGCGGACAGTCGCGTCGAGTGTTCGTTCATCGCCAGCGAGGAGCCGGCGAAGGCGCGCGCGATCTTTCGCGACGCCGGCCCGCGGCCGGACATCGTCGGCCCCGCCCGCGCGGCATTGACGCACTTCGATGCGTACGTCACGTCCGACTTCACGTGGACCCGGCTGCTCCACCGGACGTGTCGCATCCAGATGTTCCACGGCGTCGGCGGCAAGTACGGCTTCGACGCGCCGACCGAGTCGCTCCGTGCCTGGCATCGCCTCTTCTTCGTCAATCGGCGGCGGCTCAGGAACTGCGTCGCCGCCGGCGCGATCGACGCCGACAGCCCCGCCATCCGTTTGATCGGCATGCCGAAGGTCGACGCGCTGGTGGACGGTTCGCTCGATCGCGACACCGTGCTGACGACGCTGGGCCTGCCGCCGGATCGGCCGACCGTGCTCTACGCGCCGACGTGGTCGCCGGCGTCGTCGTTGAACGCGATGGGCGTCGCACTCGTCGAGCGGCTCGGCCGTCTGCCGATCAACGTCATCGTCAAGCTCCACGATCGATCGCTCGATCCCCGGCCGCAGTACTCGGGCGGGATCGACTGGCGAACCGAACTGCGGCCGCATCTGCGCGACGGATCGGTCGTGTTCGCGCAGCGCGCGGACATCTGCCCGTACCTCGCCGCGTCGGACGTGATGGTGACGGACCACAGCTCCGCGGGCTTCGAGTACCTGCTCCTCGATCGGCCGATCGTCCGCATCCATCGGCCCGAGCTGATCGCGCTCGCCAACATCCACCGCGACTACGTCGATCTCCTGGCCAGCGTCGCGAGGTCGACGACGGCCGTCGACGATACGGTCGCCGCCGTGGAGCGCGCGATCGCCGAACCGGCGGAGCGGTCGGCCTCGCGCCGCGCGGTCGCCGCGGATCTGTTCCACGAGCCGGGAACGGCAACGCGTCGCTGCGTTGAGGCGTTGTACGAGGCGATCGGCCTCGAACCGGTCGCGCCGGCCTTCGGTCGTGCCACGGCGGCAAGCCTTGGGCACTGCACAACCAGCAGCGAGGTCGAATGCCGCTCGTAAGCGTCGTGATGCCGGCGTACAACGCCGAGCGCTATCTCCATCGCGCCGTCGAGTCGGTGCTGCGCCAGACGCTCGCCGATCTCGAGCTGCTGATCGTGGACGACGGATCGAACGACGGAACGGTGGCGCGCGCGACATCGCTCGCCGAACGCGACGCGCGCATCCGCGTGCTCACGCAGCGCAATGCCGGCCCGGGTCCCGCGCGCAACCTCGCCTTCACCGCCGCCACCGGCCGCTTCTTCGCCTTTCTCGACAGCGACGACGAGTGGGACGACACGTTTCTCGACGAGCACGTGCGCGTGTTGCTTGCGCGGCCGGACGTGGACGTCGTCATCGGCAACGCGCGGAACCGCGGCGGGGCGCGCGACGGGCAGCCGTGCCGGCCGCGGCGCCGCGATGGTCAGCTCGTCACGCTGGCCGAGATCCTCGCCGACGAGACCTCGCTGTTCATCATGGCGGTGTTCCGGCGCGAGGTCGTCGAAGCGATTGGCGGCTTCGATCCGGCGATGTTCACGAACGAAGAATACGAGATGTGGATCCGCGCGGCGATCGCCGGGTTCGCGTTCACCCGCCACACGCGTCCGCTCGGCTGGTATGCGTGCCGCCCCGACAGCTTGTCGGCGAGCGACACGCGCATGCTGCGCGGCATCCTGCGCGTGTTCGCGAAGACGCGCCCCACGCTCGCGCCGGCGTCGCCGGAGCGCGCGATTCTCGAAGCGCAGGTCGCCCGTTTCGAGCGCGAGCTCGCCGCGGTCGAACGCAAAGCGCGATGGCTCTCCTCTCCTCCGGTGGCAAAGGCGTATGAGCTGGCTCGGCGAACAGTTCGATCGCGTTGACGCGCTGCTGACGCGCGTCAGCGGCCGGCGGCGGGTGCTCGTGGACGCGCGCACGGCCATGAACTTCGGCATCCTCGCGCCGGTGTTCGAGCGCCTGCAGCGCGATCCGCGCGTCGAGGTGCTGTTCAGCGCCGATCGCCCGTCGGAGGTCGTCGCGGCCGCGGCGGCCGCCGGCGTGCGCTCGCGCATTCACACACGGCGCGCGATGAGGTGGCGCCGCATCGATCTCTGCCTGTCGGCCGACCCGTGGGATCCGATCCCGCTGCGGCGGTGCCGTCGCCGCGCGAACTTCTTCCACGGGCTTGCGGGCAAGTACGACCTCGACGCGCCCGATCACCTGCCGATCGGGTTCGACATCTACGATCGGATCGCGTTCATCAACGCCGATCGCATGCACCGGTACCTCGAGCGCGGCATCGTGTCGCGCGAACGCGCCGTGCTCGTCGGTTACCCGAAGGTCGACGCCCTCGTCAACGGCCGCTACGATGCCGCCGCCGTCCACGGCAAGCTGCAGCTCGAGATGCACCGCCGCACGGCGATCTACGCGCCGACGTGGTCGCCGGCCTCGTCGCTGAACATCGCGGGCGAATCGATCGTGAAGAGCCTCGTCGACGCCGGCTTCAACGTCATCGTCAAGCTGCACGATCGATCGCTCGATGCGACGCAGCCGAAGTTCAGCGGCGGCGTCGACTGGCGCGCGCGCTTCGCGCGCATTCACGTGCCCGGCCGCATCGCTTTCGTCGAGACGGCGGACTCGTCGCCGCTGCTCGCCGCGAGCGACGTGATGGTGACCGACCACAGCTCCATCGGGTTCGAGTTCCTGCTGCTCGATCGTCCCTTGGTCGTGTTCGATGCGCCCGACCTGGCGCGGGTGGCGCGCATCAATCCCGAGAAGATCGCGCTGCTGCGCAGCGCCGCCCGTGTCGTGCACGCGGCCGACGAGGTCGGCCCGGCGGCGCTCGCGGAGCTCGCCGACCCGGCGCAGCGCGGCCACGCGCGCGCCACCGTCGTCCGCGACATGTTCTACGAGCCGGGCACCGCGACCGAGCGCGCGCTCGACATGGTGTACGAGCTGCTCGAACTGCGGCCGGCAATCGCCCACGCGTCGGCGCGCGCCGCCGCCGGACACGCCGCATGAGGAGGTCATGAAGTTCTCGATCGTCATCGCCACCTATAAACGCGCGGCGGTGCTCGCCGACACGCTCGCCAGCTTGTCGACGCTGCAACCGAACGCGCCGTGGGAAGTGATCGTCGTCGACAACAACTCGCCCGACGACACGCGACAGGTCGTCGAGGCGGCCGTGCCGACGTTCCCCGCACCGCTGCGGTACGCGTTCGAGCGCGAACAGGGACGCAGCGCCGCGTTGAATCGCGGCTTCGCGCTCGCCACGGGCGACATCATCGTCACGACCGACGACGACGTGCGCGTGGAGCCCGATTGGCTGAACCGAATCGAGGCCGGGCTCGAGGCGCAGCACTGCGACTACGTCGGCGGACGGGTCGTGCCGCTCTGGGACGGCGAGCGGCCGCCGTGGCTGCCGGCGACGAACGGTCAGCTCTGGGCGGTCATCGCGCTGCTCGACTACGGGCCGGCGCCGGTCAAGTTCGGCACACGCGTCCCGCTCGGCGTCAACATGGCGATGCGTCGCGGCGCCATCGACCGCGTCGGCGGCTTCGACGTGCGGATCGGACGCAAGGCCGGGACGCTGCTCGGACAAGAAGTCCGCGAGTGGTGCCTGCGCGCGCACGCCGCGGGTCTGACCGGCTACTACGTCCCCACCATCGTCGTGCGGCACTTGATCCCGCACGACCGCCTGACGAAGGCCTATTTCCGACGGTGGTTCTTCTGGCGCGGCATCAGCCGCGCGATGCTCTACGCCGAGACCGGCCTCGACATGGACAAGCCCGAGCAGTCAACGCTCGACTTCTCGCGGGTGCCGCACATCGCCGGCGTGCCGCGCTACATGTTTCGCGGCGCGATCGCCGCGCTCCGAGATTCGGCCGTCGCCGCGGTCAAGAACGATCCGGTGGCGAGCTTCGAGCGCGAGTTGTATCTGTGGTTCTTCGCCGGCGTCGCGAAGCAGCGCTGGAAAGATCGGCAGCGTCCCGTTCATCGCGCGGTGAACGTCGCGACGACGGGGCTGTGACATGGCGGGCGGTCTCGACGCGACGGTCCTGATCTGCACGTACAACCGTGCAGCGCTGCTCGGCGAGACGCTCGACAGCATCGCCGGGAGCCGCGCTCGCGCCGCGCCTCCGCTGCGCTGGAACGTGATCGTCGTGGACAACAATTCGAGCGACGATACCCGCGCGGTCGTCACGTCGCGTATGGCGTCGTATCCGGTGGAGCTCGTGTACTTGTTCGAGCCGCGGCAAGGCAAGTCGATCGCGCTCAACACCGGCCTCGCCGCGACGGCCGCGACCATCGTGATCTTTACCGACGACGACGTGCGCGTCGAACCGCAGTGGGTCGAGGCGGCGTGCCGCGCGATGCTCGCTGACGCGTCGATCGATTACACGGGCGGCCCGGTGTTTCCGATCTGGGAGCGGCCGCGGCCGAACTGGCTCGACGAACGGCGGTCGGATTTGTGGGGCACGCTCGCGATCCTCGACTACGGCCGCGAGGCGTTCGTGTTCGAAGAGCAGCGACGCGTGCCGCTCGGCGCGAACATGGCGGTACGGCGATCGCTCGTCGATCGCATCGGCGGCTTCGATCCGAAGCTGGGCCGGACCGGCACATCGCTGCTCGGCCAGGAGCAGGCGGAGTTCTTCTGCCGCGCGCGCGCGGTCGGCGCCCGCGGCGTTTACATCCCCGATATGTCGCTGTACCACCACGTGCCGGCCGCACGGCTGACGCGGACCTACTTCCGCCGCTGGTGGTTTTGGAAAGGAATTTCGAAATTCCGTCTCGAGCAGCGTCATCCGGTCACCGAACTGGGTGTCGATTTGGCGCGCGTCCCGAAGGTGGCGGGGGTGCCGCGCTTCATGCTCGGATCGGCGGTTCGCGACGGATGTGGCTGGCTGCGGGCGCTCGTGTCGCGTGATGCGATCGATCGCGCGCGGCACGAGATGATGCTCTGCTATTTCGCCGGATACGTGCGGGCATTTTTCTCGCACCGTCTGGCGGCGTGACGCACCGAACTGTCCGCAACGCCCTGATTCTCGCAGGCGTCGTCGTGATGTGCAGTGGAATTTCTACACGCGCGCACGCCGCCGAAACACTTTGCGATCCCTCCTTCCAAGACTGCCGCGCGCAACTGCTGTCGCTGATCGATAGCGAAACGGTCGAGATCGACGCTGGCTTCTGGTTCATGGAGGATCAGCGCTATGTCAGCCATATCATCGCGCGCAAGAACGCCGGCGTGGCCGTGCGCCTGATCGTCGATCCGCGCGCCAACCCCACCTACCCGCTGAACCAGACGAGCCTCGACAACTTCCAGCAGGCCGGCATCCCTATGATGAAGAAGACCGGCGGCGGCATCATGCACTTCAAGACGATGCTGTTCGCCGGGCAGAACGTCGTCGAATTCGGCTCGGCGAATTACAGTCCGAACGCGTTCGTGCCGGTGACGCCCTACACCAACTACGTTTCGGAAACGGTGTTCTACGAAGACGACCCGGCGATCGTGCAGTCGTTCATGCGCAAATTCGACGACCTCTGGGTCGATACGACCAACTACTCGGTCTACGCGAACGTGACGTCGCGCGTGCGCTCGTACCCGCTCTACACGATCAGCGGCGACATGAATTTCCCGCCGGGCCAGAGCTATGCGAACCGGCTGATCAAGCTCGAGAACGCCGAGACCAGGCAAATCGACGTCGACATGTACCGCATCACGCAGCAGGCGCACAGCGACGCGCTGATCGCGGCGCACAACCGCGGCGTGCCGGTCCGGTACATGGGCGAGACGCGCGAATACCGCGATGCCACGCGGCTCTGGGTCGCGTTCAACATGGACCGCATGTACGCCGCCGGCATCCCGATGCGCGTGCGCGCGAGCGACGGCGAAAACCACGAGAAGCTGATCCTGCTTCACGGCCAGGCGACGACGGTGTTCGGCTCGTCGAACTTCACGAGCCCGTCGGACAACTCGCAGCAGGAGCACAACTACTTCACCAAGAAGGCGAACATCTTCTCGTGGTTCCAAGATCAGTACGACCGCAAGTGGAACAACTCCACCGGGAATACCGAGACGACGCCGTTCGTGCCGCTGCCGCCCGACAAGCCGGTCAATCAATCGATCGCCAACGGCGCGACCGGCGTTCCCACCGCCGCGGGGCAGAAGCTGGTGTGGTACGGCGGACCGTGGGGGCAGATCTACGACGTGTACTTCGGCACCGATCCGTCCGCGCAGAACGTGTTCGCATCGAACCTGACGCTCGGGCCGAGCGAAACGACGTCGCAGAACCAGAGCCTGACGCTTCCCGCGCTGACGCCGGGCACGACGTACTACTGGAAGATCGTGTCGAAGACCGAAGCGCTGCTCACCGCGACCGGGCCGGTGTGGAGCTTCACGACCGCAGGCACGCCGCCGCCGCCGCCACCACCGCCGCCGGGCGCGACGACGATCGTGCTGTGGGGCTCGCACGTGCCCGCGGCCAACGTGCATGGCAACTGGCAGCAGCTCGCCGATTCGACGGCGTCGGGCGGCTCGGCGCTCTGGAACGTCGATCACGGCGCGGCGAAGATCTCGCCGGCGCTCGCGAATCCGACGAACTATTTCGAGCAGACGTTCACGGCCTACAGCGGCACCGCGTACCACCTGTGGGTGCGGCTGCGTGCGCAGGGCAACTCGCTCGGCAACGATTCGGTGCATGTGCAGTTCAGCGACTCGGTGACCAGCACGGGCGACGCGACGATGCGGATCGGAACGACGAGCTCCGCCGAAGTCGTGCTGCAGGACGGCTCCTCCGACACGAGCGACACGGGCTGGGGCTGGTCCGACAACGGGTGGGGCGCGCCGGGCGCGAACGTGTACTTCGCGTCGACGGGCACGCACACCGTGCGCGTCCAGCAGCGCGAGGACGGCGCAATCGTCGACGAGATCGTCTTGAGTCCCGACACGTATCTCTCGTCGCCGCCCGGCCCGCACGACAACGACACGACGATCCTGACGGCGACCGACGGCTCGGGATCCGGCGGCGGATCCGGCGGCGCCGGATCGCTGCCGTCGCCCTGGGCTGACGGCGACATCGGCTCGGTGCCGATCGCCGGCGCCGCGAGCTACTCGAGCGGCACGTTCACGGTGACCGCGTCGGGCGCCGACATCTGGGGCACCGCCGACGCGTTCCACTACGTCTATCAGCCGCTGACCGGCGACGGCACGATTGTCGCGGAGGTGAACACGATTCAGGAAGCAGCGACGTGGTCGAAGGCCGGCGTCATGATCCGCGAATCGCTCGCCGCAAACGCCACGCACGCGATCATGCTCGTCTCCGCCGCGAAGGGCGTCGCGTTCCAGTGGCGGCCGACGACCGGCGGCACGTCGCAGAGCATCGCCGGCTCGACAGCGGCGGCGCCGCACTGGGTGAAGCTGGTGCGCAGCGGCGCGACCTTCACCGGATACGAATCGGCCGACGGCGCCACGTGGACGGCCGTCGGCTCGACGACGATTTCGATGAGCGCGTCGACGGTGTACATCGGCCTCGCGGTGACGAGCCACAGCACGTCCGCGTCAACGACGGCGACGCTGGGCAGCGTAACCGTCCAGTAAGGCGGGTCCGCGGACCCGCCCACACGCGGCTTACTTCACGTCGAACACGACGAGCAGCGGACGATGATCCGATGGCTGCACGCCGTTGGCGTCGCGCGTGTCGAGAACCTGCGCCGATTTCAGCTGGAGGGCGCTCGCGCTGTGCGAGATGTAGCAGTAATCGATGCGGCTGTTGCGCGTCTGCCCGGTGTTGCCCGGGAACGACGTCGCCGTGCCGTCGGACTGCGCGGTCGCCCACGCGTCGTAGTAGGTCTCTTTCATCTTCGCGGAGACGCTGTCGGTGGACTGCGCGTTGAAATCGCCGCAGATGATCCGCTGCTGCGCGATCCCGTTCGTCCACGTTTCCATCTCGCCGATCTCGGCCAGCCGCGTGGACGACGACGATTCGTCCAGGTGCGTCGAGAACAGGTTGATCGTGCGTCCGTTGACGGTGATCGTCGCGTTGAGGACGGCGCGTCCGCCGGTCAGCTGATCGTGCGCCGTCGTATCGAACGGGATCTTCGACACGATCGCGTTACCGATGCCGCTGGTGGCGCCGGAGCCGACGACGAACTTGCCGTACCAGGTCTGCCCCGTCAGGCTCTTCAGCGTCGACAGGTAGAGCGCCAGGTCGTCGCCGTTCTTGCTCCAGCTGTCCTTGTACTCCACCTCGTTGAACGAGATGATGTCGGGGTTGGCCTTGAGCGCGCTCTTCATCAGCCGCGGCACGTCCCACACGCCGTCGGTGCCCCAGCCGCCGTGGTGCGTGTTGTATTGCAGCACGCGCAGCGTCGTCCCGCCGGAAGACGCGGGCGCGGGTGGCGGAGGCGGCGTGGGCGTGCTCGTGATCGTCGACGAGCCGCCGTAGGTCACCGTCAGCACCGGCCGATTCGCCGCGTTGGGATCCTTCGGCGTGACGAACTCGCGGTACGAATCGGCCGTCGACGCGTCGAGGTCGGCGAGCGCGAGCCGCGTGTAGCGCGACGACCCGAGGCCGCCGGCGACCGCCTGCTTGACGAGCGGCGTCACGTCGAACGTCACCTTGCCGCCGACGGTGCTGTTGACCGTCTGCACGTCGAGCTGCGATCCGAGATCGCCGCCGGCCGTCGACCAGCTCGTCTTCTGCGACACGTAGCGCTGGTTCCAGGTGAAGTCGGCGTCGCCGAACGATTGCGTCACCTGGTAGACCGCAATGCGGCGGGACGCGTCGGCGCCGCCGGTCTTGATCGTCAGGGTCAGAATCGCCGAGGTCACGCTCGCGCCGGACGGGATGCCGTTCTGCGTGTCGAACTTCACGATCGCGCGGCGCAGGTAGTCGGGGTTCGCGCTCGACCGCGTCGACAGCAGGTCGCCCTGCTTCGCATTCGCGTACGACCCGGCCCGCACGGTGCCGTAGGTCACCGCCGGCAGGTTCACGGTTGTTTGCGCCGACGCACTGACCGCCGACACGATCGTGGTCGCGGCGGCGGCCGCGCACAGCATTCCAGTTCGGGCAGACAGACGTGTCCGCATGAAACCTCCGTCGAAAAATCGATTCAGAAACAGTTGAGGTCGGACTACAGGCCAGCCGAGTCTCGCCCGTGACAAGGGCAACTGGTTGGCCAAAAACGGAAGTGACGGTTCGTCACGGAAAAACGGAAACCTGAGCGCAGGACGTACGGCCGAGATCAAAGTCGCAACTCGGCCATATGTCGCGACGTTACACGGTCAGGCGAGTGATACGCGCATTCGTTAGGGATTTCGGCTCAACCGGTTCGTGTACCTGAATACTGATCAGTTGCGATCACAAACACTCGCAACGATGCGGTTCGTGTCGCCGGGCTCATCCGCGCGCGTTCTGTCGTGAACGGCGACGCGCACGAGCTCGGATCATCGTTTGCAACTCGACGGCATGTTGGGCCGTCGACTTCGCGTTGCGTTCGTGGCGCCTTCCCTCGGGATTCTCGGCGGGCAAGCCGTGCAGGCGGATCGCCTCCTGCGCGCGTGGCGCGACGACCCCGACGTCGAGGCGTGGCTGGTGCCCGTCAACCCCGCGCCGCCGGCGCCGCTCGCCTTCGCCACGCGCATCAAATATCTGCGGACGATCGTGACCGAGGCGACGTATCTGCCGCTGCTCGCGCGCGAGCTGCGGCGCGCTGACGTCGCTCACGTGTTCTCCGCTTCGTATTCGTCGTTTCTGCTCGCCCCGCTCCCCGCCATCGCTGTCGCGCGGATGCTGGGCACGCCCGTCGTCCTGAACTATCGCAGCGGTCAGGCGCCCGATCACCTCCGCCGATCCGCCGTCGCCCGCTGGGCGCTTCGCCACGTCGAGCGCAACATCGTCCCGTCGAGCTTTCTCGTCGAGGTGTTCAGCCGGTTCGGCGTCGAGGCCGGCGTCATCCCGAATATCGTCGAGAACGATCGATTTCGATACCGCGAGCGCCGTCCGCTGCGGCCGCGGCTGCTGTCGACGCGCAACTTCGAGGAGCTCTACAACGTCGCCTGCACGCTGCGCGCGTTTCGTCTCGTGCAGGACCGCTGGCCCGACGCGGCGTTGACGCTCGTCGGCGGCGGCGCGGACGAGCCGCGGCTCCGTGCGCTCGTGCGCGATCTCGGCCTCAACCACGTGACGTTCGCCGGCCGCGTCAACCCGGACGCGATCGCGCGCTGCTACGCGGACCACGACGTCTACGTGCAGACGCCGAACATCGACAACATGCCGACCTCGGTCATCGAGGCGTATGCGAGCGGGTTACCGGTCGTCTCGACCGACGCGGGCGGCGTGCCGGCGATCCTCACCGACGGCGTCGACGGACGGCTGGCTCCGCTCGACGATCACGAGGCGGTGGCCGCGCGTGTCCTCGAGCTGCTGGCGTCGCCGGATCGCGCACGCGCGCTCGCGCGCAACGGCTACGAGCGATCGCGTGCCTGCACGTGGGCGTCGGTCAGGCAGCAATGGCTCGACGCCTACCGCGGCGTGCTGCGTCCGTCCGTCGCGGCTGGCCGCGATGTCGCGGCCCGTTCGGCCGCCGTGGATCGCGGTCCTCTGGGCGAGCGCCTCGTATGAGCCGGCGCGCGCTCGATCGGCTCGCGCGCATGAGCGCGCGCGAGGCGCGGTGGCGCCTCGGCAGCGCCGCTCGCGCGGCCGCGCGCCGCGCGATGTTCGCGGTCCGGCCGCCGCGGTGGATGCGCCCGCCCGACGCCGACGCGCGCCACCGCGAAATCAGCGAACAGGTCGCCGCATCGACGCGCTTCGTGATCGTCCCGTCCAGGCGCGCCTCGCTCGTGACCGCGATCGAGCGTGCGTGCCCACATAGCGCACGGCACGCGGCGGCGCGTGCCGATCGCGTGCTGTTCGGCGACTACGATCTCCTGGGCTATCGCGGTCTCCGCTTCGACGGCTCGGGGCGCTTCGAGTGGGACTACGACCCCGTCCACGATCGGCGCGCGCCGGGCGGATTCTGGCGCACGGTGCCGTATCTCGATCCCGCGATCGGCGACCACAAGATCGTCTGGGAGCTGAACCGGCATCAGCACTGGATCGCGCTCGGCCGCGCGCACTGGCTGACCGGCGAACGCAAGTACCGCGATCGCTGCCTCGCCGAGCTGGCGAGCTGGCTCGACGCCAACCCGCCGCTCGCCGGCATCAACTGGACGAGCATGCTCGAGGTCGCGCTCCGCTCGCTCTCGTGGCTGTGGGCGCTGCATTTCTTCGCCGATCCGCACGCGGACGATTCGTCGCCGTGGACGGTCGATCTCGTCCAGGCGCTCGACCGGCAGTTGACGCATGTCGAGGAGAACCTCTCGTACTACTTCAGCCCGAACACACACCTCACGGGCGAGGCGCTCGCCCTCTACGTCGCCGGCCGCACGCTGCCGCAGATCGCAGGCAGCAGCCGCCGCGCCGACACCGGCCGGCGGATTCTCGTCGACGAGATCGATCGGCAGATCGCGCACGACGGCGGCCACTGCGAGCGGTCGCTCCACTACCATCGCTACACGCACGATTTCTACGCGCTCGCGCTCTCGGTTGCGCGCGTCACCGACGATCCGATCGCGCCCACGTTCGCGCGCGCGCTCGGCCGCCTCGCCTTCGCCACGCGCGTGCTCGCCGACGATCGCGGCCAGCTCGCCCACATCGGCGACGACGACGGCGGCGTGCTGCTGCCACTCACCGGCCGGCGTGCCGACGATGCGCGCGACAGCCTCGCGGTCGCCGCGGCGCTGCTCGATCGTCCCGATCTGCAGATCGGACCCGCGCCGGAAGAAGCGTATTGGTGGCTCGCGAACCCGGCGCTCGGCCTCGCTTTTCCACCCGCCGCACTCGTCCAGCCGCCATCGGCGCTGCCCTCGGTGGCGCTCGCCGATACCGGCTACTACGTCTCGCGCGGCGACGAGGGGACGCACGTGATCGTGGACGGCGGACCGCACGGCTACCAGAATTGCGGCCACGCGCACGCCGACGCGTTGGCGATGACGGTCAGCGTCCGCGGCGCGCCGCTGCTCATCGATCCCGGCGCGGGCTGCTACACGATCGACGCCGACCTGCGCGACCGGATGCGATCGACCGCGCTGCACAACACCATCACGATCGACGATCGCTCGCAGTCGACGCCGGCGGGACCGTTCCACTGGTCGCACATGGCCGACGCGTCGGCGCTGCGGTGGCGCGCGAACGACGGTTTCGACTACTTCGACGGACAGCACGACGGGTACGGTCCGGCGACGCGGCATCGCCGCCGCGTCTTGACGCTGCACGGCGACATGATCCTCGTCGCCGACTTCATCGACGGCGCGGCCGCGCAGGCGGCGCTCCACTGGCATCTGGACCCGCGATGGCACGTCACGATCGACGGCTCGACCGCTGTGCTCTCGGCCGCCGGCGATCGCGTCAGCCTCTCCGTTCTCGGCGCGCCGCTCGAGGCGCTGCACGCGGACGTCGCGACCGGACTCGGGTGGCACTCGCCGGCGTATGGCCGCGTCGAGCCGACGCACACACTGCGGGCGGTCCGTGCCTGCGCCGATCCGTTCTGGTTCGTGACGGTCGTCGATCTCAACCGCGAGCACCCCATCATCCGCGTCGACGCCGTGCCGATCTGGGCCGAGGCGGGCGCGCTCGCGCACGGCACCGCGGTGCGAATCACACGCACGACGTCGGTCGACTACACGCTCGTGGCGGAGCCGAATCCGGCGTCGGCGTCAGAGACGTTGTCGTGGCGCATGGCGGAATTCGAAACCGATGCGCGCGTGCTGTTCTGCCGCACGCAACGCGACCGGCGCGTGACGCGGCTCGCGCTCGTCGACGGATCGTTCGTGCGCACGCCCGGCCGCGGCGGCCTGCAGCTCGTGCTGCCCGCGGCCGCGCCGGACCTGCACGTCGATCTCTCCGGCGATGCGCGTATCGCGGGTCCGTCGCTCGGCGCGCGTCTGGTGGTCAACGGACGGGAACAGCCGGTGACGCGCGAGCGGCGCGCGGCGCCAAGGACATAACGACATGTGCGGAATCGCAGGGTTCGTGGACGCGCAAGACCCCGCCGCCCCGCTCGATGCGGCGGCCAGCCACGCGCTCGTGCATCGGATGTGCGACGCCATCCGCCATCGCGGACCGGACGATGAGGGCGTGTGGGTGTCGGAGGGCGTCGCGCTGGGCATGCGCCGCCTCAGCATCATCGATCTGTCGACAGGGCATCAGCCGATCCACAGCGAAGATCGCACGGTGTGGATTGTCTTCAACGGCGAGATCTACAACTACCGCGAGCTGCGCACGCAGCTCGAAGCCGCGGGTCACCGCTTCTACACGTCGACCGACACCGAAACGATCGTGCACGCCTACGAGCAGTGGGGCGCGGACGCGATCGGGCGGCTGCGCGGGATGTTCGGGCTCGCGATCTGGGACGCGAAGACACGATCGCTGCTGGTCGCGCGCGATCGTATCGGCATCAAGCCGATGCACTACGCCGTCGTCGGGCGGCGGCTGTACTTCGGATCCGAAATCAAGTCGCTGCTCGAAGCGCCCGATCTGCCGCGCGATCTCGATCTCGACTCCCTCGATCACTATCTGTCGTTTCTCTACACGCCGCGCGACCAGTCGATCTTCGCGAGCGTGCAGAAGCTGCCGCCCGGTCACCTGCTGACGTGGCAGGAGGGCCGGCTGTCCCTCGAGAAGTACTGGCAGATCTCGGCGACCGAACACTACCGCGGATCCGAAGCCGACGCGGTCGCAGACCTGCACGCCGTCCTCGCGGATGCGGTCCGCTCGCACCTCGTCTCCGACGTGCCGCTCGGCGCGTTTCTCTCCGGCGGCATCGACTCGAGCACCGTCGTCGGGCTGATGGCGGCGGCGTCGGGCGCGCGCGTGAAGACGTTCTCGATCGGCTTCGACGTGCCGGCCTTCGACGAGCTCGAACATGCGCGCACGGTGGCGGCGCACTTCGGGACCGAGCACCACGAATTCGTCGTCAAGCCCGACGCCGTCAGCATTCTCGACCGTCTCGTGTGGCACTTCGACGAGCCGTTCGCGGACTCGTCGGCGATTCCGACGTGGTATGTGTCGGAGATGGCGCGGCGCCATGTCACCGTGGTGTTGTCGGGCGACGGCGGCGACGAGTTGTTCGGCGGGTACGATCGGTATCTGCCGCATCCGCGCGTGGTGGCATTCGATCGCTATAGCCCGCGCGCCTTCCGTCACGTGGCGGCGATCGCGGCGGCGCGTCTGCCGCACGGCGCGCGCGGGAAGAATTTTCTGCGGCACGTGTCGCGCGACGACCAAGGACGCTACCTGGACGCGATCCGTTTCTTCAGCACCGACGAGAAGCCGGCGCTCCTCGCGCCCGACGTGCGCCGCGCGCTGGCGTCGACCGATCCCGAGACGCGGCTCGCGCGCCATTTCGATCGATTCGCGGCGCTGCCGTGGCCAAGCCAGATGATGCGGTTCGACGCCGAGACGTACCTGCCGGAGGACGTGCTCACGAAAGTCGATCGCATGAGCATGGCGCATTCGATCGAATCGCGCGTGCCGCTGCTCGACAACGAGGTGATCGCGTTCGCCGCGTCGCTGCCCGCCGCGTGGAAGATCAAGAACGGCCGGCGCAAGCACGTGCTGAAGGCAGTGGCGGCGCGGCTGTTGCCGGCGGAGATTCTGAACCGGCGCAAGCAGGGATTCGGCGTGCCGCTCGGCACGTGGTTCCGCGACGGCTTGCGCGAGCTGTTCGCCGATACGCTGCTGTCGGCGTCAGCGCTCCAGCGCGGCTACTTCCAGCCGTCGTTCGTGCGGCGTCTCGTCGACGAGCACCTCGCGGGCAAGCGCGACCACACGCTGCGGCTGTGGCAGCTCGTCGTCTTCGAGCGCTGGCACCGGCAGTACGTCACGGCTGAGCGAAGCGCTTTGCCAATGTCCGCACCCGCACTTCCCTCGGCGGCGTCGATCGCGTCGCGGTGAGGGAAATACGCGCCCATTTTCCTGAACTCGGCTGGCACCTGCCTTGCTCAGATTGGGGCGTGACGTTCACGGCCCCGCTGCCCATCGCATTCGTGATGGCGAGCTTCGATCCCGGCGGCACCGAGCGGCAGATGACGGAGCTGATTCGGCGGCTGGATCGATCGCGGTGGTCGGTGCACGTCGCGACCTTCAGGCCGTGCGGCGCCTGGTTCGAGCGCGTCGCGGAAGTGGCCGCGTCGGTCGCCACGTTTCCCGTCACGACGTTCAAGTCGCCGCAGGCGCTGACGGAATTGTGGCGCTTCGCGGCGTGGTGCCGCGAACGCCAGATCGCCGTCGTGCACACCGCGGAGCTCTACTCGAACATCTTCGGTCTGCCCGGTGCGGCGCTCGCCGGCGTTCCGGTCCGCATCGGCAATCGCCGCGAGATCAACCCGGACAAGTCCGCCGCGCAGATCGTGATGCAGCGCGCCGGCTACGCCTGCGCGCACAAGATCGTCGCGAACTCGCGCGCCGCGGTGACCCGTCTGATCGCCGAGCGGGTGCCGGCGCACAAGATCGCGCGCGTCGCCAATGGGATCGACTTCGCGCGCTGCCGCGTCGCGCCGGCGCGGCCCTCGCGTCGCCGCGTCGTCACCGTCGCCAACCTGCGCGCCGAGAAGGGGCACGACGTGCTCATCGACGCGGCTGTGTCGGTGCTGCGCGAGTTCCCCGACGCGCGCTTCGAATGCGTCGGCGCCGGGCCGGAGCGCGATCGGATGATGGCGCGCGCACGCGATCGCGGCGTCGCGTACGCGTTCACGTTCTCCGGGCACTGCGACGACGTGCCGGCGAAGCTGGCGGCGGCAGACATCTTCGTGCTGCCGTCCCGATCGGAAGCGTTCCCGAACGCCGTGCTCGAGGCGATGGCGGCGGGCTTGCCGGTCGTCGCGACCGGCGTCGGCGGCATCCTCGAGCTCGTGGACGAGGGGCGCACCGGGCTGCTGATGCCGCCGGCCGATCCCTCGGCGCTCGCGGATCGGCTCGTCGGGCTGATGGCGGCGCCCGCGCTCGCGCGCTCGCTCGGCGACGCCGCGCGCGCGCACGTCCGGGAGCACTACTCCTTCGAGCGCATGGTCCACGCATTCGAACAGCTCTATCTCGCCGAACTCTCTCGACGTCTCGCTCGCCTGAAGGCCCGCGCGCCACGCGGCGTCGCCGAGCCGCCGGAGCGCGAGGCATTCGCCGGGCGGTAACGATTCATGTGCGGCATCGCAGGCAAGTTCAACTTCGACAGCGCCCGTCCCGTCGATCGCGATCGCGTCGCGGCGATGACGACGGTCATCGCGCACCGCGGCCCTGACGCGGACGGCTTCTATTTCGGCGACGGCATCGGCCTCGGCCACCGGCGGCTCAGCATCATCGATCTCTCGACCGGCGATCAGCCGATCGGCAACGAAGACGGCACCGTCTGGGTCGTGTTCAACGGCGAGATCTACAACTTCGCGGAGGTGCGGCACGAGCTCGTGCAGGCGGGCCATCGCTTTCGCACCCATTCCGACACCGAAGTGATCGTCCACGCGTACGAGCAGTGGGGCGAGGCGGCGGTCGATCGCTTCCGCGGCATGTTCGCGTTCGCGCTGTGGGACGCGCCACGCCGGCGCCTCGTGCTCGTGCGCGACCGTCTCGGCGTCAAGCCGATGTACTACTGCGCGCATCCCGGCGGCGTCACCTTCGGATCCGAGATCAAATCGCTGCTCGAAGATCCGGACGTGCCGCGCGCGTGGAGCGCCGAAGCGGTCGATGCGTACTTCGCGCTCTGCTACATCCCGGCGCCGCGGACGATCTACGAGAACGTGTGGAAGCTGCCGGCCGGTCACCTGCTCGTCGCGGAGAACGGCCGCGTCCGCATCCGCCGCTACTGGGATCTGACGTTCACCGGCGACGGCGATCCGTCGCGCGAAGCGCAGTACCTGGAGCGGCTCGAGGCGCTCGTCGACGAATCGGTGCGCCTGCGGCTGCTCAGCGACGTCCCGCTCGGCGCGTTTCTCTCCGGCGGCATCGACTCGAGCCTCGTCGTCGCTTCGATGGTGCGTCAGAGCACGGCGCGCGTGGTGACGACGTCGGTCGGCTTCGACGATCAGGCGTTCAACGAGCTGGAGTACGCGCGGACGGTGGCGGACCGTCTCGGCACCGAGTCGCACGAGGAGATCGTCAAGCCGGAGATCGTGGACCTGCTGCCGAAGCTCGCGTGGCACCTCGACGAGCCGTTCGCCGACTCCTCCGCGGTGCCGACGTATTACGTGTCGAAGGCGGCGCGCGCGTACGTGACCGTCGCGCTGTCGGGCGACGGCGGCGACGAGCTGTGGGCCGGGTACGCGCGTCATCGCGTCGAGCGCGCCGAGCTGTCGGCGCGCGCGTGGCTGGGCGACCGCGGCGGACGCCTGGCCGGCCGCATCGGCGCGCGGCTGCCGCTCGCGCTGAAAGGCGTGCGGTCGCTGCGCCATCTCGCGCTGCCGCCGGCCGATGCGTGCGCGCAGAAACACGCGTACGGCTTGTTCGACCAGTGGATCCGGTCGTCGCTGTACTCGCCGGACTTTGCGCACGAGGTGCGCGACGCCGATCCGTTCGTCGACTTTCGCCTGGCGTATCAATCGTGCGGCTCCGCCGATCCGCTCGACCGTGCACTCTACGTCGACGTGAAGACCTATCTCGTCGACGACATCATGACCAAGGTCGACAAGATGAGCATGGCGGTGTCGCTCGAATCGCGCGAGCCGCTGCTCGACCATCGCCTGCTCGAATTCGCCGCCACGATCCCCTCGTCGCTGAAGCTGACGCAGGGACGCAGCAAGCACCTGCTGCGGCGTCTCCTCGAACGCCGAATTCCGAACGCCATCGTCGATCGACCGAAACATGGCTTCTCGGCGCCGATCGCACGCTGGCTGCGCGGTCCGCTCGCGCCGATGGTCGACGCACTGCTGACCGATGGTCGCCTGCGCGACCGCGGTGTCTTCAACGAGCAGACGATCGCTCGCCTGTGGCGCGAGCATCGCGACGGAACAGCCGACCACTGCCATCGGCTGTGGAGTCTCGTCATGCTCGAACTGTGGTTCCGGCAGTTCGTCGACGCGCGAGCGACGCGGGTGGAGGCAGCGGCGTAGTCATGTGCGGGATTGCAGGAATCGTCTCGACCGACGGGCTCGCCTCCGACGCCGTGCGTCGCGCGGAACAGATGCGCGACGTGATGGCGCATCGCGGTCCGGACGAAGCGGGACTCTACAGCGATCAGTTCGCGGCGCTGGCGCACCGGCGCCTGAGCATCGTCGATCTGAGTACGGGTCAGCAGCCGCTCTCGAACGAGGACGGCACGGTGTGGGTGTCGTTCAACGGCGAGATCTACAACCATCGCGACGCGCGCGCACGGCTGGAAGCCGCGGGCCATCGGTATCGCACGCGGTCCGACACCGAGACGCTCGTCCACGCGTACGAAGAGTGGGGCGACGACTGCGCGCACCGGTTTCGCGGCATGTTCGCGTTCGCGATCTGGGACGCGCGGCAGCGGCGGCTGCTGCTCACGCGCGACCGCCTCGGCATCAAGCCGCTCTACTGGTCGCGCGTCGGCGACACGCTCCTGTTCGCGTCGGAGATCAAGGCGATTCTCGCCAGCGGCCTCGTCGCGCCGGCGGCGAATGACGACGCGCTCGCCGAGACGCTCAGCACACGGTACACCGCGGGCGAGCAGACGCTGTTCCGAGGCATCTACAAGCTGCTCCCGGGGCATCAGCTCGTGCTGGAGCGCGGCGCGATCCGGATCCGGCAGTACTGGGACGTGCCGGTTGCCGAGGGACGACGAGAGGCGGGAGCCGGGAGCCGGGATGCGCGCGAGGTCGTCGACACGTTCCGATCGCTGCTGACCGAGTCGGTCCGCCTGCGGCTGATGAGCGACGTGCCGCTCGGCATGTTTCTCTCTGGCGGCATCGACAGCGTGTCGATCGCGGCGATCATGGCGAAGCAACTCGATCGGCCGCTGCAGACGTTTTCGGTCGCGTTCAAGGAGCGCGCGTACAACGAGCTCGAGTACGCGCGCGAAGCCGCGCAGGCGATCGGTGCCGACGGTCACGAGATCGTAATCGACGATCGCGACTTTTTCGGCGCGCTGCCGAAGCTGCTGTGGCACGAGGACGAACCGATCGCGCACCCTTCGAGCGTGCCGCTGTACTTCGTGTCCAGGCTCGCCCGCGCGCACGTGACCGTCGTCCTCACCGGCGAAGGCAGCGACGAATTGATGGCCGGGTACGGCAAGTACCTGCGGCTGCAGTGGAACTGGCGCGCCGGTACTGCCTACGAGCGGATGGTGCCGCGCGCCGTGCGTCAGCTCGTCGCGAACGACGTCGTTTCGCGCCTGCCGGGACGTGCCGGCCGCTACGCGCGCCGCTCCTTCCTCGCGATGGCGCGGACGCCCGAGGCGATGTTCTTCGACAACTTCGCGGCGATCCGGCTCGCCGATCAGCGACAACTGCTCGCGCCGGCGATGCAGGCGCTCGTGACCTCGGCGCGCGCGTACGGCGCTTCCGCCGCGTACTTCGATCGGCCGGACGCGTCCAGCACGCTGCTCGATCGGCTGCTCTACACGGACATCAAGACGTATCTCGTCGAGCTGCTGATGAAGCAGGACCAGATGAGCATGGCGACGTCGATCGAGAGTCGCGTGCCGTTCCTCGATCACGAGCTCGTCGAGTTCGTGGCGACGCTGCCCGACGCCTGGAAGCTGTCGGGGCTGACGACCAAGCGGATTCTGCGCGAAGCGATGAAAGGGATCGTGCCGCTATCGATTCTCCGTCGCCCGAAGATGGGATTCCCGGTGCCGTTCGGCGCCTGGATGCGCAACGGCTGGAACGCCGTCGCGCGAGACGTGCTGCTCGATCGCGCGTCGCGCGAGCGCGGCCTCATCGATCCGATCGCCGTCGATCGGCTCCTGCGCGATCACGCCGACGGGCGCACCGATGGCACCGATCGCATCTGGACGCTCGTCAACCTCGAGCTCTGGCACCGCACGTTCATCGATCAGGAAGGGATTCAGACGCTGCCCCATGCGCATGCTCTGGCTGAAATCGGATCTGTTGCTGCCGCTTGACAAGGGCGGCAAGCTGCGGACGTGGCATCTGCTGCGGCACCTCGCAGCGCGCCACGACGTCACCTTTCTCGCCTTCGCGGAGCCCGACACGCCGCGGGCCGACATCGAGGGCATGCACGAGGTTGCGCGTCGCGTCGAAACGGTGACGCGTGCAGATGCGCCGAAAGGATCGCTGCGCTTCTACGCCGACGCGGCGATGCACGTCGTCGATCCGCTGCCGTACGCCGTCAGCAAATATCGATCGCGCGCCTATCGCTCGACGCTGTCCACGCTGCTGCGCGACACGCCGTTCGATCTCGTCGTCTGCGATTTCCTGTTCCCGGCGGTGAACCTGCCCGATCGCCTGCCTTGTCCGGCAGTGATCTTCACGCACAACGTCGAGTCGGAGATCTGGCGCCGCTACGCCGAGACGAAGACGTCGGGGCTGGAGCGCTGGCTGTACGGCGCGCAATACCGACGCATGCTGCGCTACGAAGCGCGGACGCTGGCGCGCTTCGACGGCGTGCTCGCCGTCAGCGACGCCGACGCGCAGACGTTCGCGCGGCTCTATCCGGATGCGATCGCGCGTCCGGTGCACGTGGTGCAGACCGGCGTCGACACGGCGTACTTCAAGCCGTCACCCGTCCAGCCTGTCCACTCGCGCGTCCCGTCGCTGGTCTTCACCGGCTCGATGGACTGGCTCCCGAACGAAGACGCCATGCAGTTCTTCGCCCGCGAGATCCTGCCGCTCGTCCGCGGCGAACTGCCGGACGTGCGCTTGACGATCGTCGGCCGCGCGCCGACGCCCGCCGTGAAGAAGCTGGCCGACGACGCCGCGATCGAGGTGACCGGACGCGTCGATGACGTGCGGCCGTATATGGACGCGGCAGCGGTGTACGTCGTGCCGCTCCGGATCGGCGGCGGCACGCGCTTGAAAATCTTCGAGGCGATGGCGATGGGCAAAGCGGTCGTGTCGACGACGGTCGGCGCGGAAGGATTGCCGGTCACGCCCGATGTGCACGCACGGATCGCCGATGGGCCGCGCGCGTTCGCGGACGCCGTTGTCGACCTCGTGCGCCACCCCGACCGGCGGCGGCAGCTCGAAGCGGCCGCGCGATCGCTCGTCGTCGAGCGGTTCGATTGGTCGGCAGTCGCCGGCGATCTGGAAGCCGCGCTGGAGCGCGTCGCCCTTCGACAGGCTCAGGGCGCGCGCCATGTTTCGCTCACCGCTCGTGCGGAGCCGGTCGAAGCACGAGCCACGGGTCAGCTGTCATGAGAGTCTCGGTCTTTGGTCTCGGCTATGTGGGAAGCGTGTCGGCGGCGGCGTTTGCCGCGGACGGCCATCAAGTCATCGGCGTCGACGTGAACGCCGACAAGGTTGCGGCGATCAACGCGGGCCGCAGTCCGATCGTCGAGCCCGGGCTCGAGGACGTGCTCGGGCGCGCCGTGTCGCAGCGGCGCCTGCGCGCGACCACCGATACGGCCGACGCGATACAGAACAGCGACGTGTCGCTGCTCTGCGTCGGCACGCCCAGCCGCCGCAACGGCAGCCTCGACCTGACGTATCTCGAACGCGTCAGCCAGGAAATCGGCACCGTGCTCGCCGACAAGTCCGACTACCACGTCGTCGTCGTCCGCAGCACGGTGCTGCCGGGGACGACGCATTCGGTGGTCATTCCGGCGCTCGAGAGCGCGTCGGGCAAGAAGTACGGCGAAGGGTTCGGCGTGTCGGTGAATCCGGAGTTCCTGCGCGAAGGCACGGCGCTGAAGGATTTCCGCAAGCCGCCGCTCACGCTCGTCGGCCACAATCACGCGGCGGACGCGAGCGGCACGATCGCGCTCTACCAGGCGATCGATGCACCGCTCGTCAGCACGAGCATCCGCGTGGCCGAGATGATGAAGTACACGAGCAACACCTGGCACGCGCTGAAGGTGTGCTTCGCGAACGAGATCGGCAACCTCTGCAAGCGCGTCGGCGTCGACAGTCACGAGGTGATGGAGATCTTCTGCCGCGACGAGAAACTGAATCTCTCGCCGTATTACCTCAAGCCCGGCTTCGCGTTCGGCGGATCGTGCCTGCCGAAGGACGTGCGCGCGCTGCAGTACCGCGCGAAGGAGGTCGACGTCGACCTGCCGGTGATTTCGCAGATCCTGACGAGCAACCGGCTGCAGATCCAGCAGGCGTTCGATCAGATCCTCGACACCGGCAAGAAGAAGATCGGCCTGCTCGGCTTCAGCTTCAAGGCGGGCACCGACGATCTGCGCGAAAGTCCGATCGTCATCCTTGCCGAGCAGCTGCTGGGCAAAGGGCTCTCGCTCTGCATCTACGACAAGAACGTGTCGCTGGCCAAACTGGTCGGCGCCAACAAGGAGTACATCGAGAAGCAGATCCCGCACCTCTCCTCGCTGCTCTGCGAGACGGTGGACGAGGTGGTCGAGCGGTCCGAAGTGCTCGTGGTCGGCAACCAGTCGCCGGAGTTCGTGGAGGCACTGGCGAAGACGCGGCCCGATCAGATCGTGATCGATCTCGTGCGCGTGCCGATCTACGGATCGCTGCTCCAGGCGGACTATCGCGGGATCTGCTGGTAACGATGCGCACGCTGCTCATCTGCCACGAGGAGGCGGCGCTCGATCGCGAGGGGCTCGTCCGCTGGCTCGGTTCGTTCTCGTCCGTCGTCGGCGTCGTCGCGATTCGCGAGCCGCGCACGCGGCTGCGAAAGCGGATTTCGCGCGAGATGGCGCGCGTCGGTGCGTGGCGGTTCGCCGACGTCCTCGCCTTTCGCGCGTGGTATCGCCTCGCGCACGCCGCGGCGGACGGTCGATGGGCAGCGGACACGCTCGAGCGGATGCGCGCGCGGTTTCCGGTGCGGCCGGCGGCGCCCGAGATCGTCGTCTCGTCGCCCAACAGTTCGGACGCCGAGGCGTTCATCCGCTCCCAGGCGCCGGATCTCGTCATCGCTCGCTGCAAGACCCTTCTGAAAGAGCAGGTCTTCTCGATCCCGAGGCTGGGCACCTTCGTCATGCACCCGGGGATCTGCCCGGAGTACCGCAACGCGCACGGCTGCTTCTGGGCGCGCGCGACCGGCGATCTCGACAACGTCGGAATGACGCTGCTGCGGATCGATCGCGGCGTCGACACCGGACCGGTGTTCGGCTACTTCCGCGTGCGCTCCGAGCCGAGCGAGTCGCACGTCGTGACGCAGCATCGCGTGGTCGTCGAGCACCTCGACGCCATCCGCGATCGGCTGCTCGCGATCGAGGCGGGCTCGGCGACGCCGATCGACACGACAGGACGTCGGTCCTCCACGTGGGGACAGCCCTGGCTCAGCGCGTACATCCGAATGCGCTTCGCGAGGCCTCAAGGCTCAAGGCTCAACTCTCAGGGATCAACGCTCAACTCTCAGATCGGAGTCGAGCGTTGAGATTCGAGAGTTGTGCGTTGATGTATCACGACGTCGTCGACGGAGATGCGGACCGGAGCGGCTTCCCCGGTCGCGACGCCGCGCTCTACAAGGTGACGTCCGACGCCTTCGAGGAACATCTCCGTGCGCTGTGCGAGACGACCACTCCGCACCCCGCACTGACCTTCGACGACGGCGGCGTCTCCGCCATGCAGGCGGCGGCGATGCTCGAGCGGCATGGGCTGGCGGGCCACTTCTTCGTCACGACGAATTTCATCGGCACGCCCGGGTTCCTTGATGCCGAACAGATCCGCGCGCTGCACGCGCGCGGGCACGTCGTCGGCAGCCACTCGTGTTCCCATCCCCTGCGAATGGGTCACTGCTCGTGGGCGCAACTCCTCGACGAATGGACGCGGAGCCGCACGGCGCTCGAAGGCATTCTCGGATGCGAGGTGCGGTGCGCGTCGGTGCCGGGCGGCGATTTCGCGCCGAGCGTGGCCGAGGCCGCGGCCCGCGCCGGCCTCACGGATCTGTTCACGTCCGAGCCGACGGCCACCGTCCGTCACGCATTCGGCGTGCAGCTGCACGGCCGCTTCACCATCCAGCGTTGGACGACGGCGGAGACGGTGCGCGGCCTCGCCGCCGGCGATTGGCTGCCGCGCGCGCGTCAGGCCGTCGTCTGGAACGCGAAGAAGCTGACGAAACAGATCGGCGGCGCCGGATACCTCCGGATCCGCAAACTGCTGATCGGCCACGGCAACGACGTTCAGTGGGGCGACACGACGCGGGCCAAGGGCTGAGCGCGAAGGGCTGATGGCATAATGCGCGGATGACACGATTCATCCTCGCCCTCGCCCTGCTCTCGTTGGCCGTTCCCGCCGTCGCGCAAGACACCGACACCGAAAAAGCCGCCGCTCGCGACGTGCTGCGGAAGATGAACGAGCTCGAGCAGTCGCTCGACATCCCCGGCATGGTGGCGAAGCTGACCGGATCCGACGCCGAACGCGACGCGGTGGTCGCGCGCGCGAAGGAGCTGATGGACAAGGAGCTGCTCGCGATGGCCGACGACATCGCGACGCATCCGGAGATTGGCTTCGAGGAAAAGCGGTCGGTGGCGAAGCTCGAAGATTACCTGCGCCAGCACAACTTCAGCATCGAAACGAACATCGCCAACATGCCGACGGCGTTCGTCGCGAAGTTCCGCGGCAACAACGGCAAGCCGAACATGGGGATCATCCTCGAGTACGACGCACTGCGCGGCACCAAGGGCGCGTTCCACGGCGATCAGCACAGCGCGCAGGGGCCGGTCGGCATCGCGGTCGCGATCGCGATGTCCGAGTACCTCACGAAGGCACGCATTCCCGGCAGCATCGTCGTCTTCGGCACGCCCGGCGAGGAGATGATGCCGCCGAACGCGAAAACCGACATGCACCTCGCGCACGCGTTCGACGGCATGGACGTGATCATCCGCAGCCACTCCTCGTCGCAGACGTCGCGTCCCGCGCACGGCTTCGGCACCTGCTGCCTGAACATCGTCGGCGCCAAGTACACGTTCAGCGGCGCGCCGACGCATCAGATGACGCCGTGGAACGGGCGCAACGCGCTCGAGGCGGTCATCCAGTTCTTCAACAACATCGACGCCATGCGCATCACGATGCGTCCGGAGGCGCGCGTGCAGGGGATCATCGTCGAAGGCGGCGCGGCCCCGAACGTCGTGCCGGATCGCACGGTCGCCGACTTCTACATCCGCTATCCCGACGAGGTCTACCTGCAGCAGGTCGTCGAGTTCGTCGACAACGCGGCGAAGGCGGCGGCCCTGTCGACGGGCACGAAGGTGAAGATCGATCACTACGGCAAGGACGTGGACGGCATCAGCCTCTCGACGCTCGGCGAGGTCGGCTTTCAGTACATGAAGAATTTCGGCGCGACCGGCGTCAATCCGGATCCGGGCAAGCCGCAGGGGTTCGAGGAAACCGGCAGCGTGTCGCGCGACATCCCGGGCGTCGGCATCACCGCGCAGTCGTCGACGTTCTCGAACCACACGTACGAGATGGACGCCGATAACTTGAAACCGATCGGTCACACCGGCTTCACGATCGACGCGGAGACGATGACGGCGGTCCTGTTCGACTTCGCGACGCACGCGGAATACCGCGCGGCGGTGAAGAAGGAGTTCGACGGCATCAAGGCGCTGTTCGGCGAATACCAGGACGCGTTGAAGAAGGTGTATACGACGCCGACGGTTCCGGATCCGAAACACTGACGGCTACTTCACGTCCTTCCAGTTCTTCCCGGCGTCGATCTGCTTGACGAAACAGGCGCGCGCGCGAGCATAGGCGTTCGCGAGCGCGCCGACCGACACGGGCTGCAGCAGCTCGCGGTCCGCCGGACACGACGCGTGCGGGTCGGGGCGATACGCGGGCCGCTGCGTCGCCTCGCCGGGAATCGGCCGCTCGCCGGCGAAGTAGATCGCGGCGCCTTCGCGCACCCACGCCGGACGCGACGCGAGCCTCTGGTCCGTCATCAGGTGTACGAGTTCGTGGCGGATCGTCCGGTCGAGCACGCCGCGCTCGCGCAGCACGGCGAGCGGCAGCACGTGCAGCGTGCCGTCGACGAGCGCGCCCGAGGTGAACCACGGGCGATTCGTGGCGCGCTCGTAGTCGTCGGTGGTGGCGTGGAACCGGACGGTCACGCGCGCCGGCGGCGCGACGCCCAGCGCGTTTGCGATCTGGTCGCGCGCCTGCGTCACCTGACGCAGGATCAGCGGCCGTTCGCCATCGTCGCCGTCCGGCAGAGTCACGACGACGCCTGGAACGGCGTTGGCGCCTTCCCGCGTCCGCGCAGCGTCCGTGCCGACGCCGTCGCCCGTTCGCCGACCGATCTCCAACCCGGGAAAATAGCGCGCGAGAATCGCGTCCGCCGTTTGACCGCGTTCGGCGAGCCGCGCCGATCCGATGACGCACAGGCCGACGCCGTGGCCCGAGCCATGGCCGCTGAATCGGTACGCGTCGCCGTCCTTTCGCAGCGTGAACGCGGTGCTCTTGATGTGCTGCCACCCGATCGTCCGCCCCACGGCGACACGCAGATCCTGACCGCTGATCGCGTCGGGCGTCAGCCCGTCGAGCCGGAGGCGCGCCACGCGACCCGAACGCGTGCGCGTGAGGACGCGGACATCGCGCAACCGGTCGCCGCGAAAGCCGGCCGCGCGCAGCGCGCGCAGCAGATCGGCGGCCTCGAGTTCGGCGGACCACACCGGCATGCCCTGACACGCATCGTCGTCCTGCGACGGCAGGTACGGCGGATCGTCGGCGCCGGGCCACACCGCGGAGGGGATCTCCGTGTGGCCGCCGCACGAGGCCGAGAAGTAAATGGAGGCGGGCAGGCCGTCGCGCAGCAGGACGCGCGATGCGGTGGCTGCCGCGGCGCGCTCGGTTCCCGCCGTCGCGGCGCGCAGCACCTGACAGTGCGTCTGATCGCAGAGATCGAAGCCGTCGGCGCGATGACGGTTGCGGTTGGCGAGCGCGAACGTGCGAATCGTGATCGCGAGCGCTTCGAGCGCGGCCGGCTGGCTGTCGCGCAGCATCTCGCCCGCGAGCACGCGCGCGACGTAGGTTTCGAGCGGAAGCGTCTGCTGCGTGTAGCCGCCGCCTGCCCGCAGGAATCCGACGCGCAGCGGCGCGCCGTCCTGCGCGAATCCGGACGCCGGGACCACGAGTCCCGCCGCAACGGCGCCGAGAAAGGTCCGTCTGTTCACGCGTGCAGTTCCAGAAAGTCGGCGATGCCGTCCCACATCCGCGGCAGGCTCGCGATCAACTGATGGTCGTCGTCGAGGAGCGAGAGCGTGACGTTCCGTCGCACGCGCGCGAACTGTTCGACCGTTCGATAGTCGACGGACGTGTCGCGGAGGCCCTGAAAGATCAGCGTCGGCTGATCGAACTGCGCGTCGAACGCGTCGTGCTGCAGGCTGTCCTCGTAGAACGCGTAGTTCAACGGCCGCTCTTCGTCGTACGCGTAGTGAAAAAACGGCAGCGCGCCGCGGCGTCGCCACTCGTCGATGCGCTCGGGCGGCAGCAGGTGATGTCCCGGCTTGGCGAACATGACCGCCGGCGCCATCAGCACGAGACGACCGACGCGCGCGGGAAATGCGGCGGCGGCGAGGATCGCCAGCATGCCGCCGAGACTCGACCCCATCAGCACGATCGGGCCGTCCGGCACGGCGGCGAGTTCGCGTCCGAGCCGATCGAGCATGCGCGACACGGTCAGCGTGGCGAAATCGGGCTCGTTGAAATCCGGACACCGAAGCGTGATGCCGTGCTGCCGGAATCGGTCGGCAAACCATCCCGCCTTCGTCGACTTCGCCGACGAGGCGAAGCCGTGGAGATAGAAGATCGTCACAGCAGCCGCTGGCATCCCGGCGTGCAGCGGCACTTGATCAGGCCGTCGCCGTCCGTGTTGTAGTCGTAGGTCAGCTCCTCACCCTTGCGGATGGTGCGCGCCGCGCGGATCCAGATCGTCCCATCGACGATGTGGACGTAGCAGTTGGGGTGGCAGGAGTGGTTGATGAAGCGCGCGATGTTGCCGCCGACGCCCGCGTCGATGACGGTGCGGTTCGTCAGCTTGAAGCACCAGATGTGGCCGCCGTTCCTGATATAGCGGCGCTCGCGCTTGAGGCTCTCCTGGTTCGAGATCTTCTCCCCCGCGTAGTGGATGATGCGCGTGTTCTTGGGAATGGGCCGGGTCGCGTAGACGCCCCAGCCGTGAATCCTGGACCGACGCCGTTCGATCATCGTCCTTAAGATACAATGGCGCGCCAACGGGAGATATCCATGCGTGCATCAGCAGCGCTCATGTTGTGTGTCGGTGCGGTCGCGATGACGTCCGCGCAAGCGGGACGGCAAGTCATCAACCCCGATGCCTCGCGGCCGTTCAGCGGCGGCGTGAAGGCCGGCAACTTCGTCTACGTCGCGGGATCGGTCGGCAGCGACGCGAAGGGCGCCGTTGCGAAGGGCGACGTCAAGGCGCAGACCAAGCAGACGCTCGAGAACATCGACGCCATCCTCAAGAAAGGCGGCTCGAGCCTCGCCCACGCCGCAAGCATCACGGTGTACATGCGCAACGCGGCCGACTTCGCCGGCATGAACGAAGCGTACGGCGCGATGTTCCCGAAAGATCCGCCGACGCGCACGACGGTCGTCATCGACCAGCCGTTCGCGAACGCCGATGCCCTCGTCGAGATTGCGGCGGTCGGCATCGTCAACAGCGCCGAGCGTCAGGTGATCCATCCGAGCGACTGGGTGCGCTCGCCCGCGCCGTACAGCTACGGCATCAAGAGCGGCGATACGCTGTTTCTGTCGGGGCTGGTCAGCCGCAACGGCAAGGACAACAGCAGCGTCAAGGGCGACATCACCGCGCAGACCAAGACGGTGCTCGACAACGGCGCAGCGATCCTGAAACAGGCCGGCATGAGCTTCGGCGACGTCGTTTCGTCGCGTGTGTACATCACCGACCAGGCGAATTTCCAGGCGATGAACGCGGCCTACCGCTCGTACTTCACCGCCGGGTCGATGCCGGCGCGCGCGACCGTCAAGACGGGGCTGACCAGCCCCGACTATGTCGTCGAGATCGCGATGGTCGCCGTGAAGGACGCGTCGCGCAAAGCGATCGCGACGCCCAACGCTGACGGCGCCACGCCGGCGGCGAACCCGAACGCCGTCCTCTCGTCGGCGATTCAGGTCGGCAACCGCCTCTATCTTTCCGGGATCACCGGCAACACGGCGTCGAACAAAGGCGACGCCAAGGCGCAGACGACCGAAGCGCTGTCGCGCATCGAACGCACGCTGAAAGCCGCCGGATTCACCACGTCGAATGTCGTCGACAGCACCGTCTACCTCGCGCACATGGCGGACTATCAGACGATGAACGGCGCCTATCGCGACAAGCTGATGAAGGATTTCCCGGCTCGCGCGACGGTGGGCACCGGGCTGATGGGCGCCGACGCCGCCGTCGAGATCATGATGGTGGCCGTGAAATGAGTCGGTCGCCAGCGTAGTGAGTAGGGTCTATTCCCTACTCACTACTCCCTATTCCCTACTCCCTACTCCCTATTCCCTATTCCCTATTCCCTATTCCCTACTCCCTTCACGATCTCGTCAGCGGCGCGCAGCGTCAACGCCACGAAGGTCAGCGTGCCGTTCGTACACCCTCCCGTCGGCGTCGTCGGGGCGCCGACGACGAACAGGTTCTCGTGATCGTGGGTGCGGCCGTAACTGTCGCACACGCTCGTCGCGGGATCCGCACCCATGCGGCATCCGCCGCCCGGATGATCCAGGTAGTCGCCCTCGCTCGTGCTGACGATCCGGCCGTTGCTCCCCTTCGCGAGCCGTTCGAACACGCCGCGGACGTGATCGTTGGTCGCCGCCTGGCGCGCCAGGGTCGCGGCGTCGAAGCGGTGCTCGATCTTCGGCATCGGATCGCCGTAGCGGTTCTTCCGCGACGCGTCGAGCGTCAGCCGGCTGTCGGCTGACGGGTGGACGTCGACGTACGCGCGCAGCCGCACGGCGCTGCCCTTGGTCCGCGACCGCCAGTCGTCCATCAGTTCGTCGCCGAGCAGCAGGCGGCCGTCCGGCGTGCGCAGGCGCGGATCGCGTCCCGCGGAACTCTCCCACACGCGCGTGTCGTGCCGCACGAACGGGCGATCGGTGCGGCAGCGGAAGAACTCGCGCGAGATCAGGCTGTGGGTCATGTTCTGACCGGGAAAGGTCTGCTCGTCGATCGTCGCCGTCGCGTTGATGAAGCGATGGCCGTTCATGTAGCGGCCGACGAGACCGGACCGGTTCGCCAGACCGTTCGGGAAGCGCGCGTTCGCCGACAACAACAGCAGATGCGAGCTCCAGCAGTAGCCGGACGCGACGACGAACGTCTTCGCGCGATATTCGATCGGATCGTCGGGCCGGTCCTCGTGAGCGCCCTGCGCCGCGACGATGGTGTCGCGGCGATCGTCGAGGAGGAGGCGGCGCACCAGCGTGCGATCGTGGAGGACGATCTTCTTCGGCTGCGCGAGCTGGCGAAAGGTGAAGTCGGGTGAATAGCGCGCGCCGGACGGACAGACGTCGCCGCACGTGTCGTAGACACAGCAGGCGCCGCGGCCGTCGTGCGGCGTCAGGTTGCGCGCCATCGGCAGCCCCACGAACCGGATGCCGCTCTGTTCGGCCCAGCGCTTCAACTGCTCCAGGTTGTACGACAGCGGAATGGGCGGCTGCGGATATGGCTGCGAGCGGCGGTCTTCCGGATGCGGACTCGGTTCGCCCGCGACGTTCAGCCGGCGCTCCGCCTCGCCGTAGTAGTGCTCGAGCTCGGCCCAGGCGATCGGCCAGTCGACTGCGAGGCCGTACATCGATTTCAACCGCAGATCTTCTTCGGAGAAGCGATTGCAGGCGCCGCCCCAGTGCAGCGCCAGTCCGCCGACGGCCATCGTCATCGAGATAATCCCGTCGGCGTGCTGATCCTCGATGTAGTCGTCTCGCCACGGATGCTCGCCGTAATCGAGCGCACGCTGGCGATAACGCCCGCGGTTCTGGACATCGAAGATCGAGCGGCCCGCTTCGACGACGGTGATGTGGAGCGCCGGACGCCGTTCCGACAGCTTCTGCGCGAGCATCGCCGAGGTGATGCCGCCGCCGATGATCAGAACGTCGGTTTCGTGAACGGCCATGGTCGCCTCGCGCTCACCGCAGCGGTGCCGGCGCTCGGACCGTAATCGCGATCGGCCGGCACGTCTCCCGCCCGATCTGCGCGCGATAACAGTCGTCGTTCGCCTGGCTGCTGCGGAAATAGATCGCCATCAGATCGACGATCACGTGCTGCCCCATCGGGCGCGGCGGCAGCGTGCGGACGCCGGCCGCGGCGAACGCAGCGTCGAGGATGGCGCGCTGCGTCTCGCGATCGAGCGCCGACCAGCGCGCGCCATGCGCGCGCGCCTCGCGGTCCAGCGCGGCGAGCTGCGCGACGTACTGCGGAGCCGGCGTCGGTCCGCTCTTCTGGAGCCGCGGGTGTCCGTAGCCGTGCGCGAGCGCGACGCCCTCCTCGTACTGGCGGACCCACTGCACGAAACGGTCGGCGACGTCGCGGGCGCCGCGGGCCCCGAGCGCCGACGGCAGCACGGTCGGGGCGATTTCGTGCAGCATCGCAATCGCGTCCGGCGTCAGCTCGCGCGTGGACGAGGCGGCGCGCGCGCCTTGCGCCAGCACGCGCAGCGGACGCATCGCCAGCGCGGCCAGCGCGGCCGCGAGAGAGTGAAGGAGTGTGCGGCGTTTCATGGCGGTCCGGATTATAGTGGACCGATGGAAGGCATCTTCTCCGCGTGGGGGCGCATCCTGTCGGGCCGGACGCCCGCCCTGTCGATCGAAATCACCCGTGAATGCCCCCTCCGATGCCCCGGCTGCTACGCCTACGGCGACGAACATCTCGGCGGCGAGTTCACGCTTCGCGAACTTCGCGACTTCAAAGGCCAGGAGCTCGTCGACAAGTTCATGGACGTCGTCGATCGCCTCAGGCCGCTGCACGTCTCGATCGTCGGCGGCGAGCCGCTCGTGCGCTACAAGGAGCTCGACGCGATCCTGCCGCAGCTCGCCGCGCGCCGCATCCACAGCCAGGTCGTGACGAGCGCCGTGCGAGAGATCCCGAAGAACTGGCGAGACATCTTTCGCCTGTCGATCGTCGTGTCGATCGACGGCCTGCAACCGGAGCACGACGAGCGGCGAAAGCCGGCCACCTACGAGCGTATCCTGAAGCACATCGAAGGGCACTCGATCACCGTGCACAGCACGATCACGCGGCAGCAGGTGAACCGCGACGGGTACTTCGACGAGTTCCTGCAGTTCTGGTCCGCGCGTCCCGAGGTCGAGAAGATCTGGTACAGCCTCTACACGCCGCAGATCGGCGAGATCTCCGAGGAGCGCCTGCGGCCGGCCGATCGCGCGCGCGTCGTCGCCGATCTGATGGCGCTGCGGCTGAAATATCCGAAGCTCGCGCTGCCGAAAGGGCTGATCGAGGTCTACGCGGAGCCGCCGACCTCACCCGACGACTGCGTCTTCGCGAAGACGACGATGACCATCTCCGCCGATCTGAAGACGAAGATCACGCCGTGTCAGTACGGCGGCACGCCGGATTGCTCGCAGTGCGGCTGCATCGCGTCCGCCGGCCTCGCCGCCGTCGCCCGTCACCAGTTGTTCGGCTTCATCCCGGTCGGGTCGATTTTCACCGGCTCGCTGAAGGTCGGCGATCAGATTCGGAAGCTGCGTCCGGCCGCCGAGCCGGCAGGCTGATGACCTTGCTATAATCGGGCGATTGGCTTCGCTCACCACCATCAGCCGTAAAGCGCGCTCCGCGAAGGAGTTCGTCCGCGGTCTCGTCCACACGGCGCACCCACTCCTCGTGCAGATCATCCCGATCCGCCGCTGCAACATCGATTGCGGCTACTGCAACGAGTACGACAAGGTGTCGGCGCCGGTGCCGACCGACGTGATGAAGCGGCGCATCGACAAGCTGAAGGCGCTGGGCACGTCGGTGGTCGCCTTCAGCGGCGGCGAGCCGATGCTCCACCCCGACCTCGACGATCTCATCCGGCACATCCGGTCGCACGGCATGATGGCCGGCCTGATCACGAACGGCTACTTCCTGGTGCCGAAACGGATTCAGGCGCTGAACGACGCCGGCCTCGACTTCCTGCAGATCAGCATCGACAACGTCGAACCGGACGAGGTGTCGAAAAAGAGCCTGCGCGTCCTCGACAAGAAGCTGCAGGATCTGAAGAGCTACGCGACGTTCGACGTCAACATCAACTCGGTCCTCGGCGGCGGCATCAAGAACCCGGAGGACGCGCGGACGATCAACGATCGCGCGCGCGCGCTCGGCTTCTCGACCTCGATCGGCATCATTCACGATGGCGTGGGGCGGCTGAAGCCGCTCGGTTCGGCCGAGCGCAAGGTCTACGACGCGGTGATGGCCAACATCAGCAGCGCCGGCCAGGTGCTGCAGAATCTCTATTCGGGCATCCGCAGCTTCCAGGACAACCTCGCCGACGGCGAGCCGAACGACTGGCGCTGCCGCGCGGGCGCGCGCTATCTCTACGTCTGCGAGGACGGGCTCGTGCACTACTGCTCGCAGCAGCGCGGCTACCCCGCCGTCCCGCTCGAGAGCTACACCACCGACGACATCCGGCGCGAGTTCGCGACGCCGAAGTCGTGCGCGCCGTACTGCACCGTCGGCTGCGTGCACCGCGTGTCGACGATGGATTTCTGGCGCTCGCCGCAGGACCAGCAACTCTCAAGGCTCAAGTCTCAAGTCTCAGAACGCTGAGAGTTGAGAGTTGAGAGTTGAGAGTTAGCTGGCAGCCGCCAGCTCGCGCTGCTCTTTCTTCTCGGCTTTTTCGGCCTTCTTCAGTTCTTTTTTCCCGCTGTCGGTCAGCGCCCAGTCGGCCTCGAAGACCTTCTTCATTTCCTGGACAACTTTTTCGTCGGCGACGATGATGCCGACCTCGCGGCGCTTTTCGAGTTCGAGCTTCCGCAGGCTCTGGCTGCCGACGAACGCGCGTTTGCCGTCGCGCAGGATCGCGCGCACGTGCAATCGCTTGCCGGGGAACTTCTCGTGCGGGATCTCCCACTTCGCTTCGACTTTGCCGATGACGCGGACGTCGACGCCCGCGCGCTGACGCTCCGTCAGCAGCCGCAGCATCGCATCGTCGCTCACGTGCGGGTCGTAGATGAGCAGCTCCTTGCGCGCCGCTTTGATGAAGCTCGCGAGCTGGTCGCGCGCGTTCTCCGGACTGACGATCAGCCGCTCGTGCCGCGAGCGGTACGGCTGCCGCTCGAAATCCGCCTCGAACAGCTTCGCCGCCTCGGCCACGATCTTCGGGTTGCGCGTGATGACGCCGAAGCTGCGGCTCTTGTCGATGTCGAGGTGTGTGAAGTTGAAGCCGTACACGTGGAGCAGCTCGCCGTCGATGATCAGCATCTTGCCGTGATAACGGACGAGGTCGTCTGCCGTCCGCGACACCGTGACGCCGCCGGCGAGCAGCTCCATTTCGAGCTTGCGCAGGCTCTTGGTGCCGCCGCGATTCTGATGCGCCGTCAGCGCGCGCACGTGGACGCCGCGCACGACCGCGGCTTCGAGCTCGCGGGCGATCTCCAGGCGGTCGAGCCGGAAGATCAGGACGTCGATCGTCTTGCGGGCGCGGCGAATGGCCGCGATGGTTGGAACGATGCCGGCGTCCGGCTGAACGACGAGCTTCATGATGGCCCTGGCTGAACTACGAGCAAGTTCGAGGCCAGGACCACAGCCGAGCCGGGGCGTTCAGCGTCCGAAGCGCACGCGCACGCCCGCGTTCACCAGCCGCGGCGTGCCGATCGTCGACGGGTTCGTCTGCACGAAGTACGTCGTGTCGAACACGTTCTGCACGCCGAAAAACGCCTCGACCGCGCGGCCGACGGCGCGCGAGATGTTCAGATCGGCCACCGTATAGCCCGGGAGACCGGCGACGGGCAGACCGCTGACCGGATCGAGCGTGGGGTTGTAGCCGGCGGCGATCTGCGTCGCCTTCGGAATGAAGTTCGCGTTCAAGTCGTCGTTGTACTGCAGGCCGACGATCTGCACGCCAAGCGCCGCGGTGACGAACTTCGGATTCGAATACGCGATCTGCAGCGTGCCGCGATTGCGCGCCACCTGCTGCAGCCACTTGCCGTTCAGCGACGCCGCCAACGCGCCGCCGTCGGTGACCGTCGCCGCATCGTAGATGTAGCCGGCGGAGAACCGCCACGATTCACCGGCGCGCACGTCGAGGTCGGTCTGCACGCCGCGGACGTGCGACTCGGGGATGTTCTGCTTCTGCGCGATCGTCGGCGTGAGCGTGATGTTGAGAACCGGATTGCTGATCTGGTTGTCGAACCAGGTGACGCGCACGCCGACGTTGCGCATGGGCGCGATGTTGACGCCGACCTCGCCGCCCCACAGCCGCTCGGGCCCGAGCTGATCGTTCGGCTTGGTCGTCACCGTGCCGACCGTGAACTGCCGGTAGAGCTCGGTGAGCGTCGGCGCGCGGAAGCCCGAATTGACGGCGGCCCAGACGCTCAGGGCGTCGGTGAGGTGATACAGCGCGCCGACGTGCGGGCTGACGACGCTGTCGCTGCGCGCGTCGATGGTCGGACGATTGTTCGGTCCCGGCTGCCCGCTGACCAGCGTCTCGTCGATGTGGCCGTCGTAGTTGTGCCAGCTGTCCACGCGCGCGCTCAGCGTCACCGAGAGCTTGTCGACCGGCGTGACGATGTCCTGCGCGAACGCGCCGTAGACCTGCTGCGTCCCGCCCGAAACGCGGATCGACGAGAGCGTCGCCGCCTGCGTGACGCCGCTGATCGACGTCGGCACCGCCGCGACGTAGTTGTCCTCGTCGCTGTCGCCGTCGACGTACCGCCAGTCGAAGCCGGCGTTGAAGACGTTCTTCGATCCGAGAATCTTCGACCACTGCGCCATCGCGCCGACGCCGTTGGTCGGCACATGCTGATCGGTCGCCAGCCGTACGAGGTTGCGCGTCGTCGCGGCGTTGGTCACCGCGAGGAAGTTGAAGTGGGCGCGCTGGACGTCGACGAAGGCGCGCGCCTGCAGATCGCTGTCGTCGCCGAGCCGCGCCGTGATGCCGCCGCTCGCGCTCGTCCACCGCGTGTCGTTCAGCTCGCCGACCTTCGCGTTGTTGCGGCTCTCGGAGAAGTACCCGGCACGGAAAAACCCCTGCAGCCGATCGCTCGGCGTGAACTCGAGCTTGCCGGTGAGATTGCTGTATTCGACGTTCGCGTTGTTGTCGATCGGCCCGCGCTCGATGGGCGCGACGATCGGGAAGCCGTCCGTGTGCAGCACGCTGCCCTCGATGGCGGCGCCGACCTTGTTCCACTGATCACTCGCGAAGAAATCGAACTTCGGCGTGTTGTCGTTCCCGTACTGCGGCTTGAGGTCGAGCGTGCGGCGCGTCGGGTGCGCCGTGATGATGTTGATCACCCCGCCCATCCCCATGTTGCCGTAGAGGCTCGACGAGGTGTCCTCCTGGATCTCGATCCGCTCGACGCTCTCCATCGGCACGCGCGTCCAGTACACCCATCCGCCGAACGGATCGTTGAACGGGATGCCGTCGAGCAGCACGAGCGTGCGGCTCTGGCCGCTCGGCCCGATGCCGCGCAGCGAGACGCCCTGCGTCGTCGGCTGCGCCGCGATGGCGCTGGTGCGCCGGAACAGCGAAAAGCTCGCGACCTGCCGCAGCGTGTCGTCCGCGATGATCGCCGGCGACTGTTTCATCTCCTCGCCCGTGACGACGTTGACGCTGGCCGGAATGTCGGCGACCTTCTGCGCCGAGCGCGTCGGCGTCACCGTGACGGTTTCGAGAATCGCCGCCGGCGTCACCGTGATGTCGAGGTCGCGCGTCCGATCGCTGCTGCCGATGCGCTCGGTCTTCTCGGCGAACCCTCCGGCGCGGACGACGAGCGTGACGTCGCCGTCGGGCACCTCCACGGTGAAGCGGCCGTCGGGCCCGGTCGTCGTCTGATGCTCGGGACCGCCGGACACCGGCCGCGCGATGACGTTCGCGTTGACGACCGCGCCGCCGAGGGAGTCGTGCACGACGCCGGAGATGGTCGAGGCGCCGAGCCACATGAGTAGAAGCGCAATCACTGAGCTCCTCCGAGGGAAAAGGCGACGAGCGCGGCGTTGTCGCCGGCGCCGGTCGCGATCGCGATCATCTGCCTGCCGGACGCCGAGCGATACGTCATCGGCGTCGACGTCGTTCGCCGCGCCAGCGGCGTCGTCCAGAGTTCCGCGCCGGTCGCCGCGTCCAAGGCGTGCAGCGCGGTGTCGCCGCCGCCGACGAAGACGAGGCCGCCAGCCGTCGCGATCACCCCGGGCGCTCCGGCGGCGGCAAACGGCACGCGCCAGCGGATCTCGCCGCGGTTGAGATCGATCGCCAGCACATGGCCGTACGGCCCCTTCAGCAGCGGCTTGCCGTTGAACTCGGCGGCCGTGTCGCCCGAGCGAACGAACTCCGCGTCGACTTCGTCCGCGCGCGGGTTCGCGGCCGATCGATCCGGTTTCGCCACGCGCACGATGTTCGCTTCGTTCGTCGTCTTGACGAACAAGAGCGAGCTGGACGGGTCGAACGCGGCGCCTCCCCAGTTGGCGCCGCCGATGATGCCGGGGCGCTGCACGGTGCCGCGGAGCGTGGGCGGCGTGAACACCGGCCCGAGCCGGTACTTCTTCAGCTCTTCGCGTGCGGCGGCGTCATCGGCATCGTCCAGCGTCACGCCTTGTTCGGTGAGCGCGGGCGGCCTGGTCGGAAACGGCTGCGTGGGCCACGCCTGCTCGCCGGCGACGTCGCTCGCCGGCACCGGCCGCTCTTCGATCGGCCACACGGGTCGACCGGTGACGCGGTCGAACACGAACGCGAACCCTTGCTTGGTGAGTTGCACGACGGCGTCGATGCGGCGGCCGTTGACAGTGATCGAGACGAGGCTCGGCGCCGCAGGATTGTCGTAGTCCCAGAGGCCGTGATGCACGAGCTGGACGTGCCACTTGCGCACGCCGGTCGCGGCGTCGAGGCACACGAGCGAATCGGCGAACAGGTTCTGGCCCGGACGGCGCCCGCCGTAGAAATCGTTGCTCGGCGTGCTGACCGGCAAGTACAGCAGTCCGCGCGCCTCGTCGAGCGACATCGGCGCCCACACGTTCGTGTGCCCGGTAAACGCCCAGGAGTCGCTCTTCCACGTGTCGTTGCCGAATTCGCCGGGCTGCGGAATCGTGTGGAACGTCCAGATCTGCTTTCCCGTGCGCGCATCGAACGCCCGAACGTCTCCGGGCGGATCGTTCTTGTACGCGAGGCGGTCGCCGACGCCATTGCCGAGGATCACGAGATCGTTGTAGACGACCGGCGGCGACGTGTTCGTGTAGTGCTTCTTGTTGATCGACCAGACGAGGCCTCGGCTCAGATCGATGCTGCCGCCGTCGCCGAAGGACGCCACCGGCGCACCCGTCGACGCGTCGAGACAGAACAATCGGTACCGGCTGTTGAGAAATACACGCAGCTTGCCGTGGTCGCGCCACGCGGCGAGACCGCGATGGACGAACCCGGTGCCATTCGGCGGCTGACCGTCTTCGTACGCCTTCGGATCGAAGCTCCAGATCTGTCGACCGGTGTCGGCGTCGAGCGCGACGACGCGGTTGTACGGCGTGGGGAGATAGAGCACGTTGTCGATGGCGAGCGGCGTCGCTTCGAACGCGCCCGGACGCGTGCCGAACCTGTCGAGCGCCGTTTCGCCGGTGCGCCATTCCCACGCGGGCGCGAGCCGCGACACGTTCGCGCGGTTCACGTCCGCGAGCGGCGAATAGTGCGACGCGGCCGGATCGGCGGCGTAGTACGGCCATCCGACGACCGATGCGCCGGCAGTCAGCGCGACGACGAGTGCTTTGAGCATGGAGCGTTGAGCCTGAGGATTATAATGCGCGGCATGCGTTCCAAACTCCTTGTCTTTGCAGCAGTTGCCGCGTTTTCATCGGTCGCGCTTTTTTCACAATCGCAGACATCCGGCATTCGGATACATGCGGCGACACTGCTGGACGGGACCGGTCGGATCGTCCGAAACGCCACCATCGTGGTCGAGGGATCCAAGATTGCGCGCGTCGAGTCCGGCAGTTCGGGTCCCGCCACCTACGATCTCGGCACGATGACGCTCGTGCCGGGCCTGATCGACGTCCACTCGCATATCGGCTGGCACTTCGACAAGGACGGCCGTTTTGCGGCGCGGCGCGGCGATCCCGCCGAGGAAATTCTGTACAGCGCCGAGAACGCGTACGTCACGCTGATGGCCGGATTCACGACAATCCAGAGCCCCGGGCAGCCGAACGACGTGCCGCTGCGTGACGCGATCGCGCGCGGGATCCTGCCCGGACCGCGCATCCTCACTTCGATCCGTCAGATCACGGAGAACAGCGGGACGCCGGACGAGCTCCGCGAGAAAGTGCGGCAATTGAAGAAGGACGGCGCGGACGTGGTGAAGATCTTCGCGTCGGCGAGCATCCGCGACGGCGGCAAGCAGACGATGACCAATGCGCAACTGCAGGCGGTGTGCGGCGAAGCGAACGCGCTCGGGATGCGCACGATGGTCCACGCGCACAGCCCTGAATCGATCAAGGCGTCGGTCAACGCCGGGTGCCAGCAGATCGAGCACGGCGTCTTCGCGAACGACGAGGTGCTGACGCTGATGGCCGACAAGGGCGTGTACTTCGATCCCAACGTCGGCGTGGTGCTGCAGAACTATCTGCGCAACCGCGATCGCTACGAAGGCATCGGCAACTACAACGCCGAGGGCTTCGCGTACATGGAGAAGGGCCTCGGACTGAACAAAACGATGATGGCCAAGGCGGTCCGTACGCCGAAGCTGCTCATCGTCAACGGCACCGACGCGGTCGCCGGCGCGCACGGCCACAACGCGGACGAGATCGTCGAGCGCGTGCGCGAAGGGATGAAGCCGATGGACGCGATCGTGTCGGCGACGTCGCTCTCCGCGAAATCGATGCGCCTCGACAAAACGATCGGGACGCTCGCGCCGGGTTACGAGGCGGACCTCGTCGCACTCGACGGCGATCCGCTCGCCGACATCACGGCCGTGACGCGCGTCGCCTTCGTCATGAAAGGCGGCAAGGTGTACAAGTCTCAGGGCTCAAGTCTCAAGGCTCAGCGCTGAGAGTTGAGACTTGAGAGTTGAGACTTGCGAAAGGTGACGACGAGGACGTCGCGATACCCCGTGCGGGCGGGATCGAGCGGCGCAACGGCCGTGACGCCGTGCGCGACGCGGTGATCGTCGACGAGCGCCGCGTCGAACGGCCGGCTGAGCGTGAAGCTCCCTAGCGCCTGCCCGCCCAGGTCGTACACCGTCGTCGTCCCGCTGACGATGTTCTGACGGTCGACGAGAAGCACGAGCACGAAATCGACGCCGTCGCGGTGGACGCCTTCCGGCGTCGGCTCGCCCGTCGCGCCGCCCCGCGCTTCGATGCGGAATTGATGCACCTCGACGCGCCACGACGCGGCGTCGGGGGCGCACGCGCGAAACGTCGCCTCGCAGAAGCGCAGAATCGTCGTCAGCGAGTCGGACCCGGCGATCGCATCGCGCATCGGCGAGAACCAGCGCTCGATACCGCCGAACAGGACGTTGTACTCGGGCGTCTGCAGGTGCGGCTGATGCGGCTCGCGCGTCAGCGCCCCCGCCCGGTCGACCGTGAACACGGCGTAGCGGCGACGGCGATCGCCCGCGGCGCGGTACGTGTCGACGTCGAGATCGTGCCAGCTCGCCGCGAACGCGTCCCAGTCGCTCAGCGGCCCGCACGGCTCGAGGGCGGCACGCATCTCCGGCGCCGTGACGAACACGTACCCCGGGTTGCGCAGACGGGAGTCGAGTTCGGGCACCTGTTGTTTATAGGATCGAAGGGTGCCGGCGTTCCAGACCAATCGGCGGTTGGCGTGATCGAATGCGTGATCCTCGTCGGCGTCCCCGGCGCGGGCAAGACGAGCCTGTACCGTCAGCGGTTCGAACCGACGCACGTCCGCATCGAAGACAAGCGACGCCTCGACACCGCGCTCGCGTCCGGCGCCTCGGTCGTCGTCGACAACACGAACCCGCGCCGCGCCGACCGCGCGCCGCTCATCGCCGCCGCCCAAGCGCGAGGCGCGCGCGTCGTCGGCTACTACTTCGACGTGACGACGCGCGCCGCGGTGGCGCGCAACGCGGTGCGCACCGGCAAAGACAAAGTGCCGAACGTGGCGATCTTCACCGTGGCAAAGCGGCTGGAACCGCCGACGCACGACGAGGGATTCGACGAGTTGTATCGCGTCACGATCGCCGACGATCGATCGCTGACGATCGAGCCGATCGATCGGACGTAGCACGGTCCGCCGACGCGGTCCGCGTTCTGGCGCGAAGGCGCGCGATCAACTGCTGCATGTCGTCCGGCAGCGGCGCCTCGAACGACATCGCACGGCCGCTCGCCGGATGCGTGAACGTCAACCGATGCGCGTGCAGCGCCTGACGCGGAAACGCGATCGTCCGCAGCGACTCGGGCCCGTACACATACCGCTGCTCGCCGACGAGTGTGTGACCGCGGAGCCGCGCCTGGATCCTGATCTGATTGCGACGGCCGGTCACCAGGCTGACCTCGACGAGCGCCGCGCCCCGCAGCCGCTCGACGACGCGGTAATGGCTGATCGCGTCCTTGCCCGACGGATCGCGCGGGTGCGTTTCCTTCTGGATCAGCGAAGCCTCGTCCCACACGAGCCGATCGCGCCAGGTGCCCTGCGCCGGCGTCGGGTGACCGTAGACGACGGCGAGGTACACGCGCTCGGGCTGGTGCCGCTTGAACTGCTCCTTCAGCACCTCCTGCGCACGCAGATGTTTCGCGAAGACGACCAGCCCGGAGGTGTCGCGATCGATCCGGTGGACGACGAGCGCGCGGCCGCGGCGCTGCTTGTGCAGGTGCGCCTTCAGGTCGTCGAACACCGATCGCGCGTCGCTGCGCCGTTCGAGCGGCACCGCGAGCACGCCCGCCGGCTTGTTCAGCACGACGATCGCGTCGTCTTCGAACACGATCGGGAGATCGCGCGCGTCGCCGAGCGACAACCGCGCGCGCCCGCTGCCGGGACGGTCCATCCAGACGCGGACCTGGTCGCCGTCGGCGAGCCGCGCGCCGGCGTCGGCGAGCGACGTTTCGCGGTCGTTGAGGAACACCTTGCCGCGCGCCAGCGCGACGGCGGCTTTCGCGCGCGACCCTAAGCGCTCTGGGGCAGCGAGATATTTGTCGAGCCGGACGCCGTCATCGTCTCGATGCGCCGTCCAGCGGTGGTTCGCCATGCGAGCAGGTCCACCATGATACCTGCCGCCTCGCGCCACGCGAGCGGCGTGGCGTGGACGCGCACCCGGCCGGCCTTGACCGCGGCGCAGATCGCGTCCGCGTCGGGCGGCGCGTCGACCTCCGACCACGTCGTCCCGAGCTGGCGCAGCCGGTGCACGTCGCCGTTGCCGACGAGCGGCTTGCCGTGCGCGCGCGCCCAGGCCGCCGCGCGCGCGTTGAAATCGAGCGACGCCGTGAACATCGCGTTGCACTCGACGGCGTCGATGAGATCCGCGTGGCGATCGAGCAGGCCGCGCAGGCACGTCGAGGCCGGATAGAATGCGTGCGGCGCGATGACGAGCCCCGGCTCGGACGCCTTCAGCCGCGCGAGATCGGCAAACGTGTTCACCCGCTCGGCGCCGCGGCGGAAGTTGACGAGCAGCACGTGCTTGCCTTCGATCGTCTGCTCGATGCCGGGAATGAGGACGACGCCGCGATCGGCGGCGTAGGAGGCGAGCGGCGACACGTCGAGCTGCCGTTCGTGCAGGGTGATCGCGAGCGCACCGTATCCGAGCGCCGCCGCGCGATCGACGAGCTGCGCCGCGGAATAGGGAATCGAATCGAGCGGATCGTCGGCGGTGTGCGTGTGGAAATCGACCTTCATTGCGGCCAGATATACTTCAGATTTCGTGCCATTTCCCACTTCAGGCAACGTTTTTCCACGTTCAACCGATAAGATGGCGAGACATCAGGAGGAGCCGGATGGCCAGTGATCCCAACGGGCCCGTCGACGAGCGGCGCGTCGCCGCGTGGATTGGACGTGCCCTGCGCATCGAAGGTCGGATTGTCAGCGACGAGAACTTGACGATCGACGGGCAAATCGAAGGCACGATCGAAGTCGGGCAGCACAACCTGACCATCGGCGCGGGCGCCACGGTGAAGGCCGACCTGACCGCGAAGACGATCGCGGTGGCCGGCACGGTCAACGGCAGCCTGACGGCGAGCGAACGGATCGACCTGCGTGCGTCGGCGTCGGTGTTCGGCGACATCACCACGCCGCGTCTCGTCATGGACGACGGCGCCGTCGTCAAGGGCAAGGTGCAGACGGGGAAAAAGAAATCGGACGTCGCGGACACGCGCGGTCAGTAAAAATCGTGCGCGTCGAAATCGACGTCGACGCCGCGCATGCCCCGCACCTGCTCGGCGCGCACCGACGTCACGCCGTCCTGGTTCTGCAGCACGCCGTCGACGATGAGAAACGGCTCCTCGACGATCGTCAGGCGATCGCGCGCGAACAGGTCGGGGCGGACGATGATGTTGGCGACGCCGGTCTCGTCCTCGAGCGTCAGGAACACGAACCCCTTCGCCGTCCCGGGACGCTGGCGCGTGATGACCATGCCGGCCACGCGCACGCGCCGCCCCTGCCGCTCGCGCTTGAGATCGATGGCGCGCAGAATGCCGCGCATCGCCAGCTCGTCGCGGCGGAGCGCCATCGGATGGCGGCCGACCGAGAGCCCCATGCCGGCGAAGTCGGCGACGAGGCGCTCGGATTCGGTCATCGGCTTGAGCGGGCACGCATCGGACCCCGCCACATCGTCCGTCAAGAACGCGTCGGTATCCGCCGCCACGTCGGCGATCTCCGCGGGCTCGGCGGCGGCTTCCTGAAATAGTTCGCCGCTCGGTCGCACGGCGCGCTCGGCCTGCCACAACGCCGACCGGCGATCGTAGCCGAACGCGTTCAGCGCGCCGATGTCGGCGAGCGTCACCACTTCATCGCGCCGGAGCCCGGCTTTCGCGACGAGCGTGTCGAGCGAGGCGAATCGTCCGCCTTCGCGCGTGCCGCGCGTCGGCGCGACACGCCAGTCGTGCGAGCACGTGTTGCAGAACCACTTCTCGCCATCGTGCTCGAGCATCGATCCATCGTCGCATCCACATTTCGGACACATGATCGGGAGTCGGGAGTCCGGATTCGGGATTCGGCCGAACGCGGCGATCGCGCGGCCGGCGTGCTCGCGCAAGCCGCTGACGTAGCGCAGGCCGAGGCGGATCGCGCCGTCGGCTTCGACCGTGCAGTCCCAGTCCGAGATCTGCACGTCGATCGGATGGAACCGGACGCCGCGCCGCTGCGCGTCCTTGACGAGCGTCGCCGGGTGGTAAAACCCCATCGGCTGGTTGTTGAGGAGCGCCGCGTAGAACGCCGACGGATAGTGCACTTTGAGATACGCGCTCGCGTAGGCGAGGAGCGCGAAGCTCGCCGCGTGCGACTCGGGAAACCCGTACAGCGCGAACGAGGTGATCGAGCGGATGATCTCCTCCGCCGCGTCGCCGGTAATCCCCTGCCGCGCCATCCCGTCGCGCAGCTGGATTTCGACCTGCTTCATGCGCCGCTCGGATCGCTTGAAGCCGAACGCGCGGCGCAGCTCTTCCGCCTGTCCGCCCGTGAAGCCCGCCGCGACCATCGCCATCCGCAGCAACTGCTCCTGGAACAACGGCACGCCGAGCGTCCGCGCGAGGATCGGCTCGAGCGACGGATGCGGGTAGGTGACCGGCTCCCGCCCCGCGCGGCGATTGAGATACGGATGCACCATCTGCCCGACGATCGGGCCGGGCCGGATGATCGCCACCTGCACGACGATGTCGTAGAAGGTGTTCGGCTTCAGCCGCGGCAGCGTCGCCATCTGCGCGCGCGATTCGACCTGGAAAACGCCGATCGTGTCGGCGTCGCACAACATCTGATAGACCGGCGCATCGTTCTGCGGCACGTGCGCGAGGTCGAGGCTCGGCACGAGCGTCAGCGCATCCTGAATCGCCGCCATCATGCCGAGGCCGAGCAGATCCACCTTCACGATCCCCATGTCGGCGCAGTCGTCCTTGTCCCACTGCACGACGACGCGGCCGGGCATGCTCGCGTTTTCGAGGGGGACGACGGCGTCGAGCTGGCCCTGGCAGATCACCATGCCGCCCGAATGCTGCCCGAGGTGCCGCGGCAGATCGAGCATCTGATTCCAGAGGCGCGCGAACAGCCGGACGCGATCGGTGTGCAGATCGAGGCCGACCGCGGCGAGCTGCCGCGGGAGCGTGTCGGCGGGGTCGGCGAACTCGAACTGGTTCATGATCTTCGCCAGCCGATCCACCTGCTGCGCGTCGAAGCCGAGCACCTTCCCCACTTCGCGCGCGGCGCTGCGGCCGCGGTACGTGATGACGTTGGCGGTCATCGCCGCGCCGTGGCGGCCGTATTTCTCGTACACGTGCTGAATGACCCGCTCGCGCCGGTCGCCGCTCGGCAGATCGAGATCGATGTCGGGCCACTCGCCGCGCTCCTCGGACAGGAACCGCTCGAACAGCAGGTCCATCCCGACCGGATCGACCGCCGTGATGCCGAGGCTGTAACAGACGGCGCTGTTCGCGGCGCTGCCGCGCCCCTGCACGAGGATGTCGTGCTGGCGGCAGAAGTTCACGATGTCCCAGACGATGAGGAAGTAGCCGGCGAGCTCGAGCTTCTCGATCAAGTCGAGCTCGCGCGCGATCTGCGCGCGCGCCGCGTCGTGGTACGGCCGGTACCGCTCGCGCGCGCCGACGTCGGCGATCTTGCGCAGGAACGACATCTGCGTTTCGCCCGCCGGCACCGGATAGTCGGGAAAGCGGTAGCCGAGATCGGCCATCGTGTACTGCAGCCGATCGGCGAGGTCGCGCGTGCGCGCGATCGCATCGGGACAATCGGCGAACAGCGCCGCCATCTCCTCGGGCGCCTTCAGGTACCGCTCGGCGTTCGCGACGAGGCGGCGGCCGGCCTCCACGACCGTCGTGTGATGGCGGATGCACGTGAGGACGTCGAACAGCGGCCGTTCGGCCGGCGTCGCGAAGCGGACGCCGTTGGTCGCCACGGTCGGCACGCGGAACGCGTCGGCGAGGCCGACGAGCGCGGCGGTCTCGCGCTCCTCGTCGCGCCGCAGGTGCCGCTGCAGCTCGACGAACACGTTCGCGCGGCCGAACACGCCGACGATGCGATCGAGCAGGCCGCCGACGCCGTAGCGGCGGCCGTCGAGCGCGGCGCGGCCGACGAGCGCGACGAGGCCGCGCGTGCGCCCGTCGAGATCCTCGATCGTCAGCGCGCCTTCGCCCTTCGGCGCCCGCAGCTTCATGCGAGTGATCAGCTGACAGAGATTCTTGTAGCCGTCCGCGCTTTCGCAGAGCACCGGCAGGACGGACGGCACGGGCGCCCGCCCCGCCTGTCCCGGCTCTCCCGCCTCGAGCGTCAGCTCGGCGCCGACGATCGCGCGCAGCCCCGCCGCTTTCGCCGCCTTGTGAAAGCGCGGCGCGCCGTACACGCCGTCGCGATCGAGGAGCGCGACCGTGCCGTAGCCGACATCGGCGGCACGGTCGACGAGCGCCTCGGGCAGCGACGCGCCTTGCAGAAAGCTGAAGGCGGACGCCGTGTGCAGCTCGATGTACGGCGGCGACGAGGACACGACAAACTCAAAAGTGAACTTTAACTTTCGTCGGCGGACGGTCCGTACACGCCCGGCACCGCAATGTTGTTCAGGCGCAGATAGACGCCGAGCTGCGCGCGATGATGGACGACGTGGTTGAGGACGAAACCGCGGATGCAGTCGTAGCGCGGCAGCGTGAAGAACACCTGCGCGCCGTTCTTCAGCGACCACGGCACGGCGTAGTCGGCATCGGGCTTCTGCAGCGCCGCGCGCGCCTTCGCGACGCCCGCGTCGAACCACGACAGCAGTTCGGCGCCGTTCTTGGCGGCGCGGTTCATCTCTTCGGGCGGCACGCCGGCCATGTCGAACTCGGTTTTCGTCATCGTGTCGACCGTCCACGACGTCAGGTTGGCGATGTGGCTCGCGAGGTTCCCCATCGAGAACGACTTGTCGTGCGGCTTCCACGCGAACCGGTCGTCGGGCACGCGCTCGAGCACTTTGCGGGTCGATGCCATTTCCCGATCGAATTCCGGCAGCAGCAGTTCGGCAATCGTCATACATCCTCCTAATCGACTATCGCGTCGATGAACCAGCCCTCGGTGTCGCGATCCTGGAAAATCCGGTAGACCGCGCCGTCGCTCAACGCGACGTCCCATTCGTCGCGGTTCCAGGCCAGGGCGTGCGGACGTGCGCCGCCGGCCGTTCCGGCCCACCACGCGCCGGAGGTGCGCCACGGTCCCGCGCACCGGACGATCGTTCCGCCCGCGAACCCGCGCCGGTCCGTCGTCAGCCGCACGGGACGGCCGGCGTCGACGGCCACGCGCGCCGGCACCGGCGGACGGCAGCGTCGCAGCGCGCTCGCGAGGGGCGGGGACGGCTGGCCCGGCGGGCGACCGGCCTCGCCCGCGGCGTGATCCGTGGTGAACGCCCGCATCGCGAACGCGCCGGGCCGATGCGTGTCGACGACCTGCGGCGCGCCGACGCGGTCCTGCCCCATCACGGCGCCGAGGCGTGCGACGAGCGTCGACACCTGCTCGGGCGTCGGCAGCGCGCGCGAGAACAACGTGTGCTGCAGCACGCGCGCGGGCGTCGGATCGATGACGACCGTGACGCGATCGACCGCCGCCGACGGCGGGTGCGACTCGAGATCGAGCAGCGCGAGCGTCCGCAGCGTCCGCACGTCGCGCATCGGCGACGGCAGTTCGAGGCGGCGCGCGTGGATCTCCTTCGTGATCAGCCGGAGGACGACGTGCAGCACGGCGGCGCCGCGATCGCGCCGTTCGAGGCGCGTCGACAGCGGCTCGATCAGCCGCGTCAGCACGAACGACAACGGCTCGAGCTCTTCGACCGGCCAGTCGAGCTCGAACGTCCCCTCGAACCGCTCTTCGTCGAGCGACGGGACGAGCGGCCGGATGTCCTCGCCGCGCGCCATCGCCTGCCACACGAGCGCCGCGCGCCCCATCCGCGACACGAGATCCGCCGGCGGCAGCTTCGCAAGATCGCCGAGCGTCCGCAGGCCCCACCGCGTCCACGTCTCGACGCTCAACGCGGCACTCTCGAGATCGAACGCCGAGCGTTGAGCCTTGAGCGTTGAGCCTTGAGCGTTGAGACTTGAGAGTTGCGCGAGCGGCAGCGAAGCGACCGCCTCGGCTTCGTCCCCCGCGAGCGTGACAGTGACGCCCACGTGCGCGCGCGCGAGCAACCGCGCCGCCGTCTGCGTGCCGGCCATCGCCACCTGCACGCGCGCGCCGCGCGACGCCGCGTCGCGGCGGATCTCGTCGGCCATCGCGCGCGGCGATCCGAACAGCCGCGTCATCCCGGTCACGTCGAGGACGACGGCGTCGGCGCCGTCCATCTCGTAGCGCGGCGAGTAGTCGCGCGCCAGGCGATCCAAGGCGAACTCGGGGGGCGGCGAGCTCGCCGCGCGCGCCCCTGGCTCCGGCGCCTGCGGCAGGAGGCGGTCAGGCGCAGACGGTCTGTAGACGCACGCGTACATCGGACATCCGTCGGGAGTCGGGAGCCGGGAGTCGGGCGTCGCCCGCCGGGATCCGCGATTGGTGAATGGAGGCGTCGATGTCGAGACCGTCAAACGATCGATCCGTAAATCGCGATCCGCCCTCGGCCGTCCGCACGCCGCATTTCACGGTGAGCCCCGCGGCGCTTCGGGCCATCGGCTCGGTGCCGGCGAGCAGGCACACCGTCTGACTTCCCTCGACCATGCGCTGCAGCCGCAGCCACGTCGTGAACGGCAGCCGGCGGATGGCCGACGCCGGCGCCTCGGCGACGTCGAACACGACGAGGCCGAAATTCCGCGCCTGCAGCACGAGCGAGAACGCGCGCAGCGCCTGCTCGAGCGCGCGCTGGTTCATGTCGCGGCAGAGGCCCGGGTTCGTGACGACGAAGCCGCGGATCCAGAGGAGGCGATCGAGATCGACGCCGGCGGCGGCGGCCGACTCGACGTCGAACATGTCGAGCGCATCGACCAGCGCGACGAGCTCGCCGCGGCGCGTCGCCGCCGCGACGAGCTGCAGCAGCAGGCTCGTCCGCCCTGACGAGCGCGCGCCGACGAGCTCCGACACGTGGCCGCGCGGAAACCCGCCGCCCAGATGCGCGTCTAACGGCGTGAGGTCGCTGCTCGCCGTGTCGGTGTCGCGGCGGGCGAGCGATGTGGTCAGCGTCCGATCGAGCTGGCGCGTGCGGAGCAGCGATTCGAGGTCGGCGCGGGTGGTGCGCGCCGGAAGCGGCATCGGCATATTTTCGCCTTTTCTTCGCCTACTATAGCGAAGCCGGCCGCCGCAATCAATAAGGTAAGATCCTTAACTCTTACAACGTCTTGGCCGAATCCGTCCCAGCTCAAGCCACCACGACGCCCGCCGATGCGGCGCCGGCGATCCCTTCGGTCGGGTCGCGGACGCTGCGCCGGATGCTGGCCGCGTTCACCTACCGCGACTTCCGGGTTCAGTGGACGGGCGCCTGCACGTCGAGCATCGGCACGTGGATGCAGATCGTCGCGCAGAACTGGCTGGTCCTGTCGCTGACGCACTCGACGTTCTTCCTCGGCCTCGACGCGTTCCTGCAGCAGCTCCCGATCATCCTCTTCACGCTCGTCGGCGGCGTCTTCGCCGACCGCTACGATCGCCGCCGCACGCTCATCGTGTCGCAGGTCGTGCAGATGAGCACGTCGGGCACGCTCGCCGTGCTGATGTTCCTGCACGTCGTGCAGATCTGGCACATCCTCGCGCTCTCGTTCGTCACCGGCTGCGCGCAGTCGTTCGGCGGCCCGGCGTACCAGTCGCTGATTCCGTCGCTCGTCGACAAGAAGGATCTGCCGAACGCGGTCGCGCTCAACTCGATCCAGTTCAACGTCGCGCGCGTGCTCGGCCCGTTGCTGTTCGGCGCGACGCTCGCGGCGTTCCAGCACTACGGCTACAGCGAGCCGCAGGCGATGAACGCGTGCTTCGCGCTCAACTCGCTCTCCTTCGTCGTCGTGATCAACACGCTGATGATGCTGCGCGTGAAGCACATCCCGCCGGCGCAGACCAACCGCATGCGCGACGAGCTGCAGAGCGGCCTGTCGTACGTGCGCGGGCACGGCAGCATGGTCGCGCTCATCATCCTCGCCGCGGCGACGACGTTCCTCGGCTTCGCGCTGCTGACGTTCCTGCCGGTGTTCGCGCAGAACGTGTTCCACGAGGGCGCCGACACCTACGCGCACCTGATGGCGTTCTCCGGCGCCGGATCGATCGTCGGCGCGCTCATCGTCGCGTGGCTCGGCAAGTTCCGGAAGATGGGGCTGACGGCGCTGGTGACGCAGGCGGTCTACGGCGGGCTGATCATCGCGTTCTCCGTGTCGCGCATCCTGCCGCTCAGCGAAGCGCTGCTCTTCCTGACCGGCGCCACGCTGATGATCGTCTTCTCGACCGTGACGTCGCTCATCCAGTTGATCGCGCCCAACGAAATGCGCGGCCGCGTCATGAGCATCTACATGCTCGCGTTCCGCGGCGGCATGCCGCTCGGCAGCCTGGCGAGCGGGTGGCTCGCCACCTACGTCGGCGCGCCGATGGTCATCGGCATCAACGGGTTCCTGCTCATCGTCGTCGCTGCGTATTTCCTGATTCAAAACCACGGAGTCCGCGACGTATGACACGCACACTGCTGCTCGCGGCGATTGCAGGCGCCACCCTCTCCGCACAGGCACGTCCCCAGCCCGGCACGAAGCTCCCGTTCGACGAGATCAGCGCGCAGATGTTCCACGTCAGCGCCGGCAAGCGGTTGAAGCCGCGCGTCTGGCCGAACGGCGCGCGCGTCGCGGTCGGCCTCAGCTTCGACGTCGACAACGCGACCGCCGATCTCGCCACCGGCAACCTGATCTCGGAATCGATCTCGCGCGGCGAGTACGGCGCGGTCGACGGCCTGCCGCGCATCCTGCGGCTGCTCGACAAACAGCAGGTCCCCGCGTCGTTTTTCATTCCCGCGGTCAGCCACCTGCTGCACCCGGACATGATTCCGGCGATCATGAAGAGCGGGCGTCACGAGATCGGCGTCCACGGCTGGATTCACGAGCACCTGCCGTCGGTCAACGACGCCGCCGCGGAGCAGGACATGCTGAACCGCGCGATCGAGACGCTGACCAAGGCGATCGGCAAGCGTCCCGTCGGCTACCGCGCGCCGTCGTGGCAGTTCAGCCAGTGGACGATGGGTCAGGTGAAAGCGGCGGGATTCCTCTACGACAGCAGTTTGATGGCGAGCGACGATGCGTACGAGATCCTGCTCGACAAGCAGCCGACCGGCGTCGTCGAACTCCCGATCGAGCGCATCGTCGACGACTTTCCGTACTTCGGCAGCGCGACCAACGGCGGACAGCCGATCCCCGACGACGTGGAGAAGGTGTTCCAGTCCGAATTCGACGTCGCGTACGACGAAGGCGGCCTCTTCATCCTGACGATGCACCCGCACATCACCGGCCACCGCTCGCGCGTCGCCGGGCTCGAGAAGCTGATTCTCCACATGAAGGCGAAGGGCAACGTGTGGTTCGCGACGCACGAGCAGATCGCGCGCTACGTGAAGAGCCAGTCGCAGAGCTAATCGATCGACGCCGTGCCGCGCGCCGCCTGCGCGACGGCGCGGAACGCGCGGAACATCGCGTCCCACTCCTGCTCCGACATCGCCGCGCGCAGACGCTCCTGCGCCTTCTGCCACGCCGGCTTCGCCGCCGCCAGCCGGCGACGGCCTCCGGGCGTCAGCGTGAAGCGACGCTGCCGTCGATCGGCGCCCGGCGCGGTTTCGATCCAGCCCTTGCGCTCGAGCAGCCGCAGGTTGCGCGAGATCGTCGTCTTGTCGAGCGCATGGCGACGGCCGAGCGCGGCCTGGCTCGCCGGCCCGAGCGTGTCGATCGTCATCAGCAGCGCGAACTGCGGCGCCTGGATGCCGACGTCGCGCAACGACTCGTCGTACATCTGCGTGAGGAGGCGCGCGACATGGCGCGCCGTCGCGCAGGCGCAGACGAAGCCGTCAGCGCTCTTCTTTCGGGGGCGCATCGTTCAGCAGCAGCCGCAGCGGGGTGAGCGGCGTGAGCGGCATGAACTCGAAGGTCGCCAGGCCGGCCTTGACGAGCGGCAACCGGTCGGTGATCGCCTTCGCGTCGGCGACACTCGTCGCGTTGAGGATGAAGACGACGCCGGCGCCGTCGCCACGCGCGAACCACTGCTGGATCTTGCCGTCGAGGTAGAGCTGCACGGTGTCGCGGACCTCCTGCGGCAGCGTCTTCTGAATCTCCGCGCGCGCGCCGGCCTTGACGGTGAGCGTGGCGAGGACGGCGGTCGGCGGCGCCGCCGGCTGCGCGAACGCCGGCGCGGTCGCGAGCGCGAACAGCAGGGCGACGAGCGAATGGCGAATGGGTCTGGTCATGTAGTAGTTGTATATACAACTAATCCGAACGTCAACTCTTTTGTTACGATCGCCTGGTGACGCCTGCCGACCGATCGCCCATCGGCGCGCCGGTCGACGACACGCGCGCCCGCCGCCCCGTCCCGACGACGCTGATCGGACGCTACGCGACGCTCGTGCCGCTCGATCCGGCGGCGCATGCCGAAGCGTTGTACGAAGAAATTCGTGGACGCGACGAGGTGTGGCTGTATCTCTTCGAGCCGCCGCCGCCGAACCGTGCCGCGTTCACCGCGCTGCTCGAGCGCAAGGCGGCGAGCCCCGATCGCGTGTACCTGACCGTGATGGACCACACCCTCGGACAGGCGGCCGGCTACGCGTCGTATCTCCGCATCGACGAAGCGCACCGCAGCATCGAAGTCGGCGACATCCTGTTCACGCCGGCGATCCAGCGTACTCGCGCCGCCACCGACGCGATGTACCTGATGGCGAGGCACGCGTTCGAGGATCTCGGCTATCGGCGCTACGAGTGGAAGTGCAACGACCTGAACGCGCCGTCCAAACGCGCCGCCGTGCGGTTCGGCTTCACCTTCGAGGGCGTCTTCCGCCAGCACATGATCGTCAAAGGACGCAACCGCGACACGGCGTGGTTCGCGATGCTCGACGCCGACTGGCCGGCGCGCAAGGCGGCGTTCGAGCGCTGGCTCGATCCGGCGAACTTCGACGCCGCGGGCCGTCAGCGCGTGTCGCTGTCGGCGATCAGCGTCCCGACATCCACGTGATCAGATCGTCCACGAGCTCGATGGAGACGTGACGGCCCGGCTCGCGGTACTGCTCCGGCCGCGAGGGACCGACTCCCGACACGAGCAAGTGATCGAGTGACGGATACCGCTTCAGCGTCGCGTTCGCGTGGCCGGCGAGCGACGTCTTCCAGCGATCGAAGTCGGCCGCGGTGACCTGGTAGTCGCGTCCGCCCTGCGCGACGTAGATGGGCATCGTCAGCCGCGCCGCGACCGCGCCGGGATCGTAGCCGCGCAGATCGAGCAGGTACGACGAAGGAATCGTCGCCGACAGCAGCCTGACGCTCGTCCCCGGTTTCAGGTCGGGCGCGTCGATCGCGCGCGCCTGCGCTTCCACCTGCGCCAGTTCGTTGTGCAGCGCCGCCGCGTTCGGACCGCCGAATGACGCAAGGTAGCGCAGCTGATCGATCACCGACTGCTCGACCGGCCGCGTGTTGCCGTCGAGAATCGCGATCGCGGCAATCTGCGCCTCGCCCGTCGCGATCCGCGGCGCCAGATACCCGCCTTCGCTGTGGCCGACGAGCACGATGCGCTTCCGATCGATCTCCGGCCGCGCCGCCAGCAGCGCCACCGCGCTCTGCGCATCGTCGACGTACTCGTCCTTGACGGTGAACGCCGCCGGATTCGTGCTGCTTCCCGCGCCGTATTCACGCGTGCGCTTCGGATAACGCAGCACGGCGATCCCGCGGCTCGCCAGCCCCCATGCGAGATCCTTGAAGACCTTGGTCGTACCGACCGTCTCGTCGGCGTCGTTCGGGCCCGAGCCCGAGACGAGGACGACGGCCGCATGGGGTCCGGTGCCGTTGGGAAGGGAGAGGGTGCCGGGCAGATACCAGCGGCCGTCGGTGACGATCGTGACCGGTTGTTCGCGAAACGCGTTGACGTTTACGTATGCCGGCGGCGTCCACGATATGTCGGCGCCTGGCGGAGACGACTGTACCGACGCGAACGCGAACGGTCGGGTTGTGGACGTCGCCTCATGCGCGCGGATCGCCTCGGGAACCGCGATCGCTAGCGCGGTCAGCGCGACGATGGCTGTCGCACGCACCGGTCGACCCACACGTCGATTTTATCGCGCCGTTTGGATGTCGGTGCGGAGCGCCACGCGCAGAATCTACCCGACGACGATTGTGACGATTACTCCAATGGATGACGTTCGACCGGCGCTGAGCGGCGCGCTCCCTCACGCGTCTACGCGCGCCGCGGCCGATAGAGCAAGACCTCGGCGCGTTCCAGCGTGATCAGCCCGTCGCCGACCATCTGTTCCAGATCGGGCATGAACGCCTCGATCTTCTCCGGCGCGTCGACGATCTCGACGATGATCGGCAGGTCCTGCGACAGTTCCAGCAGCTTCGCCGTGTGGATACGGCTGTGCGCCCCGAAGCCCATGAATCCTTTGATCACCGTCGCGCCGGCGAGGCCGCGCTTGCGCGCCTCGAGGACGATCGCCTCGTAGAGCGGCGTGCCGTGCCACTGATCGTGCTCGCCGATGAAAATCCGGAGCAGCTTGCCTTCAGTTGGTAATGACATAGCCCGCCCACATGCCCGCGAGTCCCGCGACGACCTGGCCGACGACGTTGATGCCCGCCCAGGCGAACTGGCCGTCGCGGATCAGCGCGAAGCTCTCGAACGCATACGACGAAAACGTGGTGAAGCCGCCGAGGACGCCGACGAGAAGGAACATGCGCAGCTCGGGCACGAGCTGCACGCGCTGCTCGGCCGCGCCGGCGATGAGGCCGAAGACGAAGCAGCCGACGAGGTTGACGGCGAAGGTGCCCGCGGGAAAGAGCGACCCGGTCGTGCGCAGCACCGTCGTCGAAAAGAGATAGCGTGCGACCGAGCCGAGCGCGCCGCCGACGGCGATGAGGAGGATCGTCACGCGGACATCAGCTCGGATCGCCGCTGACGATAGAGCGCGAGCGCGTCGCGCAGGATCGCGAGCGCGTCGGCGGGACCGAGCAGGTCCTCGACGACCGTCGGTTTGTGCTCGAGCGCCTTGTAGTCTTCGAAAAAGCGCCGCATCTCGCGGAACAGGTGCGCCGGCAGCTGCGAGTGGTCGGTGTACTCGGCGAACGACGGGTCGCGGACGCTGACGGCGATGATCTTGTCGTCGATCCCCTTGTCGTCGCGCATGCGCATCGCGCCGACGGCGCGCGCCTGCACGATCGTCAGCGGATACACCGGCTCCTGGCCCAGCACGAGCACGTCGAGCGGATCGCCGTCGTCGCAGTAGGTCTGCGGCACGAAGCCGTAGTCGGCGGGATAGTGGACCGCGCTGTAGAGGGTGCGATCGAGACGCAGCAGGCCCGTGTGCTTGTCGAGCTCGTACTTGTTCTTGCTGCCCTTGGGGATCTCGACGATCACGGGGAAGGCGTCTGCAATCGTGCGCTCGTCGACGGCGATGTCGTGCCAGGGATGCATCGAGGCTCCGACTATAATAGTCGCGCTCATGCCCATTCTCGAACTCGTCACCAGCTCGGGCCTCGGCTCGCTGCTCGGGATGCGCCACGCGCTCGAACCCGATCATCTGGCCGCCGTCTCGACGCTCGTGACCGGCGAGCGCAACAGCTACAAGGCCGCGCTCCTCGGCGCCTGCTGGGGACTCGGCCACACGTGCTCGCTGCTCGTCGTCGGCGCGGCGCTCGTGCTGCTGCGCGCCGAGATGCCCGCGTTCGCGGCGGATCTGTTCGAGCTGTTCGTCGCGCTGATGCTCGTCGCGCTCGGCGTGCGTGCGATCTACCTCGCCGCGCGGCAGGGCGGCGCCGGCGCGGTGCACGCACATCATCACGGCGATCACGTCCACGTGCACCGCGGCGCACCGGCGCACGTGCACGTCGGCCGCTGGACGCTCGCGCGGCGGCCGCTGCTCGTCGGCGCCGTGCACGGCCTCGCCGGCAGCGGCGCGCTGACGGCGCTCGTGCTCACGACGCTGCCGACGGCGGCGGCGCGCATCGCCTACATGGCGCTGTTCGGTCTGGGATCGACGATTGGAATGGCGGCGCTGTCGGGCATGCTCGGCTGGCCGCTCGCGCGCGCGGGCGCGCACCGAGGCGTCGCGCGCGGCATCTCGGTCGCGGTCGGCTGCGCGTCAATCGCGCTCGGCGTGTTTTGGGGCTATCCGCTCGTGGGCAAGTTGCTCTGACGCGGGGACGCGTCACTTCATTTCACGTTCACCGTCCACGACACCGGCACGTTCTCCGGCGGATAGCACACCTTGTCGTCGCACGCCTGCAGGTGCACCGTGCCCGACACGGTGACGGCGCCCGCCTTCGTGCCCTTCGCGATGGTCACCTCGTTGGTCAGCTTGAACGGCTTCTCGAAAACCGGCACCTTCTCGTCGCCGAACGTCATCAGCTCCGATTTCGGGTACGCCGTCTTCCCCGCCTTGACCGCCGGGTTCGCGTCGAGCTTCAGCTCGATCGGGATGAAGTCCTTCGTGCCCGGCGCGTACACGTGGATGCCCGCCTTGGGCGTGACGTCGAGGGTGAGCGCCGCCTTCGCGCCGGGCGCCGCGTCGACCGCGGCCGGCGACGGCTGAATCGTCGCATGGGCGCTGCCGCCCTTGAACTGCAGCGACGGCGCCGTCTGCGCCACCGCCATGCCGGATGCCATCGCCGACGCCGTCAGGAATGCCAGTGCGAATCGCATCCGCGCATTGTACATCGATACAATTGACCGCGATGCCGACGCGCATCCTCGTCGTCGAGGACGATCCCGACATTGCCGCCCTCATCGTGCGCTACCTCGAGAAGGCCGAGTTCGCCGTCGAACGCGTGTCGAACGGCCGCGATGCGCTCGATGCGGTCGCGGCGCGCCAGCCCGATCTCGTCGTCCTCGATCTGATGCTGCCGCAGATTGCGGGGCTCGAGGTGTGCCGGCGGCTGCGCACCAGCAGCCGGACGGCCAACATTCCGGTGATCATGCTCACCGCGCGCGCCGAGGAGTCCGACCGCATCGTGGGCCTCGAGCTCGGCGCGGACGATTACCTGTCGAAGCCGTTCAGCCCCGGCGAGCTCGTGGCGCGCGTGCGCGCGCTGCTCCGCCGCGTGAACCGTGCGAAGGAACCGGCCGCCGCGCCGCTGCAGTACGGTCCGCTCCGCATCGACGCCGATCAGCACACGGTCGCCGTCGCCGGTCAGCCGATCGCGCTCACGGCGAAGGAATTCCTGCTGTTGTCATATCTGTTACAACACCGCGGCCGCGTCCTGTCGCGCGACGTGCTGCTGAGCGACGTGTGGGGCTATCGCTACACCGGCGGCACGCGCACGGTCGACGTCCACGTGCGTCGCCTGCGCGAGAAAGTGCCGCTGCTCTCCGACGCCCTCGTCACGATCAAGCAATTCGGCTATAAACTGCTGGACCCGCCGCCTTCGGCATGACCACCGTTCAGACCAAGTTCTTCGTCACCGCGCTCGGCGCCGCGGCGCTCGCGCTCGCCGTCGCCGGCCTGCTGTTCGCGACGACGACGCGCCGGCAGTTGAACGAGCGGATCGAGAACACGCTCGTCGCGGAGGCGCGGCTCGCCGCGAATCTGCTGTCGCGCGGCACGCCGATGTCGACCGTCCCCGAGCTCGAGGACGAAGCGAAACGCATCGGCGATCTGATCGGCACGCGCGTCACCTTCATCGCGCCGACGGGCGTCGTCGTGGGCGACTCGTCGGAGACGCTCGAAGGCGTCGCGGCCATGGAGAATCACGGCACACGGCCCGAGGTCGTCGAGGCGCGGGCCAACGGGATCGGCCGCGCGCAGCGCTACAGCGCGACGCTGAAGATCGACATGGTCTACGTCGCCGTCTCGGTGACGCATCCGTCGATTGCGTTCGTGCGCCTGGCGCTGCCGCTGACCGACGTCGGCCAGCAGCTCCGCTCCGTCGCCACGGCGACGCTGACGGCGCTCGGCCTCGCGCTCGTCGGCGCGGTCGCGATCGCCGGCTTCTTCTCGTATCGCATCGGCAGCCGCGTGCGAGGCGTCGCCGAGATCGCGAACCGCTATCGCAGCGGCGACCTGCGGCCGCCGCCGACCGGCTTCGGCGACGACGAGATCGGCGACGTCGCGCGCGCGTTGAACCAGGCGGTGCAGGAGATCGGCCGTCAGCTCGAGCAGCAGGCGCGCGATCACTCGCGCATGGAGGCGATCCTCACCGGCATGGTCGAAGGCGTCATCGTCGTCGACGCCGACGGGCGGCTGCAGCTCGTGAACGACGCGGCGCGCAGCATGCTGCGAATCGACGCGCCGGCGATCGGCCGTCCGTACCTGGAGACGATTCGGCTGCCGTCGATTGCCGAACAAGTGGCGGCGGTGCTGGTGCACCGGCGGCCCGAGCCGCTGGAATTCCATCCGCCGCGCGATCCGCAGCGGACGATCATCGCGCGCGCGGCGCCGGCGGCGGGCGCGGCGACCGCGTATGGCGTCGTCGTCGTGCTGCACGACATCACCGATCTGCGGCGGGCGGATCAGATCCGCCGCGATTTCGTCGCCAACGTGTCGCACGAACTGCGGACGCCGCTGACCGCGATCCGCGGCTACGTGGAGGCGCTCGGCGAGGAGGACGCCGACGCCGAAGCGCGGCAGAAGTTCCTCGAGATCATCGGGCGCCACGCGCTGCGGATGGAGCGGCTCGTGATGGATCTGCTGCGGCTCGCGCGCCTCGACGCAAAGCAGGAGTCGCTCGACCTCGTCGCGTGCGATGCGCGCACGCTGGTGGACGGCGTCGTCACCGACGTGACGGCCGCGGCGCAGGCGCGCCGTCAGCGGATCTGCGTGCACATCCAGCCGGATGCGGCGACGCTGCGCGCCGATCCGTCGAAGATGCACGACGCGCTCCGTAATCTCGTCGCCAACGCGATCAATTACTCGCCCGAGCAGACGACGATCGCCGTCGACGCGGCGCGCGTGAACGGCGACGTCGAGATCTCCGTCTCGGACCAGGGCCCCGGCATCCCGGAGCAGGATCTGACGCGCGTCTTCGAGCGCTTCTACCGCGTCGACAAGTCGCGCGCGCGCGATCCCGGCGGCACCGGCCTCGGGCTCGCGATCGTGAAACACCTCGTCGAACTGCACGGCGGAACCGTCCGCGCCGAGAACCGCGAGGGCGGCGGCGCGCGCTTCGTCGTGACGCTTCCGCAGAAGGAGCTGTGATGTCGCATCGACCGGTCAGCGCACCGAACCTGCCTGCGCCCGCGGGCCCCTACACGCCCGGCATGGGATTCGAGCGCCTCGTGTTCGTCTCCGGCCAGGGCGCCACCGATCCGTCGACCGGCGCGCTCGCGGGCGACGACATCGAGCGGCAGACGGAACAGTGCCTGAAGAACGTGCAGGCAATCCTCGAGGCTGCCGGATCGAGCCTGCAGCACGTGCTGCGCTGCGGCGTGTTCCTCACCGACATGCGCGAGTTCCAGCGGATGAACGCCGTCTACGCGCGCCTGTTCGGCGGGCATCGGCCGGCGCGCACGACGGTGCAGGTGTCCGCGCTGCCGCACGACGGGCTGCGGATCGAGATCGACGCGATCGCGTACGTGCCGTAATCCAGCCAGGCGGTTATCGCGCGACGGCTGTCCACGCGAGATACGGCTTGAACGCCTCCGGCGCGTCCGGCATCGCGATCTCGAACGTCCCGTTCAGGACGCGATTGGCGCCGAGTGTGTAGCTGAGACGGAAGCGCGGCCCGTGCGGATCCGGA
>Ga0070741_10001563_pt1 | contig 68868 bp, 55 predicted proteins | sample Coa_R1_4_FD_66440 | JGI IMG/M metagenome (GOLD analysis project Ga0070741, IMG submission 66440) | Surface soil microbial communities from Centralia Pennsylvania, which are recovering from an underground coalmine fire - Coalmine... | ecosystem: Environmental > Terrestrial > Soil > Unclassified ... | reverse complement strand
GACACGCCCGCCGCTCGGTGAAGGCGTACTCGTTTCTCATCTGCCCGATAGCTGCCTTCATCACTACGAGCTCCAGCCGTTTTTTCGGATCACCGACTGCAACGCTTCCTTGTCCAGCGAAAGGTCCGCTACCAGCTTCCGCAATCGGTTGTTCTCGTCGCGCAACTGCTTGGCCTCCTGCGCCTGCGTCGCGTCCATCCCGCCGTACTTCGCCTTCCAGGAGTACAGCGTGTGCTTGCTCACGCCCACTTCCCGCGCCACATCCTCCGCCCGCCGCCCTGCGTCCATCTGCTTCAGTGCTGCGATCATCTCCGCTTCCGTATGCCGGCTCCGAGACATGCTCCTCCCCTCGCTCTCCGCTTCTGCAAAGTGTGAAATCATACTCAGAGATGTGCGGATTTAGGGGGGCAGGTCACCCGCTCACCACGAGGATGGAGTTAACATCAACGTTCGTATTCAGGAGTGTGCGGAGTAAGGGGGCAGGTCAAGGGGAGCAGGTCACTCCGCAGCGGCGAATCGCAAAGGGTCGGGCACCGCCCGCTGGAGGCTCATCGCATCGCAAACTGCATGGACGCCGAATTTCTTGTCAAGGGTTGGACGGCTCGCGCATAGGCGAGAGCGATAGATTGATCTCGTGAGACTCGTTAGGCACACCTCGTAATACGAGAGTTGTCACGGCGACCGAAAACCCGGGAGCCGATGCATACACGAGGTACTGGCCAGCGCGAGACAGTTCCACTTGGTATTTGCCCTCATGATCAGTCTTGACTTGTTTTCCTAGCTGCTCATTGAAGCAATTCATGATTGTGACATCCGCATTCCGCATCGCGACTCCGTTCGTCGAATGCACTGCGCCCGTTACTTTCAAGGACGGGAAATCGGTCAGCTCCCCGACACGAAGACCTACATTGAGAATTCTCTTCTCGCCTGGTGACAGATAAAAGGATCGCTGCTCTTCGTGAAAACCAGGGGAAATCACGCTGATCGTAATATCCCCTTGGCGAACGCTGAGAAGCTTATACGCCCCGTTCTTGTCACTCACTGTCGATAACCGGTTGATACCAGGGAGCTGCGGCCACATAACCTCGACCTTGGCTGACGAAATCGACCGGCCGAAGAGGTCAGTCACTTTGCCCTCAATCGATCCAAGCGACGCAGGGCTGGAATAGGCATGGGGCGAAATGGCAAGAAGTCCAAGAATCGCTGCCCAGATTCGGTGGGTCATTCGCATCGGTAGTCCCTATGCCTACTTTGCGCAGTGTTTCTTGATGAAGTCAGAAATATTCTTCGTGTTCTTTTCGTCTACCGTTATACCCAAGGCTTTCTGAATATCCGTATCAAAAAAACTCGTGCCGCCCAGGCTTCCGCCGTACCCGTGTGACCTGCCCCCCGTTTTTAGTCCAGGGATAATGAGACTTTCTCCGGGTTTTGTTCGCCCCGCAGCGTAGCGGGGATGGGGGGTGTGGGGAGGGGCCGGTGTTTGAGGTCCCTTGCCCCACTCCAGCTCTGTCGAAGCTTTTGCTCGCTGCTGCAAACTCCTCCGGGGTGCGATAGCCGAGCGCCGAGTGTGAGCGCTCCTGGTTGTAATACCGCTGCCAAGCCGTGATGGTTCGCCGCGCGTCGGCGAGCGAAGTGAACCAGCTCTCGTTCAAGCACTCGTCACGGAACTTGCCGTTGAAGGTCAGACGCTCGAAACGTCTGTCGCCTGTCCAGTGACGGACGTTACATCGTCACCGAATACTTCCGGTCAGTCGTGGCTCGCCAGCGCCGGCTCGAGCGTCTCCTCGGGCGCCTTCTTCCCTTTCTTGAAGGTCCGCGCCATAAACTGCTGGAAGTGCTCCATATAAATGTAGAACACCGGCGTCAGGTAAAGGGTGATGAGCTGCGAGAAGACCAGCCCACCGACGACCGCCAAGCCGAGCGGGCGGCGTGATTCCGACCCGGCGCCCCAGCCCAGCGCGATGGGCAGCGTGCCCATGAGTGCCGCCATGGTGGTCATCATGATGGGACGGAAGCGCACCAGGCAGCCGTAGTAGATGGCCTCCTCCGGCTTCTGGCCGTTGTTGCGCTGCGCGTCGAGCGCGAAGTCGATCATCATGATGGCGTTCTTCTTCACGATGCCGATCAGCATGATGATGCCAACGAACGCGTACAGGTTGAGCTCGTTGGTGCTGCGGAGAAACGAGGGCATCCACGGGCGTGAGAACAGGTAGAGCGTGAGCAGCGCGCCGAAGCCGGCCGAGGGCAGGCCGGAGAGAATGGTGATCGGGTGGATGAAGCTCTCATACAGAATCCCGAGAATGATGTAGATCACCAGGATCGACATCACCAGCAGCACGCCCAGTCCAACCATGGACGACTGGAAGGCCTGCGCCGCGCCCTGGAAGTTGGTGGCGATGGTCGAGGGCAGCGTCTCGCGCGCCGTCCTGTAGATCTCCTCCACGGCGGTGCCCAGCGGGAAATCCGGCCGCAGGTTGAAGGACAGCGTGACCGAGGGCGACTGGCCCATGTGGTTCACGGTGAGCGGGCCCATGTTGCGCTCGATTTTCGCCACCGAGCTGAGCGGAATCAGTTGTCCGCTGTTGGAGCGGATGTAGAGCAGCCCCAGCGCGTTCGGATCACGCTGGAACTGCGGCTCGACCTCCACCACGACCTTGTACGCGTTGTTGGGCGCGTAGATGGTCGAAATCTGGCGCGAGCCGTAGGCGCTGTAGAGCGACTCCTCGATTTGCTGCGGCGTGAGGCCCACGGCGGAAGCCTTGTCGCGGTCAATCTTGACGTTCACCTGCGGGTTCTTGAGCTGCAGGTCGCTGGTCACATCGAGCAGGCCCGGCAGCTTGCGCATCTTCTCCAGCATGATGGGCGCGTAGCGGTAGAGCTCGTCCGTATCGGGACTCTGCAGGGTGAGCTGGTACTGGCTCTTGGTGAGCTGGCCGCCAATGCGGATGGGCGGCGGGTTCTGCGGGAAGACCTGAATGCCGGGCACCACTGAGAGCTTAGTGCGCAGCTTCTGGATGACCTGGTCGACGTGCGGGCGCTTGCTGCGGTCGTCAATCAGGCGGAGGAAGAGCATGCCCTGGTTGGCCGAGCCGCGGGGCACGCTGGAGAAGTAGTCCTGCACCCAGGCCTTCAGCTCCGGGTCAGTTTTCACGATGTTGGCCAGCGCCTTCTGATGGGCCACCATGTCGTCGAACGAAATTCCCTGCGCCGCTTCGGTGAAGCACACGATCTGCCCGGTGTCTTCGCTGGGCAGGAAGCCGGTGGGCATGTTGAAGCCCATGTAAACGGTGGCCACCAGCACGATCAACGAGACCACCATCACCGTGCGGCGATGCGCCATAGCGACTTTGAGCGTGCGGTCGTAGAGGTGAAGGGTGGAATCGAATGCCTTCTCCACCAGGTTGTAAATGGCGCCGTGCTTCTGGTCGTGGGGCGGACGCAGGAAGCGGCTGCACGCCATGGGGGTGAGGGTGAGGGAAACGAACCCGGAAACCAGGATCGCGACGCCGATGGTGACGGCGAACTCGTGCAGCAGACGGCCGAGGATTCCGCCCATGAACACTACCGGGATGAAAACGGCGGCCAGCGACAGCGTCATGGAGAGAATGGTGAAGCCGATCTCGCGCGAGCCGCGCAGCGCCGCCTGGAAGGGCGGCTCGCCCATCTCCATGTGGCGGACGATGTTTTCCAGCATCACGATGGCGTCGTCGACCACGAACCCGACGGAGAGGGTGAGCGCCATCAGCGACAGGTTGTCCACGCTGTAGCCGAGCAGGTACATCGCCGCGAACGTGCCCACGATCGACATGGGCAGCGCCAGGCTGGGAATCACGGTGGCCGAGAGGTTCCGCAGGAAGAGGAAGATCACCATGATCACCAGCGCGATGGTGAGCATGAGGGTGAACTTCACATCGCGCACCGACTCGCGGATGGCCACTGAGCGATCGCTGCGGATCCCCAGTTTTACGGTTGGCGGGAGCTGCGCCTGGAACGTGGGGAAGAGCTTCTTGATGTTGTCAACGACTTCAATGGTGTTGGTGCCGGGCTGCTTCTGGATGGGCAGGATGATGGTGCGCTGGTCGCCCGACCAGCTTGCCGACTTGTCGTTCTCCACGCTGTCGAAGACATGGCCGATCTGCTCCAGCCTGACCGGCGCGCCGTTGCGGTAGGCGACGATGAGCGGGCGGTAGGCCTCGGCGGTGTTGATCTGGCCGGTGGCCTGCACGGTGTAGGCCTGGTTGTGTCCCCAGAGAATTCCGGTGGGCAGGTTGACGTTGCCGTTCTGGATCGCGTTGACGACTTCGTTGATGCCGATCTGCGCGCTGGCCATCTTGCGCGGATCGAGCTGAGCGCGCACCGCGTACTTGGCGGCGCCGAAGACGTTGACCTGCGCCACGCCGGGCACCATGGAGATGCGCTGCGCGATCAGCGTCTCGGCGTACTCATCCACGTCGGAGAGGCGCATCGTGTCGGAGGCGACGTTCAGGTACAGCACCGGCTGATCGGCGGGATTCACCTTCTGGTACGAAGGCGGGGTGGGCATGTCGGGCGGCAGGTCGCGCGCCGCCTTGGCGATCATGGCCTGCACGTCCTGCGCGGCCGCGTCGATGTTGCGGTCGAGGGTGAACTGCAGCGTGATCTGCGTGTTCCCCAGTTGGCTGGTGGAGGTCATCGAGTCCAGGCCGGGGATGGTGGAGAACTGCTTCTCCAGCGGCATGGCGACCGCCGAAGCCATCGTCTCCGGGCTGGCGCCGGGCAGGTTGGCGTTCACCTGGATGGTGGGGAAGTCGACGTTGGGCAGGTCGCTGACCGGCAACTGGCGGTAGGCAACGATGCCGAACAGCAGAATGGCGATCATGACCAGGGTGGTCATGACCGGCCGTCGAATGAAAAGTTCAGCGATGCTCATTGTCCGCTGGCCTGCCTGCCGCGCTGCGCAGCGGTGTCGCTGCTGGCGCTGGCCTCTGCCGGTGTAGACGTGGCGCCTCGCGCCGCGCCTGCTCCGGCTCCGCTTCCCTGCGCCGCCTTGGGCGTTTCGCTGCCCGCCGGCGGCGCGTTCACCGCGCTCTTGATGTCAACCCTGGCGTCGGGCTGGAGACGCAGCTGTCCGTCGGTGACCACCGTCTCGCCGGCCTGCAGGCCGCTGCGGACGACCGTCTGGTCGTTGATGGTGCGCTCTACCATCACGTCGCGGCGCTGTACCGTGTTGTCCTGCCTGACGACGTACAGGAACGGGCCGTTCTGGCCGTTCTGGATCGCCGAAGACGGAACTACCAGCGCGTTCGGTTCAACCGCCAGGGTCAGCACCAGGTTCACGAACTGGCCGGGCCACAGGCGCCGCTCGGTGTTCGCGAAGGTGCCCTTCAGCTTGATGGTGCCGGTCTGCGGATCAACTGCGTTGTCCACGAAGGTGAGCGTGCCTTCGACCGGAGCGCCGCCATCGGCCACCATCGCGCGAACAGCGAGCTTGCCCAGCGCCATGTACTTCTTCACGTCGGCCAGGTTCTGCTCGGGAATGCTGAACTCGGCGTATATCGGCGTGACCTGGTTGATGCTCACCAGCACGGGAACATCATTGGCCTTGACGACATTGCCGGGATGCACCAGCACGTCGCCGGTGCGTCCGCTGATGGGCGCGTAAATCTGCGTGTACTGGAGCTGGACGCGTGAGTACTCGACCTGGGCCTTGTCGGCGTTTACGGCGGCTTCGAGCGCGGCGGCGTTGGTGGTCATCTGCTCGGCCTGCTGCGCCGAGACCACGCCTTCTTTCAGCAGAGCGGTGAAGCGCGCAGCCTGCGCGCGGGCATTGGCCAGGTCGGCCTGGTCCTTGGCGAGCTGCGCTTGCGCGCGCGCCAGGTCAGCTTCGAACGGACGGCGGTCGAGCGTGAACAGCAGGTCGCCCTGCTTCACGTCCTGCCCCTGGGTGAAGTGCACCGCGGTGACGATGCCGTTCACCTGCGACTTGATCATCACCGAGGTAAACGCCTGCACGTTGCCAATGGACGACAACTCAAGTGGCACGTTCCTTACCGTGGCCGTGGCCACCGACACCGGCACCGTCTGCGGAGCGGCCGGGCCCGCCGCCTTCTTCTCCGAGCAGCCGGCCAGCAACAGCAAGATTGCCGTGATGGGCGGCAGCCATGCCGCCGGACGGCGCGCCGCGTTCTGTAGCGTGATGTGCTTCATCGGTCCCCGTTTCGTGTCTGCGATCTGTGGGCGGCGCCGTTCACACGAGCCACGGCTCGCCGGCTGCGTGGATCCCCTGGCGCGCTGCCGTTTTGCGCTCCCGCCTCGCGGACCTGCACTCCGCGCAGCCACGTCTCGGCTACGGTGCGCGCGACGAGGTCAGCGTCGTACCGGCGCAGCTTGCCGCCGCCAAACAGTTCCTGCACCCAGTTGTGGTAGACGACCATGCCCAGAAACATGCGCGCCCCCAGCACCGGGTCCACCGGTCGGAAGGCGCCCGCTTCGATGCGCTCCTGGATGTACTCACCCAGCGCGTAGTAGACCTCCGAGACGTAGGTGCGAAAGAAGCGTTCGCTCAGCTCGTGCCGTTCGAGCGAGCTGAACAGCAGCAGGCGGGTCACGTCCTGGTCTTTGCGGGTGCGCTCCAGCATGGCGCGCGCGATGGCGGTAAAGATTTCCGTCTCGCTGGCGCCGCTGCAAAGTTTTTCCTGGATCATCTGTCGCCGGCCCGCGGTGCGGCACTTGCGCTCGATGATGGCCCAGTAGAGGTCCTGCTTGGTTGGGAAATGACGGAAGATGATGGCTTCGTTGACGCCGGCCTTTTCCGCGATGCGGCGCGTGGTGGTCCCGTTGAAACCGTGGCGCGCGAACAAGGGGATGGCGGAGTCGAGGATCTGCTCGCGCCGGTCTTCCGGACCCAAGCGGGAGTTCAGGCGTGAAGCGGTGCGCGCCGGCGCTCGTCCCGGCATACGGGATGTGACGAGGGTGGCCAAGTTGTAAGTGTCCACTTACTTTGTATCGTTTCAAACACCCCAAGTCAACCAGAGTTGTTGAACAGCCGGTAAAAGTTCCGGGGTAGGGGACGAGCGGCGCAGGCCGGCTTCCGCCGGGTGCTCCCGCCGGCTTTCCGCGGCCCCTTATAATCGTTTTATCTTGAGGCGCTCCCGGTTGTTCTGTGCATTCCTGCTGCCGGTGCTCGCGGCAGCGGCCCCGGCCCAGTTCCACGCGCCCACGGCGCAGACCATTGTGGTCATGCCGTTCGAGAACCAGTCGCACGCGCCGGGACTGGAGTGGATCAGCGAGGCCTTCCCGGAAGTGATTGGGCAGCGGCTGCGCTCGCCTTCCCTGTTCGTCATGGGACGCGAGGAGCGCCTTTACGCCTTCGACCGGCTGGGCGTGCCGGCCGGCCTGCGCCTGTCGCGCGCCACCATGTACCGCATCGCCGAGGAAATGGACGCCGACTACGCCGTGCTGGGCAGCTTCAACTACGACGGCCAGACGTTCTCCGCCACAGCCCAGGTGCTCGCCATCAAGGGCATGCGGCTTTTTCCGCCGGCGACCGAGACTGGCCCGCTGCTCAACATTCTGGAAGTGCAGAGCGCCCTGGCGTGGAACGTGCTCCGTGTCCTCGAACCGGAAACGCTCGCCGCCAAGAATTCGTTTGTGGCGGCGGCAGCGCCCATCCGGCTGGACGCGTTGGAGAACTACGTCCGCGGCGTGACCGCCACCGAACGCGCGCAGAAGCTGCGCTATCTGCGCGAAGCGGTGCGGCTCAATGCGGGCTACACGGCGGCCATTCTCCAGCTCGGGAAGGCGTACTTCGCCGGCCGCGATTACGAGAACGCCGCGCTCTGGCTGGCGAAGACGCCGCGCACGGCTCCTCAGGCCGGCGAAGCGGCATTCTTCGAGGGCCTGGCCGACTACTACCTGGGCGCGTTCGACAAGGCCGAAGCTGCATTCACCACCGTTGCCGCGCGGCTGCCGCTCACCGAAGTCTGCAATAACCTGGGCGTGGTGACCTCGCGACGCGGCAAACACGCCGCGGCGCTCGACTACTTCCAGAAGGCTGTTCAGGCCGATCCGAACGACCCGGACTATCGCTTCAACCTCGCGGTCGCGCTGTTCCGCAACGGCGATACGGCCGGAGCGTCGCGGCAACTGCGCGAGGCGCTGGCGCGGCGTCCGGGAGACAGCGAGGCCAAGGCTTTTTTGGATTCGCTCAGCTCGATCCGCGGCCCGGAACCGGCCGCGGCCGGCTCGCGCGTGCCGCTGGAGCGCATCAAGCGCAACTACGACGAGGTTTCCTTCCGGCAGATGGCGCTCGAGATGCAGAACGCCGCCGAAGCCCGCATGGCACGAACCGATCCGGCGACCCACGCCGCCTTCCACGTGGAGCGCGGGCGCCAGTTCCTGGCCGACGGATTCCTGCTCGAGGCCGAGCAGCAGTTCCGCGAGGCAGTGATGCTCAACCCGGCCAACGCCGCGGCGCACCTGGGCTGGGCGGCGGCCCTGGAAAAGTCGGACGCGGCGCGCTCGCGCAGCGAAGCTCTGGCGGCGGTGCGGCTGCAGCCTTCGGCGGAAGCGTATCTCATCCTCGCCCGCCTCGATTTGCGCGACAATAGGACAGACGAAGCCGCCGCGAACGTGGCGCGCGCGCTCGAACTGGAGCCGGCCAACGCGGCTGCGCTCACTTTGCAGCGCGCCGTCGCCGCGCGCCAGGGCGCCGCATCCGCGGCCACGCCACAGCCATGAACGCTGGGTTGGTCCATCGCCGGGAACCGCGGGGGAGACGCAGCAAGCCAGGTCTCCACGCCTGCGTCCTCGTGTGGGCGCTGCTGCTGTGCGCGCCGGCGGCGGCGCAAGTCGTCAAGGTGACGATTGACGACATGATCCATCCCATCAGCGACGAGGTGATCGGCCGCGCCATCGATTACGCCCGCAACAATCACGCCGACGCCGTGCTCATCGAACTTTCCACGCCCGGCGGACTGGTGGACTCCACGCGTTCCATCGTGAGCAAGGTTCTCTCCTCGCCGGCGCCGGTGGTTGTTTACGTGGCGCCGACGGGGGCGCGCGCCGCCAGCGCCGGCTTCTTCATCCTCGAGGCAGCCGACGTCGCCGCGATGGCGCCCGGCACCAACACCGGAGCGGCGCACCCGGTGACCATCGGCGGCGGGGACAAGCTCGATCCCGTGATGAAGGAGAAAATGGAGAATGATGCCGCCGCCTTCATGCGCTCCTACACCAGCAAGCGCGGGCGCAACAGCCAGGCCGCCGAGAGCGCCGTGCGGCAGTCGAAATCCTTCACTGACCAGGAAGCAATGCAGCAGCACCTGATCGACGTGGTCGCGCGCGACCGCGAGGACCTTTTCCGCCAGCTCGATGGGCGCACGGTAACGCGCTTCGACGGCAACAAGGTGACTCTCCACCTCGCCGGCAAACCGGTGCACGAAGTTCCCTACTCGCTGAAGCAGCGCATCCTCAGCTTCATCATGGATCCAAACGTCGCCTTCGTGCTGCTGGCCGTGGGCATGCTGGCGCTCTACGCCGAGTTCAATCATCCCGGCGCCGTCGTGCCTGGCGTGGTCGGCTTCATCTTCATCCTGCTGGCGGTGTTCGCACTGAACATTCTGCCCACCAACTATGCGGCGGTGGCGCTCATCCTGCTCGGGTTCACGTTTTTCGCGCTCGAGGCCAAGTACAGCGCGCACGGCGTGCTGGGACTCGGCGGCATTGTGGCGCTCACGCTCGGCGGCCTATTGCTGGTTGACGGGCCTATTCCCGCGATGCGCGTGCACCTCTCCACCGCGCTGGCGGTCAGCGTTCCGCTGGGCGCGATCACCATGTTCCTGATGGCGCTGGTTGTGCAGGCGAGGCGCAAGAAAAGCATGACCGGCATCGAAGGCCTGGTCGGCGCAGTAGGCGTGGCGCGCTCGCCGCTCAGTCCAGAAGGAAAAGTCTTCATCCAGGGCGAGTTGTGGAACGCCGTCTCGCCGGTCGCCATCGGCGTAGGCGAGCCGGTGCGCGTGCGTGAGGTCGAGGGGCTGCTGTTGCACGTGGAACCGGCCAAGAACTAGCTCCTGGCACTGGCTGCTTGCTTCTGGCTTCAATCCGGCTTGGTGGCTTCGTTGTTCGCCCGGCAGCTAGCAGCCAGTGGCCGGCAGCGGTTAGAATTCCCGCGCTCACCGCAACAGGAGGCTGCCCGTGCCGTCTACCGCGATCATCGTCACTATCGTCGTTGTCTACCTGCTGAGCTGCATCAAGATCCTGAACGAGTGGGAGCGCGGCGTGATCCTGCGCTTCGGACGCGTGCTCGGCCGGCCGAAGGGTCCGGGCATCATCTTCGTATTCAAGCCGGTGGACCGCATCCGCCGCGTGTCGCTGCAGCAGGAGGCGTTCGAAGTCCCGCCGCAGGACATCATCACGCGCGACAACGTTACCCTGAAGGTGAACGCGGTCATCTTCCTCAAGGTCAGCGATCCCGTGCGCGCCGTGGTCACGGTGGACAACTACCGCTACCAGACGTCGCAATTCGCGCAGACCACGCTGCGCTCCGTGCTCGGCGAAGTGGAGCTCGACGAGTTGCTCGCGCACCGCGACAAGATCAACCTCCGCCTGCAAAGCATCCTCGACCAGCACACCGATCCCTGGGGCGTGAAGGTCACCACCGTGGAAGTGAAGCAGGTCGACATGCCCGAGAGCATGCTGCGCGCCATGGCCAAGCAGGCCGAAGCCGAGCGCGAGAAGCGCGCCAAGATCATCCACGCGGAAGGCGAGTACGCCGCGGCGCAGCGCCTGGTCGAGGCCGCGCAACTGCTGGCCACGCAACCCACGTCCATCCAACTGCGCTACCTGCAAACACTGACCGAGATCGGGGTGGAGAAAAACACCACCATCGTCTTCCCCCTGCCGATCGATATCCTGAGCGGCATCCAGAAGCTGATTGGTCAACAGGTAGGCCATTCGCAAGGCTGAGGTTCCGGCACATAATGGCGCTGTCGGCTTCCGGCTTGAATTCGGAGACCCGCATGACTGGGTCCCGAGTGGCGGCCGCACCGCAGGGCGAGCTTGCGCTCGTGTCGCGAGAGCTGCGGGCCGATAGCCGATAGCGACTCTGGAGCCTTCATGCGTGAAGCACAGGACACGGAAATCATGCTGGGGACGGGCCGCCTGCTCGTCCTCTTCTTTGGACTCGTCGTAGTGTGCGCCGTCTTCTTCGGCCTGGGATTCACTCTGGGCCGCAGCTCACCGCACGGCGTGGCCGAAGCCGCCGTCGCGCCCGCGAGCGCGCCTGCGCCGGCGGTGGTGGCTGGCGGCAAGCCCGCGGCCACGCGCTCGGCTGCTGAACCGTCCAGCGAGTGCGCCACGGCGCCGTGCGAGAAGCCTTCCACCTCCGACGAGCTCGCCTTCTACCGGAACGCGCCGGAGAAACCGGCGGAAGCCGCTTCAGCCGCTGCTTCTGCTGTGAGTCCGCCGAAACCAGCCGAGCGCGAGACGCCGCGCCCGGCCGCTTCGTCGGCGACGCCGGTTTCAGGATTCGTTGTGCAGATTGCCGCCGTGACCAAGCGCGACGATGCGGACGCGCTGGCCGCCGCCCTGCGCAAGAAGAACTATCCCGTCTTCACCGTTCCCGATTCCAACGACAGGCTCTTCCACGTGCAAGTGGGCCCGTTCCCCGATCGCAAAGACGCCGCCGCGATGAAAGACCGGCTGGCGGGCGATGGGTATAACGCGATTGTGAAGTAGGTCCGTTCGGCGACGTTCATCGTCCCCGGCACTTGGCATTTAGCAGTTGGCATTGGCCGTCCAGTTTCCACCGGGAGGCACAGGGGCCAAATACCAATTGCTGAGCGCTCGTGGCCGGTTTTCAGTCCGTATCGAACCTCTGCTCCTTAAACGGGTCGCCGTAGATGTGGTAACCGTTGCGCTCCCAGAATCCGGCGTGCTCCTGCTCCTGGAATTCGAAGCCGCGCAGCCATTTCACCGACTTCCACGCGTACAGATGCGGCACGATCAGCCGCAGCGGGCCACCGTGCTCGGCGGTGAGCGGAGAGCCGTCGTGGTGCGTGGCAAGCAGCACGTTGTCGCGGTCGAGATCGGCCAGCGGGACGTTGGCGGTGTATCCCTGCTCGCCGTGGATGAGGACGTATTTCGCGCCCGGCTTCGGCTTCATCCGCTTGAGCAACTCGCGAAACGCCACGCCTTCCCAATGATTGTCGAAGCGGCTCCAGCGCGTAACGCAATGGAAGTCGCTGGTCACGCGAACGCGCGGCAGGCGGTTGAACTCGTCCCAGGTGAAACGCAGCGGCGATTCCACTGCGCCGAACAACTTCAGGTCCCATCGCGCCGGATCGAAGTGGGGCACCGAACCGTAGTGCAGAACGGGCCACTTGAGCGTCAGCGCCTGGTTGGGCGGCAGCCGGCCCGCGGCCTTCATCTTGGCTTCCAGTTGCCTGCGTTCGTTTCCGCTGAATACGCCGCTAAACATGGATTGCTCCGCGGGATTGGATTCGCGGTCCGGGAAATAGTTTCGCGCGAGAAGTACGATTTACGAAGTACGATTTGTGAAGTGGCTTCGTCGCGAGCTGTTCGGGTGCGTCCTTCGTAAATCGCGAATCGTACTTCATACTTGCATGCGCCTTCTCATCGCCACCTCGAATCCCGGCAAGCTGCGCGATTTCGCCGGGGCCGCCACGGGACCGTGCGTGGAAGTTCTCGCGCTGCCCGGCTTCGCTGCCCTGCCCGGCATCATCGAAGACGCGCCCGCGTTTGAAGGCAACGCGCGCAAGAAGGCTGAGCACTACAGCCGGTTTGCGCCGGGCGAGATTGTCGTCGCCGACGACTCCGGCCTGGAGGCAGACCCGCTCGGCGGCAAACCCGGCGTGCACTCGGCGCGCTACGCCGACTACGCCGCCGGCGTCGTGGACCTCTCGTCGGCCGGCAACACCCATGACGCCGACAACAACGCGCGCCTGCTGCGCGATCTCGATGACGTGGCTGACGAGCGGCGCACGGCGCGCTTTGTCTGCGTGCTCGCCGCCGCCCGCGACGGCAGGACGCTGGCGACGTTTCGAGGCGAAGCGGCGGGCGTGATCCTGCGCGCGCCGCGCGGCTCGGGCGGCTTCGGCTACGACCCGTTGTTCTTCTTACCGGCGATCGGCAAGACCTTCGCCGAACTCTCCGCCGAAGAGAAGGCGCGCTACAGCCACCGTGGGGCCGCGTTCAGGAAGTTGCTGGAGTGGTGCCGGACGGCCCTGCCCCAACATTAGTGATGGCGCCGTCTTGCGGGCGAAGCCGCCCGCGTCCGCACGGGCATGAGTGGCGTGGCCGTCCGGGTTCACCTGAACAGCGTTGGTTTGGCAAGCCGTCAATGCAGGTCCTTCGCTGGCTCGGGATGACAAGTTTTGGGCTTCGAGTCTCCTTCGTGGCCTTTGTGCTTCCTTCGTGTCCCTTGTGGTTAGCTTTGCTTTCCTCCAACGGAACCTAAATCTTTACCGCTACCAAGTACCTGCAATAAACTCCACGCGCCATGAACACTTCATCTGCCCGGTGGTTTCGCGCGGCTGCTGTCCTGGCCGTGCTTGTCCTGGTCTCCTCTTTTGCGCTCGCGCAGGCCAAGCGCCCGCTTACGCATCGTGACTTCGACGCCTGGCGCGACATCGTTACGCCCACCCTTTCAGCCGACGGCAAGTTCCTCGTCTACGGCCTGTTCCCACAGGAGGGCGACGGCGAGATCGTCGTCCGCAACCTGCTAACGAAGGCCGAGTGGCGGCAGCCGGCAGGCGAGCGTCCTGAGCCGCCGCCGGTGAATCAGGCTGAGCTCGGGCCCGAGGCGGGACAACCGCAGGCTCGCAATATCTCCATCGCCTTCGCGCCCGACGGAAGCTACGTGGCTGTGTCCACGTTTGCGAAGCATGCCGACGTCGCCGCCGCGAAGAAGGCCCGCAAGCGCCCGGACCAGATGCCCAAGGGCGGCATGGTGATCGTGAACCTGGCGACGGGCGAAGCGGTGCGCGTGGATCGGGTGAAAAGTTTTGCCACGCCCGAGAAGTCCGGCGCCGTGCTCGCGTACTTGCGCGAGCCGGATGAGGCGCCCGCCGGCCGCGGCGCGACCGAGGGACGCAGTGAAGAAGGCGCGCCTGAAGCCGGCGCCGGCACTGCCGTCCCCGGCGCAGGTCCGGGGCCCGGTTCCGAGCCGGCCGGCGGCGCGCCCCGTGGACGCGGCGATCGTCCCGAGTTCGGCTCCGAACTTGTCCTGCGCGACCTGAGCAATGGCGGGGAGCGCACGCTGGCCGACGTGCTCGAGTACAGCCTTTCGAAGGACGGCGCGCTGCTGGTCTATGCGGTGTCGTCGCGCAAGTCGCCGGAGACCAACGGCGTTTACATCGTAGAGACACGCAGTGGCGGCGCCCCGCGCCCGCTGCTCGCGGGCAAAGGCAAGTATCGGCGCGTCACCTGGGACGAAGACCAGACGCAGATCGCCTTCCTTTCCGACAAAGACGACGCCGCGTCGCGCTCGCCCAGGCTCAAGCTCTACGGCTGGCAGCGCGCCGCCGCCGCGCCGGTCGAACTGGTTTCCTCGGCCGATCCCGGTTTTCGCGACAAATGCGTCATCAGCGACCGCGGCGCCATCAGCTTCAGCCGCGACGGCAAGCACGTTTTCTTCGGATGCGCTCCCGCCGCCGCGGAAGAAAAGCCGGTTGACCTGCCCGACGACGACAAGGTCTCGGTTGACCTGTGGCATTACAAGGACGACTACATCCAGCCGATGCAGAAGGTCCGCGCCGAAGTGGAGCGCACGCGCACGTTCCGCTGCGTCTATCACTTCGCAGAAAAGAAGATGGTGCAGCTCGCCGACCGCACCATGCCCGAGCTGACGCCCAGCGACGACGGACTGTGGGGCATCGGCGGCGACGACCGCGAGTATCGCCGCATGATCGAGTACGACACCCGCTACGTAGACTCGTACCTGGTCAACACGCTCACCGGCGAGCGCAAGCTGCTTGCCAGGAAACACATCGGCCAGGTCGCCTGGTCGCCGAGCGGCAAGTACACGCTCTACTACAACGGCAAGGACTGGATCACCGCCGCTGTGCCCGACGGCAAGCTCACAACGCTCACCGCCAACCTGGGCGTGAACTTCTGGCGTGAGGACAACGACACGCCCGAGCTGCCGCCGCCCTACGCGCGTGCCAACTGGACGCGCGACGGCAAGTGGGTGCTGCTCTACGACGAGTTCGACGTCTGGCGCGTTGCGCCCGACGGCTCATCGGCGAAAAACATCACGCTGGGTGCGGGCCGCAAGACGCACACCGAGTTCCGCTGGGTGCGGCTGAACAACGATCCCCGCGATCCGGATTCGCGCTGGGTTGACGGTTCGAAGCCCCTCACGCTGAAGGCCGTGAACAAAGACTCGCGCGACCAGGGCTTCTTCCGCACCACGCTGGACGCGACCGACCCGCCCAAGCAGCTCATCATGACGGCGCACGCCTACGGCGCGCCTACGCAGGCGAAGAACGCCGACGTCGTGATGGTCACCGAAGCCAGCTTCACGCAGTTCCCCGACGTCAAGATCACGGATCCGGCTTTTTCAAAACTTGAAACAGTGACGAACGCCAATCCGGAAAAGGCGCAGTTCACGTGGGGCTCGGAAGAACTCATCCACTACCGCAACGCCGACGGCGTGCTGCTGAGCGGGATTCTGTTCAAGCCGGAGAACTTCGATCCCGGCAAGAAGTATCCGCTGCTGGTGTACATCTACGAAAAGCTCTCGCAAAACTTCCACGACTTCATCACGCCGCGGCCCACGCACCGCATCAACACCACGTTCTTCGTGAGCAACGGCTACCTGGTGCTGATGCCCGACATCGTCTACACCATCGGACAGCCGGGGCAGAGCGCGCTCAAGTGCGTGCTGCCGGCCATCGATGCGGTCGTGGCGCGCGGCTTCGTGGACGAAAAAGCCATCGGCATCCAGGGCCACAGTTGGGGCGGATACCAGATCGCGTACATGATCACGCAGACCAACCGCTTTCGCGCCGTGGCCGCGGGCGCGCCCGTCTCGAACATGACCAGCGCCTACGACGGCATCCGCTGGGGCCCGGGCCTGCCCCGGCAGTTCCAGTACGAGCACTCGCAGAGCCGCATCGGCGGCACGCTGTGGGAGCGGCCCATGCTGTTCGTGGAGAACTCGCCGGTCTTCTGGGCCGACCGCGTGCGCACCCCCATCCTGATGCTGCACAACGACTCCGACGACGCCGTGCCGTGGTACCAGGGCATTGAGTACTACCTCGCCCTGCGCCGCCTGGGCAAAGAGGTTTACATGTTCACCTACAACGGCGAGCCGCACGGGCTGCGCCGCCGTCCCAACCAGAAGGACTACACGGTTCGCCTCCAGCAGTTCTTCGACTATTACTTGAAGGGCGCGCCGAAACCCGATTGGATGGAAAAGGGAATCCCGTACCTGGATCGCGACCAGGAAAAGCTGCGGCTGCACGAGGCAACGGGAGCGTACTGAGGGGGGCCGCTTCGCTTTGACGTCATCCTGAGCGAGCGCAGAGCGCGGGTCGAACGATCCCTGCCTGACCACGGTCCGTGGTGGAAGCAGGGATGCTTCGACTGCGCTTGCGCCGGCCTTCGCTCAGCATGGCCCTTCAGTTCGTTTCTTGCTTCAGCGGCCCTGAGCGCGCGGCGCTCAGGGCACGACGGTGATGCTCAGCTTCGGCGACTCGATCCGGTCCCGGTAAATCGCCCTGACGCCTCGCACCTCGCCCACTGCGTCGGCGTGGACCACATACACGCCGCCTCCCGGCGAGCCGCTGAACGGAATCACCTGCTCGGTCGGGCGCTCGGCCGATGCCGCCCGAGCGAAGTTGAAGTGCTGGTACCCGAGCGTAGTAGCGCGCCCAATCTGGTTCACGCTGACAATGATTACGGTCAAGTCCATGTCGTACTCACTGAAGTTCGCCACCACGATCTCGCCTCCTATCTCGCGTCCATTCACGGCAGGCGGCCGCGTCCAGCGCACCGCGAGCGGGCGATTTACGCGAACGCGATAGTCCCGGCGAGCGGCGGCCCTTGAGCTCACACTCATCGCCTCAACCGTGAATGCGTAGTCTCCGGTCGCCGCCGGTATGCCGTGGAGATATCCATCTCGATCCAGTTGCAGTCCTGCCGGGAGCTGTCCCGTAACAATGCGCCACTGCAGCGGCGTCGCCAGCCCGGGGGCGCGGAGTTGAAACATCACCAGCTTGCCCACCAAGGGCGGAGGCAACGTGTCAGGAACAATCGACGGAGCCGGACCGGAGGACGCAGTTTGCGCGTTTGCCAACGAGGTGATGAAGAACACCGCGGCGAGAACCAGGGTTGGGAGGAAATCTGGCGGAGCTGGTCGGGACCGAACTTGAGCCGTTCGGCGGGCGTGAGTGAAGCGGGAGGCCGCAGGCGAAAACCCGGGCGCTTCTTGCCAGGGAACTCGTAGCACCCGGCCGATCACGGTAAGGATTGGTGGAGCTAGTCGGGATCGAACCGACGACCTCATCGTTGCGAACGATGCGCTCTCCCAGCTGAGCTATAGCCCCACTGCGCTGATCTGGGACGAATTGATTTTAGCAGCGGCAGCGCGAAATTGGGAACCGCACTCGCGCGGCTATAATCATGAGAATGGCGTCGAAGCCAGCCACCACAATGAACGCGACGGCCCGCAAAGTCGCCGAAGCCGACTTCCCCACGCGCTGGGGACGCTTCCGCCTGTCCGGCTTTGAGGGCGCTCCCGACGCCAAAGGGACGCCGGAAACGGCCGTCGCGCTGGTCATGGGCGACGTTACGTCGTCGCCCGCGCTCGTGCGCATTCATTCGCAGTGCCTCACCGGCGACGTCTTCGGCTCGCTGCGCTGCGATTGCCGCCAGCAACTGGAGATGGCGCTCGCCATGATCGCAGCCCACGGCTCAGGCGTACTCGTCTACGAGCAGCAGGAGGGACGCGGCATCGGACTGATGGCCAAGCTCCAGGCGTACGAACTGCAGGACCGCGGCCTCGACACGGTGGAAGCCAACCAGGAGCTCGGCTTTGCCGCCGACCACCGCGAATACCAACTCCCAGGTGCGGTGCTGCAGGCGCTGGGCGTGCGCGAGGTGCGGCTCATCTCGAACAATCCCGAAAAGGTTGCGGCGCTGGAGCGCGCCGGCATCCGCGTGACCGAGCGCGTACCCTGCGAAGTCGAGCCCCACTCGCACGTGGAGAACTATTTGAAGACAAAGAAGGAGAAGATGGGGCACTTGTTCGGGAAGTGAGGTTCTCGCGCTTCGCGCTCAGCACTTAGCGTTTGGCCGTTGGCACTCGGCCCTTCAGCGTTGACCGCCGATCGCATCCGTCAGGGGGCCAAGCGCCAAGCGCCAATTGCTGAGTGCGGAATCACCCAAGCAGTCTCCCGATCCTTCCGCGCTTCCTCACCGGCAACTCGCGCATCGCGGCCCGCACCAGCGCCCGATACGCCTCCAGCGCGCCGGGCACGCGCCGCAGCGCCTTGACGTGCGCCGCGATCGTGGTCACGTCACCGCGCATCAGGGGTCCGCTGAACGCAGCCGCTGCTCCGTGCTTTTCGTAGTTCTCTACCGTGCGGCGCAGGATGGGCACAATCAGGCCGCGCGCCGCGCGCGGCGAAATTCCCGATGCCCGTGCCAGCCGCTCGGCAATAGTGAGCGTCGCCACGATCATGGGCGAGCTGAACGATCCGATGGCGTGGTAGAGCGCCTTGTCCCGTTTGCCGATGGTAAGGACCTGGCCGCCCAGGTCACGCGCGATGTTCTTCGCCAGCCGGACGGCGGCGGGATCGCCCTCCACGCCGAGCCAGACGCCGCGCATGATGGCTGCCGACAGCCGCGCGCCGCGTACGAAGGTCATCATGGGATGCACCGTGCCTACGGCGGCGCCGCGACGCCGGAGGGGCGACAGCAGCTCGCTGGAGAGCGCGCCGCTGGAGTGCAAAACGATCTTCCCGTTCCATCCCGCGCGGCGCGCCAACCTGCGCGCCAACGCCGCGATGGCATCGTCGGGCACTGCCAACCAGATGATCTCTGCGTCGAGCGCGGCATCGGCGAGCGGCACGGCGCTCGCGCCGACGCGCCGGCCCAACTGGCGGGCGCTGTTCGTCGGCGCCGAGCGCGTCACGATCTCCGGCACACGATATCCCGCGCCGCGCAGCGCCACGGCCATTGTGCTGCCCAGGGCGCCGGGGCCGATGATGGCGATCGTTGGTTTAGCTTCCAACTTCACGGTTCCCGGAGTTTACAGTTCACAGTCTACAGTTCACAGTCCGAGTCCTCGTCTCGAACGACGGTTTGCCGTGGACCGTGGACTGTAAACTGTGAACTCAATGCCCGAGAAGCCAACCCGCTCCCGCCCTGTTCGCGTGCTCAAGTCCACCACTGTCTTTCGCGGCCCAATCTTCTACGTCGTCTCCGACCGCGTCCTCGAACCGGGCGGCGTTGTGGTGCGGCGCGACATCATCCGGCATCCGGGCTCGGTGGTCATCATGCCGGTGGACGACACTGGCCGCGAGCCGCGCATTCTTCTCGCGCGCCAGTATCGCTACGCAGCCCAGGCACGCCTATGGGAGCTGCCGGCCGGGCGCATCGATCCGGGTGAGGGCGAGCTCGCCGGCGCCCGCCGCGAGTTGCTGGAAGAAACCGGCTACACCGCCGCGCACTGGCAGCTTGCCCTGCGCTTCTGGGTGAGTCCGGGGTTCCTCGACGAGACCATGGCCGTTTACATGGCCACCGGGCTGCGCCGTGGAAAGGCGTCGCCAGAGGAGGACGAATTCATCTCCAAGCGCTTCTTTCCGCTGCGCCATGCTGTCCGCTTGGTCATGGCACACCGCATCCAGGATGCCAAGACGATCGCGGCCGTCCTCTGGCTGGCGGCAAAGCAAGGCAAAAGGAAAAAGTAAAAAGGCAAAGGGAAACACTGCCGGGCGCTTTTGCCGTCTGCCTTCTGCCGTTCGCCTTTCCCTGACCTCCCGGACTCGTCCGTCGCTGGCATGTTGATTTCCTCGGAAATGCCCGTCCAGAGCCGTGTTCAAGTAGTTAACCATGTTGACAACACTGCGCGATGCGTTCAACAATAGTTGCTCAGCAGCAAACAGGCCTTCCCGGTAGGCAGCATCAGCTCGGTGAGTGCTAACCCTCTGGCCCGGCCCGCTTGAGGCAGTCCCGGCCGCGGTTGTCGCACGCGCGGCAGCCCGGCAAGTTCGGAGGAAAGAGCACGTGGCTCGTATGCGGGGAAAAGTGAAGTGGTTCAATAACGCCAAAGGCTTCGGATTCATCGGGAGAGACGACGGGCCCGATGTTTTCGTCCACTACAGCGCAATCAGCAGTGAGGGTTACAAGAGCCTGCAAGAAGGCGATGATGTTGAGTTTGAGATCGTTCAGGGCCAAAAGGGCCCGCAGGCCGACCAGGTCACCAAGGTTTCCTGACCGTTCCCAATTTCACCTCCCAACCCAGCCGCTCGGCTGGGTTTTGTTTTCCCAGTCGTTCAGTCTGTCAGTCGAACAGTTGCCGCGCTGTGGTTGATTGACGGACGGACGGGCTCGTTTGCCGTGGCAGTTAAAATGTGCTGTTGGCCACCACGCGCATGCCGAAGAAGAAGGCCGCTACCGTCAAAGCCGCGAACGCTGCTGTTGCAGAGCCAGCTGCGCCGCCGGCCATGCCTGCCCGCCCGCTCGACAACAAGGCGGTGGCCAGCATCTTCCACGAAACCGCCGACCTGATGGAGATCAACGGCGACGACTCGTTCCGCATTCGCAGCTACCGGCGGGCGGCCGAGGCCATCGAGGCGCTGCCGCAGCCCATCTCCGATCTGATCAGCGATCCCAAGAAGCTGCTGGAGATTCCCGGGATCGGCAAGGGCATGTGCGGCCATCTGCAGGAAATCTTTCGTGACGGAAAATCGAGCCTGCACGCTTCCCTGCTGGACAAGTACCGGCCCAGCATGCTCGAGCTGCTGAAAATTTCCGGCCTCGGCCCGAAGACGATTGCCATGCTCTGGAGCGCGCACAAGATCTGCGACATCGAGGGCGTGGAAAAGCTCGCCCGCGAGGGCAAGCTGCGCGAGCTGCCGCGCATGGGCGAGAAACAAGAGCAGAAGATCCTGAAGGCGATCCAGGATTACCGGCGCATCGCCGGGCGCTACCTGCTCGACGAGGCCGACCGCACCGCCCAAAGGCTAATCGCGCAAATCGCAGGCATGCCGGGGGTGGAGAAGGTCACGCCCGCCGGCTCACTGCGCCGCGGCCGGGAGACCGTGGGCGACCTCGACGTGCTTGTCACCGGCCCGCTCGCCTCGAACGTCGCGCAGCGCGAGGCGGTGATTGACCGCATCCTCGCCATGCCGGGCATTCTCGACGTACTGCTGCGCGGCGAAAACAAAGTCAGCTTCCGCTTGCGTGGCGGCATGCAGGTTGACGTGCGCCTGCTTCCGCCCGAATCGTTCGGCGCGGCGCTCCAGTATTTCACCGGCTCCAAGCAGCACAACGTGGCGCTGCGCCAGCGCGCGCTCAAGATGGGCTACACGCTCAGCGAGTACGGACTCGACAAGCTGCCGCCCGGAGCCCCGAAAGACGCCGCAGTCAAGGAAAACGACGGCGACAACGGCGAGTCCAGGCGGAAACTGCCTCGCGGCAATCCCGCCCAGCGCGCCGCCGGCCGCACCGAAGAAGAGATCTACGCCAAGCTGGGACTCGACTACATTGCGCCCGAGCTGCGCGAGGCCACCGGCGAGATCGAAGCTGCTGCCGAGCATCGCCTGCCGCATCTGGTCACGCGGGGCGACATCCAGGGCGACGTGCACATGCACACCGTCGAGACCGACGGCCGCAACACGATCGAAGAAATGGCTGAGGCGGCCCGTGAGCGCGGTTACAAATACATCGCCATCACCGATCATTCGAAGAACCTGGCTTTCGCGAATGGCCTCGACGACAAGCGTGCCGAGCAGCACATCCAGCGCATCCGCGAGGCGGCGAAGAAGGTCAGCGGCATTACCGTCTTCGCCGGGATCGAGGTAGACATTCTTGCCGACGGCGCCCTCGACCTGTCCGATTCCGTGCTCGAGCAGATGGACGTGGTCATTGCCAGCGTGCACTCCATGTTTCAACAAGACCCGCAGCAGATGACCGACCGCCTGCTGCGCGCAATCAGCAACAAGAACGTGAGCATCATCGGGCATCCGACCGGACGCATTCTGCTGCGGCGCGACGGCTATGCCTATGACCTCGAGGCGGTGCTGAAGGCGGCGGCGCAGCACAAGGTCGCGATGGAGCAGAACGCGTATCCCGACCGGCTCGACTTGTGCGACCGGCACCTGCGGCTGGCGCGGGAGCGCGGCGTGAAAATCGTGATCAACACGGACTCCCACCATACCTCGCACATGGAGAAAATCAGCTACGGCATCCTGCAGGCACGGCGCGCGTGGCTCACGCCGGCCGACGTGCTGAACACGCGCTCGGCCGCTGATTTCGCCCGCGCCATGAAGCACCACTGGTAGGCGGCGAACAAGGCGCGGCGCCCCGTGTTCCGCGCCGTGTTCTTTGCGGCGCTAACGCGGGAACGGGCTGCCAGCACGGGCTGCGTAACGAGCATCTATTCAGGCACATCGGAGGACGACATGGCAGAACCGGCCAAGCAGAATCGAACCCCGGCGACGAAGCAGCCACCCAGGCAGGAGGCGCCGCCTCCCGACTTCGGCCACATTCCCATGACCGAGGAAATGGACCGCGCCAGGTGGACGCTGCCGCCGTTGCGGATCGTGGCGGTGGGCATCGGCATTTTCCTCATCCTGGTGGCCGTCGTGAGCTGGTTCACCCGCTACCAGCCGGTAGCTTCCGGCACGGTGGACCAGGTCTTCGCGGTGGAAACCGCCGACAAGGCAAACGTCCTCGCCGCCATCCAGGTGACGGTACGCAACGATTCGAAGAAGCTGCTGTACGTGAAGAACCTGAAAGCGACACTCAAGGCTGGCGGCAAGGAATCAACCGACGAGCCGGCCAGCGCCGTCGACTATGAGCGCTACTTCCAGGGTTTCCCCGACCTGCGCGCCCACGCCGGCGAGGCGCTGAAGCCGGAAACGCAGGTCCAACCGGGAAAAGCGGTGACCGGCACGATGATCGTTGCATTTCCCGTGAGTAAGCAGGACTTCGATGCCCGCCAGTCACTGACGGTCAGCGTGGAGCCGTATGATGAGCGGGCGATCAGCTTTGCCGAGAAAAAATGACCGCACCGCGCAGACCCGGAGGCGCGGAGCGAGAAGGCAAAGGAAAAAGTAAAAGGCACAGGCAAAACCGCGCTGTGAAGCGCTCCTTGCCTTGTGCCGTCGGTTTCTCCGCGCCTCAGCGGTCCGACGTTAATTCCTTCCCGTCTCAATCGGCGTTGGCGAACCCTTCGGCGTGCTCAGGTAGCCGGCGACCTTGTCCTTGTCGATGGTGAAGACCACGATCTCGTAGAGCTGGCGGTCGCGTCCTGAATAAAACTGGATCGGCTCGTTCAGGTTGCGGTCCTTCTTCTCAATGGTGCGATCGTCGGCCAGCACGTTCAAGGTGTACCTGCCCTTCTTTGGGTCGGTCTTCTTCAACTGCAGGCTGATGGTCCCGACCGGCGTGGCCGACTTGCTGTTCTTTGCCAGGTTGAACTCGTAGTAATTCCTGTCGCCCCGATGCTTCAAGATTTCCAGCTCGTCGCGCGTGTGGGCAATCAGGCCGCTCTGAATGCCGAGGTCGCCGATGGCGCGCTCCAGCTTCGCCTTCGCCGACTCCAGGTCGGCCTTGGTCGCAGCGACGTCGGTCTTCACATTGCCGACGTCCGTTTTCACGCCGGCCACTTCACCGGTCACGCTGCTCAACTGCTGCTTGGTCTCGGCTGAGAGGCGGCTCTCGGCCTCGCGCTGCTGCCGCTGGAGGGCGGCGGCGCGGCTGGCGAGGTCTTTCTGCGTCATGCCGATCTGCTCGGCCAGCGCCTGCGAGTCGGCCTTCAATTCGCTGCGGGTGGCGGTGACACGGTCGGCCAACGCCTTCACTTGCGCCTCGGTGGCGGCCTGCTGTTGCTGGGCTTTCTCCAGCGAGCTGCGCGTCTCAAACAACAGGTAGAGCGAGGCGGCTACATAGAGCACCCCCACCACCAGCAGCACCTTGCGCATGGCGCCGCCGCTTTCGGCCCGCGGCTCTTCTTCGTAAGAGACGGATTCCACGTTTGGTTCCTGGTCCATCTGGTTTTGCCTTCCTGTTGTGAGTTGCCGCTCATTGTTCAGCAGAAACGGCAGAGTGTCAATTTTCGCCGCCGGCCCAGGCAACGAGAGCGGGTTAAGGTCTTCGGGTCACAGACAGCGCTGGGCACCATTCGTATAATCAGAGCACCTGGACAAAGCCGCGGACCGCTCGGGACCGCGCCTGACGCGGCATTTCACGCGAGCGCGGGCCGCGCGTCGCTTCCTTTCGCGAGCAGCTTTGGGCCACTGAATTGCTCTTTGTTATGACACGAGATCGTTCCCCGGCGCGCATCTTGCAACCTGCCGCGCTCTGGTGGTCGAAGGAAATCAGCTGTTTACGCCCGGGCAGCACCGGCCCGGCAGCTGTGTTGGCCACGGAGTCGCGAGGCCATTTTGTATCATCCGCGTGCTCAGGTGTGGAGTGCGGGTGCTGCTAAGGAAAGACTGAGTTGATGAAGCGATTTTGTGTCGCGGTTGCGCTCGTCCTGGGTCTCGCAGTCGTCCTCGCCGCGCAGACGGCGCAGGCCCCTGTGGGCGTGCGGATCCTGGCGCCGCAGGCCGGTCAGAAGCTGACGCAGTCCGTCGTCGCCGTGCAGTATGTGTTGGCGAGCGCGGGCAGCACCGGCACGAGCACGCCGGAGTTCCAGCTTCGCCTCGATGAGCGCGATCCCATCATCACGCGTGACACGCGGTACGAATTCACCGGGCTCACCGCCGGCAATCACACGCTCGCCGTGGAAGTGGTGGACGCCAACCGCATCCCCGTGCAAGGTTCACGCGCTGAGGTCCAGTTCACCACCGCGCCCGATCAGCCCGAGCGCGCTTCTGCCCCGGCCAGCAGTGGCGGCCCGCCGAGCAACGTGCGGAACGCCAGCTCTCCTGCCGGCCCGCCTCAGCAGGACAACCTGCCCGGCGCGAGCAGCCCGCTACCGTTGATCTCCATCATCGGTTTTGGGGCGCTGGTTGGCGGCCTCGCCTCCGCCCTCAAAACGCGCTAAGCCCGCCGCGCGATCTGCCCGCCTGAGACCCTGAATTCCGCATCAAAACTCAGGTAGTCGAAGCCCGCATCGGGACTGACATGGAGATGCCTGCCCAGCTGCCGCCTGCCCCAGATCTCGCGCGCGAGTTGCGAACTCGCTTCTCTCGCCTTTCGTTTCGCCTCGCCCTGCCGTACTCGCTCATGACGATTGGCGTAATGCTGCTGCTATATGTAGCGGCCCAGTACGGAATCATGCTGCGCGAGCAGCACCGGCTGGCGCGCGAATGGCAGGAGCAGCAGCAATCCTCGGCCGCGACGAGTACAGCGATGCCCGTCGCCCGCGCGCTCACGCGGCTTTCCATCCCCAAGATCAACCTTGATGCGGTCGTCGTCGACGGCACATCACGCAAGCAGCTTCTCATCGGCCCCGGACACGTCTCTTCCACCGCCTGGCCCGGCGAGCCCGGCAATGCCGTCATCACCGCACATCGCGACACATTCTTTCGCCACATCTACGAGCTCGACCGCGGTGACGTCATCGAGCTGCGCCGCGGCGGCAACACGTACAAGTACGCCGTAACCGGCAAGCGGGTTGTTGATCCCGACGACGTCTCGGTGCTGAAGCCCACGCGTGATCCCGAGCTCACTTTGATCACCTGCTATCCCACGTACTACATCGGTCCGGCGCCCGAGCGCCTGGTGGTGCACTCGCGCCTGGTCAATGACGGGGCGCGCGCCAGCGACGTCCGCGGCGACGGCAATCCGTAAGCTCTCCCGACTCCGGCAAGCGGGTCCGCAGGCCGCGCCAGCACTTACAATCGCCTGAGGACGTTCGTGTGAAAGCTCACGACGTGGCCATCATCGGCGGCGGCATCATCGGACTCTCCCTGGCGCTTGAACTGCGCCGCCAGGGCGCGAGCGTGGTGCTGCTCGAGCGCGGCGAGCCCGGGCGCGAGTCTTCGCACGCCGCCGCCGGCATGCTCGCCTTCTGCGATCCGGAAACGCCGCCGGAAATGCAGGAAATCTGCTTCGCTTCGGCCCGCCTGTATCCCGGCTTTGTGCGTGAACTGGAAGACGAATCGGGACATCGCGTGGACTTCCGCCGCCAGGGCACGATTGCTTTCTTCCGCCACGGCGAACCGTCGCCGTGTGCGGCGCGCGAGCTTGCGGCCGACGAACTGCACAAGCTGGAGCCGCGCCTGGTGGCGACGTCCGGACCGGCCGTTTTTCTTGAAGAGCAGACGGTGGACAATCGCGCGCTCTCTTCGGCGGCTGCGGCAGCGGCGCGGCGCCGCGGCGTGGAGATTGCCTCCGGCGCCCAGGTCACGAGCGTCGAAGCGCAGGGCGGACGCGCAGCCGGCGTGCGCACCACGCGGGCGTTCTATGCCGCGCAATCGGTTGTGAACTGCGGCGGCGCGTGGGCAGGTCAGCTTGCGCCCATTGCATTTCCCACCTTGCCGAAGAAGGGCCAGATGCTCAGCGTGGCCGCGCCCGGCTTGCTCACGCATGCGATCCGCGGCGAAAACATCTATCTTGTGCCGCGCAGCGATGGCCGCGTGCTGATCGGCGCCACCGTGGAAGACGCCGGTTTCGACAAGCGCGTCGACCCCGCCGTCATCCAGCGCATGCACCAGTCCGCGGCCAACCTGGTTCCGTCGCTCGGCGAAGCGCGCATCCTGGAAGCGTGGGCGGGTCTGCGCCCCGGCACGCCTGATGGGCTGCCGATCCTGGGCGCCACATCGCTGCCCCGATATTTTGCCGCCACCGGCCACTTCCGCAACGGTATCCTGCTGGCGCCGGTCACGGCCCGGGTGCTGGCGCAAGTCATCGCCGGCACGCCCACGGAACTCGACATCACCGCGTTTTCTCCCGCGAGGTTTGCCTGCTGATGGCCACCGCCGAACAAGTCCGCGAGCACTACGATTCGCTGGCGCTCATCTACCGGACGTTCTGGGGCGACCACATCCATCACGGGCTGTTCCATACCGGCACGGAATCGCCGGAGCAGGCGCAGATCGCGCTGCTCGACCACTGCTGCGCGCTGCTCGACCTGTCCAAGGCAGAGCACGTGCTCGACGTCGGCTGCGGACACGGCGGCACGGCCGCCTACCTGGCGCAACGGTACGGCTGCCGCGTGCACGGGCTCACACTCAGCCAGAAACAGGCCAGCCTTGCCCGCGACAACGCCCGGCGCGCCGGGTTCGACTCGCTGTGCACTTTCGAAGTCGCCGACGCCGAGTCGTGGAGTTTTCCCCGCTCCGCCTTTGACCTGGTGTGGACGATGGAATCGAGCGAGCACTTCACCGGAAAGGCGGACTACTTTCGCAACGCCGCCGCAAGCCTTCGGCCGGGAGGCAGGCTGCTGCTGGCGGCCTGGACGGGAAACATGGACAGCCCGCGCGTGCGCGCCGTCGCCGAGGCTTTCCTCTGCCCCGAGCTGCTGACCTCGCAGCGGTACGAACTGCAAATCACCGACGCCGGACTGCGCCTGCTGCGCGTCGAAGACCTCACCGCGCGCGTCGTCCGGACGTGGGAGATCTGCCGGGAGCGCGCGCGCGCCGCCGCTGCCGTGGTGGCGCTGCTGCCGCGCAGCGTGCGTGATTTCGTCGCCGGAATTGACGTGATCCTTGATGCCTACCGCTCGGGCGACCTGAGCTACTCGCTCATTTGCGCCCGTCGCCCGTACGGCCAGGACACGCGATGAATCGTCCGCTCGGCATCACCCTGCTGGCGGTTCTGAACTTCGCTTCGGCGGCGGTGCAGATTGCCGCGGGCGTGCTGGTCTTCACCGGCCGGGTTAGCAATGCCATCACCGTGGGTACCGGCCTGGACTGGTTCCTGCACGGGCCGCTGGCGGGCCTGGCGGTGCTCCTGCTCGCGCTGATCCAGCTCCTCATCGGCATCGGCTTGTGGCGCCTGCGGAACTGGGCCCGGCGGCTGCTCGTCGTGATCCTTGGCCTCAACTGTGCCGGACTGGTGGTTGCCCTGTTCGCGGCCGGCCGCCTGCACGACTCAGTCGCCTTGATCGCGGTCGCGCTGCGGCTGGCCATCTCCGCCTTGCTGCTCTGGTACCTGTTGAGCCCGCCGGTGGCGCGTGCGTTCGCCTATCCACAGGCTGCGGAAGACTAGCTGCTTATACTGGTAACGATACGGAAGCCACTGTTGCAATGGTGGCGCGCCTGGCGCAAGGCGCAGCCCGCCTGCGTGCTGTTGTTTGCGTCACTTGCCGCCGCTGTCGGGTCTGTCCTCGCGGCTGGCGGTCGAGCCCGGTGCTCCGCGCTGGGTCCTGATCCAGGACAACGCCGTCAGCCATCCCGAGTAACCCTTCAACTTGCGCGTGGCAACTCAACCAGCTCCGAAACAGCGGCCCGGGCCAGCCAGCAATTGAAGCAATGGCAGCGGGCGCCGGATTCTTCCGAAACAACGTGTCCGCATTGCAGACACACAAACGTGCGTGGAAGGGCGAAGTTGCCGGCCATGTTGCGTGGCAGGCCGTCTTGCAGGCAATGCGGGCAGGTCGGCGTGTCCTTCATAAGGCTCCCAAAATTGACGTGCCCTAGCATCGCTCGGATTTTGAATTTGGTGTGGCGTCAACTTGCGCCTGAACAAATCAAGCCTGTGGAAGTCGCCCCCAGCTGCCGCTCCAGGTCTGGGGACCCATCCAACCCGCGCCGTCTCGACCCTGCGGCCAACAACCCGCCCGTGGCGGTTATACTGATTGGTTTGCTGTTGCTTTTTCGACCACTCTTTCACGGAGACCGTGCATGTCCACTGCCGCACTCGGCTACGCCCAGCAGAACCAGCAGCGCTTCCTGAGCGAGCTGAAAGACCTGCTTCGCATTCCCAGCGTCAGCACTCTGCCCCAGCACAAGAGCGACGTGGAACGCGCGGCGCACTTCATTGCCAGCGAACTCAAACGCATCGGGTTCGAGAACGTCGAGCTCATCCCCACCCAGGGCCACCCGCTCATCTACGCCGACTGGCTGCACGCCACCGGCAAGCCCACTGCGCTCTGCTATGCGCACTATGATGTCCAGCCGCCGGACCCGCTGAACGAATGGCTCACGCCGCCGTTCGAGCCCACCGAGCGCAACCAGAACCTCTACGCCCGCGGCGCGGTCGACGACAAGGGCCAGCTCTGGATGCAGCTCAAGGCCTTCGAGGCCCTCATGAAGGCCGACGGCAGGCTGCCCATCAACGTGAAGGTGCTCATCGAGGGCGAAGAGGAAGTGGGCGGCGAGTCCATCGCCGCGTACATTCCGCGCAACCGCGAGCGGCTGAAGGCCGACTTCGCCCTGGTCACCGACACCGAGCTGTTCGCGCCCAATCTGCCCACTCTGTGCGTCGGGCTGCGCGGCCTGGTCTACACCGAGATCGAGGCGCAAGGCCCGATGGTCGACCTGCACTCGGGCATGTACGGCGGCGCGGCGCCCAATCCGTTCTTCGCGCTGGTGGAGGTTATCAGCAAGCTGAAGGACTCGAAGGGCCGCATTCTGATTCCCGGCTTCTACAAAGGCGTGAAAAAGCCCGGCGCCGACGAACTGAAGGCGTGGAAGCGCCTGCCGTTCAATGAAAACCAGTATCGCAAGAAGGAGGTCGGCTCAACCGTGCTGACCGGCGAGCCCGGATACTCGGTGCTCTACCGCACCTGGGCGCGGCCCACGCTCGAGGTCCACGGCATGCCCGGCGGTTTCACCGGCGCCGGCGCCAAGACCGTTATCCCGGCGCGCGCCACGGCGAAGATCAGCATGCGCCTGGTGCCGGACCAGGACCCTGACGACATCCTGCGCAAGTACATCAAGTATGTGAAGAAGCTTACGCCAAAGGGCATCAGGCTCAACGTCAAGGTGCATAGCAAAGGCCCCGCCATCGTGGTGGGCACCGAGAATCGCTACGTGAGGGCCGCCAAGCAGGCGATGCACGAGGTGTTCAAGAAAGACACGGTCTTCATCCGCTCGGGCGGCTCGATCCCGGTGGTCTCCGACTTCGCCAACGTGCTCAGGATTCCATCCGTGATGATGGGCATGGGCCTGCCGGACGACAACCTGCACGCCCCCAACGAGAAGTTCCACATCCCGAACTTCTACCGCGGGATCGAGAGCATCATTCGCTTCTTCCACATCGTTGGAGAAGAGTAAGCTCCCTTCCGGGTCACCCTGGGCGAAACAGAAAAACCGGCGCAGGCCGGTTTTTCTGCCGGGTCGAGGGGCGCAGCAGGGCGCCAGGTCAACTGCTCAACTCGATTTCAACAAGAACAGGCGGCCCAGGGCCGCCTGCCACCAACCGGTGCTTGCCACCCGGTACCCGGTACTGCTCTTCGGCGCCGCTCTACTATTGCCCCGCCACGACTCTCGCCACCGCCAGCATCCCGATCGCCTGCGCCGTCGGATCAGCCAGCCGTTGGGCGCGGCTGAGGGCGGCGGGTGCGTCCACCTGGGCGGCGGCCTCGCTCACCTCTTCCACCACTGCCGCGGCATTGGTGTTGGTGGCGCGATCGCGCCAGTAGTCGTTCAGCGCTGAGAAGGCGATGTCGAAGTAATGCTCGGCCTGATTGCGGTTCCCTGCCGTTCCGCTGGCAAAGCCGTGGGCGGCGGCTTCCCGGGCCCGGCGCGAGGCGGGCAGCGCCTGCAGCGAGTCGGTCTGATCGCTGCCGGTCTTGTCCATGGCCTCGAGCACCGAGACGTTCTCCTCCTCGGGATGCTCGATCTCGCCCGCTTCACCCGCGTTGCGTACTACACCTTGGGCGACAACGTTCGACCGCAGGGCTTCCTCCAGCTTCTCTGCCCCGAGCAGCTGTTCCATGGCGCCCTTCATGATGCTGATCGCCAGGTTGCGGGGCCCGCCCTCGGGCACGCGTCCGAGCCACTCCAGCATGCGAAGGCCGGCCGCGCGGGCGGCCTCGAGGTCAACCTGCGGCGCCATCTCCGAGTACATGGCGGCAAAATTTGGCGCCTCCGATTGTGCCTTGGCGGCGTCCTTGGGCAGCGCCGAGAACATGCGTACGAACGCCGACTGCGACCAGGCCATCTTGGGCCCGGTGGCGTCCATGGCGGCCAGCAGCGCGCGCGCCGCCAGGATGTCCTGGCCGAGCGCTTCGTCGAGTTTGCCGCGGGCGTTTTCAAGCGCCGCCTTCGGACACAGTGTCACGGCGCTGATCAGCGCCTCTTCGCCTTCAGCCACAGCCGTGGCCGGCAGCGACTGAACAAAGTTCGCTGCCGCGGTGCAGGGTACGTGACCGGCAGAGAACATGGACACCGCCGGTTTCTGGCCGCTGCGAATCAGCTCCGACTCCAGCTGCACGCCTTCGCGAGAGAGGGTCCGGGCGATGTTGGCCGAGATCGGGCCAACCACCCCTACGGCCGAGTGCAAGACGCGGAGCCGGTCTTGCGGATCGGGCTGTGGCAACGCCACTGCCGTCCTGACTACGTCGAGTACGAATGCCGTGCGAGCGTCCTTTGGGCTGGCGGGCTTGCCGGTGCGAGCATCGGCGGCGACGGCGCCGGGCGCCAGCGCCGTCACAATCCACATCAGAACTGCTTTTTTCAATGCATCCCTCGTTTCCCAGAGTCGCGCTGGGCTGCCGGCCTCCACCTGCCGGCTCCTGAGTCGGGGCCTGCAGCCGGAGGCCGGCGCCTGAGTTACCAGTAGGTGAGCTTCACCTTGTCGAGCCATGTCGTGTAGGCCCTGTTCGTGGCATTGCCGTCCATCTGGAAGGCGACGTTGACTTCCTGCGCGCTGCTGGACCGCGGATAGTAGGTCCTGCCCAGGTAGTGCTTGACGCCGTCCATGGTCACGGTGACGAAGGCCATCCTGCCACTGGCCCGCCTGAACTCCAGCACCACGTGGTGCCACCGGTAAGCGCTGGGACGAGAGCAGCCCACGCTGGTGTGCACCCAATAACGGCCTGCCGCGTTGTAAACATCCCATTTGCGCGCAGCGATGTTGCACTGCGTGCCGAAGATGAACTTGCTTCCGCCAAACGACTGGTTCACGTCGAACTCCAGCGCCTGCGAGGCCGCCGGGTTCTTGATGTAGAAGTAGAGGTCGTAAACAAAGTTGCTAACGCCGCTGTTAGCGCCCAGCTGCTTCCACCAGAGCGCGTTGGCGAATCTGGAACTGCCTCCCAGATAGAACTGGGCCGAACGTCCGTCCATTGACGGGCTGCTTACGTTCAGCCTCAAGGAAAAGGGAGCAGTCGGCCCCGAGCCGTTCTTCCCGGCACAAGCGCCGCACGACTGCCATCCCGGCATTTGGTCGATGTTGGAGAAGGTTCTGGAGGCGGCGAACGCCACTGTCGTCGTCAAGATCGCGAGCGCCAGGAGCGCCAGGTTGCGAAACTTCATTCAGCAAAATCTCCACAAAGGATTTTTCCATCGCGCTCGCCACGTTCCCCGAACAGGCCAGCACTGACGGAACCGCAAGCCTAGGGACACATCTACTCCGGTTCAACGCAAAACTGTCGCCGCGCCGCGATTTTTGAAATTTGGAATTACACGCGGGTTAGGGCCCGGCCCTAACACTTCAGCGCGGAACATCGAAGGGTTTTCTAAGGTGAGTGCCCGACGCGCAGCTTTTCAGGCTCGTTTTCGGTCCTGTTTCTCAGCCGCGAACATTGGCCCGCAGCTCGGCCACGATTTCCTTGGCGGCTTGCCGCGCCCGCTCCAGTTGGTTGCGGTCAAAGGAGATAGCGCCCACGCGCGCGTGCCCTCCACCGCCGTAGCGCTCGCAAATCTTCGCCAGGTTTACCATGGACTCCGCCTTAGCCCACGGGTTGGATCCCACCGAAACTTTCGTTCGAAAGCTGCTCATGCTAAGGCCGACGCTGTAGATGCATTCTGGATGCAGATAATACGGAATGAACTTGTTGTAACCCTCCAGCTCCTGGTCGGTAACGTCGAAAAACAGCACGCCGTCTTCGCAAACTGCCCGCTGGCGCAGCACCTCGATCGAGCGGCGGTGGCGCTCCAGCAGTGGCGGCAGAAGCGGGGCGATGAACGGCTCCTCCAGGATGCGCGCCAGCGGCTTCTCGGTGAGCAGCGGAATCAGCCGCGGCACGAACGCCGAATCCTGCGTGGACTCGATCACCATGGTGAGCTTCATCGCCGGCTGCGCCATCTCGACCGCCGCCTGCGGGCTGTCGTACAGGGCCCCGTCGATGATGTCGGCCCAGGTGACCAGTTCGCTCACCGGCCTCGGGTCGAAGCCGAACTTCTGCTCCGCCACGGTGGCGATGAACTTGGTGCACGACTTGAAGTCCGGATCGTAAAACTTCTTGCCATCGCCGTTGTTACGGAAGTGCTGCGCGTCTTCCGGCGTGAGGAACGCGCTCTGATGATGGTCGAACCACCAGGTGATGCGCGGCGAGCGTGAGTACTTGAAGTCGACGATCGCGTTCTCGTCGCCGGTGAAGTCGCCCTCGTTGAACAGCGCGCCGGCCCGATGCACCAGCCCGTGGTAGAGGAACTCCACACCATTGCGGATGCGTTCCCGGTAAAAGCGCGAGAACACGGCCGCCGAGCTGGCGCCGTCGAAGCATTTGTCGTGATAGAAGACCTTCACCTGCACCCGCAGCCCTCTTCCCTTAGAGGCGCCCTCACAGAAGGACGGCGCCGTCAAAAGCAAAGTAGATAGAGATGCCATTGCGGGAGACGGCTGTCAAGCGGCCGGCTGGAAAAAGCACCATGAGGATCGCGACCCCAGCGTCAAGCGCGGGCAAGAAAAAAGGCGGAGGCCGCGGCCTCCGCCTTCTCCCGAATCGGAAAATCTAAGCGTTCGCCTGCTTCTCGGCGAAGTTTCCGATGACCGGCACCTTGAACCGGCCGCCACTGAACGCCTTGATCACGCAGATCAGCCACATCACGGCGGTCGTCAGGTAGCCGAGGATGCCGACAATCCATCCCAGGATCGGGATGATCATGATCACGCCACAGGCGAACATTGTGATCGCCAGCCCGATGCACTGGAAGGCATGGAACTTGATGTTCTTGTTCTTGTTGTACGGCTCCACGATCAGGAAAATGATCGCGGGGATGATGGTGATGTACGCAAGCCCGCTGGCAACGTTCTCAGATAGTCCCCCTGCCGCTGCGGGTGCCGGTGCCGCCCCACCGGGATTTGGTGCATCGGGCATGTGCAAACCCTCCTCGATGTCGAGTGGAAACCTTTCAGCGTCCGCGGCGAAGTGGCTCCGCAGGCACGGTGAATGGTTGCGCACATTATCAGAACCGGGATGCAAAGGCAATTTCAGAATTCTTGGAATTGCGTGCCCGGAGCGGACTTACGGGACTTTTCCACGGTCATTAAAAATATCGGGAAAAATATCAGGTCACGGCATCATCGGATCATTGGGGCCGGGACCGGTTCCTGATGTTCCGTGACCCGATGGTCAATCCTACACGAGCCGTCGCCCCTCATTCTTCTTGCGGCACTCCTCGCACAGGCCGTAAATCTGGAAGGTGTGGCGCGTGGTCAGGTAGTGGTGCTTGCGCCCGATCTCCTGCTCCAATTTACGAACCTCGGGCGAGAAGAATTCCACCGAGCTGCCGCAGCCGGTGCACACCATGTGATGGTGGCTGCGCCGGTTGTACTGGTGCTCGTAACGGGCGATGCCGTCGTGGAAGGCCACTTCGCTCGCCAGTCCGCATTCGGCCAGCAGCTTCAGCGTGCGATACACGGTCGTAAAGCCGATGCCCGCATCTTTTTTTTTCACCAGGCGGTGCAGCTCGTCGGTGGAGAGGTGCTCGCGCGTCTCTAGGAAGGTCCGCAGGATGGCGTCGCGCTGCTCGGTGTGCTTCAGTCCCACGCTCTTCAGGTGGCGATGAAAGATTTCCTGCGCTTCGCGCATGTCTTCGCGCGAGATCTGTGGCTGATCATCAATGCGTTTCTGAAGCATGTGCCGGAAGGCAGTCGACCTGCCTCCAGCATAACACCCAGTCAAGACGGGGTCATCGGGGGCATTGATCGTCTGGTTTTCGGGCGTGCTTTCGCCCGGATTTTCGACGGGCCTTCGTCTCCAAGCCCCGATGGCCGAAAATCCCCCATAATCAATGAGCAATGCGGTGAAAGCCTGATTGTCCCGCAACAGCCCTGACCCGTAGAATCGTGCGTCCCCGGACCGCAATGGCTTCCACCGCTCCCGCTCACAACGCCGTGACGCGACGTCCCGCGCGTCTCTGGCCGCGCCTTCTTGTCCTGCTCGTGCTCCTGGCCTTGGCGGCCGCCGCAGTGGCTGTCTCCTGGTTCTATGCGACGGCGCGCCGCGCCCTGCCGCAGCTCGACGGCGCGGTCCGCGTGGCCGGCCTGCACGCTCCGGTCACGGTCGTCCGCGATGCGCAGGGCGTGCCGCACATCACCGCCTCGACCGCCGACGACCTGTTCTTCGCCCAGGGCTACGTCACTGCGCAGGACCGGCTCTGGCAGATGGACATGTCGCGCCGCTACGCCTCGGGCGAGCTGGCTGAAATCCTCGGGCCGAGCCTCATCCAACACGATCGCCAGCAGCGCATCCTCGGGCTGCGACAGGCGGCCGAGCGCGGGTTGAGCCTGCTCTCGCCCGCCGAGCGCGCTCACTACGAAGCCTATGCGCGCGGCGTGAACGCCTACATCGAATCCCGGGGCGACCGCCTGCCGGTGGAGTTCCACGTTCTGCGGTACTCGGCGCGCCACTGGACGCCGCTGGATTCCCTGCTCTGCGGCGCAAACCTGTGGCAGACGCTCAGCGGGAATCTTTACTTGACCGCCGTGGAGCGCGAAACGATTGCCCGGAAGCTCGGGCCCGAGCTGGCTGCCGACCTCTACGTGAACAGCTCGTGGCGAGACCATCCGCCCGGCGCCGACTCGAAACCCATGGGCCTGCCGGACGAACTGAATCCTGAAGACCGGCAGAACCGTCTTCAGCCCGACCACGGCTACCGCAACGACTACGCCCAAGGCGCCCCACTCAAGCCTTCTTCTGGCGCGGGTGGCCCAATCAAGCCGTCTTTTGGCTTGCGTGCGGATCTTGGTGTTTTAACAACCAATATCGAACCCTCACCTGAATCCCTGGTTCCCGGCTCCAACAACTGGGCCGTTTCAGGCCAGCGCACCGCCTCAGGCCGCGCCATGCTCGCCAATGACATGCACCTGGTGAACACCGTGCCCAACACCTGGTACGAGGCGCACTTAAAGATCACCGGCAACGACACCGAGGCGCTCGACGTCGCCGGCGTCACCCTGCCCGGGCTCCCCTACGTAGTTATGGGGCACAATCAGCGCATAGCCTGGGGCTATACCAACATGGGCCCGGCGGTGCAGGACGTCTTTGTCGAGACCCTGCGCGCCGGCCAGCCCGCACCGCAGTACCAGACGCCCACAGGCTGGCAGCAGGCCGGGCAGCGCAGCGAAGTGATCTACGTGAAGGGCGAGCCGCCAGTGGTCATGCGCGTCATAAGCACGCGCCACGGCCCGATCATCAGCGAACTCATCCCCGGCGAGTCGCGCCCGCTCGCCCTCAAGTGGACGCTCTACGACCCCGGCATGATGGCGCCGCTCTGGGACCTGAATCGGGCTTCCAACTGGCAGGAGTTCCGCTCGGCGGTCGCGCGCTTCGCCGGCCCCGCGCAAAACATGGTCTATGCCGACGCCGAGGGCCACATCGGCTACCAGGCGATGGGGCGCATCCCGATTCGCGCTTCGGGCGACGGCTCCGTGCCTGTTTCTGGCGCCGATGATGCTCACGAGTGGACCAGCTTCGTGCCGTTCGAGAAGCTGCCCAGCGTCTTCGATCCGTCCTCGGGGATCGTCGCCACGGCCAATGGACGCATCACGCCTGATGGCTATGCTTACGTGCTTAGCACGCAGTGGGCCGCGCCGTATCGCACCGAGCGCATCTACCGCGTGCTGCGCTCCTCACCCAAGCTGAACGCCGAGCAAATGCTGCGCCTTCAGACCGACATCTATTCGGTCTTCGACCGCTACTGCGCCGACCGCTTCGCGTATGCGGTGGACCACGTGGCGGCCGCTTCCCCGCGCGCCAAAGAGGCGGCGCGCCTGATGCGCGGCTGGGACGGCCGGGTGACCGCCGACTCGGTGGCACCCACGCTGGTCACGCAGTCGCGCAACGAGCTCTGGCGTCTGCTGCTGGAGCCGCGGCTTGGGCCTTCGCCCGATCCGCAACCCAATTCACCGCCCGCGCCGCCGGTGGGATGGCGGCAGTACTCCTGGTTCATGTCGGAGGTTGCGCTGGAGAACATCCTCGAACGCCAGCCGCAGCGCTGGTTGCCGCCCGGTTTCCGCAGCTATGACGACTTGCTGGCCGCCGCGGTGGAGGCGGCCGCGTCGCAGAAATCGGCGCCGCGCGACCTGAGCAAGTGGACGTGGGGCTCGGCGCGCCACGTCGAGTATCGGCATCCGGTGCTCGGCGCCGCGCCGCTGGTCGGGAGGTGGGCCGGGACCGGATCGCGTCCGCTTTCCGGCAACGGCAACACGGTGAAGCAAATGGGACGCCAGCTCGGGCCCTCCGAGCGCATGGTCACCGACTTCGCCGACCTGGACGCGACGCGGCTGAACATCGTCAGCGGGCAGTCAGGACAAATCCTGAGCCCGCACTTCCGCGATCAGTTCGACGCCTGGTACGAAGGCCGCAGCTTTGTGCTTGCGTTTTCCGATGAAGCGGTGGCGAAGGCGAAGCAGCATGAGCTGCGGCTGGAACCGCGGTAGCGACCTATACCCCTCCCCCTCCTCGCTAATGGAATGTTTGGGTTAGCGATGGAAATCCGTCGATGGTCCGTTGATCTAAAGGACTTACACGTAAGATCCTTTGTCTAAAGGAGTTAGCGACGCAAATTTGTCAAAGAAGAAAACCCGCGCGTGTGCGCGGGCCTGCTTCCAGGGTAGCAGTTCCGGCGAGGAGAATGGGAAGGCGGCGAGGAAGTTTAATCGGAGTGTTTCGTGCAAGTTGAGCGGAAAAGTCCTTGGGGCGGGGCTTGACACAGATTTTGAGATACGTGGCAATTCACGGCTTCCGCCCCACCGACGCCTGGCCGAAGCCCCGCGGCTGTTCCTAACGGGCGGATCGCCCCGTGTTCGCTGATTCGTGCCGACGGGCGAGGTCGCCCGTCGGCACAGCGTGCGAGGTTGAGGCAGGTCAGCGCGGGTGAGGTCGCCCGCGTCCGCACGGTCCGTGGTGAGAGCGGCGGCTCAGTCGATGGCCTTCACGTCGACGGCGCGGCCGACGATGTCAATGGAAGGATTGGTTTGCTCGGCGCCGGTTTGGGTGCTGTAGATGCGCAGCTCCCCGCCTTCGACCACGTAGACCACGTTGCGGCCGTCGATAGGCTGCATGCCGGTTACGTCGCCCTTGGGAGCGTCAATGACGGCGGTCTGGGCTGCCGTGTCGAAGATGCTGAGGCAGCCGTTGGTCACGTTGTTACAGGTGCGGGCGCCGATGAACAGCTTGCCGCCGGCGAGGGCGATCTGGTTGTGGAAGCCGTCGCTGATCGGCACGGCCGACTTGGTCACCGCCATGGTCGAAGTGTTGACCACGTCGAGGCGTCCCGCGCCCAGGCGCGTGCCGGCCACGTACAGATTGGCGCCGTCGAGCAGGCCGGTGGTCGCGGCCGAGACGTTCACGCTCTGGCCAGCCGTTTTGGTGGCGACGTCGAGCACGGTAACGCGCGCCGTGCCGCCGCCGCACTCGGCGCCGCAGCTCAGGATGAAGGCCTTCGAGTCGTCGGTGCTGAAGACGCCGAACACCGGCCGGTCGAAGCCGCCGACGGGCGACGCCTGATTGGTCGAAGTGTCGATGATGTTCAGCGAGTCGGATTCGTCGCTGAAAGCGAGCACTTTGCTGCCGTTGTGGCTCTTCACCAGGGTGCGCACGGTGGGGATGGGAATGTTGACCGTCACCTTGAAGTTGACAATGTCAATGATCGAAACCTGCCCCAGATTGCGCAGCGCCACGTAGCCGAACTTATTGTCGGAGAGCGCCACCATACTGGTGGTCTGCTCGCCGACGGCGATGGTGCCGGCCAGCGTCTCTTTGGTGTTGTCGATGACCTGCACGGCCTGGTCCTGCTGGTCGAAGATCAGCGACTTGGTCTTGTCGGGCGTGACCACGATGATGGATGGCCGGTTGGTCAGGTTCACGGCGCCGCCGATGGTGTCGTTCAGCGCGTTGATGATCTCCAGGATGCCGTTCGCAATGCCGACCGTGGTGGTCTGGTTGGTGACGAAGACGCGCTTGGCGATCTTGCTGGGCGGGCCGGAACTGCCGCTGCCGCTGCTGCCGGAAGAGCCGCCGCAGGAGAGCCAGAGCGCCAGCAGAAGCACGGTGGCCAGCGTCGCGCCCCCATTTCGGCGCGCGCGTGGCTGCTTCGGTTGGAGTGCTGCGCTCAATGGATTCATGATTATAGCAAGGCGGGCTTCACCCCTGGCAGAACGCAGGGCGAAGCTCGACTTGCGCGCTGCCGGCGCCGAGCGACGGTTGTTTTCCCACGTTCGCGTCGCAAAGAACGCGGCGCGAACGCGGGAGCCCAACGGAAGTTTGGTTGTTTGGAAAAAAGCCGGGGCTGAAGCCCTCGGTTCGTGGCGCTTTTTCACCGGCCTAAAAGGCCGGTGCTTCCACCGACGCCGGGCTGAAGCCCAGCGTTGTTGGCGTCAGTATTCTTCCGCGAGTCGTGTCCTAGTTCAAGTCAGGACACTCCCCCTCGGCGCACCGGGGAGACGCGCTGCATTTGATATGCTGAAAGTCCCGGTTCGCGCCTGCACGGAGCCGGAAATGCGGCATGCCCGGCAGCTTCAAAACCCGTCTGGAAAAGGGCGGCCCCATCGTCTGCGACGGGGCGATGGGCACGCTGATTTACGAAAAAGGCGTGTTCATCAACCGATGTTATGACGAGCTGAACCTGTCGCAGCCCGACCTCATCCGGGGCATCCACCACGATTATCTAACGTCCGGCGCCGAGATGGTGGAGACGAACACCTTCGGCGGGAACCGCTTCCGCCTGGAGCGCCACGGCCTGGCCGACAAGGTCCACGACATCAACTGCGCCGGCGCGCGCATTGCGCGCGAGGCGGCCAAGAGCTTCGACGCCTGGGTTGCCGGCTCGGTCGGACCGATGGGCGTGCGCCTGGAGCCGCTGGGGAAAACGTCGCGCGAGGAAGCGCGCGAAGCGTTTCGCGAACAGATTGCCGCGCTCCGCGAAGGCGGCGTTGACCTGGTGGTCCTGGAGACGTTCGGGTATTTGGAGGAAATCCACCAGGCGATTCTTGCCGCGCGCGACGTTGATCCCACGATGGCGGTGATCGCGCAGGTGACGATTGACGAAGACGGCAACTGCCTGGACGGCGCTTCACCCGAGATCTTCGGCGAGCGGCTCGACGCGTGGGCGCCGGACGTCATCGGCTGCAACTGCTCGGTCGGTCCGGTGGCGATGCTGGACGCAATGGAGCGCGTGCGCCGCGTGACGGCGCGCCCGCTCTCGGCGCAACCGAACGCCGGAATGCCGCGCTCGGTGGAGGGCCGGAACATCTATTTGTGCTCGCCTGAGTACATGGCCAGCTACGCGCGCAAGTTCGTTGCGGCCGGCGTGCAAGTGGTAGGCGGATGCTGCGGGACGACGCCCGAGCACATCCGCGCCATGCGGCAGGGGCTGCGCGTGGGCCAGGCGCGCGCGGCCGCGCAACCGGTTGCCGCCAAGCCAAAGGCCGCGCCGGCAGTGACGGCGCCGCCGCTGGCGAAGCGCTCGCGGCTGGGCGCCAAGATCGCCGCCGGCGAGTTCGTGACGCTGGTGGAGATCGTGCCGCCCACGGGCACGAACTCGACCAAAGAAGTGGAAGGCGCGCGCTACCTGAAGTCGGTGGGCGTGGACGCCATCAACATTCCAGATTCGCCGCGGGCATCGGCGAGGATGAGCAACCAGGCGCTATCGCTGCTGGTGCAGCAGCAGGTGGGGATCGAGGCGGTGCTGCACTACACCTGCCGCGACCGCAACGTGCTTGGCATTCAGAGCGACCTGCTGGGCGCTTCGGCGCTGGGCATTCACAACCTGATCTGCATTACCGGCGATCCGCCCAAGCTGGGAAACTATCCCGATGCGACTGCGGTCTTTGACGTGGACGCGATCGGGTTGGTGAACATTGTCCACAACCTGAACCAGGGTCTCGATATCGGCGGAAACCCGATCGGCACCGCTACCGGGTTCGTGCTCGGCGTGGGCGCCAACCCCGGCGTGCCCAATCTTGATGAGGAGATTCGCCGCTTCGAATACAAAGTAGAGGCAGGCGCCGAGTACGCCGTGACGCAGCCGGTGTTCGACATCGCGCTGCTGGAGAACTTCCTCAAGCGCATTGAGCACTGCCGCATCCCGGTTCTGGCGGGAATCTGGCCGCTCACCAGCGCGCGCAACGCCGAGTTCATGAAGAACGAATTGCGCGTTGCCGTGCCCGACTCGATCATGCAGCGCATGGCCGCGGCGACCAGCGCGGAAGCCGCCCGTGCCGAGGGTGTGGCCATCGCGCGAGAAATGCTCCTCGCCCTGCGCGGCACGGTGCAGGGAGCGCAGATCTCAGCGCCCTTCGGCCGCTACTCGACTGCCGTGGACGTGCTGGAAGCGCTGGGAACGGGGAACGACGCGTCGAACCGCGTGGCCGTCAGCAAATCGGGTAATTGAGGAATCGCTCTCATCGGGTAAGTGAAGATCAGGAGCCAGCGGCGAAGGACACGTAAGTCCCACAAAGGGCACGAAGGAGTCCACTCGCCTTCGCGTCGGTCGTGACACCTTGTTTCCTTCATGATTTGCGTTCGGTTAACCCGATTGGCCGATCTCCCAATTACGCGGTCCGTACGCCGGCTTGCGCCCTGTCCAGCGGTCCTGCAACCAAAGTTGTTGAACATTCGTCAAACTTTCACTTGCATGAGCGCCGCTTCGTCTTACAATGTGAGAGAGGAATTTTTACTTTGCCGAAGTTTGAAGAGTGTCTGGAACGGCTGGAACGGATCCTCGGAGAACTGGAACGCGGGGACATTCCTTTGGAGCGCTCGCTCCAACTGTTCGAGGAAGGCATTCAGCTCTCGAATTCCTGCCGCAAGGAACTAGAGGACGCGGAGGGCAAAGTGGAAATCCTGATGAAGCAGAACGGCAAACTCCACGCTGAGCCCTACGAGGCATTCGCCGAGCGGGCTGACAGCAGGAAGTAACCTCCAACCGGCAGTCAGGAGTTATTGCCATGCGTCCGAACGTGATCATCGCGCAGCATGATCCAGCCTCCGCCGCCAGCCTTGCCCTGTCCCTGATGCCGCATTGCCGCGCCATCCGCGTGGTGAACTCGCGCGAGGAACTCTCTGCCGCAGTGCCCCGGCATCGTGCCGACGTGGTGGTGGCTGACCTGGAAATGCTCAGCATGAGTGAGATCGAGGCCCTGCACGAGCAGTTCCGCCAGCTTGCCATCGTGTGCACGCACCGCGTTCCCGACGAGGAGATGTGGGCCAAGGCGCTGCGCGCCGGCGCCGTGGACTGCTGCTCCACAGACGATGTGCCGGGAATCGTGGGGATTGCGACGCACCAGCAGAGTTTGTCGAAGAGCATCGCCGCGTAGGAACAGTCGTCGGTCGTAGGTCGTAGGTCGTGGGCCAAAACCAACCTTGCCCGACGACCGAAGGCGGGCGGGGCTTCTGAAGCTGTCTTAAGGAAAAAATCCCAAGTCCGCCGTGCGCTCGACCTGGTCGAAGCGGCACTCCTTTGGGCCCTTGTCGGGCCGCCAGCACAGAAAACGCGTGCTGTGCCGGAAGCGGCCGCCGCTGAAGGGGTCGTAGCTGACCTCGCAAACAAGTGTGGGTTCCAGCGCCTCCCACTCGCCGCTGCGCTCGGTGCTCCAGCGGCTGTGCACACGGGGGGCGCGACCGGTGAATCCTTTGCCACGCGCCAGCGGTTGCAGCACTGCTTTAAGTTTCTCCCGCTCTTCCCTCCTGAAGCTGGATGTAAATCCCACGTGGTCGAGCAATTCGCGATCGTTGGAGAAGCCCGGGAGCAGCGAGCCGACCGGCGAAGACGCGGGTGGGGTCGCGGCGGGGCATGGCGAGTTGGATGCCTGAAGCGGGCGATCTGGCGATTCGGGTTTTGTGAGTGCGATGGTCAAATCGCCAGCTGAGCAGGCCGTCAGATTTGGCTTGTTATACTCCCCCTCTCATGCTCATCGAGGTCCTGGAACACGGCCGTCAGATGGCCGATGAGGCGCTTGAGCGGCTGATTCCGCCGCCCACGGAGCCGCCCGAATCCATCCATAAGGCGATGCGGCACAGCGTGTTTGCCGGCGGCAAGCGCTTGCGGCCGATCCTCGCGATGGAGGCGGGGAAAATGATCACCGGTTCGCTGCCCGCGGGAATCGAAGACCTGGGCGCGGCGCTGGAGATGCTGCATACGTACTCGCTGATCCACGACGATTTGCCGGCGCTCGACAACGACGACCTGCGGCGCGGGCGTCCTACGTGCCACAAGGTTTTCGGCGAGGCGCTGGCGATCCTGGCCGGCGATGCGCTCCAGACGCAGGCGTACGAAGTGCTTGCCAACCTGCGCTGCGGCGCTGAGGCGCGCGTGGCCATCGTCGCAGAAATTGCGCGCGGCACCGGCACGGTGGGCGGCATGATCGGCGGTCAGGTAATGGACCTGGAGGCCGAGCGCACCCGCCCCGACGCGAGGACGCTGGAGCAGATCCATCGTTCCAAGACCGGCGCGCTGATTACCGCGAGCCTGGTGAGCGGCGGATGGTATGCGGGCGCGACACAGCAACAGGCGTCGCGGCTGAGGAACTTCGGCAAAGCGATCGGCCTGGCATTCCAAATCGCGGACGACGTGCTTGATGTGACGCAGCCTACCGAGCAGTTGGGGAAAACGGCGGGGAAGGATACTGCGGTCGAGAAGGCCACGTATCCCGCGTTGTTCGGCGTGACTGAATCGGAACGCATGGCGGCAGAGTTGGTGGCGCAGGGGTGCGCGGAGTTGGACGAGTTCGGCGCGCGGGCGGACGACCTGAAGGAGCTGGCGCGGTTTCTGGTGGAGCGGAAGAAGTAAATCGTCGATCGTCGTTGGCCGGTGGCAGGGTCAACGGCAAGAGCAAACCACAAAGGACACGAAGGTTGCAGGAAGGACACAGAGGCCTCGACATTCTGGCCATCGCCGCGCATCGCGACGACGTGGAGCAAACCTGCGGCGGGACGCTGCTGAAAGCGGCCGAGCACGGCAAGCGCTGCGGCATCCTTGACCTGACGCGCGGCGAGATGGGCACGCGGGGGACTGCGGAACAGCGCGCGGTGGAAGCCGGGGCGGCGCAGCGCATCCTGAAGGCGCAATGGCGCGAGGCGCTCGACATTCCCGACGGCCGGGTGGAGAACACGTGGGAGAACCGGCTGAAGGTCGCGCGCGTTATCCGGCAGCAGCGGCCGCGCGTGGTGATTCTGCCGTATTGGCAGGGACGGCATCCCGATCACTACACCTGCTCGACGCTGGGGTACGAAGCGTGCTTTCTCGCGGGACTGCGCAAGCTCGATCTGCCGGAGGCGCCCGAGGCGCATCGTCCGTTCAAGATCGTGTATGCGACGCTGTACCACGATGTGCGGCCGACGTTCGTGGTGGACATCACGGCGCAATTCGACGCGCGCGTGGCGGCGCTGATGGCGTACAAGTCACAGTTCGGGGACCAGGCGGCCGGCGCCGGGCTCTTCCCTGCCCAGGCCGAAATTCGCGGACGCCTGGAGGCGATGGCGCGCTTCTACGGCATGATGGTGGGCGTGAAGTATGCCGAGCCGTTCCTGCAAAAGGAAGTCGGGCTGGTGGAGGATTTGACGGCCCTGCCGGTGCAGTCGATCTAGGCAAACCTCTAACCACGGAGGACACAGAGGAGCGCGGAGGAAACCTTTTGTGATTTGTCCGTGTCCTCTGTGGTTAAGTCTTACCGCTTCGTCGCGACCGCCACGCCGTCCCGCAGCGGCAGAATCGTGGTGAACAATTCCGGCGAGGCGTAGAGCAGGCGGTTGAACTCCCGGATGGCCCTGGTGCTTTCTTCCGGTTTGGCGGAAGGATCGGCGACGCGGCCGGACCAGAGTACGTTGTCGGCTACGAACAGGCCGCCCTTGCGGATGCGCGGGAGGGCGAGCCTGAAGGCGCGCGGGTAGTCTTCCTTGTCGATGTCGCAGAAGATGATGTCGAACGGGCCCTTGTGCTCGCTGAGGATTTCCAGCGCGTCACCAACCTTGACTTCAATTCGCGCGGTCACGCCAGCCTTTTCAAAGTTGCGGCGGGCCTCGTCGGCATTTTTCTGGCTGCCGTCGGTGTAGATCACCTTGCCGCCATCGCCGACGGCGCGCGCCCACCAGAGGGTGGAGTAGCCAATGGCCGAGCCCATCTCGAAGACGGATTTGGCGCCGATGAGCTGCGCCAACTGGCAGAGCACGCGGCCGACGGCGGGTCCGACGATCGGGACGTTGCGCCTGGCGGCTTCGGCTTCCATGGCGGAGAGGACGGCGTCGCGGGGCGGCAGAAGTGAGAGCAGATACTGGTCAATGGCGGGATAGGTGATGTTGGGCATGATCGGTCGTTGGCCGTCGGTCGTCGGCAAAGTCAAAACCAACTGTAAAAGCCAAACCAAAAGCTTAAACACAAAGGGCACGAAGGAACACAAGGATCCCAAAAACTACGTTAGGCCAGTGTTTCACCTGGGCTCATCTCGCAGACCTCCAGTTCGAGGTCGCCGATCAGCTTGCCTAATTTTTCCGGCGTTCCGGTCAGCAGCGGAAATGTACCAAAGTGCATCGGGATGACGACCTTGGGCTGAAGCAGGTTGCAGGCGTAGGCGGCTTCGCGCGGGCCCATGGTGAAGTGGTCGCCGATGGGGATCATGGCGATGTCGGGCTTATAGAGGTCGTGGATGATGTGCATGTCGCTGAAGACGTTGGTGTCGCCGGCGTGATAGATGCGCAAGCCGGTCTCGAACTCCACCACGTAGCCGCAAGGATCGCCGGCATAAACGGTGTGCCCGCCATCGTCGATGCCGCAGGAGTGGTTGGCGGTGGTCATGGTGACGTGCACGTCGAGCACCTGCTGCGTGCCGCCCTTGTTCATGGGCGCGACCTGCTTTACGCCTTTCTTCTGCAGCCACAAGCACAGCTCGTAGATACCGACGACGACGGGGTCGTGCTGTTTCGCGATCTCGACTGCGTCGCCGATGTGGTCGCCGTGACCGTGCGTGACGAGCATGGCGTCAACTTTCTTCAGCTTCTTGTGCTCGGGCGGGCAGGCGGGATTGTTCATCACCCAGGGGTCGATAATGAACGTCTTGCCGCCGGGTGTCTCGATGCGAAAGGTGGCGTGTCCGAGCCAGGTGATGCGGACGCCCTTGAGGTCTACACGCATGATGGCATGGCCTCCGAAACGTTCGATTGTAAACCGGAGAGGGTCGTTGGCAGACCGCTCATTGGCCGTTGCTTCTCCAAGACGATTTCGCCTAGCCAGCCCGCGCGGTTCCTGTTATGAATATGCGCTCATGCAGGCTGTCCAAGTGAAACCGGAACTGAAGGTGTTGTTCACGCGGGCGCAAATTCTGGCGCGCGTCAACGAAATGGGCGCGCAGATCACGCGCGATTTTGCGGGGCAGCCGATCATCTTCGTGGGCGTGCTGAAGGGCGCCACGGTTTTCCTGAGCGACCTGGCGCGCGCGGTGCAGCTCGACGCGACGTTCGACTTCATCGCCGTCTCCAGCTACGGCAAGGCGGCGCACTCCTCGGGCGAAGTGCGGCTCACCAAGGACCTTGACCAGTCGGTGAACGACAAGAACGTGATCCTGGTGGAGGACATTCTGGACACGGGCCTGACGCTGACTTATCTGCGCAAGCTGCTGGTCGCGCACCAGCCGCGCGCGCTAAAGCTGGCCGCGCTGCTCGACAAACCGTCGCGCCGCGTGCAGCCGATCACCGCCGACTACACCGGCTTCCAGATTCCCGATCACTTCGTGGTCGGATACGGCATGGACCACGCCGAGCGCTATCGCAATTTGCCGGACATCTGCGTTCTCCCACCCGAGTTGTTCTAATCCGCACGCTTCTTTCACCACGAAGGGGCAAAGACACACCGATTGCTTCAATTTCTTCGTACCTTCGTGTCTTCGTGGTGAGCCCTGAAGAGCAGAAAAATGCCCCTCGCGGACGAGGGGCCAGGAGAGAGGACCCAGGGGCCCGAAATTTGTTCAGCGCATGCCGGCCAGCAGTTCGCGAACGCGCAGCCGCGCCTGGTGCAGGCCGTAGCGCGATTCATCCGCGCTCAGGCCCAGGGTGCGGGCGATGCGCTCGTGGCTGTAGGACTCGGCATCGTGCATCAGGAAGATGAGGCGCTCGGTCGGCGGGAGCTGCACGACGGCGCGCTCCAGGTGCACGCGCATGACATTGCTGCGTACGTTCAGCGCCTCGGCCGCCGGAGAGCACTCCAGCGTGAGGACGCCCAAAGGCGCGGTCTCGCGCAGCTCGGCAATGAGTGCGCGGTCGATCATTTCATCCGAAGGCACGGTCGAAGCCGCGAAAGCGCGATGGAAGACCTGCGCCATCAGCTCCTCGGCCGCCATCTCGTTGTCGGTCATCCAGAACGACAGCGCGTAAACCCGATGCCGGTTCTGCTCATAGATCAGTTCGTAGTTTGCTCCGGATTCGAATGCGGGCAGATACGACGCGAAGCTGGTCAACTTCAGTTCCTGAATCGTGCTCGCCATGTGTGACCTCTGTGGGGCTCAGCCCTGGGGAACGCTTCTGGTAACTGCCGACCCCGCCGTAGCGGAAGCCTTGGCAACCCTTGCTCAAGCACTTGGCCCGCCATTTCTGAGCGCCTGCCGGCCCGGCCGCACGGCGTTGGTACGTCAAGAGATGGAGGGCACGTGTTACGGCCAGAATGGCAGCCGCATATAGACGATTCCCTGAGACAAGCAGAATTTACACACTGAATATGCAGGCGCGCAGGGCCCGTAACCTTATGAAATCGCTAGGACTGAGAAGCCAGTAGGCGCGCGCCGCCTTGAGACGCCCCGCCCGAGGAAGGGCCAATTGCACTGTTCCCGTCCGAAGAAATTCGGGTAGAAATCTCTCGCCGAGAGCGTTTGCCGTTGGGTGGCTGTGAAATTCCAGGGTAGCTGAATACCGGGAGTTGGCACCGCGGTACACACTGTTAGACCAGCAGCTAACAAGTTCCGAACGGGCTGCGTCAGGCGCGCGCAGTTGTGGTAGTGCGGCGGTCAAGCACGCGCCGGATGGTGGCGATCAGTTCGGCGACTTCAAACGGCTTGATGAGATAGGCGACCTGCTTGGTCTCAACCAGTGCGCGCAACTCCGGATCGCTGATGTCGGAGAGGGTGAGCACAACCACGGACTCCAGCTCGGGACGATGGGAGCTGATCCAGTTGAAGATCTCAAACCCACCGCATTTGCCCGGCATCTTGCCGTCGACGACCATCGCCTCAAACGACTCGCGCTGCAGCAATCGGAGGGCGTCTTCGCCGCGTCCCAGCGCCGTGACCTCGGCGCCGGCGCCGGCCAGGACCTCGCGCTCGAACTCGAGCACGCTCTCCTCGTCGTCAACAATCAGCACCCGCCCGTGCAGCATGCCATGCTGGGTGCGGGCGGCGGGGGCTTCGCGCGCGGTGGCAACGGCTTCTTCGGCGGCAGGCAGCAGCACACGGAAGACGGCGCCCCCCTGCGGGTGATTGAAGGCGGTGATTTCGCCGCCGTGTTCCTTGACGATGCCGTAGCAGATGCTCAGTCCCAGGCCGGTCCCCTTGCCCACCTGCTTGGTGGTGTAGAAGGGGTCGAAGATGCGCTTGGTGTCCTTCAGCCCGGGGCCGTTGTCGTGAACCTCGACGGCGATCTTGCCGGTCTCGGTGGCGACGCGAACGCGCAGGCGGCCTGGGCGACCGCCCTCGAGCATCGCATCCGCGGCGTTGTTGATGATGTTGAGGAACACCTGCTCGAGCTGGTGGGCGTCGGCCACCACGGGCGCCGCGTTTGCGCCGAACTCGCGCTCCACCACGATGTTGTTGAGCTTGAGATCGTAATCGCGAAGGGTGAGTGCGTCCTCCACGACGCGACGAACATCCACCTGCTCCTTCTCCGGTTTGCGCTGGCGGGCGAAGGAGAGCAGATTCTGCACCACCCGGTGGGTGCGCTGCGCCTGCCGGAAGATTTTGTTGGTGAAGTCGCGGGCGCGGTCGGTTTGCGACTCGCCTTCCAGCAGCTGAGCGTAGCCCAGGATGGCGGTAAGCGGATTGTTCAGCTCATGGGCAACGCCTGAAATGAGCTGACCCACCGCGGACATTTTTTCGCTCTGCAGCAGCTGCTCCTGCGTCTGACTGAGGTGCTCGTAGGCGCGACAGGTCTCTTCGTACAACCGAACTTTTTCGATGGTGGTGGCCAGTTGCCGGCCGATGGCGAGCAGCAGCTCGCGGTCGCGATCGGAGGAGAAGACGTTGGGCTCGCGGCTGCTCAGCCCGAACGTGCCGGCGATCGTGTCCTTGTTCCAGAGCACGACGATCAACCAGGACCTGATTTCCTCGGCGAAGACGAATGCCTGCACCTCGTGCGGCAACTCGCTCAGCATGCCGGAGGAAAGCACCTCGAGGTGCTGGCTGCGGATTTTCTCGAGCAGGGTTTCGGACATCCGCACCTGGTTCATCTCCGGCATCTGTGCGCTGCTGCCGAAGGCGGCGCGGCGCGACAGTACTCCGGTCGCCGGATCGAGCAGGCAGATGGAAGCGCCGTGCGCCGAGAACAGATTCCCCACCTGGCGCAGCGTGAGGTTCAGTATCTCGTCGAGATCGAAGGACTGGGTGGCGATTACGGCGAGCGAGTTGAGGACGTTCAATTCGTGGTTGCGGCGGCGGAGCTCGTCTTCGGTGCGCTTCTTGTCGGTGACGTCGAGCAGGAAGCCCTGGTAGCGGTCCACGGCGCCGGCGCTGTCGCGGGTGGCGAAGCTGCTCTCGAGCGCGATCACCTCGGAACCGTCCCTGCGGCGCAGGCGCACCTCGAAGTTGCGCACGAAGCCGTCGCGCTCGATGGCGGCGAGGAAGTCCTGGCGGCGCTTGGGATCGGCGTAGAGAGCGCCGGCAATGTCGAGCGCCAGGACTTCTTCGCGCGTCTGGTAGCCGAGCATGCGTACGAGCGCCTCGTTGCAATCGATGAGTTTGCCTTCCGGAGTGGAAATGAAAGCGCCTTCGTGGACGCCGTCGAAGAGCAGCTTGTAACGCTGTTCGGCGAGGCGGCGCTCGGTGGTGTCGCGAATGATATGAATCGTGCCCAGGCGACTGCTGCCGTCTTCGCTGTAAGAGAACGTGGAGACCACCGAAAAGCCGCCGAAACAGGGATCGGGGCTTTCCAGGTAGCTCACGTCATTGCTGTAGGCCTGGCGGAGGCAGTAAGGGCAATGCCCGGGGACCGTGGCGGTGCTGGCAGGAAGAACATCGAGCACCTTGCGGCCGTAGATTTCGCTGGGCGCCTGGTTGACCAGCACGCCAAGCGCGCGGTTGGCGCGAATGATGTTGAGCTGGTCGTCGTGCACCACGATGGCGTCGGCAATGGAGTCGAAAGTGTTGACCCACTGCCGCTGGGAGTGGAGCACACGATCGAGCATGCGCAGGTTCTCGACCGCCAGCCCCAGGTGGCGCGCCGTGCTCGCCACAAACTGGATCTCGTCGAGGCTGTAGGAGCGTTGACTGCGGTTGGCAATCGCGAGCGAGCCCACCGGGCCGGACTTGCCGGCAACGGGCACGATCAGGACGTGATCGAAGCCGTCCTCCATCAGGCGCCGGAGGGTAAGCGAGTCGGCGTCGCGGCGGCGTAACATACGGGGAGTTCCGGAGCGGAGCACCCCAGCGGTAAAGCTGTCGTTGCCCAGGACGGCGCGTGAACGAATGTATTCGTCCCTGAGTCCGATGTGACTGGTAATGATCAGCTGATCGCCCTCGAGCAGGCGGAACCACGCGGCGTCAGACTCAAGCAGCCCGGAAAGCTCCTTCAGCGCCGTGTTCATGAGGCTGCCGAAGTCGCGGGCCTGCGTCATCTCCTCGCTGAGCGCGTTGACCACCCGCAGGCGGCGCAGGCGGGCCTGCGCGGCGTCGAGCAGGAGCAGCAGCATGCTCAGGCCGAGCAGCGTTTCCACCCACAGACCCAAACGCGGTACCACGGCGGGAGCGTTCGGACTGACGCCGGGCAGCAAGGCCAGCGTCACCGCGAGAAGCCACGGGGCAAGCTTGGGCCGGCCCATGAAAAACTCGCCCAGGCGCATGGCGCCGAGGGCGCAAATGGCGATCCACACCAGCAGCACCAGCGTGGCCATGAGGGCCGACGTGGGCCACCAGAAAGCGTGCATCAGCGCCAGGTCCACACCAACAGCGGTGGCGATTCCCAGCGGCAGCAACATGCGGTTGGAATCGGTGTAGAGCAGCACCGAGGCGACAAATCCCGCGGCGGCGATGCCAAACGTGGCCTCGGAGAGCGCTGCCCAACCGCGCACTCCGGGATACAGAACGGCGAACTTTATGGCGAGCCGGAAGGCCAGGTAAGCGCCCCAGCCCGCGATCCAACCGATCAGGTAGCGTTCCTGAAAGGCGCGGTAGACCACCAGCGCGGCGACGAGAAGCAACACGATGACCGAGGCCTCGGTCAGCACGTCGGCAGGGGCGTGCGACGAGAGGGGCCATAGCCGCTCCAAGACGTCAGGTGACATTGGTTTCTTGCGCTGGTATAGCACGGAATGGCAGCGCGGCTGATTGCGTAAAACGGTCCAACCCGTTACTTAAGGCATACATGCCAATTGAATCGTTTCAGGCCTCATGCCAAAATGCCGCAGCCCTAGGTAACCCAGAGGACCGGAAACGTGCCCGCGGAACGCATTCTTGTGGTTGACGACGAAGAGTCCATCCGAGAGATCGTTACCTCCATGCTGAGCAGCGCCGGTTACGAGTGCGCGCCTGCCTCGTCGGGCGTGGAAGCGCTGGGCATCCTTAACTCAGGGCAGGATTTCGAGCTGATGCTCTCCGACCTGATGATGGCCGAGCTCGACGGCCTGGGCCTGCTGGAGCGCACCAAGGAACGCTTCCCTGACATGCCGGTGATCATGGTGACGGCGGTGCACGATATTTCCGTCGCGCTGGGAGCGATCCGAAACGGGGCCTACGATTACCTGCTCAAGCCGTTCGAGCGCGAGCAACTGCTCGCGACCGTGCGCCGCGCGCTGGAGAACCGGCGCCTGCGCATGGAGAACCGCGCCTACCAGTCGAACCTGGAGTCGCTGGTGGCGGCGCGCACCGAACAATTGCGCGCCACGATGGTGGACCTGGAGCGGTCGTACGACATCACGCTGGAAGCGCTGGGCGACGCGCTCGATTTGAAAGACGCCGAAACCGAAGGCCACTCCAAGCGCGTGACCGCGTTCACCATCGCCATGGCGCGCGCCATGGGGCTTTCGGCGGAGCGCATTCGCGTGATCGCGCGCGGGGCATTTTTGCACGACATCGGCAAGATGGCGATTCCCGACGCCATCCTGCGCAAGCCGGGCGCGCTGAACGAAGAAGAAAAGATGATCATGCGCGAGCACTGCTACCGCGGTTACCAGATGCTGCGCAAGATTCCGTTCCTGGGCGAGGCATCGGAAATCGTGTATGCGCACCAGGAGTGCTACGACGGCTCGGGCTATCCCCGCGGGCTGCGCGGCGAGGAGATCCCGCTCGGGGCGCGGATTTTCGCCATCGCCGACACGCTGGATGCCATCACCAGCGACCGCCCGTATCGGCGGGCGCAGCCTTTTTCGGCGGCGCGCGACGAGATCGTGAAGTGGTCCGGCCGGCAGTTCGATCCGCAGATCGTCAAGGTCTTCACCTCGATGCCGGAGAGCATCTGGGACGACCTGCGGAAGGAAATCAACTCCCACATCTATCGCTTCCAGTATCCGCCGCAGAAGAAGACGGCCGGCGTGGCGGCGGAGTAAGACGCCGTTTCCGGTTGTTCGCTTCCCATTTCCCAAAAAATCACGGCGTGCGGGCATCCGTGCTAAACGCGACCTGCCTGCTGGCGCCAGCCGATATATGCAGGTACCTCGCTGCGCTCGGGATGACAACTTTGGTGTTTGGGAGCGGGAAACGATGTTGGAATGCGGGAAACGGGAAACGAACAACGGGAAACTCGCTTCAGCCCTGTGCTGATTCGAGGGATTCGGCCACGCTCTTCAGCGCGGCTTCGATGCGGTCCAGTTCGTTTTGCGCGAACTGGTTGAAGTCGGCGAGAGCTTCGGGAGAGCGTTCGAGGGCGACGAGCAGGCGGCGCAGGCCGCGGCGTCCGGCGTCGGTCGCGAACAGCAGACCGAGCCCGCCGATTCCGATCACCGTCAGTGGCAGATACAGCTTGCGCATAGTGCGTTCCGGGACCCGTTTTCAGCGGCCATCTCCACAGCCCCAACTACTTTGACACCTGGACCTATTCTAAGGTTTCAGAGTCTCTGCTGAAAGCAGAATAGCGCCGCAAGCCGTTACCTTCGTCGCATTCTAAAGGTTACCGAGCATGTTCCCCCGGGCGCAGAGCGTGGCGAGATTTCGCGGTCAGCCGTACAGCCCTGCAGCCACTCTGCCTCATCCAACGCGTTACAACCCCTGCTTTTCAGGCAAGTGAGGTTTGCTATGAGCAAGCGCAGACACAGGTCTATCTATCTTCTTTCGCCGGCGTTGGCCATCGGGCTGGCATTGCAGGCGGCTCCCGCCTGGGCGCAATACAACAATGGGTCGTATGATCGCCCGGCCTACCAGAACAGCCCTTACGTCGTCCCGGAGGGGACGAGGATCATCATCCGGCTCGATGACACACTAGACACGCGTAAGTTACAGCAGGGCAAGCACTTCCAGGCCAAGCTGGCGGAAGACCTGCTCTCGCCGGCGAACGGCGACGTGCTGATCCCGCGCGGCAAGAAGATCAAGGGCCACGTGAGCGCCATCGATCGAGGGTTCCATGGCCGGATTCTGCTTAGCTTCGATCAGATCGAAACCCGGCACGGCTGGATTCCGCTGATCGCCACGGTCACCGGCGTACCCGGCGAACACGGCGTGAAAGAGGAAACCGGTCCTGAAGGCGAAATCGAGCGGCGCGGCGTGGACAAGAAGCGCGCGCTCGAGTCGGCCGTGGTCGGAGCGGCGATCGGCGCCACGGCCGGCGCAGTAGCGGGCGGCGGAAAGGGCGCGGCCATTGGCGCGGCGGTTGGCGGGACGGCGGGAACCGGCGCGGGCATCCTGACCGATCGCGACCTGCGGCTCGACAAGGGCCAGCAGATCGAGATACGGCTGGACCGGCAGTTGACGGTCCCGCAGCGCGGGTAATCACCATTTGGCCGTTAGCATTTGGCATGTGGCCGTTCGGGAGTTGCTGGCTGGGTGCTAAAACGATCTCGACGGATCAACTGGCCGCAAGACATGCTGATCAGTACACTTCCCTTCTGAATTGCGAGGAAGATGATGAAGCAGATTGGCAAGCTGATGCTGGTGGTGTGTTTTCTTTCGACGCTGAGCGCGGCGCAGGAGCGGCCGGCGCCTGCCGCGATGCCGAACACGGTGTTCGTCGGGGCCGACGGAAAATTCGAAGCCGCGCCGGACACGGCCGTGGTCTCGTTCAACATTGCCGCGCAGGAAGAAACGGCGAAGGCGGCGTACGACCGGGCGGCGCGCGCGGCGCAGCAGGTGCGCGACCTGCTGCGCAACAACGGCATCGATCCGAAGCAGGCCGAGATCGGCTACTTCGCGCTGCAGCCCGTGTACGACTACCGCTCAGCGAAGCGCAAATTGCTGGCGTATCGGGTGAACAGCAGCGTGAGCGCGCGGCTGAAGGACTTCACCAAAGTAGCCGGCATCGTGGAGCAACTGGCGTCACTCGACGTCACGGAAAACCAGTCGCTGCGGTACGAGCTGCAGGACACCGAGTCCGCGAAGGTGAAAGCGGTGGAAGACGCCTTCCAGCGCGCGCGCAGCGAAGCCGCGGCGGTGGCGAAGGCCGGCGGACGGACGCTCGGCGAAGTCCTCTACGCGTCGGTTGACACCTACGAACGCGGGCCCGTCGTGCCCATGCAAATGCGGATCCAGACCGCGGCCGGCGCAGCCCCGGTCGCACCCGCGCCAACCGAGCAGTTCACGCCCAACACGGTCACCGTGGGCGCGCACGTGAATGCGATGTTCGCGTTGAAGTAAGGCGGTTTCGAGTTTCAAGTTCAACTCAAAAGCAAAAACGCATGGCAAGATGTCTCTGAGAGAGACTCGTGCCGTGCTGTTTGAAACTGAAACTGGAAACTCGAAACCTGAAACGGTCTCTTAGTCCGCGCGCTTCATCTTGGCTTCGTCGAGGGTGACGTTGCGCTGGAAGACCATCTCCAGTGAAGTTCCGGGCGGCAGCACGAGGTCGGGGCCGCGCGACAGCATGGTAATGAGCGCGCCGGCAGCGCCGCCGATGCCGGCGCCGATGGCGGCGCCCTTGCCGCCGTTGGTCACGCCGCCAATCACTGCGCCGGTTCCGGCGGTGCTGGCGATGGTGCCGACCTTCTGCGCCTTGTTGCCCTCGCCCTGGATGGTCCCTTCCTGGTCCTTGATTTGTCCGCTGCCGGAGCCGGTCTCGGTTTGCGGCGCGCCTTCCACGGCGCCCGGGAGCGAGACCGTGTAGCCGTTGGGGAACACGAGCGTGGTGAAGTGGATGAGGATTTCAGCCTTGCCCTTCACGTGACCGGGGCGGCGAACTTCGCTGATCTCGCCATGCACGTACGTCCCCGATGGAATGGCGATGTGGTCGTTGATCGCGACGGGGAAGCTGGTGGAGGCGTACACCTGGTTGCCGGCGCGCGAATTCTTGCTCGAGATACCGTGCTTCAGCACCAGCGGAACTTTGGTTCCAGCAGGCACCGTAATCAGACGGCGCTCGGCGGAGGCCGAGGCGGTGGACGTCGTCGCGTCTCTGCTCGGCGGCGCAGCGCCTTCGCGGACACGCAGCGTGGGCTGCGCCTCCTGAGCAGCAAGTCCGGATGCGACAAAGAGCACGGCTATCGGCGTGATGCGCACAGTCTGACCTCCTGGGTGGAACACAACGCGGCCGGGGGCGCGGAACTCGGAAAGCATAACTCAGCGGGAGGAGAAAAGGTTCGGGGCTTCTCTCCTCCCGCTTCCCACCCGTCGCACAGCCGCCATCTCCGATCCATTGCTTCGCGACTGCGCCCCAAGCGGGGCCTTCCCTTCTGCTGGAAGATCGCTGTCCCGCGGATTTCTTGCGCTAATTCTTGGGCGTACCCGGGGCGGCAGCGGTGACCGGGACCGCATTTGAGGCGCTTCCGGCAGCTGACGGTTTCACCGCGGCCGGCGCCCAAGCCTGCAGGATGGCCTGCGCCATGCGGCCGATGAGCAGCGCGCCCTGGTTGTCGGGCGTCCAGCTGCGGTCCTGGTTGTCCCACGTGAAGGCGGAGATGACGATCGGCCCGCCGGCGGTGTAGACGAGCGCCACGTCGTTGCGCACGGCGTCGAGCGATCCGGTCTTGTTGGCGATCATGCTGGGGCGCTCGGATGTATCGGCGAACTCGATGTAGCGCGGGATGGCATCGCGGTTCTGCTGGCCCTTGAGGATTTCGATCATGCGCTTGCAGAGTGCCGCATCGCCAATATCGCAGCGCTCGATCGACGCCATCACGTCGGCCATCTCGCGCGCGGTCGTCTTGCCCAGGCCAAACTTTGGCTGATCAGACGGCATGGGGCCTTCCGCCGGCTTCATGACTTTCTTATAGAGCCACGTGTTCTTTTCGCCCATGGCGGTCAGCTTCTGGTCCACGGCGGCGACGCTGAGGCGGTCGATCACCATGTTGGTGGCGGTGTTGTCGCTGAGCTGGATCATGAGCACGATGGCGTCGCCGAGGGTGATCTGCAGGCCGGGCGTGAGGGCGCCGAGGATGCCGGAGCCCGAGACCTGGTTTTCCTTGGTCAACGCAAGCTTTTCCTCGAGGCTGAGCTTGCCGGCATGCGCCAGGTCGAACGCGGTGACCATGATCGCCAGCTTGATGACCGAGGCGGTCGGTACGGGCGTGTCGGCATTCACGGCGACGCTGGCGCCGGTTTTCAAGTGGCGTGCGTAGATCGCCGCCTGCCCGTGATGCGCGCGGACGAGGGCCTCGAGCTGGGATTGCAGGTCGGCGGCGAAGGCGGTGGCGGTGAGTACGACGATGAGCACCGCCCGCTTGATAAGGCTGATGGCCATCATGGATCCCCGCTGCGCGCGGGATGTTTGCAGCAGGTGCATTTGCCCACCTCCAGGCAAGCGCTACTTGTAGATCAGGTACTTCTGACGCATTTGCACGAAATTCTCCAGGTCGGTCCGCCAATCGTCCACGATTCTGCGCGGGTCTTCGCCCCTGGCGAGCGCGTCCATGACGCGCGCGTTAGCCACGAGCGCCTTCATCTTGTCGAGCGCGAAATCGGCGGGATAGAGCTTATGCAGCGCCGAGGCGATTTCGATGCCGAGGTGGGGTGCGTCGAGCGTGGTGCGGTCCAGCAGCAGGATGCCGACGCCGCCGCAGAGCTGTCCACCGAACTTGCTGCCGGCCGCCGGCGTGAACGTGACCGGCACGAAGCGCACGCCGCTGATGTAGCGATCGTTCAGATACGCCGCCAGCTCGCGCGGTTTGCTGCCGGCGGATGATGTATTCGGCGACGGTCTTGGTGTGATCCAGGGCGCGCCCACAATTTCAAACGGCGTGTCCGTGCCGCGGCCTACGGAGACATTCGTGCCCTCGACGAGCGCGACACCGGTGTACAGCGCGGCGGCGGTCATGGAACGCAGGTTGGGGGAGGGATTCACCCAGAGCAGCGAGGTCGAATCGAACCAGTCTCCGCGGAACCAGCCCCGCATCGGCACCACCGTGACCTTCGCGCCGATCTTGCGCTCGCCGTTGTAGAGCTGCACCGCTTCGCCAATGGTCAGCCCGTGACGCACCGGCAATTGATGCCAGTTCACGAAGCTCTCCGTGCCGGGATCGGAGATCGGTCCCTGAACGAAGGACCCGGTGATGGGATTCGGCCGATCGAGAACGATGAACTCCACGCCGGCATCCCGCGCCGGCTCCAAGAACCACGCGGCGGTCGTCTCATAGGTGTAGAAGCGCGCGCCGGCGTCCTGAATGTCGTAGACGATGGCGTCGAGGGAGCGCAACAGTTCGGGCGCGGGCTTGCGGAAGCCGCCGGGGCCGTAAGTGCTGAAGATGGGGATGCCGCTGGCTTCGTCTTTCGCGTCGGGGACATTGGTGGTGTCCACCTGGCCGGCGAAGCCGTGCTCGGGGCTGAAAAGGACTTTCAGCTCGATGCCGGGAACGCGCGCCAGCACGTCGAGCGTGCGGCGGCCTTCGGCGTCGAGGCCGGTCTGGTTGGTGATGAGGCCGATCTTGCGCACGCCTGAGCCATCGCGCGACGGGCCCCTAAGCGCTGCGAAGTTCGTCGCCTCGAGCACGTCAATGCCGGTCAGGACTTTGCCGTTGCGCGCGCTGACGCGGCGCATGCCGGCCAGCAGCTCGTTGTATCCCGTGATTTCCGCGGTGCGGACCTTTTCTTTCTCCGAGGGCGTAAGGTCGAGCGCGGCCGCTACCGCAGTTGCCACCCGATTGCGCAGCGCGATGGCACTGCCGTGTCCGCTGGGATGCACGCCGTTGGCGAGGATCGCGATGTAGGTCTTCGTGGTGGGGTCGATCCAGAGCGAGGTTCCGGTGAAGCCGGTGTGTCCGAACGAGCCGATGGGCAGCAGGTCGCCGCGATTGGAGGAGAACGAGGTGTCCAGGTCCCAGCCCAGGCCGCGCAGCGACGTGGCATTGATGGGCTGCTGCGGCGTCGTCATTTTTTCGATGGTCAGCGGCGAGAGGATTTTGTGGTCCAGGACCGCCTGCGCGAACTTCGCCACGTCGTCGGCGCGGGAGAACAGGCCGGCGTGTCCGGCCACGCCGCCCATGCGGCGGGCGCGCGGATCGTGCACCACGCCGCGCAGCATCGGCCCGGCGGCGCCTTCTTCGTATTGCGTGGGCGCGATGTGCGGCAGCCACGCGGCGGGCGGCAGGAAGCGCGTGTACTTCAGGCCGAGCGGCGCGAAGATGTGCGCCTCCGCGTACTGGTTGAGCGGCATCTTGCTCACGCGCGTGACCAGCTCGCCCAGCAGGATGAAGTTCGTATCGCTGTAGATGAAGCGCGAGCCCGGCGGCGTCACGGGCGTCTCGTCGCAGGCGAGCTTAAGGCCGGCGGCGTAGCCGGTCCAGGGCGGATCCAGGTCGAAGTCGGGGCGCAGGCCGGAGTAGTGCGTGAGCAACTGCCGGATGGTGATCTCTTCTTTGCCATTCTTGGCGCACTCGGGCATGTAGCGCGTGAAGGGCTCGTTGAGCCGCACCTGTCCCAACTCAACCAGCCGCATGATGGACATGGCGGTGGCCATGGGTTTGGTCAGCGACGCCATGTCGAAGATCGTGTCGAGCGTCATCGGCTCGCGCTTGGGCTCCAGGGCGCGGTCGCCGAAGGCTTTGCGGTAAACGACGGCGCCGTTGTGTCCAATGACGACGACCGCGCCCGGCACCTGGTGGGTGGCGATGGCGTCGTTGACGATGGCGTCCAGCGGCGCAAAGCGCGGCGAACTGATGGGGCGGAGCGCAGGTTGGGTGGACGGGCGCGAGCGGCGCTTCTGGGCTTCAATCCGGCCTTGGAGCGGATGGGCGGCGAGCAGGCAGATGAACAGGGAGCGCGCGATCAGGGTTCGCATGCTGGCGTGAACAGCCGATTGTGAGGCATGCGGGCGGTTTGTGCAATCGGGTGGTGGGGACCGAAGACCAAAGGCCTAAACACAAAGGACACCAAGCGAAACAAAGGACACGAAAGGGAGAAAAAAATCGGGGAGAGCTTGCGCCCTCCCCGGCGTAAAGCAGTCCGGATTAGAAGATGAACTTCAGCCCGAACTGGATGTTGCGCGAGCCACCGTTCAGCTGCTTCGGGTTACGGAAGTTCGGGTTGCCGTTCACGTCCACGAAGCTCTCGGCGTCGATAGCCGAAGAGTCGATGCCCGCGATGGCGAACACGCCCGGGTTGGCGAAGCTGTACTGGCGGTGGTTGAAGATGTTGAAGAATTCCGCCCGGAACTGGAGGTTCTTCGTTTCACCGAAGTGATAGTTCTTGAAGAAGCTCATGTCCCAGTTGTTGCGGCCATCGCTGGTGAGCGTGTTGCGGCCGGTGTTGGTCAGAGTACCCGCCCGGGCACGGACGAAGCCGGCCGTCGGATCCACTGCCACATAACCCACAACCTGCGCCGCGCCGCCGGCGCAACCGGTGCCGGGCGACACGATGGACCGCGTGGTGCCGTTCCAGCAGACCAGGTTGACGTCGGTCGACTTGAACGGATCGCCAGCCGGATTCAGGATGGCGCGGTCACCCGCGGAGTCCTTGTTCAGGTTGGTGTCCGTTGCCGAGCGAGCGTTGACCGGCTGACCGGTCTGGATGAGGTAGGTACCGTTCCACTCCCAGCCGTCCAGCAGGGCCTTCATCAGCGGGTTGCTGGTGTTCATCTTGCGGAATTCATACACCCAGGTGATGGCGCCCTTGTGGCGGATATCGAGCACCGAGCGGCCACGCTCGTGCTGGATGTTCTGCCCGTCTTCACCACGACGCGGGTTGACCAGCGAGCTGAACAGTTCGTTGGTGCCCGTGTCGATGGTGTGGGCCCAGGTGTAGTTGGCGCGCAGCGAGAGACCATGCGTCATGCGCTGAACGAAGTCAGCCGATGCGCCGTGGTAGATGCTGTACGCGTTGTTGAGGAAGCCGGTCACCGGACCTGCAAACTGCGGATACGGACGCACCGAGAAGGCGCTCACTGCCGCCAGCGTCGGTGCTCCGGCCGGGAACGTGGTGGGCACAGCAGCCGTGCTCAGGAACGTCGGGATCGGCGTCCCCCCGGCAGCGAATGCGGTTTGCGCGTTCAACTGCGTCTGGGTCAGCAGCTCGACGCCGCGAGTACCAAGATACCGGGCTTCGATGCTGGCGTTCTTCCAGACCTGGCGCTGAACACCCAGCGTCCAGTTGAACACCTTCGGCATCTGGAGGTCGTTCATGATGCCCTGGGTGTTGTTGCGGCAATCCGCCTGGGTGGCGCAGACGATGTTGACCTGCAGCAGACCGCCGTTCTGGAGGAAGCCGCGTCCCGTCTGACCGCCTTGCGCATACGTCGTGGAGTTGTAGTTGGCGCACCACGACGGACGGCCAGGAAGGCTGCAGGTGATGTCCGGATCCTGCTCGGACTGCAACTGCGGAGGCAACTGGAGTGACGGGAAGTTCTGCGGGAAGACGTCGTAAGAAACGCCGAAGCCGCCGCGCAGGGCCGTCTTGCCGTCGCCGAACACGTCCCAGGCGAACCCGAAGCGGGGCGCCCAGTTGTTGGTGTCGGAAACCGGCACGCGGAAGTTGAACGGTGAATTCGGCAGGGTCGAGATGGCGTTGAGCGCTTGCGTGCGCGCCATGTTCGGAATGCCGAACCACTCGTAACGGATACCCAGGTTCACGGTGACGCGCGGCGTGATCTTCCAGTCATCCTGGACGAAGCCGAAGGCGGCCGTCTGATTGCCGTCGGTCTGGCCGCTGCCGGCTCCGCGCTTGGCGAAGTCGATCGGCACCGTGTCGTTGATCAGATTACCCAGCGTCGAGTACTGCCACTCGCCGCGGGCGCGGGGCAGGAACACGGCCGGCGCGATCCAGCGGCGCGACTCGGCGCCCCACTTTAAGGAGTGATGACCCTTGATGTAGGACATCTGGTCGAGCAGCTGGTACACGTTCTGGCCGCCGCCCTGCGGGGCGTTGCCGTCCGGACCGATCAGGAAGTTCGACAACGCGGGATCGTTGATCTGCACGTTGGGGAAGTTCTCAAACGGGCTGGGAACAGCGAAGCCGTTGAACTGGCGGGTGTAGCTGGCACGGACGTCGTTGATAAAGCGGTCCGTGATGGCCCACACGTCGGTAACGGTCGCCTTGTGAACGTTGAAGAACTGGGAACCGATGAACTGCGAGGGCTGACCGAAGATATCGGGCTGGCGCTGCCGGTTATAGAGGTAGCGCGTGCGGAACTGGTGCTTACCGATATTCAGGTCGCCGTTGATGTGGTAGTCGTGCTCGTTGTAGAAGGCAGGCAGCAGCGCGTTGAACGTGCCAATCTGCACCGGCAGAGTGACGCCGGTACGAGTGTTGGTCACGTTGGTAGTGCCCACCGTGCCGGTAGCATTCGGGAACTGCGCCAGGATGTCTTTCACAGCCTGGTCTTCGGCGAGCGCGTTCAGGTTCTGAAGGCCCGATGCGTTGGGAGCGCCCATCGAGGCGGACGTGCCGCTGAAGCCGGCGAACGTGCGCTGGTAGGCGCCGAAGATGAACAGCTTGTTCTTGATGATGGGGCCGCCGACGGTGCCGCTGCCCACGTTGAAGTCCGTGCGAGGCTTCTCGCAGGGACCGGTCGAGGGGCAAGCACCCTTCTGAATGTTGTCGAAGGCATTGAAGTTGCGGTTGTTCGTGGTCCACGAGGCGGTGCCGTGCCAGTTGTTCGTTCCCGACTTGGTAACGGTAGCGAACTGGCCGCCGGCCGAGTGGCCGTACTCGGCGCTGAACTGGTTGGTGATCAGGTTGAATTCGGCAATCGCGTCAGGAATTACGTTCGACTGCGGACCGGTGATGTCCACGCGGTTGTCGTCCACGCCATCAACCGTGAAGTTGTTGAAGCGCGGGCGAACGCCGCCGATCGAACCACCGGTGCCCAGAACGCCGCCACCCTGCGTTGTGGTGCCGGGGGCGAACGTCGCCAGGTTCAACGCGCCGTTCGTGCCCAGCGCGGTGGGAATCGGCAGGTTCACAACCATGTTGCTGTCGAAGTTGGCCGCCAGGGTCGAGCTGGTGGTCTGCACCACCTCGGCGCCGGCCGTGACTTCAACTGTGGTTTCGTTGCCGCCAACTTCCATGCGGGCGTTGGCTTCCGTCACCAGGTTCGAACGGACCACAACGTTCCGGCGGACGTACCGCTTGAATCCGCTCTTCTCCACTGTAACGGTGTAGGTGCCGCTTAGCAGGTTAGGAAAGTTGTAGGTACCAGAGCTGGTGGTCTCGGTCACGTTCTTGATGCCGGTTCCATCGTTGGTGGCCGTTACCTTGGCTCCCTGAAGTACCGCGCCGGTCGAGTCATCGACCACGCCTGTCAGCGTACCGTCCAGGCGTTGGGCAAATGCTCCGACCGCCGAAATCCCGACTACGAGGGCCAGGGCGACAATCAGGGAAACAAATCGCCTTGTCCCGGTAAACCGGGTGCGTCTGCTCATGCTGCCTCCTTGAGCGTGTGAATGGCTCATTTCCTTCTTTTCTGCCTCTATGACTTCAGCCTGCTTCCGGTAGGTGCCCGGGGAAAGGGCAGGTTTGAAGCGTATTGGGGACTCTTCCGGGTGCGAGTTGATGCACGTGGGTGACCAATGCTGCTCAATATTGAGCTTTGAAATCAGCAGCTTAGGAGGAATCAGGCACCTACCGGGAGGGCCTGAATACGCATTTCTGTAGAAGAGCAGCTAGTCCCATTCCATATCTTGTACTTTGGTTTATGTGGTTGCGCCGTATGCCCATAGCCACCGAGGATGACGCCTTCACCCCTTGTGTGACCGGTTTGGGCCCAGCTTCGATTTGCGACAAGAGGCTGACTGATTTCGGAACCTGGCGCCGATTTCGGACGCTGCACCGCGGGGCTGATACAGTACTTCCGTTCGACCAGGAAAAATGTCGCGCGCCATCTTGCAGCCACAACTGAGCGTTGCCGGGCAGGACCAGCGCTTCGCCCGCGCCTTCGCCGTGATCAACGGCGCGATCGCCGCACGCGCCTTTCCGGGGGCCGCCGTCGCGGTGGTGCACGCGGGCCGAATGGTGGCGCTGCGCGGCTTTGGAAGGTTTACCTACGCCGATGACGCCCGGCGGGTCGGGGCTGAGACGATGTACGATCTGGCGTCGGTCAGCAAAGTGGTGGCGACGACCGCCATGGCGATGCTGCTCTACGAGCGCGGCCTACTGGACCTCGACGTGGCGGTGCGCGCCGTGGTCCCGGAATTTGCGGATGTCGCCGATCCCAGGCGCGACCGGGTAACGGTGCGCATGCTGCTGGCGCATTCCTCCGGACTTCCGGCGTATGCGCGCCTGTTCGAACAGGCGCGCTCACGCGAAACCTTGCTGGAGGCGGCCTACAAGTTGCCGCTGGAAGCCGATCCCGGCACGCGCGCCGAGTACAGCGACATTGGCTTCATCATTCTGGGGGAAATACTGGCGCGTGTTGCCGGCGAAGGGCCCGCGGAAAATGCCCTGAGCAGCTTCTGCCGCCGCGAGGTCTTTGGGCCGCTCGGCATGACCAAGACGTTGTTTCGCCCGGCCGAGCAGATGTGTCAGCAATTCCCTCCCACGGTGGAGGACCTCGATTTCCGGCATAGGGTGGTACAGGGCGAGGTCGACGACGAGAATGCGTGGGTGATGGGCGGCGTGGCGGGACACGCCGGAGTATTCTCGAGTGCCGGCGACGTGGCCCACTTCGCGCACGTCCTGCTGGAAGGAGGATCGCCGCTGGTGCGCCGAGAAACCCTCGAACTGTTCACGCGACGGCAAGCCTCGCCCGCAGGCACGACGCGCGCGCTTGGCTGGGACACGCCCTCGCGGCCGGTTTCGCAGTCGGGAAAGTATTTTTCCGAACGCGCATTCGGACACCTGGGTTACACCGGCACGTCGCTGTGGATCGATCCCGAGCGCCGGCTGGCGGTGGCGCTGCTGACCAACCGGACCTGGCCTGACCGCAGTTCGCAGGCGATCAAGCAGGTGCGTCCGGCCTTTCACGACGCGGTAGTGGAGGCGCTGGCATGACGGTCAAGGCGGGTCGCGCGATGGGCGCTCCCGAAGTGCGTGGACTGACGACGGAGTCGCAGAACCGGGCGTCGGCTGAACTGGACACCAGACCGGCGCTGGAGATTGCGCGCATCATCAACGCGGAAGACGCGAAGGTCGCGGCCGCCGTGGAACAAGCATTGCCTGAGATTGCGCAGGCGATTGACTGGATCGCCGACGCCATCGGCCGCGGCGGGCGCCTGATCTACGTGGGCGCGGGGACCAGCGGACGGATCGCCGCGCTCGACGCTTCCGAGTGCCCGCCGACGTTTGGCGCCGATCCTAAGACGGTGCGGTACGTGATGGCGGGCGGCGAAAAGGCGCTGGGTCGCGCCGCTGAGTTCAACGAAGACTCGCGCCGCCATGGCGAGCGCGACCTGGCGCGACTGAAACCCAATAAGAAGGATGTGGTGGTGGGCGTCGCCGCCAGCGGACGCACGCCTTATACGGTGGCGGCGGTGGAGTACGCGCGCCGCAAGGGCGCGCGGACCGTTGCCGTTGTCTGCAATCGAGATTCGCAGCTGGAGCGAGCGGCGGAATTGGCAATTGTGGCGGAGGTCGGACCCGAAGTCGTCTCCGGCTCCACACGGATGAAAGCGGGCACTGCGCAAAAGCTCGTCCTGAACATGCTGTCCACCGGCGCGATGACGCGGCTGGGCTACGTCTACGGCAACCTGATGGTGAACGTGCGCCTGAAGAACCGGAAGCTGGTGGAGCGCGGCATCGGCATCCTGGAGCGGGCGCTGGGGGTGGACCGCGCCGTCGCCGAGCGCGCCATCGCGGAGTCCGGTCAGAGCGTGCCGGTGGCGCTGGTCATGCTGAAAGCGGGTGTCTCTCGCCGCGAAGCCGAGAAGCGGCTGAAGGCGGCGAAGGGGAATGTTCGGCAAGCGATGGGCTAAGTTCTGAGTCCTCGATTCTCGGTTCTCGATTTCCAGTTCCCGGTCCTCCGTTCCCGGCACTCGGTGCCCACCGCTGGTGTCTATAGAATAGAAGCAGTTAACAGGGTTTCCACAACCGGCTGTGTTAGCTTCGCGTAAGTGCGAGAGCCGGTGCGCGCCACTCGCCAATTTCGTCTCCTGAGCAGGCCATTTCATGGATAAGTTCGTCATCCGGGGCGGCAACCCGCTGATCGGCACCATTCGCGTCTCGGGCGCGAAGAATGCGGCGCTGCCGGCGATGGCAGCCGCCATTTTGAGCGATGAGCCGGTGGTGCTGGAAAACATTCCCGACGTGAACGACATTCGCACCGAGCGACGCCTGCTGGTTGCGCTGGGCGCCGAAGTCGAGCTCGGATACGGACGCGCGCACCATCGCACGACCATCCAGTGCCGCAAGCTGAAAGAAGACGCGGAGGCAGCGTACGAGATCGTGAAGACGATGCGCGCTTCGACGCTCGTCCTCGGGCCGCTGGTGGCGCGCATGAAGCGGGCGCGCGTCTCGCTGCCCGGCGGATGCGCCATCGGAGCGCGGCCGATTGATTTGCACATCAAGGGCCTGGAAAAGCTGGGCGCGACGATCACACAACAGCACGGATACATCGAAGCGTATGCCGAGCGGCTGCGGGGCGGTCACATCGTTTTCGACAAGATCACCGTGACCGGCACCGAGGACCTGATGATGGCGGCCACGCTCGCCGACGGCGAAACCGTGATGGAAAACTGCGCGCGCGAGCCTGAAGTCTCAGACCTGGCGGCGCTGCTGAACAAGATGGGCGCCAGGGTCGAGGGCGCGGGGACGTCGACCATCCGCATCAAGGGCGTGGATCGGCTGGGCGGCGCCAAGCACCGGATCATTCCCGATCGGATCGAAGCGGGAACGTTCGTCGTCGCCGGCGCGCTCACCGGCGGCGACCTGATGGTGGCCGGCTGTGAGCCGCGGCATTTGGGCGCGCTGCTTCAAAAGCTGGAGGAAGTCGGCGTGAAGATCCGTCCGGGCGGGCCCGACACGATTCGCGTTTCCTCCGACGGCGGCCTGAAAGGCAGCGACATTGTGACCGAGGAGTATCCCGGCTTCCCCACCGACATGCAGGCGCAGTACATGGCGCTGGCGACGCAGGCGGAGGGCACGTCGGTGATCACGGAGAACATCTTCGAGAACCGCTTCATGCACGCGCTTGAGCTGGTGCGCATGAATGCCGACATCCGGATCGAAGGGCGCCGCGCCGTGGTGCGTGGACGCACGCCGCTCAGCTCCGCCGCCGTGCTGGCTTCCGACCTGCGCGCCTCCGCCAGCCTGGTGCTGGCCGCGCTGGTGGCCGACGGCGAGACCATCATTGACCGCGTCTATCACATTGACCGCGGCTACGAGCGCATCGAGGAAAAACTGAAGGGCGTGGGCGCGCAGATGAAGCGCATCGGGGAAATGCTGCCCAAGCGGAGTGCGGTGCCAGTGGCGTAGGCGATGCCGTGGGATTCCCCCCGCCCCCCGGGAGTTACATCATTTGTTTCAACCGTTTACACGGGCGCTACCTCGCAAATTGATGAAAGCAGGCACGTTAGGACCGAGATCCTAAGTTATTTCCCTTCAGTGGCTTGCATTTTCAGCAACGATCTTGGCGCAATCTCGCATTGTTCCGGGGCGGGAGTGTGCTCACTGGACTTCCTATTCCCAGAGTAGCAAAACCGAATGGGGGAATGGGAAGGCACAGAAAGTTTTTATTGTGAGCGTTTGGATGAGGTTAGACGAAAAGTGCTGAGCGGGAGGGCTTGACAGCGAGCTGCCCCCGTCAATCCCAACAGAAGGCTTGAATGCGCAACCCCGCTTCACGGTTTCGGCCGAGCCAACTCCCGCTTTAGAACTTGCTCCCATCCGCGACGGACAGTCGAGAGAGCAGACCATTCATGAACGGTCTTTCCACCGACCGTTCGCGTCCTGTGAATCCACCCCACCGGATAGGTGCCGGTCAGGTGCTCCGGCGAGATTGAATCGTGTACCGCCACGTCGTTCAGCACATCCCGCAAGGCCGCTGAATGCACCTCAACCGACACTCCGGGACCGGCAGATCTGAGCCCAGGCCCGATAGAGCCACACGACGGCACGGGTTTTCCCTGGAGCAGGTACTGTTGAAGTTCCGGAATGAACCGGCCTGGGTTGCCGAAAACATCGTATGCAGGAACGGAAGCTAGTTTCATTGCTGCAATATGCAGGTTCATCACATCGGCAGGATCATACTTGCTGGCAACGGGGTAGACAGAAACGACGTGCGCTGAGACAACCTCATATGTGTAGCCCCGCGCCTGTCCCACAATCTGGGCCAATGCCGTACCCAAAGAGACCGCCTCGCTCAAATCTACGTTGACGGTAGGATCTTCGCCGCGAATATCAAGCCCGAATAGCACATAGTCATCTTGGAGGTGCAAGGCGACAGTGACAAGGGCTTCGCTCAGTGGAAGGGTTTGGCGTGGCGGAACATTCCTCACGCTTGCCAGAGCCACGTCTTGCGCCGGAGCAGCAACACCCAATACAAACGCAATGAATAGTGCCGCTAGCATGCCCGACCCGCGTCTTGGCCACGACAACTGCATCACCTCGCCTCCATAATGACTCGTTCTACGGCGTGAGAGTCGCCGATGTACAGGTCGAGGTGATTGCTTCTTGGCGCACTGACCTGCCCCCTTACTCCGCACACTCCTGAATACGAACGTTGATGTTAACTCCATCCTCGTGGTGAGCGGGGATGGGGGTGTGGGGCAAGGGGACGGCGTTTGAGTC
>Ga0070741_10001562_pt1 | contig 68986 bp, 59 predicted proteins | sample Coa_R1_4_FD_66440 | JGI IMG/M metagenome (GOLD analysis project Ga0070741, IMG submission 66440) | Surface soil microbial communities from Centralia Pennsylvania, which are recovering from an underground coalmine fire - Coalmine... | ecosystem: Environmental > Terrestrial > Soil > Unclassified ... | reverse complement strand
ATCGCCGGCGACCAGCAAGCAGCGCTCTTCGGCCAGGCGTGCTACGCGCCGGGATCAGCTAAGACCACCTACGGCACCGGCTGCTTCCTGCTGCTTACCACCGGCGAGCAGCTTGCGCGATCAACGCACCGGCTGCTTACCACCATCGCCTGGCGGCTGGGCACCGAGGCGCCGGTGCACTACGCGCTGGAAGGGAGCGTCTTTGCCGGTGGCTCGGTGGTGCAATGGCTGCGCGATGAGCTGGGGCTCGTCGCCACCGCCGCTGAGACGGCGGCCATTGCCGCCACCGTGCCGGACACCGGTGGCGTCTATCTGGTGCCGGCCTTCACTGGCCTTGGCGCGCCATATTGGGATGAGGAGGCTCGTGGGGCCATCGTCGGGCTGACGCGCGGTACGAACCGTGCCCATCTCGTGCGCGCCGCGCTCGAGGCCATTGCGCACCAGGTGGCCGATGTGGTGGAGGCGATGGAGGCCGATGCCGGCCTGCCGCTGGTCGAGATGCGCGTCGATGGCGGCGCGGCGGCCAATGACTTTCTCATGCAGGCCCAGGCCGATCTGCTCGGCCGGCCGATCGTGCGTCCCAAGCTCCTGGAAACGACGGCACTTGGTGCGGCTGCGCTGGCCGGCCTGGCCACCGGCTTCTGGGCATCACCCGCGGCCCTTGCCGCCAGGCTTGAGATCGACCGCCGCTTCGAACCGGCCATGCCGGCGGCCGAACGCGAGCAGCGCCGTGCCGGCTGGCGCGAGGCCGTGGCACGCACGCTCTCGCGCCGGCCTTCGGCGCAGTAGCTTGCTACCCGCCGGCGCCACCGCCGATTTTGCTTGGTGGTACTCGGGTCTCGGTCCAGTCGCTACTACCGCGCACGTGCAAACGCCGGATGCACGACTGCCGCCGCTTCGCCCTTCGGCTTTCGTCCTTTGTCCGCCAGCGCCTGCCCAACGCGCCCAGCCAGAGCGGCACCAGGCGCCTCAGCCAGCACTGCCCCACTGCTGGAGCTGCAGCAGCGCCTTGAGGGGCGCAAAGCGCTGATCCTCGGGCTCCTCGGCGCAGCGGCAGGGCGCAAGGTTGAGGTCGGCGCCGCACTGCGCACACAGGCCGCGGCAGGTGGCGTGGCAGAGCACCTGCATTGGGAGCTCTAGCAGCAGGTGCTGCCGTACCGATTCGGTGAGGTCGAGCTCGTGATTCTGGTCGATGGTGAAGGCCAGGTCATCGTCGGGAAGGGGCAGCGGATGGCCAGTGACGATGTCGATCTCCGGATAGTACTCATCCTCGACGTCGAACCCGATCAGCACCTCGGCATCGGCCAGGCAGCGGCTGCACTCGACGCCCAGGCGCGTTGCAAAATGGCCGCGCACGAAGATGCTACGCGGCGTGCGCAGAAACCGCACGCGCCCGCGTAGATCGTCCAGCGGCCAGGCTTCCTCGATTAGCCCTTCCAGCCCGCCGCGGGGCAGGTCGATCTCGTATTCCCGTGTTGCGCCGGCCTGCTCCTTGAGTAATCCCGCGACGTTGAAACGCAGGCCAGTCGTGTCCATGGTCATGTCCTCCTGCCCAAATATTAACGGGGCAGGGAGCGCAAGCCTTCCAGCAAGGAGGACTGGACTTGATTCTCAGCGCTCAGGTGACCACCGGATGGCGCCCGAGCGATGCCGAGAGTGGACGGGCACTGCAGCTATCGTCCATCCAGCCCGCCCAGCGGCCCGGCCGGCTCGTCGTGTGCCATTGCTGAGACGTTAGGCAGCGCGCCGGGTACCCGCGGCCGTAGGGCCTCGATTCCGCCCCGAATCTCGCTCAGGATGCTGCCCAGCTGGCGGTCGAGCGCTTCGAGCACCTGCAGCGCATATTGATCGGCGCCTTCGCGAATCTCGCGCGCATGCGCTTCGGCCTCCTCCACGATCTCCCGCTCCCGCTGCCGCGCGCGCTCGAGGAGCCCGCGCTCCTCCAGCAGGCGGTCGGCCTCCTCCTGAGCCCGCGCGATAATCCGCTCGGCCTCTTCCTGCGCCTGCCCGGTGATCCGATCGCGGTCCTGGCTGACCCGCCGCGCCTGCTTGATCTCTTCGGGCACCACGATGCGCATCTGGTCGACGATATCCAGACACTCACGCTCGTCGACCATAATCTTGTTGGTAAATGGCACGCGCTGGCCGGCGTTCAGGACCGTCTCCAAGCGATCCACCAGATACAGGATGTCGATTGCCGTCACCCCCTTCGCCTACCCTTCTGGCCTCTGCGGCCATCATGGGCCATCTGCTGCCGTGCCAGCAGCGCTCCTCGTAGCACCGCGATTCGTGGCTCTTTCAAGATCGGTTCCAAATCCTGCTCACGCTGCCGGCCACGCTTCCGCGCCCAGCCCTGCTGCTAGCGCACGCGATCGTCCGGAACGACGAAGCCCCCCATGCGATCCGACCCGCCTTCGGCGTCGGGAACGGAGGCAGCACCCTCGGAGCGCTGCCCAAACCGCTCGTGCAGCCGCTCGGCAACGGCACGAGGCACCCACCGGCGCACGTCGCCGCCCAGCTTCGCCACCTCGCGCACTAGCGTCGAGCTCAGGAAGCTGTATTCAGCACTCGCCATGATCATCACGGTCTCGATCTCGGGCGCGAGCTGGGCATTCATGTGCGCCATCTGGAACTCGTAGTCGAAATCCGAGACGGCGCGCATCCCCTTCACAATGGCGATCGCTCCCTCTTCGCGCGCCAGCGCAACCGTCAGACCAGTGTATGATCGCACACGCACGTTGGCCAGGCCATACTCGGCCACCGCTGCTTCCAGCATGGCCTTTCGCTCGTCCACCGTAAACAGCGTCTGCTTGTTGGAAGGGGCAGCGTAGACGGCAACGATGACCTCGTCGAAGAGACGAGCCGCCCGCTCGATCGTCTCCAGATGGCCGTTCGTCGGCGGGTCGAACGTGCCGACGCAGACGGCCACGCGGCGCTTATGGTTAGCCGGCACAATCAGCTAGTATAACGGCTGGAGCCTCTGGCGCCCCTGGGGCGGCATCATCTGCTTCCTCTCGCTGAGCTCCGTGCCCGCCAATCCCTCTGGCTCGGGCAGCCCGGCCGGCCTTTAGCGGCCGCCAGCCACGCCGCCGCGCTCACGCCATGAGTAGCAGCTGGGCATCTCTCAGCTCGGTAGCCCCGGCATGCAGCGAGCCCCGCCAGCCACGCCGCCGCGCTCACGCCGTGAGCGGCAGCAGGCGCACCGGGCGTTGCGAGCGCCTTGCCAGCCGGGTGGCCAGGTTGGCCGGCCGGGGCGGCGCGGCCGCCACCGCTCGCCGCGAGAGGAACTCATACAGCACCTGCGGGTCGGCCCGGCGCCGGCAGACCACGCTCGCGCGCGGCGCGCGAGCTACCGGCTGCGTCGCCAGCTCATCCAGGTACTCGTCCAGTACGTCCGTCGGCGCGCGGCGCGCGAGCCGATGCGCCGGCAGCGCCGGAGCGGCCCGCCGCGCCTCGTGCCATGCGACCATCGCCGCCACGACGGCCGCGCCGACGCCGGGCCCAATCACCACAATCGCCACGCCCACGATCAGCCAGACCATCTCCCATCACCGTCGCCGGCACATTGCCGTGATGCTGTGATGCCGAGGAGAACCACAATCGCTCATCTCATGATCAGGCGCCTGATCCGCCCAGCCAGCTCTTGTGTGCTCCACCTTCCCAACGGCGGCAGCCACCTCCATGTTTCCACGTTTCCACACTGCCTCCCTTCGCTGCCTCCCTTCGCTGCCTCCCTTCGCTGCCTCCAAAGCGCCAATCGTAGCCGCCGGTCGGGATTACGTCAACGCGCGCCGGCATGCGAGGCAGCGCGGCTGGGAGATCAGGGCGCCGTGCTCAGGCGATAGAGGCTAAAGGCGCTATCTCCATGCTTGCGCTGCCGGCTCAGGCGCAGCGCGCCAAGTGCCTGGGGCAGCTCACGCCGGCTGGCATGCTCCACCAGCACTGTCGTCTGCTCGCCGACGAGCGACGTCGCACCGAGCGTCTCGAGCAACGACTCGAGGCCCACGTACGCGTACGGCGGATCGAGCAGGATGAGATCGTAGGGCGCACCGCCGGCAGCGTGCAGCGCGATGAAGCGCTCAACCGGCAGGCAGTAGATGCGGGCCCGGCCGGCGAGCTGCGTCCTGGCAAGGTTCGCCTCGATGGCACGGCAGCCTTGCGGTGAGGACTCGACGAAATCGCACCACTCGGCACCACGGCTGAGCGCCTCGATACCCAGCGCGCCGCTGCCGGCAAAGAGGTCGAGCACCCGCCCGCGGCAGCCTCGATCGCCGAGGGTCGAGAAGATGGCTTCCTTCAGCCGGTCGGAGGTCGGGCGCGTCGCACGGCCCGGCGGTGCCACCAGGGGCACGCCGCGCGCCTCGCCGGCAATCACACGCATGGGACTCTTCCAGCCAGCTGTAGTATCACCGCCTGCCCGGTCGGGAGGAGCGGCGTAGCACCCACCGGCCGCCGCTCGCGCGCCCAAAGGTGCATCATCACCGCCGGCCCGGCCGAGCGGCGCAGGCCCCGCCAGCGCCGTTACGCCGGCGGGGCCTGCTGCCAGAACTGTTCTACCTGCGCAGCCAGCGCCGCGTGCTCGGGCCGCCGGAGCCACGGATCCTCGCGCAGCAGGCGCTCGGCCTGCCGCCGCGCCGCCTCCAGCACCGCCACGTCGGAAAGCTTGGCCACCTTGAGATCCGGTAGGCCACTCTGGCGCGTGCCGAAAAACTCGCCGGGGCCCCGCAGCTTGAGATCCTCCTCAGCAAGGGCGAAGCCATCGTGATTCTCGACCACCGCGCGCAGGCGCGGGTTGGCGCCGGCCGCCTCGGCGTCGGAGAGCAGCAGGCAGTAGCTCTGATGCTCGCCGCGCCCAACGCGTCCGCGGAACTGGTGGAGCTGCGCTAGGCCAAACCGATCGGCGCCTTCGATCAGCATCACCGTCGCGTTCGGCACGTCGATCCCCACCTCCACCACCGCTGTCGAGACGAGCACGTCGATGAGGCCATCGCGGAAGGCGGCCATCACCGATTCTTTCTCCCGCGGCGCCATCTTGCCATGCAGCAGCCCCAGCCGCAGATCCGGGAACTGGCGCTGCAAACGCTCGTATTCCAGCTTGGCAGAGCGCGCCTCGATGCGCTCGGAATCCTCGATCAGTGGGCAGATGATGAACCCCTGGCGCCCGGCCCGCACCTGCTTGCGCAAAAAGTCGTAGGCCTGATGGCGATACTCCGGCGCGATGGCAAAGGTCTTGATCTGGCGGCGTCCCGGCGGCAGCTCGTCGATCACCGAGAGATCCAGGTCGCCATAGATCGAGAGCGCGAGCGTGCGCGGGATGGGCGTGGCCGTCATCACCAGCATGTGGGGGTTGTAGCCCTTGCCCCGCAGCGCGCTCCGCTGGCGCACGCCGAAGCGATGCTGCTCATCGACGATCACCAGCCCCAGCTGGGCAAACTCGCCCTCCTCCTGGATCAGCGCGTGCGTTCCCACCAGCACATCGACCGCACCCAGCCGCGATGCCTCCCAGACCTCGGCCTTCTCTTTCTTCTTCTGGCTGCCGACGACCAGCTCGATGCGCAGCCCGAGCGGTGCCAGCAGCTGCGTGAGTGTGCGATGATGCTGCTGTGCCAGCACCTCGGTGGGTGCCATCATCGCCGCCTGATAGCCGTTGCGTGCCGCCACCAGGCACGCCATCGCGGCCACCACCGTCTTGCCGGATCCCACCTCGCCCTGGAGCAGGCGCATCATCGGCACCGGCCGCGCCATATCCGCCAGGACCTCGCCAACCACCCGCCGCTGCGCTCGGGTGAGCTCGAACGGCAGGTGCGCGGTGAACTCCTCGATCAGCGCCGGGCCCACCTGCAGCGCTACCCCCGGCTGTGTCTCCTGCCACTCGCGCCGCCGGCGCAGGACGCCGAGCTGAATGAGCAGGAACTCGTCGAACGCGAGCCGGCGGAAGGCCAGCTGGCGCGCCGCATGGTCATCGGGAAAGTGCGCCTGGGTGAGGGCTTCGTGCAGTGGAGGCAGCGCTTCGGCGTTGAGCACCGCCGGTGGCACCGGGTCCTGCAGCTGCGTCGCCGTCGCCGCCAGGGCCTGGCGCATCCAGGCGCGGAGCTGCTTATCGCTTACCCCCTCGCGCTTGGGATAGAACGGCACCAGCCGGCCGGTGTGCAGCAGCTCATCCGAATCGAACTCGAACTCTGGCGAGACGAGCTGCAGCGAGCCGCCGTAGCCGGCCTCCACCTTGCCGCTGAAGAGCACCTTTCCTGGGCGAGAGAGGGTGCGCACCAGATACGGCTGGTTGAACCAGACGGCATGGCAGAAACCGCTCTCGTCCTGCAGGATGGCCTCGGTGATCAGCCGCCGCTGGATGGGAGAGCGCTTCGTCTGCACCTGCCATACGCTGGCTACGATCGTGGCCAGCTGGCCCGGTATGAGGTCAGCAATGCGACTGATGCTCCGGCGATCGACGTGTCGCCGCGGCAGGTGATAGAGCAGATCGCGGAGGCTATGGATCTCCAGCTTCTCGAGCGCCGCGGCGGCCTTGGGCCCGACACCCGGGAGCGCCGTCACCGGAGCCATGGGCGAGAGCGCCGGATGACGCTCGTCCGCCTTGGCCGCCACCGCCGGCCGCTGAGCCAGAGGCGGCACGGCGGCCGGCCTGGTCGTCGCTGTGGCCACCGGGCCTGAGGCAGGGGTCGCAACGCTCGCGCTCGCTGTGCCGGCTGGAGCCGCCACCTCCAGACGGCTGAGCCGCTCGAGCAGCTGCGCGATGATCGCCTGCCGCTCGTGAGCGGGGCGCCGCGCGTATGCGGCGAGCCGGCGTGCGGCCGCACGCAGCCAGGCACCGGCCGGCCGCTCCGCCGGCTCGCCCGCGCTGAGCTGGAGGAAGAAGTGCTCCAGCCCGCCGACCACCGCGCGGTCGAGGCACCCCATGCGCTGCTCGTGCAGCAAGACCTTGCGGGCCCGCTCCAGCGCGCCGCCGGAAGCGGCTGCCCGCGCCGGCCCGCCGCGCGTTGCCGCCGCGCCTGTCGACATTGCCGTTCCGGCTCAGAGTATAGGCCGGCGCGGCTACCCCATGCCCCTCTGGCTATTTCCGGCGATGTCACTGAATGTGCACGATATCGAAGTCAAGCCGGAAGCCCCGTGGGCCCAGACCTGGCTCCGACTTGCAGGTTCCCCCTGGGCCTCAGTTTAGAGCCAGGGCACGACCCCGCATCAAGCACGTACAATCTTGGCACCATGAGTGCTGCCGCTGCCGGTCCGTCTCTTGCCGCCATGCCTGCTGCGGCGCCCTCCCCGGTACAGGAGCATCGCCTGGCCAATGGACTCCTGGTGCTCACCCGCGAGGTGCATGTCGCCCCCCTCGTCAGCCTCTATGTGTGGTATCGCGTGGGCAGCCGCCACGAGGTGCCGGGCAAGACGGGCATCAGCCACTGGACGGAGCACATGGTGTTCAAAGGGACAGCGCGCTTCCCTAAGGGGGAGGCCGACCGTCTGGTAGCAATGCACGGCGGCACGCGCAATGGCTTTACCTGGCTCGATTACACGGCCTACTTCGAGACGCTCCCCAGCGAGCATGTGCGGCTGGCTGTGGAGATCGAGGCCGATCGTATGGCCGGCTCCCTCTTCGATCCGGACGAGGTCGCCAGCGAGCGCGGGGTCATCATCTCTGAGCGCGAGGGGAGCGAGAGCCATCCCGGCTTCTATCTGAACGAGGAGGTGTGCGCGGCGGCCTTCAAGCTGCATTCGTATGGCTTGCCGGTGATTGGCTTCAAGTCAGACCTGCTGGCCATCACGCGTGATGACCTGTGGCAGCATTACCGGCGCTACTACGTGCCGGGCAATGCCGTCGTGGTGGCGGTGGGCGACTTCGATACGCCGCGCCTGCTCGACCTCATCGAGAGCGAGTTTGGCGCGATTCCGGCCTCGCCCCAGCCGAGCGACGGCCGGCTGGTGGAGCCGGAGCAGGAAGGCGAGCGCCGCGTGACGGTGCACCGGCCGGGCCCGGTGCCACAGCTTTCCATCGCCTATCACGTGCCCGGTGGCGCGCATCCCGATACTCTCCCGCTGTGGGTGCTGGGCGGAGTGCTGAGCGCGGGGCGGAGCTCGCGCCTCTATAAGGGGCTGGTCGTCACCGGCCTGGCGAGCTCGGCCGGTGCCGGCAGCATGCTCACCAAGGACCCATACCTGTTCCGCATCGGCGTCACCGCGCGGCCAGGGGTCGCGCCGGAGCGCATCGAGGAAGCAGCACTCGCCGAGGTGCAGCGCATCGTCGACGAAGGCGTCCCCGAGGCCGAGCTGGCCAAGGTGCGCCGGCAGCTGCGTGCCGGGCACCTCTTCGCCACTGAAGGAGTGACCAATCAGGCTCGCTACCTGGGGGAGTATGAGATCGCCTGCTCGTGGCAGGCGTTCGAAACCTACCTGGATGACCTGGCCCGTGTGACCGGCGACGATATTGTGCGGGTGGCGGCGACCTATCTGACGGAGACCAATCGCACGGTGGGCTGGTTTATGCCGGCGGGCGACGGCCTGCCGCGCGGGGACCTCCGGCCGGGCGCTCCCGGGCATGCCGGGGGAGCCGTGCGATGAGGGCCACCGCGGCCGCGCGGCGGCTGGACATTCGCCGCACGGTCCTGCGCAATGGAATGGCCGTCATCGGGCTGGAGAACCACGCGCATGCCTCGGTGGTGGTGCGGCTCTGCCTACGCGCCGCGCCAGTGCTCGACCCGGCCGAGCGCGCCGGGCTGGCAGCCCTGACTGCCTCGGGCCTACTGCGCGGCACCACCACCCGCAGCTTCGCGACCATCAACGAGACAGTGGACGCCGCCGGCCTGAGCCTGTACGCCGGCGCCGGACGCCATACGACCAGCGTCAGCGCGCGGTGCCTGGCCGAAGACTTCGCCCTGGCCACCGAGCTGATGGCCGACGTCGTGCGCAATCCTATCTTTCCAGAGGAGGAGATCGCCCAGCTGCGCGGGCAGGTGCTCACCGGGCTCAAGCAGGCCGACGACAATCCGGCGGCGGTAGCCGATCGCTATTTTCGCGAGCTGAGCTATCCAGCGGGCCATCCCTACCGGCTGCGCACCCATGGCTACCAGGAGACGGTGGCCACGCTGACGCGCGATGATCTGGCCGCCTTTCATACCCAGTGGTATGGCCCGCACGGCGCTTTCTGCGTGGTAGTCGGCGACGTCGCGTTCGACCAGGCAGTCCGGCAGCTCGACGCCGTGCTCGGCGACTGGCAGAGTGGGACGCCGGTGCATCTCGAAGTACCGGATGCCCCGCCTCCGGCACCGGTGGAGCGCGAGTACGTGCTGCCCGGCAAGACGCAGAGCGACCTTGTACTGGGCCGGCCCTCCATCCGGCGTACCGACCCGGCGTATTACGCGCTGCGGATGGCCAATCTCATTCTGGGGCGGCTGGGCATGTTTGGCCGACTGGGCGAGTCGGTGCGTGAGACTCGCGGGCTGGCGTACGGTGTGCACAGCGAGCTCGAGGCCAGCCTGGGGCCAGGGCCCTGGTGCATTCGCGCGGGTGTTAATCCGACCAATGTGGATGCAGCCCTGGCGGCGATCAAGGGCGAGCTAGCGCGCCTCCGCCAGGAGGGAATAACGGAGGATGAGCTGCAGCGCGGCCAGCGCTACAGCACCGGCTCGCTGGCTCTCCACCTGGAAACCAATGATGGCATTGCCGGTGCCCTGCAGGAGATCGAGCTCTTTGGCCTCGGGCTCGATTACCTCGATCGCTACCCGCAGATCATTGCCGGCCTGACCAAGCAGCAGGTCGATGAGGCGGCCGCACGGCTCCTGCCGGCCTTCGAGGAGACGGTGCGCGTCATCGCCGGCCCGGCGCGGGCATAGCCGGCAGCCCGGCCCGGCGCTGCTCCGGCTGCGCCCTGGTACTCCATGAACCAGCGCAGCATCTGCCCGCTCAGGCCGACGGCCCAGCCCTGCACCGCGGCCACCGGCCATCAGGCGGTGAGCTCGCGCACGACCTCGTTGATGAGCCGCCCTTCGGCGCGGCCGCGGAGCCTCTGCGCCGCGATGGGCATCACCTTGCGGAAGTCCCGGCCATGCTCGGCGATGAGCGCCTCGACCTCGGTGCGAATCTCCTCACGGGAAAGCTGCTTCGGCAGATAGGACTCGAGCACGGCCAGCTCGGTGCGCTCCTTCTCGGCCAGGTCGGCGCGATTGGCCTGCTCGGCGAACTGCAGCGCCTCGCGCCGCTGGCTGATCTCCTTCTGGACCACGCCAAGCAGGTCTTCCTCGGTGATCGGCTTACCGTACTGGGGGTGCTTGCGGTCGGTGCGCGCGATCTCATAATTGGTGATCGCCGCCCGCAGCATGCGAATGGCCGAGAGCCGGCGCTCGTCACGCGCGCGCATTGCCTCGCGCTGGTCCTCTTGCAGGCGCTCCTTGATGCCCATGAGCCTTAGAATAGCAAGTAGGGAGCAACAGAAACGCATGGCAGCACGGTTCGAGCTGGGCGACCCCGACCGGCCAAAGGGGCATGCGCTCCTCTACTTCCAGAGCGCCGACGGCCGTGGTGAGATCCTAGCGACGTACATCGTCGTGCTCCCGATCGCCATCAATCCGGCCAAATACATCCCGCCGGTCTTTGCCGGGCGCATGCCGCCGGCGGCGAGCGTCTCCGCCACCGCGCTGCCGCCGATCCCAGAGACGATGGAAAGTATCGCCGCGGTGCGGCGCCTGGCAGAGTTTCGTGGCGACGACCTACTTGATGGCGGCGTCGTCGAGCCCGAGCCAGAGCGACTGATGCTGGCCGCTCACGAGGCGGCGCAGGAGTACGCGGCCCGCTACCAGCAGGCCCTCGAGACCCAGCCCTCCACAACCGAGCGCGCAGCCGAGCCTGAGGCGGCTGCTGATGAAGATGCCATTCGCTGGCTGCTGATGACCGAAAAGGAGCGCATCGGCGAGCTGGCGAAGCTCACCGGCCAGCTGCGCTACGCGGTCGAAGGAGCCGATGAGCATCTGCGCCGCCTCACGGTGGCCAAGATCCAGCAGCTCAAACGCCAGCTTCCGGAGAAGTACCGCATCGACGAGTTTCTGGCGGCGGCACAGCGGCCGGGCTCGGCCGGCCGCCGGCTGGCCGAGCTCTACATCGAGCGCTGCTATAAGCTCAGCAACGAGGAGTACGAATCACTGGCTGAGCTGGATCGCCAGATCGCAGCCATCGAGGGCACCAGCGCCTGAGCGGCGTGGCCGCCATGAGGTTCGGCCGGCGGAAGTGGGCCGCCGGGACGGCCATCCCAGAGCAGGAAGGGGACGCAGCCGCGCGGAGCGGCCGCCTGTGGGGGCAGCGTGTCTCTCAAAGCGGTCGGGCGAGATGGGGAGGGGGCGGAGTGCCATTCTGGCCCAGCGCCTCCGGCAGGACGATCCGAATGAGCATCTCCACGCCGCCCACCAGGCCAGGCCCAGGAAAGGCCAGCAGCCGATCGAAGTCGGCAATCCATAGAGCCGCGCCCATTCTCCGTAGCAGCGCGAGCGGCGACGCTTCACCCTCCTGAGCCGCGGCTGCGAGGTCGCTCGCCACGCACTCAAGAGGGGAGCTACGCCGGCCGGCAATCACCAAATCCGGTCGCGCCGCCAGTAGCTCCTCCGGCATCACGGGGCGATCGCGATCGCCGGGCTCGGCAAGCACCGGTATCCCGCCCGCAGCGTCCACCATATCGGGCACCCAGCGGCCAAGTACCTGGAGCCGGGGAGGTGCTCCCGGCGATGGCCACTCCACCACGGCTACCCGCGGCCGTGCGGCACCCGCGCGGACGATGTAGCGCGCCACGTGCATGCGCAGCGCCAGGAGGCGCGCTCCACGCTGCCTGTGCAGCATCTCCGCCTGCTCCTGACGGCCAAAGAGGGCGGCCAGCGCCACGATATCGTTCACGGCATCGATCAGCCGCGTGGGGCGATACGAGACGACGCGCACGCGGCGCCCGCCGAGCGAGACGCCGGCTTCGAGCAGGTGTGGCCCAGCTGGCCGGTAAGCCCCAAGGCAGATCGGGCACACCTCTTCGGTCAGCACCACGTCGGCCCCGAGCGCGGCCACTGCCGCGCGGTCAGCCGCGTATCGCGCCAGATGCTCGCGCCCGGCATGAGGCACATCCACGAGTGGCGAAGCGCCGGGCGCCCCCTCCTCGTCGAAGGCGAGCAGGCGCCCGGCAACGGGCAGCGATGCCACCGGCTCGGGCTCGAGACACTCAGCACCGCGCCCGGCAAGCTCGGAACCGAGGCGGAGATGATAAAGCAGCTGCGTGAGACCCGGCAGCAGGCAGACGATACGCACCACCTTATACTAGCGAGGCCGCACGCTGCCGAGACCACCATGTGCTCTGGCTGGAAGAGAGATGGCTGCCACTCCATTGCCTGTCGTGCTCGATGTCGATACCGGGATTGATGACGCGCTGGCGATCCTGCTCGCGCTTCGCTCGCCTGAGCTGCAGGTGGTGGGAATCACCTGTGTCGCGGGCAATGTGACGCTGCCGCAGGTGGTGCGCAACACGCTGGGCGTGCTCGCCATCGCCGGTGCGCAGCACGTGCCGGTGGCGGCCGGTGCGGCGCGTCCGCTGGTGCGGCGGCTCACGACGGCCACGTTCTTTCATGGGGAAGATGGCATCGGTGGCGTGCCGCTGCCGGAGCCACTGGCGCGGCCGGTGGACGAGCCGGCGCCATCCTGGCTCTGCCGGCTGGCGCGCGAGCTTGGAGGCCGGCTCAGCCTGGTGGCAACGGCCCCGCTGACCAACGTCGCGCTCGCCTGCCGCTTGGATCCGCAGTTTCCCCGCCGCCTGCGCCGGCTGGTGATCATGGGCGGCGCCGCCACCGTCCCCGGCAACGTCACTCCCGCTGCCGAGGCGAACTTCTACAACGATCCCGAGGCGGCGCGCATCGTCTTCGAGTCGGGCGCGAGCCTGACGATGGTGGGACTCGACGTGACGCTGCGCGCGCTCTTCAACGCCGAGCGCTATCGTGCCCTTAGCGCAACCGCCGGCACGCTCCACGATCCGGTCGCGCGGTTTGTGTATCGAGTGCTCGAGCGCTACCTGGCCGCCGATCTAGCGGCGGGGCTTAGTGGCAGCCCATTGCACGACCCGCTGGCGGTCGCCGCGCTGGCATGTCCCGAGCTGGTACGCTGCCGCAGGCTGCGGGTGGAGATCGAGACCGAAGGGCGGTACACCGCGGGCCAGAGCGTCGCCAACCTGGCTGAAAAGGTGGAGCGGATCGAGCCCCGTGGCGACCACGACGACGTGGTGGGGCTGCACCGGCCCGAGCCCAACTGTGACGTGGCGCTGGAGGTTGACGCGCCGGCCTTCCTCGACCTCTTCTGCGCGCGGCTGGGGCTGGCCGAGCCGGCAGAGACCACCAGGGAGACACGCTTGTCAGTTACAGCCAATGGGGAGCGCACCCGCGGCAGGGGATCCGAGGGGGTGGAGGACGGTGGAGAACAGGCTGGAGGCACGGGTTGATCGTCTGGAGGCAGTATTTGAGCGCATTGCCGACCCGAGCCTGAGGCTTGATGGCGTGGGTAGAGTGCTCCACCTGGCCGCGACCGGAGTGAAGCGGTCCAAGAGCCTCGGATGGCTCCATCACCGCCGCGCCGCGCCATCGTGTAGCCGTATAGTTTTGCTGTGGAACATTCGTCCGGCTCCCAGACTGGAGGAGCGCCGTCCGGCGTTGGCTCCGCCCCGCGCGAGGAGCCGTCGCCGGTAGAGGTGCGGCTAGGGCTACGTGGGAATGACCTGCTCATCCAGCCGGCGCCTGCGCCTGGGGAGGGAGCGGGCACCACGTCCCTTGGCGCCACCCTGGCCCGGGCCGCCGGTGGCCCGGTGGTGTACGATCGGCGGCTCGGCGGCTACCGGGCGCTGGCCTCAGCCTACCGCGCCATCCGCGAGACCCTCGAGGCGGGCCGGTATACCGTGGGCACCGAATTCGACCCGGCGCCGTCCTTGCCGTTTCGCCCAGAGCTACGTGCCGCGCCGCGGCCATATCAGCTAGAGGCACTCGACGCCTGGCTCGCCGCCGGGGGCCGCGGCGTGGTGGTGCTGCCCACCGGTGCTGGCAAGACGCTGGTGGCGCTACTGGCCATCGCGCGCTGCGCGGTCGCCACGCTCGTCGTCGTCCCCACGCTCGACCTGCTCGACCAATGGCGGCGCGCCCTGATCGAGACGCTCGGGGCGCCGGCAGCACAGGTGGGCACCTTCGGCGGCGGCAAGCGCGATCTCCGGCCGATCACGATCGTCACCTATGACTCCGCCGCACTTCATACGCGTGACCTCAACCGCTTCGGGCTGGCCATCTTCGATGAGGTGCATCACCTGCCGGCCGCCACGTACCGGCTGGCGGCGCAGGGCATCGTTGCCCCTTTTCGCCTGGGCCTCTCGGCCACGCCGGAGCGTGGCGATGGGCTGGAGGCCGATCTGGAGCACCTCGTCGGGCCGGTGGTCTACGCACGCACGCCGGAGCAGCTTACGGCCCACCTGGCCCGCTTTCGGGAGCAGCGCCTCTCGATCCCGCTCTCGCCGGCCGAGCGTGAGGCCTACGACCGAGCCATGAGCGTCTACCGTAGCTTCGTGCGCCGGCGCCGGCTGCGCATCGACTCCCCAGAAGACTATCAGCGCCTGGTTGTCTGGCCGAGCGCGACCGATCCCGAGGCACGAGCTGCGATGCTGGCGCACCGCCTGGCGCGCCGGCTGGCGTTCAATGCCCAGGGGAAGCAGCAGGCGCTCGTCGAGCTGCTCGCGCGCCATCACGCCGACCGCGTGATCATCTTCTCGGAGTACACGAGCGCGGTCGAGCAGGTGAGCCATGATCTGCTCATCCCGTGCATCACGCACCGCACGCCGGCCGCCGAGCGCGCCGCGCTGCTGGATGGCTTTCGGGTAGGGCGGTTCAGCAAGCTCGCCGCCGGCCGCGTACTCAACGAAGGCGTTGATGTGCCCGATGCGAACGTGGCGATCGTGCTAAGCGGCTCGGGCACGCGCCGCGAGCACGTGCAGCGCCTGGGGCGCATTCTGCGCCCCAAGGCCGGTGTGGCCGTGCTCTACGAGCTGGTGACCGAGGACACGAGCGAGATCCTCCTGGCACGCCGCCGGCACGGCCGCCCGAGTGCCGGTGCCGGATGAGCCAGGCACCGCCGGCATCATCGAGCGTCACGGAGCAATGCCCTTCGCCTTACCGGATCTGAAGCGCAGCTACGGCCGGAGCGGGCGGGCCGGCGGGCCGCCGGAGGTGCGTCCGTTCCTGCTCGCCGGGCGGGAGCTCGAGCGCCACCGGCCGGCCCTCGAAGCAGTGCTGCGCTGGTACGCGGCGCATGCCGGCCGGCGGCGCGCCGATTGCGACTTCGATGAGCTGGCCGGCGCCGCCGGCGATTACCGCCTGGCGCGCTGCCTGGCGGCCTGCCTGTCGAGCGTCTATGCCTTCGAGCCGCCGCCGTTTGCGGCTGTCGCCGGCGAGCCGGCCGTGCAGGCGCTGGCCGCGCGAGGCATCGATTCGCCGGGCGCGCTGCGGCTGCTCCTCTTCGAGCAGGTCAACGCGGCCGGCGGTGGCTACGCCCCGCCCCAGGAGCGCACGCAGGTGCTGGGCACGGTCGCTCAAGCACTCGCGCTCGATGTGGCAACGCTCGAGTCGCTCCTCTGGCTCGACGCCGAAGGCGAGCAGCGGCTGGTAGCCCGCGGCGCCCCTCCGACGATCGAGGCGCTCGCCGCCCTCTATAACCGCCGTGCCCTCGAGACGCTGCTCGTGCGCGCGCTCTCGGCCGACCTGGTGCTGCCGAGCCCCGACGGCGCGACGATCCGGCGGCTGTACTTCCTGGCCAAGCGCAATGGCTTGCTGTGCGAGCTGGCGCTGCTCGATGCGGCGCGGGGCCCGGCGGCCGGGGTCTCCGTACACCTCTACGGGCCGCTGGAGCTCTTTGGCCCCCGCACCCGCCATGGCGATCGCTTTGCGCGGCTGCTCGTCTCGCTGCTGCGCGGCTTTCCCGGCCTGAGCGGCACGGCGCGCGTGCTGATCAATGAGCGCGAGTATCAGCTGCTGCTCGACCGGCGGGTGGCCGAGGCGATCGCCCGAGCACCCGAGCCGGCAGCCGCGAATGGCGAGCAAGCACCAGAGGTGGACGATAGAGCGGCGAGCCCGCCGGCGGCCGGGGCGGAGGCCGCACGCCTCGCCGAGCCCCAGTTCGATAGCGACGTCGAGGCCCGGCTCTACACCACGCTGCGCGGCATGGAGCGACGGCACGACACAGCCGGCTGGAGGGTCGAGCGCGAGCCGGAGCCGCTGCTGCACGATGGGCTGGTGGTGGTGCCCGATTTCGTCTGCCAGCGCGATGAAGGGGCCGGGCAGCCGCCCACGCGAGTGTACGTCGAGGTCATTGGGTTCTGGACGCTCGCCTATCGCGAGCGCAAGCGGCGGCAGCTCGCGGCTCTGGCCGGGCGCGTGCCGCTGGTGCTCGTCGTGCAGGAGCAGTACGCGGCCGAGTTCGAGCCGCTCGGCTTGCCGGTGCTGCGCTACAAGCAGCGCGTTCCGGCCGGTGACCTGATCCGGCTGCTCAACCGCCACTTCGATCGCGCCGACCACCGGCACGAGCGCGCGCGACGGGCGGCGCACGCGCTGCCGGCCATGCTCCGGCCCGAGCTGGGGATGGTGCCGGAATCCACGCTGCGGGCGCAGCTGGGGCTCACCGAGGCCGACGACGTGGCCGCCATCCTCACGGAATCGCTTACCGACACCGAAGGCCAGAGGCAATGGCGGGTGATCGGTGGCATCGGCCTCTGCCATTCCGACTGGCTGGGCGCACTGGGCGAGGTCTGCGCCGCGGTGGTCGACCTCGCCGCCGGCGCGGCGCCACTCGAGCAGGTACGCCAGGCCGTGGCCGGCGCGGCGCTGCCGCAGGCAGAGCTGGCGGCACACCACCTCGAAGCGCTCCTGCCCGGGGCCGGCTTCGAGGTGGTGTGGGAATCGCTCTTTGCCGCCGAGGTGCGGCGCGCCGAGCCGCTGCCGGCCCAGCCGCCAGCTCCCTCGTGACCTCCCGAGGCTACTTGGGCATTGCCTTCAGCGCCAGATAGGCCGGACGGGGCGTCCAGTCGCGGTTGAGAATGCCGAACGGCGGCTTCTCATCGGTCGGCGGCAGATCCGGCAGCGTGGCGAAGTTGAGGTTCCAGACGAACATCACGCCGGCCCAGGGGTAGCGCGTCTGCGCAATCTGGAAGGCGCGGACGAGGTACTTGGCCTGGTCCTGCTCGGTATTGTCGAAGCCGTACTCATAGCCCGGTGCGTAGTTGGCTGTGCTCCAGCCAAACTCGGTGACCCACATCTTCTTCGCCGTATCGCCGTACTTCACCATGATGTCGTGGAGCTGCTCAATGCGACGGAAGTAGAAGCTGGGGTCGTTCTTGAACCGGGTGGAGGTGACCGAGTGGTGGGTCATGTCATCGTCGGGCGGGTTGTTGTAGCCGCCGGCGTGCGCTCCAATCGCGTCGGAATACTGGCGGAGGATGCCACCCTGGTACTGATACATCTGCTCGAGGTAGAGCGCATCATCGATGGCCACATTCGGATCGTTGAAGCCGGTGGGCGTAAGGGCGCCGGAGACGACGATGGCGTTCGGATCGGCCGCCTTGATGGCCGTGTAGGCAGCCTTGAGCAGCTCGACGTACTGTCCGGCATCGATCCGGCCACCACCCCACTCGCGGGCAAAGTTCTGCTCGTTCCAGATCTCATAGGCGCGCACCTGCCCACGGTAGCGGCTGGCCAGCTTGCCGACGAAGGCAGCGTAGTCGGCGAAGTTATCCGGTGGCCCGTCGGTGCGGCCGTCGGCGCGCGACCAGGCCGGGGCCGAGACGACGCTGAAGAGCACGTTGAGATTCCCGGCCAGGGCGTGATAGACCATGCGATCCATCTCGGAGAAGTCGATCTGTCCCTGGACCGGCTCGACATCCGCCCACCGGATCTGCTGCTTGATCCAGCCGAAGCCAGCGTCGCTCACCATGCGCGTGACGCGGCCCTGGTCCTGCCACCACAGGTGCACCGCCATACCGTAGCCAAGGCGGTTGGGATCATAGGGCGGCGCCGTCAGGCCGGCGAGGAGCGGATTACCGGAGGCCGCCGGTGCAGCCGACGCATCTGGCGAATCCTTGACGAAGGCGTTGGTGAGATCGGTGCCCGGGAGCTCGACTGGGCGGGCGATGCTGCCTGGATAGAGGGGGTTGTACTGCTTGTAGAAGCGACTCGTCCGGGCCTGCGCCTCGAGATCGGGAGGAAGATTCTGGCCGGTAAGAATGCTCTTGAGATAGTCGGCCAGAAGCAGCCCCTGGGTCACACCGGTGGAGGCATCGTAGTGCATGATGCCGCGCTGGAAGCGCAGGTAGACGAACCCGGCGTTGGTGGGATCGGCGGCGGGCCGGCTGGTGGGAACGCCCCACAGCTCGAGGTTGATGCTCGGCATGATCTCCGGCCCCATCGCGTGGTCCGGGAAGGCCTCCTCGTACTTCACCGTATTGAGGAAGGTCTGGTCGAAGCTCACCGGCTGGCCCTGCCACGTGTCCGGCGCGAACGACTGCACGAAATCGAGCACCTTGGTGGCATAGCCCGGATCGGCCGGCGAGGGCGCCTGGCTAATCACCGCCGGATCCGCGGCCGGAAAGACCGAGCCGTTGATCCGCGTGTAAGGCATGAGATCGGCATCCAGGATGTTCAGCGTGCCAACGGCACCATCGGGCCGGATCTGCATGATCTGGCGCTGGAAGAACTGCACCTGGGTGCCCAGGAACCGGAACTGGCGCGAGACGGGATAGCCAAAGGTGCGCAGCCCGCCGCGCTTGGCGAAATAATCGGCAAACTGGGCATTGGCAATCCGGAAGCCCGTCTCCGGGAAGTAGGGAAGGTCGGCATCGGCACTGGTGGCGGCGTCGCTCTCCGCCGCCGCGGTCTGCGGCAGCGCGGCCAGGAGTGGGGTCAGGAGAGTCGAAAGCAGCGTGAGCAGAATCAGGAGACGTCGCACAAGCAAAACCATACGGTGTTCATAACGTCTGGCATGACTTTGCGGTTAGCGGCGCGGGAGGTCGGAAGGAGAGGCCCTTCGTCGAGCGTCCAGGCCGGATCGAGCGAAAATCCACGAACGGAAGTGCCCACCGCACCTGGGCAGCCTCCCGCTGGGAGAATGGGGGAACACCCGTTGCCCATTGGAATGGGGCATGATAGCGTTGGGAGCAACGCAGGCCAACGGCTCGAGACAGAGGCTAAGGAGAGATGGGCATGAAAGCGGTGGTCATGGCTGGCGGCGAAGGCTCGCGACTACGCCCATTGACGATCGGCCGGCCAAAGCCGATGGTGCCAATTGCCAACGCGCCGGTGATGGAGCACATCCTGGGGCTGCTGCGGCGGCACGGGATCACCGAGGTGGTTGTCACCTTGCAGTATCTGGCGAAGGTGATCCAGGACTACTTTGGCGACGGCAGCGACTTTGGCCTCCGGATCCACTACACGGTGGAGGAAACGCCGCTCGGAACGGCGGGGAGCGTCAAGAATGCCGAGCACCTGCTGGACGAGCCGTTCCTGGTGATCAGCGGCGATGCCCTGACCGACTTCGACCTGACCGAGATCGTGCGCTACCACCAGCAGGTGGGGGCGATGGCCACGCTGACCCTCTACCGCGTGCCCAACCCGCTGGAATACGGCGTGGTCATCATTGACCGGAATGGGCGCGTCGTGCGCTTTCTCGAGAAGCCGAGCTGGGGCGAGGTCTTCTCCGATACCGTCAACACGGGCATCTACGTGCTCGACCCGGCCATCTTCCGCTACGTCCGTCCCAACGCGATGGTGGACTGGAGCAACGACGTCTTTCCGCAGCTCCTGGCTAAAGGCGAGCCAATGTTCGGCTACGTCGCCGGCGGCTACTGGTGCGACGTAGGCAACCTGAGTGAGTACATGCGGGCCAATGCTGACCTGCTCCACGGGCTGGTCAAGCTGGAGATGCCGGGGCACGAGCTACCCGGCCGCATCTGGGTGGCCGGCAGCGAGAAAGAAGGCAACGCCGAGGTCGATCCAGCGGCGCGCCTCTACGGCCCCATCTTCCTGGGCAAAGGCGTGGAGGTGCGGGGCAATGCGGTTATCCACGGTCCCGCCGTGATCGGTGACTACACCATCATCGAGGAGCACGTGACCATCGACCGCAGCATCGTCTGGCCGAACTGCTACATCGGCGAAGGGTCGGACCTGCATGGCGCGATCGTGGGCCGGCAATGCAGCCTCAAGGCGGGAACCGTCGTCTTCGAGGGCGCGGTGATCGGCGATAACTGCACCATTGGCGAGGGAGCAATCATCCGGCCCAACGTCAAGCTCTGGCCCAACAAGGACGTCGATGCCGGCGCGACCGTGAGCAGCAGCGTGATCTGGGGTAGCCAGGCGAGGCGGTCGATCTTCACCCGCGCCGGTGTCTCCGGACTGGCAAACCTCGAGATGGTGCCGGAGTTCGCCGCCCGGCTCGGTGCCGCCTATGGCTCCATCTTCCCTAAAGGCGCGTCGGTCACCACCAACCGCGACCTCTCGCGCGGCGCGCGGATGATCAAGCGGGCGGTCATCTCTGGACTGGTCAGCGCCGGCATCAACTGCCTGGACATCGGCGAGGTGCCGGTCCCCGTGGCGCGGTATGAGACGCGCACCTCCGAGGCCTCCGGCGGCGTCCACGTGCGTCTCTCGCCCGAAGATCGCCGCATGATCGACGTCAAGATCTTCGATCACGCTGGCCTCAATATCGTCAAGAACACCGAGCGCAAGATCGAGACCGCCTTCTTCCGGGAGGACTTCCGGCGCGTGCCGGGGTCAGAGATCGGTGCGATCACCACGGTGGGTGAGCCGGTGGTCTGGCGCTACACGCAGGCGTTTCGCGCCCGCGCCAATGCGGAGGCAATTGCCGCCGCACGCGGGCGGGCGGTGGTCGATTACGGCCTGGGCAGCACCTCCACGATCCTCCCCACCCTGCTGGGGGAGCTCGGGGCCGAGGTGGTAACGGTGAACGCCGCCACACGGGCCGCCTACTGGCTCCGCACGCAGGCCCAGTACGAGCACGACCTGCGGCAGCTGGCGGCGATGTGCCGCGCCATCGGGGCGAGCCTGGGCGCGATGATGGATAACGATGGCAAGACGATCGCGCTGGTCGATGACCAGGGAAGCATCGTGCCGGCCATGACTGCGCTGGCGGCCTTTGCCGTGATGGCGTGGCGCATCCAGCCCGGCGCCACGGTGGCTGTGCCGGTAACCGCCCCGCTGATGTTCGAGCAGCTCGCGGCCGAGCACGGCGGGCGGGTGCAGCGCGTAGCCGCGAACCCGCTGGCCCAGATGCAGGCAGCTGAGGCGAACCCGACCCTGGCACTCGCCGGCGATGGCGATGGCAGCTACATCTTCCCCGACTTCCATCCGGGGTTCGACGGCATGATGGCCGTGGCGCGGCTGCTCGAGTACCTCGGCACGCTCAACGTGCGCCTCTCCGAGGTGCTGGCCGGCCTCCCGGCGTACCACCTGGCCAGGACCGAGGTGCCGTGCCCGTGGGAGATCAAGGGGCGGGTGATGCGCCTGCTGCACGAGCACGCCCGCCAGCATGGGGGCGATGAGCAGGCGCAGATCGATGGGGTGCGCTTTCAGTTCGATGGCGAGTGGACGCTGGTGCTCCCCGATCCGGACCGGCCGGTCTTCCATGTCTATGCCGAATCGCTCTCGCCGGAGCATGCCTCCGCCCTAGCCGAGAAGTACGTGGAGCTGGTGCGCCGCCTCGAATCGCAGGCAGCCTAGCCGGAAGTGTGAGGCCTCGTGAAGGTGACGAGCCGCTGGCGGCTTGATGGAGCCTCCCGGAGGGCGGCCTCGCCGGCCGCCCTCGCCAGGAGCTGGCGCCGCCGGGCTGGCAGGCACTGGGAAGCGCTGGGCCTGCGTGTGCGGCGCGCCGGTAGCTGGTTCTTTCGCGGGCGCTATCAGCTCCTGGCCGCGCTCTTTGGCCTGCAGCCGGAAGGCGATGCCGGCACGCCGCGCGGCACGCTCTTCATCGAGATCGATGGCCTGGGCTACGGCCACCTGCAGGTCGCGCTCGAGCGCGGCTACCTGCCGTTCGTGCGCCGGCTGCTGGAGCGCGGCGAGTATCGCGCCTACCGCTGGCGCTGCGGCCTGGCAGCCGATACACCGCCGATCCAGAGCGCGCTGATGTACGGCACCAATGAGGGCGTGGTGGGTTTCTACTGGTGGGACCGGCGGCAGCAGAAGCGCATCGTCGGTGCCAACCCCTACCACATGCGGACCGTCCAGGCGCAGCTGGCTGCACGAGCCGGGCAGCCGGGGCTCCTGGCCGGCGGCAGCAGCTACTCGAACATCATGTCCGGCGATGCCCGCTACGCCGTGCTCACCATCGCCGGAGCCAATCCGCACTGGTTCCAGCCGGGCCAGGGCCTGCTGCGCGCGCTGCTGGTACTGGCGCTCAACCCCGGCAAGGCTATCCGCTTCTGCTTCGATGCCGCCTGGGAGCTCTTACAGGAGATGGAGGACCGCCTCATCGTCACCGTGCTGGACCGGCCGCGCGTCTGGGAGGGGGCCTTCCCGCTGGTGCGCATTCTGCTCAACGTGCTGGCGCGCGAGATCGTCACTGCCGGCACACGGGTCGATCTGCTGCGCGGCGTGCCGGTGATCTACACCTGCTACATCGGCTACGACATCGTCGGGCACCATAGTGGGCCGCTGTCGCGCAATGCGCTGCGGGTGCTGCGTGGCATCGATGGCGCCATTCGCAAGCTGTTCGACACGCTGGCGTGGGCCGAGCGGCCGTATGAGGTTGTGATCCTCAGCGACCACGGCATGAGCGCATGCCAGCCGGTGGCCGAAGCGTTCGACCACGACTTCGAGTCATGGGTCGAAGCCTGGTGGCGCCAGGGCGTGCAGGCGCTGCCGCGCGCCCTGGCCACGCGGCGGCCCCGGCGGCGCCGGCCCCGGCGCACACCGCAGGGCGGCCCATGGCTGGCCCGGCTGGCCGGCAGCGTGGCCCGCCGTAGCTCAGGCTGGCTGCGCACCTGGGGGCGCATTGGCGCCTGGCTCCTCGAGATCGGCAGCTCCGGCGCGATCAAGCTCGGCGAGCACTTCCTCGCCGAGGAGGAGCGCCCCGATGCGCCGCGCGTGGCCGTTATCAGCTGCGGACCGCTCTGCCAGATCTGGGTCAAGGACGTGGACCGACGCCTCACCCTGCCAGAGGTCGAGACGCTCTGCCCGGGGCTCGTGCAGGCCTTGATCGAGCATCCGGCGGTCGAGGTGGTGGTGGCGCGCGACGGCGAGTACGTGGTGGTGATGGGGCGCCGGGGCAGGCTCTGGCTGCGCCGTCTGGACATCGCGGCCCCAGCTACAGCGGATCGAGAGCCTATCGTGCGCATCGAAGGCGAGCATCCGCTCGCCGGCTATGAGGAGCCGCGCCTCGTGGCCAGGCAGATCGCCGCCTTTGCCGGAATGGAGGCATGTGGCGACCTGATCTGCTTTGCCGCCTCGTTCGTGCCTGAGACACTCCGTGATGCCACCCCGGGCGCCGCCGGCGAGCGGCACCTCTACTCCTTCGAGCACCAGCTTGGTACGCACGCCTCGGCCGGCGGCGACCAGGCGTATCCTTTTCTGCTGCTTCCAGCGCGGTGGCGGTTCGATACCTCGCGGATCGTCAGTGCTGCCCAGCTGCACCCGGTGCTCCGGGCGATCGTCGAGCGGCGGGAGGGAGAGATTGAGCAGATCGCCGTCCGGCAGGGCGTACCGGCCACGCCAGCCTAACCCTGCTACTATTTGGGCGTTCCCCGCCGGCTCTGCCATGATTGCCATGATCGATGTGGATGAGCGCGAGTTCCATCGTGATATCGAAGATTTATTGCTGCTTCCCGAGCTGGCTTCGAGCCGCGGCCGCGCGCACCACTTCGATCTGAGCGAGTTCGAGCATCTGCTGGCCGTTGCGCGCCGCGCGCACGGACTCTCGCGGGTGCTGGGAGCCGATGCCCGTGTGTGTGCGCGGGCAGGGCTGCTACACGACCTGGGAGCCCATTGGTTCAATACGGTGGCGCCGTGCGCGCTGGCAGCAGAGCTGGAGGAGCCGGCGGAGGTGCGTCACGCCATCCGCGCGCACACGCTCGTGCCGGAGCTCCCGCGCACGCGCGAGGCCTGGGTCGTGATCGTGGCCGACCTGCTGACGTCGGCACAGGAGTGTGGGTTTGTCATCGGCCGGGCGCGACGGCGGGCCGGCCGCCGCCTGCATGAGGAGCTGGCGGCGCGACGCCGGCTGCTGGCCACCCTCGCACGCCGCCGTGCGGAGCGCCTGCAACGCCTTCGACGATTGGGGCGCACAGCGAAGGAGCGGCGAGCAGCATGAGCGAGACACCGCATGAGCCGCCATGGCCACACGGAGCGGCCCTGCTGGAGGAGATTGCGCGCACGGCCCCCGGCCCGGTGAGTCTGGCCCTCTGGCACATCGGCCAGTCGGGTTTCGTGGTGCGCGGCGGCGCTGTAACGCTTCTCTTCGACCCCTTCCTCTCGCCCTCGAGTGGGCGGCTGCGCCGAACGTGGGAGCCACCCTTCCGCCCGGATGAGGTGCAGATGGCCGACTTCGTCTTCTGCACGCACGACCATCTCGACCATCTCGATCCCGGTACCATTCCCGGCCTGGCGGCAGCCTCACCTCGCGCCAGGTTCATCGTGCCCCAGGCAGCAGCGGCGCACCTGCAGCAGCTCGGCGTGAGCGGCGAGCGGCTGATCGTCTGCGCCGTCGACGAGACGCGCCACTACGGACCGATTAGCGTTCACGCCGTGCCGGCCTGCCACGGCGACCGCGCCGATCCCATCGCCGAGGCGGTGTGGCAGCCCGATCCAGAGCGCGGCTACCGATTTGTGGGCTATGTCGTCGACTGCAACGGCGTGCGCCTCTATCACGCCGGCGACACGACGGTCTATCCCGGCATGGTGGAACGGCTGGCTGCCCTGCAGATCGATGTGGCCCTGATCCCGATCAATGGGCGCGACTGGTTCCGCGAGCGACGGGGCATTATTGGCAACACCGATGAACGCGAAGCCGCCGACCTGGGGCACGCCATCGGCGCCGGCGTGATCGTGCCGATGCATTACGACATGTTCGCCGGCAATCCGGGCCGCCTGGGATGGTTCGTCGACTACTGCACGACCCAGTATCCCGGCCAGGCCCTGCACGTGCCGGCACGCTGCCGGCGCTGGATCTACACCAGATAGAGCTTGGGGAGCCTAGTCGGCGGCTTCGCCGGATTCGGCGCTGTTCCGGCTATCGTTGCGACGCCGCCGACGCCGCCGGCGCCCACCACCGGCAGCCCCCGGCTGGCCCGGCAAGGCAGCACCACCGCGGCCAGCTCCGGTGGAAGAGATTCCAGGCGGCGGGCTTGTCGCCCGGCCCAGCGCGCGATAGCCTTCGGGCCCCATGGTAGCGGGGGTACCCCAGCCGCGACCGGAGCGGCGGCTGCGACGCGCCTGCTCCTGCAGGCGCTGCAGATCCTCCGGCGTCTTGCCCAGCGACCGGTAGCCGGTGACCCTCCCGGCCTCATAGCCCGGCCGCGCCGCCCACCCATACTGGCGATAGCCAGAGGGGCCATACCGCGCTGCGGCCGGGCGCTGGCCCGGCGGTGCCGGACGCTCGCGCTGGGCTCCCCCTCGCCCAGCTGGTAGGCTGGGCGCCGCGGCCGGGCCGGGCAGGCGCGAGTTGGGGCTCCCGCGGCGCCGCCGCCGGCGGCGCTGCGATGGCTCGCCCCGCTCCGGCGCGTCCTCGCGCGCTACCGGTGGCCGGATGATCGGCGAGCGTGCTACGGGCGCACCAGGCGCCGGCCCGGCCAGGCTGGAGCCGGCAGGCGGGGCGAGCGTCGCTGGCTCGGCCGCCGCTCCCGGGGGCGCGAGCGGCTGCGCCTCGGCCAAAGCTTCTGCTGGGATGGCCGGCGCTTCTGCCTCGATCGCGGGTGCCGGCGCCTCCTTAGGCGCGGCCGGCGGCCGGCGAGTGCGCCGCCGGACCGGCGCCGCCGATGGCTCGGCTTCAACCGGCACCGCAGAGGCGCCGCCGGGCGGCGTGCCGGCAGGTACCGCCACCGCAGAGGCGCCGCCGCCGGGCGATGTGTCGGCAGGCGCCGTCCCTGCTTCCGGCACGGCCGTGGCCGCGCGCCGCCGCGTCCGGCGAACGGGGCGTGCAGAATCGTCGCTGGCCGTCGCTTCAACCGCTGGAGCGCCATCGGGCAAGGTGGGCAGCGGTTCACCGGCGCCGCCGGCCGCCGCCGTGCCCGTCTCGCCCGCCGGCGCTGAGGCGGCGTGGGCGCGCCGGCCGCCCCGGCGGCGCGGCGCCTGAGGCTCTGCAGCCGGTTCGCCGGTCTGCTCCGGCGGCGGTGCAGCCGGTGGTTCAACCGCGCCGTCGGCTCGAGCCGTGGCTCGACGCGAGCGGCGAGCACGAGCGGGCGCCGGTGCCTCAAGGGTAAGAGAGGTGACAGTGGAGCCCTCCATCGGGTGGATGGCCGGCACTCCCTCTGGATCAGAGGTAGCGGCTTCGGGTGCGCGCGTAGTGGTGCGTGTGCGGCGCGGTGCGCGGCGGCGCGCGGCCGTGCCTGTCTGGATCTCTTGCTCAGATTCGCTCACAATCGCTCCCAGCAAAGTGACTCGCCCGGCGAGCCAAGATCATCCTCACGTTGCCGGCCGCCGGCCTAACGGCAACGCACCCTCACGGCCGCAGATCACGACGCGGCAACCGGGCAGTGCTACCCGGGCTGGAACCACACCGGCACTGCATGCTGCACCCGCTCACTCGCTTGTGCCTGCCGCTGGCCCAGGTGTGCCCGCGGCCCACTCTGGATAGTTGATGGCCACTTTGAGCCCTCAGCGCGGGCACCAGAGGTCTGTGGCAATGCGCAACGTACCTCGCACACCAGCGGCACGACTCATCTATGATTAGGAACGGCCCAGGCGAACTCCGCAGTGCGGCTCCCGGTGAGCACTGGCGCTTCCATCGTGGCTCTTGCTTTGGCGGTCGCTGTACGATCGAGCAATCCCGCAGTCCGCACCGCATGAGCCGCCACTACCGGCTGGGATCGAGCAGCTCATCGACCTCGTGCCCACTCTTCGCGCCCGAAGCAGATGCGCGGCTTTCAGCCGGCCTTCGGGCCCGGCGGCACCAGCAGACCGATGGGTCCCTGCAACCTGGGAATCCTATCGCGCGGCTACGAGGTAGCACTTACAGTATACCCTGATCGTGCTATAACTGCGCCGCCGTCTGCTGATTAGCCGATTAGTGTAAAGAAGCAGCATATGGAGCTTGGGTTCATTGGCTTGGGCCGCATGGGCGGCAACATGGTGCGCCGGCTGGCGCGTGACCACCACCATCTGATCGTCTACGATCAGAATCCCGCTGCGGGCGAGGCGCTGGCTCGCGAAATGCTCGACCAGGTACAGCCGGCAGCATCGCTACCGGCGCTGGTGCAGGCACTCCAGCCGCCTCGCTCCATCTGGCTCATGGTTCCCGCTGGCGAGCCGGTGGACCAGACGCTGGCGGCGCTGATGGACATCTGCACGCCGGGCGATGTGTTCGTGGACGGCGGCAACTCGAACTTCAAAGATTCCGTGCGCCGGGCCGCGCAGGTAGCCCAGCGCGGCTTCCACTTTCTGGATGCCGGCACCAGCGGTGGGATCTGGGGCCTGCAGATGGGCTACTGTCTGATGGTCGGCGGCGATCCCGCTGCCTTTGCCCGGCTCGAGCCGGCGTTTCGCTCGCTCGCGCCGGCGAACGGCTACCTGCACGTTGGGCCCAGCGGCGCTGGGCATTTCGTCAAGATGGTGCACAATGGGATCGAGTATGGCTTGATGCAGGCGTACGCCGAAGGCTTTGAGGTGCTTCACGCCGCCGGTACGTTTGGCTACGACTTCGATCTGCACGCGATCGCCGGCCTCTGGAACCAGGGGAGCGTGATCCGATCGTGGCTGCTCGAGCTGGCCGAGCGGGCCTTTGCCGCCGATCCGCGCCTGGACGACATTCGCGGGTACGTCGAGGATACTGGCGAGGGCCGCTGGACGGTACTGGCCGCCATCGAGGAGAATGTGCCAGCCATGGCGATCGCGCTCGCCCTCATGACGCGCTTTCGCTCGCGGCAGGCCGAGTCGTTCGGCGCCAAGGTGCTCGCGGCGCTGCGCCACGAGTTCGGCGGCCACGCGGTGCGGCCTGCCGACGGCGAGGCCTCTCCGACCGCGACGCCGTGATCCTGTCATACTCTCTTCGTATGATGGACAGCATTCGTGAGCTGCAACGCCGCAAGCGCGCAGCCGCACGCGCCCGGGCCGGGCTCGAGGCGGTGCTGGCAGCCGCCGACCTGGCCCCCGAGGTGGAGGAGGCGGAGGAGCCGGCTCCACCACCGCCGGCCAGGGTGTACATCGTCTTTCGAGGAGCCAGGTGGGCCGATCCCGATGGCCGGCTGCGCGAAAGCGATAGCATTGCCGGGGTCTATGACAGCGAGCAGGCCGCCCGCAAGGCGATCGCCACCCTGCGTGCCGATCCGCGCGAACGCGAGCTCTACGGCGACGCGTGGTACCAGCCGTATCCCGTCCAGTCGTGACGCGGGCGGCGAGCGGGAGAACCAAGAGGATCAAGAGGATGAGGAAGAGCGGATGAATAGCCCTGAAGGAGCCGACGCGGAGAGTCTCCTGGTAGCGCTGGGCCTGAGCCGCGGGGAGGCGGCCGAGGTGCTGCATCAGCACCTGATGGCACGCCGGCGACGCCTGCTGCAGGCGGATGGCCCGGCAACGCCGGCGGAGCTGCTCAGAGTGCTGCGCACCTATGCCACGCGCAAAGCCGCCTTTACCGAGCTGCTCCGCCAGGGAAAGCTGCCACCGTCTCCGTCCGATACTCCCTAAAGGCCCAGCCGGTGGCTGGTCATCAGTAGCTAGTAGTCGGTGGCCCGACGCTCGCTTTGCTATAGTCCGCCGCTGAATGTTCGTTCGCGGCCGCGAGGGGCTCTGGGCCTGGATCCTGCACCGTATTACCGGCCTCGGCGTGCTTCTCTTCCTCTTCCTGCACATCGTCGACACCTCGCTGCTGCTCGCCGGGCCTGCGTCCTACAACCACCTGATCAAGACCGTCTATCAGGCCTGGTGGTTTCAGCCCATGGAGATCGCCCTGGGCGCCGCCCTGCTCTACCACACGCTCAACGGCCTGCGGGTGATCCTGCTCGACTTCTGGGAGCAAGGCATTACCCACGACCGGCTGCTGCGCCGGCTGGTAGTCGGCACCTTCGTCGTCGTCCTGGTCCCCATGGCCGTGGTGATGCTCTGGCCGTTCGTGTTCTCACCGGGGACGGCCGCGGCGCCCTAGGAATGATGAGCACCGACCGACTCACGCACCTGCCATGACTGCTCCAGCCAGCATCTCCCAGCCATCATCCCGCCCGGCACCGGCGGCTCCCCCTCGTCCGGCGGCCACGTGGGAGTTCTCCTCGTGGTACTTCATGCGGCTCTCGGGCCTGCTGCTCATCATTCTGGCGCTAGGGCACTTCGCGCTGATGCATCTGGTGCACAGCATCCTGGAGGTGGATTACGACTTCGCGGCGCGGCGCTGGGCCGTCCCCGCGTGGCGCCTGTACGATTGGCTGCTGCTCGCGCTCACCCTGCTGCACGGCTGCAACGGGCTGCGTGTGGTCGTGAATGAGTACCTGCGGCCGGGCGCGTGGCGCGCCGCTGCCCAGATCATCGTGGGCCTGCTGACGGCCAGCTTCCTCCTCCTGGGCACCTACGTGGTGATCGCCTTCAAGGCTCCGGTGTAGCTGCGCCCCAGCCGGCCCGGCTTCGGCACTCATCGAGATGGCCCCGGGGCGGAGCGCCGGTGAGCGGCGCGCCACCGGCCAGCTCAGGGAAAGCCGGCCTCCCAATCGCGTGATCACCTAGAATTCAATCTGAGGAGAAGGAGCCTGCGCCGTCGATGACCATTCCCTACGCGCTGCTTGAAGAGGTAGCCTATGAGCTGAGCAAGCGCGCGGCGATTGCCGTGCCGCTCGATGCCCGGCGGGCCTTCGAGGCCGCCGCCGCCCGAGAGACCAACGCCGCCGCCAAACGGGCGCTCGAAGCCGTGGTCGCCAACGCCACCGTTGCCGTCGAGCAGCAGAGCGCAATGTGCGGCGATACTGGCCTACCGCGCTTTTACGTCAAGGCCGGCAGCGACGTGCGCCTCGAAGGCGGCTTCGCCGCGCTCGAGCGCGCGCTGCGCCGCGCCGTCGCCCGCGCCACCCACGACGTGCCGCTGCGCTCCAACCGCGTGCACCCCCTCACACGGCGCAACCCCGGCAATAACGTTGGCATCTTCGCGCCGGACGTCACCTATCGCTTCGAGCCCGAGGGCGACTGGATCGACATCACCACCGTGCACAAGGGCGGGCTCTTCGGGAGCGACTACCGCATGCTCTTTCCCGGCGACGGCCTGCCGGGGATCAAGCGCTTCTTCCTGGATACGCTCGTCTCGTTCGCCCACCGCGGCCTCTCCTGCCCGCCGGTAATCGTGGGTGTGGGCATCGGCGGCACCAAGGACCAGTGCGTCACCCTGGGCAAGGAGGCGTGCTGCCTGCGCCTGGTAGGCGATCGCCATCCCGATCCAACGGTGGCCGCGCTGGAGCAGGAGCTCTTCGAGCTGGGCAATCGCACCATGATCGGCATCATGGGCTTCCGGAGCGATACGCCGGTGCTCGACGTCCACTGCGAGGTTGCCTACACGCACACGGGCGGGCTGCCCGTGGGCATCAGCCAGCTCTGCCACGCCGTGCGCCGCGCCACGGCGCGCATCTACGCCGACGGGCGAGTGGAGTACCGCGAGGATCCGCAGTGGTTCACCCCCTACCAGCGCCGTGAGAGCGTGGACTGGGAAGGCGAGGAGGCGGTGGCAAGGCAGTGGGCTATCATCGCCGGCCAGCAGCATGCGAGCATCAAGGGAGTGACGGCGACGGTCACGGCCGACGGCAAGCGGCGCATCGAGATCCCGCTGATCGAGGTGCCGGTGGGGAGGACCGCCTCCCCGGCGCGCGACGAGGGCACTGCGCCGCCGGCGAGCGGGCCTCAAGCGGCTGACTCTGCCCCGGTGGAAGCGGACAGCGGGCCGACGTCCGTGAGCGCAAAGACGTCGGAGCCGTTGCGTGAGCTCCACCTCACAGTGCCGCTGAGCGAGGAGGACGTGCGGCAGCTACGCGTCGGCGACATCGTCTATCTCAGTGGGTGCATCTTTACCGCGCGTGATGGCGTCTACGAATACATGCTCCGCCGCGGCCATGAGCCGCCGATCGACATCCGTAACCAGTACAACGTGACCACGCAATCCTCTCCCGCCGGGGCGGAGGTGGCGCCGGGGCGCTTCGAGGTCACCTCGCTCCAGGCGACCGCCGGGTTCCGCTACGCCCAATGGATGGAGCCCCTCTTCTCCCGCTACGGCGTGCGCGCCGTGATCAACAAAGGGGGCATGTCGGAGGAGATGTACCAGAACGTCTTCAAGAAGTATGGCGTCGTCTGCCTCTCCACGATGCCCTACGGCATCGGCGCCATCTACGGCAAAGAGGTGGTGCGCGTGCGCGACGTGATCTGGAAGGATGAGCTCGGCATGTCGGAGGCGATGTGGCTGCTGGAGGTGAAGGAGCTGGGGCCGCTGCTGGTGGAAGGCGATGTCTACGGCAACAGCTACAACGCGCTCCACGCCGCCGAGGTCAATGCGCCGCTGGCGAGCCTCTACAAGGGCCTGCCCGAGTACATCCTCAAGCGCATCGGCGAGGTCACCGATCCGGCGCAGGAGCTGATCAAGTAGATGGCGATCACCATCCGCGTGCTGCGCAGCCCCGCCGAGCCGGGTGCCCGGCCAGCCTACCAGGCCTACACGGTCGAGACGTTCCCGCGCATGAGCGTGCTGGACGCACTGTTCGTGATCCAGCGCGAGCAGGATCGTACCCTCTCCTTCCGCTGCTCGTGCCGGCTGGGCATGTGCGGCACGTGCGCCATGATCATCAACAACCGCGAGGGGCTCGCCTGCCAGACGCTCATCGAGCGCTTTGGCGGGCAGGAGATCACCCTGCGGCCGCTCAACTACCTGCCGGTGATCAAGGACCTGGTGGTCGACCTCGAGCCGTTCTTCGAGCGCTACCGCGCCGCCAAGCCGTTCTTCGTGCCCTCGGCCGAAAGCGCCCGAGCGGAGCAGCCGCAGGTGATCCAGCAGGGCGCGGGCGAGCGCACCTGGGTCGACCCCGCGCTCGGCTGCATCAGCTGCGGCATCTGCTACTCGGCCTGCACGGTGGTCGGGCTGAGTGCGCGCTTCCCCGGCCCGGCCGCGCTCAACCGCGCTTATACCCTCGTCAATGACGTGCGCGATGGCGCGCGCGAGGAGCGCCTCGCCGCCGTGAGCGGCCCGGATGGCGTCTGGCGCTGCCACCAGCTCTTTAGCTGCGCCAGCGCCTGCCCGCGCCACCTGGTGCCCACGCGCGCCATTCGCCAGCTCCGCCTCGAGGCCGGCGCCGAATCCGGCCATCCGCTTGCGGCGCCGCTCAGGTGGCTGCGCGCAAAGGCATCGCCGGCTCCGCAACCGTTGGGGGAGGGCAGCTAGCCGTGGAGGTGCTCACGACCGACATCCTGATCATCGGCGGCGGCGGCGCCGGCGTCATGGCCGCGCTGCATGCCTACGATGCCGATCCCACGCTCGATATCACGATCGTCGTCAAAGGGCTCGTCGCCCAGAGCGGCTGCACGCGCATGGTGCAGGGCGGCTACAACGCCGTGCTCGACCCACGTGACTCGTTCGAGCAGCACTTTACGGATACGATCAAAGGCGGCCAGTTTCTCAATGATCAGGAGCTGGCCTGGATCCTCGTCACCGAGGCGCCGCAGCGGATCGTCGAGCTCGAGAATCGCTACGGCTGCTTCTTCGACCGCCACCCGAACGGCGTGATCCACCAGAAGCCCTTTGCCGGCCAATCGTTCGACCGTACCGTCCATCGCGGCGATCTCACCGGCATCGAGATCATGAGCCGGCTCAAGGACCAGCTCTTCGCGCGCGGCATTCGCCGCCTGGAGGAGCACCGCGGGCTCGAGCTGGTGCCGGTCCAGGATGGCAGCGGCATCGCCGGCGCGCTGCTGCTGAACATGCGCACCGGCGAGTTCGTGCTCGCCCGCGCCCGCGCGGTGCTCATCGCCACCGGCGGCGGGGCAACGATGTACAAGATCGCTGCCCCCTCGCTCGAGAAGGCCGGCGATGGCGTGGCGATGGCCTGGCGCGCCGGCGCCCGCCTCCAGGACATGGAGATGATGCAGTTCCATCCCACCGGCCTGCTGGCCGGCCGCTCCAGGCTGACCGGCAGCGTGCTGGAGGAGGGGCTGCGCGGCGCCGGGGCGCATCTCAAGAATGGGCTGGGCGAGCGCTTCATGGCACGCTACGACCCGGCGCGCATGGAACGCTCGACGCGCGACGTGGTGGCGCGCTCGAGCTTCCTGGAGATCATGGCCGGGCGCGGCTCGCCGAACGGCGGCGTGTGGATCGATGTCTCGCATCTCGGCGCCGAGAACGTTATCCGCCAGTTCCCCGGCATGGTCGAGCGCTGCCGCAGTGTTGGCTTCGATCTCGCCACCGAGCCGGTGGAGGTCTCACCGACGGCGCACTTCCACATGGGCGGGATTGCCATCACGGCCGATTGCCGCACCAGCATTGAAGGGCTCTTCGCTGCCGGCGAGGATTCGGCCGGCGTGCACGGCGCCAACCGCCTGGGCGGCAACGGCGTGGCCGAATCGATCGTCTTCGGCGCGCGCGCCGGCGACCACATGGCTGCCTACGTGCGGGAGCGGCCGCTGCCGGAGGCCGATATGGCCTTTGCGCGCGCTGCCATGGAGGAGGCGCTGGCGCCACTGGCGCGCGAGCGCGGGGAGGACGCCTTCGCGCTTCGCGAGCGGCTCGGGAACCTCACCTGGGCGCAGGTGGGATTGGTGCGCACGGGCGAGGGCCTGCGCGCGGCGCTCGCCCAGCTCGATGACCTCTACGAGCGCACGCAGCACGTAGCCGCCAATCCCAGCCGGCGGCTCAACGGCGAGTGGCAGCAGGCGCTCGACGTGCGCAACCTCAGCGAGGTGGCGCGGCTGATTGCGCACGCCGCGCTCGCGCGCGACGAGAGCCGCGGCTCGCACTACCGTGCCGACTTCCCAGAGAAGGACGATGCCCGCTGGCTGCGCAACATCGTCCTCATCCGCCGGCCGGACGGCACCGCCGCCATCGAGACCATCCCGGTGGCACTCACCCGCCTCGCTCCCGAGCCGGTGGCACCCCAGCCGGCGGGCTCGCACCGATAATGGGGAATGGGCCGCGCTTGGCGCACCGGCCATTCACTTGCCGGTGCGCCAAGCGCGGCCGGCAGCGCCATCGGCCGGCATTTGTGCTTCAACCCGGGCGGCGTGCTACGTGTCCGGCCGGACGACTTTCGGCCACGCAGCTAACGGTCACGGCGCGGCGATGGCTCAGGGCCCGGCGGAATGGCCACTCCTGATCGAGCAGCAAAGTCACGGTAGGCGTTGAGCGCTGCCTGCTCGTCGGCCAGACGCTGGCGCAGCTGAATGACCTGCGCCTCACGGTCGGCCGCCTGCGACTCCAGCGCCGCCGCCAGATCTGGCCGGCCATACTGCTCCAGGATGCGCTGGCGGAGCCGGATCGCCTTGGCATCGTCCTCGGCCGCCTGCAGCGCCTTCTGCGCATCGCGCACGCGCGCCTCCTGCTGGTGGACGATGCGGGGCAGCAGGCGCTGCTCGTCGCTCGTCGGCCCTCCGGCACTGCTCACCGCCGTCCCGCACCCGCTGGCCAGTGCCACAAGCGCGGCCACAAGGAGCCAGAGAGCGGCACGCGGCGGCGCGCCCGATGCGCTGCGTGTCCCGGCAGGCTCACCGGCCGGCGATCGCCGGCGGGCGGCAAGATGCGCTCTTGGTGCCCCCATAGCTGTAGGTTGTACCGCTTGGCTACAGAGCTTGGCTGGAAGGCGCGCCTTCGGCCTGCAGGCGCACCAGCACCCGCTGTGCCGACGCGACGAGTGCGTCGCCAGCCTCGGGTGCCCAGCCGGCCGGATGGCCGTAGTAGCGGCTGGCTGTATCGACCTCATAGCCACCGAGCGCGTACGCATCGCGATCCGGCACGTAGCCGACGTTGTCGTTCGACCAGCCGGCCACGAGCGTGCGCGGCGGCGGGAACGGCGACACCTGCTTGATGGCGCGTCCCAGGCTGGAGAAGATCTCGCCCGGCAGCGCCACCACCGCCAGCGGCCCGAGGCGCAGCGCCTGCACCTCGGCCTGCACCTCCGGGAGCGGCTCGCTGCCGTAGTGCAGGCGCACCAGCCGTAGCGCGTAGTCGACCTCGGTGATCTGCGCGATGCGGGAAGCCGCACTGCCGGCCGGGTGCCGAGCCAGCTGCTCACGCCCGGCGGCCAGAATCGCCGCCGCCTGCTCGGCGCTGCGCAGCGCCTGATACGGAAGCGGCACCCATTCGCTTGCCGCGGCCACGCCGCCATTGGCCGCCACCGGCTGGGCCTGGCCCAGCGCGATCAGCGCCGCCTGCGCCAGGCCATGGCCGAGCGCGTCGCATGCCTCGCGGCCGCGCGCGTCCATGCTGGCCGGATTGACGTCACCGCCGCAGCCATTGATGTACAGCACCGGCCCCGTGCCGGCCGCCTCAAGCTCGCGCCGCAGCGGCGCGACGAAGTCGGCCGAGAGCTCGCGCTCGGCTGCGCCGAGCGCCACCGCATGGCAGGCAAAGCCGACCATCGTCGCCAGCGGTGCCTCTGAGGCCGCGCTGCCAGCCCGCTCCAGACGCACCACGATCAGCTGCCGGTCGTAGGCATCGGGCCGGCCAATGCGCCGGTAGACGCGATTGATCGCCAGCCCGTCGGGCACCTGCGTCTCGCCGATGGCCAGCGCCACCGGCTCCAGGCGGCGCGCTGCCGCCACCACCACCTCCACCAGCCGGGATTCGAGCTCCGCCAGGTACGCCAGGCTCGGCTCTGCAATCGTCGTCAGCACGCCGGTCTCTGGGCCGGAGTGGGTGTGGCTGCAGCTGAGCAAGATCGCCTCTGGGGCGAGGCCAGCCAACTCGCCGATGCTGTGCCGCACGCGTGCCACCAGATGGCGTCCAAGGCCGATCAGATCGCAGGCCACCAGCGCAGCGTGGTGCCCGGCCGCATCTTTGAAGACCAGAGCCCGCGCTTCCAGTGGATCGCGCACACCGATCGATGGCCCCTCACGCGCGATGAAGCCGGTCATCTCCGTCCCAACCGGCGGCGTGATATCGGCCACCGCGTACCCGGCGTAGAGCTGTGCCCGCTGCTCCATGGTCTCACCCTTACCTGGTCCTCGTGCTGCGCTTGGCGCGGTGCGGCGATCCTCTCTCACAACGGCGCCAGCGCAGTCCCCTCCTGAGAGCGCGCTATCCAGGCGCGGCGGCGATCAGGCCCGCCACAAGCGCTGGTGCACGGCCGGTGGCGTGAGGCCGGCAATGCGCACGCGCTTGTGGCGCGAGCCGGCTCCGGCCACGATTGCCAGCGCGCGGCGGGGCACGTCCAGCTGCCGCGCCAGAAAATCCAGTAGCTCGTCGTTGGCTGCCCCTTCGACCGGCGGGGCCGCCAGCCGCAGCCAGAGCGCGCCGTCGCGCTCGCCAGCAATCTCCGTGCGCCCCGCGCGCGGCGTCACGTACACCGGCAGGATACATCCATCTGCCTCGTCAGCAAGCTGAACCGCCATGCCCGTTGCCAAGCAACGCTACCATACTCAGCAGGGAGCTATGGAGGATCGCTCAGGAGGAGATCAGGAGAGAGCCGCGTCCGGCGCGGCTGCGCCGCCGGGACCGATCTACGACGTGGCCGTCATCGGCGCCGGGCCGGCCGGCGCCCAGGCAGCGGTCTCGGCGGCACATCAGATGCGCCACGTGCTCGTGCTGGACGCCGGGCCGGTGAGCCAGCGCAAGGGGCGCGCCTACTGGTCCAAGTCGGTAGCCATCCAGGATGCGCCGGTGTTTACCGGCGTGACCGGCCCCAAGCTGGCACGCGCGCTCCGACAATGGATGCAGGCGCAGCCGGTACGCCAGGTGGCGATTGGTGGCTGCCGACGCACGGTGGGGATCGAGCTACGTGACGGTATGGCCATGCGCGTCACCAAGGTAGCATCGGTGGAAGGCGAGCGGGCCCCGGCAGGGTATCTCTTCGACCTGGAGGTCTCGATCGAGCCGCTGCATCATTCCAAGGCGCTGCGGCTGGCCCACTTTCTCGCCCGCACACTCGTCGTCGCCTCCGGCTTCGAGGATCGCTGGCCCGAGATCGAGGTCGACGAATCGGCTCAGCGCCTCTACCGGCGGTACCGCGCTGTCTTCCGCTATGCCGGCAATGCGCGCGGCTGGCACGTCTGCATCCGCTGCGATGGCCATCTGCACGTCGACCAGCACCTGGCCATCGTGGGGACGGGCGATCTCGCCTGGAGCATCGCCCGCGGCGCGCAGGACTTCACCCGCCGGATGACCATCCTCACCAACGGCCGCCCGCATGGCTTCACGCCCGACCAGCTGGCCACGCTGCGGCGCCGGAAGATCGAGATCATTGAGGAGCGGATCATCGCGCACATCGGCCGGGGCACGGATCTGCTGGGCCTGCGCCTGGCCGATGGCCGTGAGCTCTTCTTCGATGGATTCTTCGTGGACGAGGGACTCGAGCCGAACACGCACTACCTCAAGCCGGAGGACGGCTGGCACCTGCAGCGCGATAGCGATGGGCTGCTGGTCGTCAATGAGGATGGCCAGGTACTGGACCAGCACGGCGCGCCGGTGCCGGGGCTCTTCGCCGCTGGCGATATCGTCGCCGGGCAGCGCAACCTGATTGCCACCGCCTTCGCGCTCGGCCAGAACGCCGGTCTCTCTGCCTCCGACCTGATGCGGGAGTGGTAGACACCGCCGGCGGCACAACGGCAATCAGGCACCTGTCCTCTCTATACTGAACTGAAGCCAAGCTAGGAACCCCATGGCCTCAGTCCTGGCCCGGCTGCGGGTTCCACCTTAGCTCTGGTTTAGCCAGCAGCAGACGAGGAGCATAGATTGATATCCTGGCCAGCTGCGGTAACCGGTATCGTGCTCGCCGGCGGCAAGAGCCGCCGGCTCGGCATCGACAAGACGACGATGCGCTGGCCGCCCCAGGGAGGCACGCGGACGCTGCTGGAGGCTACGGCCGGCACGCTGGCGCAGGTCTGCGACGAGGTGCTGCTCGTCAATTACCGCGGTGCCCATCCACTCCCCTATCGGGTCGTCCCCGATCGCTTTGTCGAGGGCGGCAGCCTCGGCGGCCTCTACTCCGGCCTGCTCGAGGCCAGCCACGACTACGCACTGGCGGTGGCCACCGATATGCCATTTTTGAGCCTGGGGCTGCTGCGCTGGATGCTCGCGCAGCCACGCGACTTCGACGTGCTCGTGCCGGTGCGTGATGAGCCGGAGCCACTGCACGCGCTCTACTCCAAGGCGTGCCTGGAGCCGATGCGCCGCCGACTGGAGGCAGGCCGGCTCAAGATCACCGGCTTCTTCGAGGATGTGCGCGTGCGTTACATCGACGAGGCGACCCTCCGGCAGCTCGACCCCGAGGGCCTGTCGTTCTTCAACATCAACACGCCCGAGGACCTGCAGCGCGCGGTGGACTTGGCGCAGCGCCTGGGCCGCGCCGGCTGAGCCGCCTGGCCATCCGTTGCGTAGGGCCGGCAAGCATCTTGCATGCGGGTTGCATGCGGGCGCACGACTCAGGTCGGCGGCCGGGGCGCTTGCTCTTGCGCTGGGGATCGTGCTGCTGGCCGTCGCCTTCGCCGTCAATGGCGTGCTCACGTGGGGCGAGCAGCTCTGGCTCGCGCACCGGTGAGGGCCGCGGGCTCCTGCGGTGCTTTTAGCCAGTCGCGTCACTCGTGCTGTGGCCGGCTCGGCTCTCGAGGGCACGTTCGATCGCACGGAGCGCGCCTTCGACATTCCGGAAGCTCGGGTTTGCCGCCGCCTGTGCGCCCAGCCGCTCGCGCTGGTGCGAGAGGTAGCCACGCAGCACCGCACCGGCTGCCAGCGCCTCGGCTCTGGCCAGCCGGAGCTCGATCCCCTCCTGCTCATCCATCGTGCCAGCCATCCCATACTCCCTTAGCCGTTCGGTTCGTGCCTTCACCCTGTGCCCGCGAAGGCTACCGCACGTCCTCAGCCGCGATCCCGCGGAGCAAGGCCTGGCCCTTCTGGCGTAGTGCCCAGTCATCTCCGCGCAGGCCGGCCGCCGGCTGGGTCAGGCGCAGGTATGCTTCCGGACGGCGCGCCGATTCGTTGCCGGCAAAGAGCAGCACCGCGCGCTGGATGTAGCCTCCAGCTAGCGCAGCCGCGGCGGCCAGCGATGACGCTACTGCCGACTCCCAGAGGCCCAGCACCTGCCCGCTGTGCGCCGCCAGCGGTACCAGAATGCCGAGACCGAGCGCGCCAAAACGGTAGGCAGAGGCATATGGCTCCTCCGTGAGCGGCCGGTACTGCCCTCGGCGGTGCCACACCCAGCCGGCAGCCAGCGTGAGCGCCAGCTCGGCGGCGCTCGCGGCCAGTGCTATGCGTTCCAGGCGCCGCCGCACGCTCTTTGGCACGCCAGCGGCGGTAGTGAGCAGCGAGAGCGCCGCCGTGGCGGTCGACATCGCCGAGGTGGCAAAGAGGGCCGGTAGCAGCCGGTAGGCCGCGGCCCAGAGGGGCGTGCTGGTGGCTGAGAGCAAGATTCCGGTGTAATACGACATGACCACGCCGGCCGCGGCCGCCGGCAGACCAAAGAGGCGCGCCAGCACCCGACCCGGCAGCCGCCGGCCCCAGAGGTCCTCCAGCGCCTGCGCTGCGGCCGCCAGCCCGCTGAAGGTGCCGAACGTCGCCAGCGTCCATGACCCGAACGACATCGGCGAGGTGCGCCGAAAGATGCGCAGCATGTTGTACCAGCGTTGCGGGGTATGCAGGTCGGCGATGAGGAAGATGGAGCTCAGCAGCGCGCCGGCCAGCGCCACGTAGCGCCCGGCGCGCACCACCGGCCGATCGCGCTCACGGCCGAACAGATCGGCCACGGCGGCGAGCACCTGCGCCGCCCCCGCCAGCCCACCGACGAAGAGATAGCTGGCAATCAGCCAGCGATACTGGCTGGCCTTTACCGCCGGCCGGCCGTAGTAGGAAGGAGGCTGCGCCCGTCCATCGACCCGCTCACCCGCACCCTCGCCGGCCAGGCGTTCGCGCTCGCGGCGCCCTTGCCGCTCCCACGCGCCATAGGGTGCCCGCTGGTATGCGCTCATCAGCTTGCCTCACTCCCTGGCAAAGGCTCACCCTCGCCGAGCCATTCCTGGGGACGCTCGAAGTATGCACTCATCAGCTTGCCTCACTCCCTGGCAAAGGCCGCTACCGCCGCGACGATCAGGCCGGCCATCGCTGCCAGGCCGGAGAGCAGGCCCGGCCGGATGCGCCTGGATGGGAGCGATGGCTCCGCCGGCAGGTTATAGACCTCTGGCCGGTCGAGCAGGAGAAAGAAGGCGTGGAGCGGGCCAATGCCATTCGTGGCGCCAGGCGCGCCCGGCGCGCCGTAGAGATACGCGTTGGTGACGCCACGGGAATGGAGATCGGCGACACGCCGCTGCGCCCGTCCCTCGAGCTCTGAAAGCTCGCCGAACTGGATGGAGTTGGTAGGGCAGGCCTTGGCGCAGGCCGGCTCCAGGCCACCCTTCAGGCGGTCGTAGCAGAGCGTGCACTTGTGCGCCTTGCCGTCGATCGCGCTCAGCTCGATAACGTTGAAGGGACAGGCAGGCACGCAGTAGCCACAGCCATTGCAGATATCCTGCTGGACGACGACGGTGTGAAACTCGGTGTAGAAGAGCGCGCCGGTTGGGCAGGCCTCCACACACGCAGCGTGGGCGCAGTGCCGGCAGACGTCGCTCATCATTAGCCAGTTGCTCTGAAACGGCGGCATCGCCGTGGCCCGCTGTCCATCGGTGCTGATCTGCTCGATGAACAGCACGTGGCGCCACGTGGTGGCCGAGAGCGCGCCGGTGTTGTCGTAGCTGTGGCCGGTGAGGGCCATGTCATCCGCCGGCAGCGCGTTCCACTCTTTGCACGCCACCTCGCAGGCCTTGCAGCCGATGCACAGGCTGGTATCGGTGAAGAAGCCGTACTGCTGGCCGGGCTCGATCCGGACGTTTGCGGTCAGCTCAGATTCATTGGCGATCACGCCCGGCAGGATCGACGCGGTATAGTCGAGCGCGCGTGGATGGACCGGCGGTGGATATGTGACGGTCGTGTCCATCGCGGGGGCCGTCGAAGCAGCCGCCATGCTGCATATCTCCTTTCCGGTCGTCCGCCCGGCTCCATTCGACCCGGCATCACCGCTTCGGCCACGCCTGCAATTCCCGCGCGATGCGTGCTCGCTCGGCATTGCGCCGGGCGTCTGGCCTCACCAGGCGGCCCTTGCGCAGGTTGCAGGTAAACGCCTTGCCCTCGTGGATGGTGGTATTCGGGTCACCGACGATCGCCGAGAGCGTGTTGGCGATATCGCCGGTAGCATAGCCCTGCCAGCCGAAGTGCCAGGGCATGCCGATCTGGTAGATGCGCCGACCGTCGATCTCGAGCGGGCGCAGCCGCTCGGTGATCAGCGCGCGCGTCTCGATCTCGCCGCGGGCAGTGGAGATCACCACCCAGTCCAGGCTCTCGATTCCTTTCTCCCGGGCCAGCTCGGGCGGGATCTCGGCAAAGCCTTCGGGCTGCAGCTCGGCCAGCGACGGCACCATGCGCGTGGGAATGGCGCCGGAATGGTGCTCGGTGAGCCGGTAGGTGGTGATCACATAGGGATACCTCGGGTCACCGACCTCGTGATAAGGGTTATCGCGGCGCGGCCACTTCTTGGCCGCCGGGTTATCCTGCTGCCGGTACATCGGGTTCTTGACCGGCGATTCCACCGGCTCATAATGCGTCGGCAGGGGCGCGTCCTTGAGCCCGGAAGGGACGAAGAGCCAGGCCTTGCCGTCGGCGGACATGATGAACGGCGACCGGCCGTCGATCGCCTCCATGCCCCTGGGCGCTTTCGACCAGTCGGGCGTATACTCAGGGGCCTTCTCCTTCTCGAAATCCAGCGAGTCGAGGCTCTCCCATCGCCGCTGCTCGGCATTCCACCAGGTGTAGCGCTTGCGCTCCGACCACGGCCGACCATCGGGATCGGCGGCGGCGCGGTTATAGAGCATGCGCCGGTTATCCGGCCAGGCGAAGCCCCAGCCGAGATGCGTGCCTGGCCCATCCGGGCCATCGGGCACACGCGATCTTGCCTGGTTGTGGTCGTTCCTAGGATAGACGCCGGTATAGATCCAGCAGCCAACTGCGGTCGAGCCGTCGTCCTTGATCTCCTTCAGCTCGGCAAGCTGGTTGCGCTCCTCCCACCTGGGCGCCCAGGTGTAGCCATTGATCTCGCGCAGCACATGCTCGGCCGAAGGCTCCTCGATCCTGCCCTTGGTGGGGTACTCCCACGTGAGATTCTTGATCGGCTCATCCTTGGGATCGGTGCTGTCCCGATACAGCTCCTTGAGCCGCCGGCCCAGGTGGAAGAAGAACCACAGCTCCGAGCGGCAGTCACCCTTCGGCTCGACGACCATGTCGTGCCATTGGATGAGCCGGTGCGTGTTGGTGAACGTGCCTTCCTTCTCGCCCGGCAGCGCGCCGGGCATCAGGAAGATCTCGGTCTTGATGTCTTGCGGGCGTAGCTCGCCGCGCTCGACCTCTGGCGACTTGTACCAGAATGACGCCGTCTCATTCTCAAAGATCTCCCGCACCACCATCCACTCGAGATGAGGAAGGGCCATGCGGATCAGGTGCGTGTTGTGTCCACCGACCACCGGGTTCTGGCCCATGAGCAGCAGCCCGCGGATGGTGCCATCGGCGATGGCGAGGGTCATCGGCAGCTGCGAATGATCGCCCACGGTCTTGGGAATCCAGTCGTAGCCCCAGCCATTCGCAGCCGTGGCATGCTCGCCGTACCACGCGCGCAGCAGGCTCACGGCAAACTTGGGAAAGTTGTGCCAGTAGCCGGTTGGCGTGCTTTCCGTCCTGATATAGTCGTCGAACGTCTGGTGGATCTTCTTGGCGTTGGGCATGGGCAGGTAGCCGGGCAGGAGGTTGTAGAGCGTGGGGATGTCGGTGCTGCCCTGGATGCTCGAGTGGCCGCGGAGCGCCAGAATGCCTCCGCCCGGACGGCCAATGTTCCCCAGCAGCGTCTGGATGATGGCGGCGCCGCGGATCATCTGCACACCGGTGGTGTGGTGTGTCCAGCCGACGGCGTAGCACCAGGCAGTGGTGCGGTCGCGGCCGGAGTTACGGGCCAGCGCCTCGCAGACCGCAAGGAAGGTCTCCTTTGGGCAGCCGGTGACGCGCTCCACCATCTCCGGCGTGTAGGCGGCGTAGTGGCGGCGCATGATCTGATAGACGCAGCGCGGGTGCTGGAGTGTTGGATCGCTCGGCGGTGGCCCCTGGCTCAGGCGTCCCACCTTCTCGCTATAGGGCTCGCCCGTCAGCACGTCGTGCTCGGCCAGGTTAGAGGGCACCGTCTCTCCCTCGTACTGCCACGAGTCGAACCGATACGACTGCGTCTGCGGATCCCAGCCGGAGAAGACGCCGTCCAGCTCGCCGGCATCCTGGAAGCGCTCGTCGATGATGGCGGCGATGTTGGTGTAGTGGAGCACGTACTCTTTGAACCAGAGATCGTGCTCCAGGATATAGTTGATGATCCCACCGAGGAAGGCGATGTCTGATCCGGCGCGCACCGGCGCATAGAGATCGGCCAGCGCCGAGGTGCGGGTGAAGCGCGGGTCGGCATGGATGATGGTGGCTCCTCGCTCCTTCGCCTGGAGCACGAAGCGGAAGGCGATGGGGTGGTTCTCCGCCATATTGGAGCCCATGATCATGACGCAGTCGGCGTTGGCCAGGTCCCACTGCGCCGTGGTGGCGGCCCCGCGGCCGAAGCTGGCGCCCAAACTGGGCACCGAGGAGCTGTGTCAGACACGGGCCTGGTTTTCGACCCAAACCATGCCCAGTCCGCCGGCACAGAGCTTTTTGATCAGGTAGTTCTCTTCGTTATCCAGCGTTGCTCCGCCGAGCTCGGCGATGGCGAGGGTGTGATTGACGATCGTGCCATCTGGCAGCCGGTGCACGAACGTCTCATCGCGCGTCTGCTTGATCAGCCGCGCGATGCGATCCATCGCCCAGTCGAGCGGCCGCTCCTCCCAGTGGTCGGAGTACGGCGCGCGGTACCTGACCTTGGTCAGCCGGTCGGGATTGACCATCCAGCCGAAGGTGGCCGCGCCCTTGGGGCAGAGGGTGCCCTGGTTGATCGGGCTGCGCGGGTCGCCCTCGATATGAATGACATCGTTGCCTCTGGCATAGATGAGCTGCGCACAGCCGACGGCACAATAGGGGCAGATACTGGTACCGACGCGGTCGGCCTCCTCGAGCCGCGGCCGCCAGCGACGCGAGTAGTCCGATTCAGCGGCCTTGCCGAATGGATCCTCGCCAGCCAGCTGCCGCGGGAGCGCCCAATCATTGAGAACCGGCAGCATGCGCCGCCACAGTGATCTACCTGCCATCGCCATTCGCTTCCTTCAGTCGCAGTCGTGCGTGCGCCGTCGTTCGGCCACCCAGCCTGATCCTGAGCCGAGCCCCGCCAGTCCTCTCGGCCTCAGTCTGGTGCGCTCACGGCTCGGACGCGGCGCGCCTTGCCCGAGACGAGATTGGGGGCGCCTTCGTACTCTACCTCAACGCGGCTATTCGCGTGGCGCAGGCGCTCTAAGTCGGGAGGCTCGACGTTGGCATCATGCGCCAGCGTAAGCAGATAGCCCTGGCCATCGTCGGTCACAAGGCGAAAGCGTGTCTCCTGCACCAGGAGAATGTGCCCAGTCACAGTCCTCGTTGCCGGTATCGCAGCCATCGGCTGCCTCATTCTGCGTCCTGGAACCGGCCGGTTCCAGCCGCTATCTCTTGCGGCCAGTGCTCCTGCCCCAGCCGCGCCCTTGCGGCTGAGGCAGGAGCGAGCGACCGGCCGGTCCGGCGCCCTTGCAGCATTTGCCATGCCGCCGCCCTTCAGGCACGCCCGTTCTCGCTGCCGATCTCAGGGCTGCGCAATGCCGGCCAGGCTGGTCAGAGACAAACGGGAGCCCGGAACGAGTGCCGAGGCTGATCGGTCTCAGGGCTGCGCAATGCCGGCCAGGCTCGCCAGCCCGAGCGCTTCCAGGCGCGCCGCCGGCACCTGGCCATCGGGCGTCCAGCCTCGGGCCGCATAGTACGACTCGATCAGTGAGTCGAGCTCGGCGCGGGTGAGGCCCTCGCCCTTGCCGGGACCATCCGGCAGCGGCTCGGCCAGCAGGCGAGGCGGCAGCGTATCGTCGGCTCGCGTCCAGCCCTCGCGCACGTTGAAGAGCTTCTTGAGGGTACTGATGCGCTCGCCGGCCAGCCGCAGCTCAGCACCAGCCACGTCCCAGCCGGTCACGCAGGCGAGCAGCTCGGCTGCCTCGGGATAGAAGTCGTCAAAGCACTTGCGGATGAACTTGCAGAGGATCAGCGAGTCGAGCACTGCTGCCTGATCCTCGGCCGCCGCCGCCAGCCGGCCGCGGCTGGCATCGGCAGCAAAGCGGTCGACCGCTCCGGAAAAATCGGCCTCGTAGGCCGCGCTGCGGTTGTGACACGCGCCCCGTGGCGTCACCGCAAAGCCGAGCGCGAGCGTCTTGAGCCCGCGGGGCTCGTACCCCGGAAGCTCGAGCCCCTTGACGTGCATCGCCCAGGCTTCGCTACCGCGCCCCACCTGGCGCGCGGCGGCGCGGCTCCCGCCGGCCAGCAGGTCGCCGAGCGTGCCCTCACGCCGGGCAATCATCTCCAGCAGCGTCGCCACGCCAGCTGCCTCCCCAAAGCGCGGGCGAGGCTCGCCGGCGCCGACCGGCAGGACGCCGCGCTCTTCCGATTCCATCGCCCAGGCCAGCGTGCCGCCGGCCGAGATCGTATCCAGTCCCAGGTCGTCGCAGAGCCGCGCCAGCCGGAGCACCGCCTGGGGATCGGCAACGCCCAGCAGCGGCCCGAGCGCGAAGAGCGATTCGTATTCAAGGCGGGTCTCAGCGGATCGGTGCCCTGAAGCGGGTGCTTGCCCCTCAGGAGCGCCCGTTGCCAGCTCGTCGACGATCTTGTAGAGGTGCTCGCAGCCCACGGTGCAGCCGGCACAGCCGGCCATTCTGGCCAGATGGTCGCGGTAAAGCGTTTCGCCGCTGAGCTGCTCGGCTCCCTCGAAGGTGGAAGCCTGGAAGTTACGCGACGGCAGGATGCCAAGGCGGTCGAAGACGAGCAGGTTAGCCGGCGTGCCGAGCTGGCGGTATTTGGCCGTGGCCGGGCCGGTGCTACGGGCGATCAGGCGGGCGTTCAAGGTGCGCAGCCGTGCCGGATCGGCCACCGGCGCGTGCTGTCGGCCATAGCTGCCAATCGCCTTGAGCCGCTTGGCGCCCATCACTGCGCCCCCGCCGCAGCGGCCAGCGTGCCGGCCCTCGTTGCTGATGGTCGCGTAGCGCACCTGATGCTCGCCAGCCGGGCCGATGGCGCAGGCTCGCGCGCCGCGCAGGCCCAGCGCGGCCAGCTGCTGCAGGAACGCTCGCTCGGCCTCCCAGGTGCCCAGGCCGAGCAGCGCCTCGGCCGGCAGCAGGCGTACCGGCTGCTCCGGATCATCGCTCACCACCAGGCTCGACCAGCGGGGGCACGCGCCGCCGATCACAATGGCATCGTAGCCGGTCTGCTTGAGCGCCAGCGCCAGCCGGCTGCTGGAGAGCGAATCGCCGATGAAGCCGGTGAGCGGCGACTTGAACAGCACGGCAAACTTGGCGGTGGTAGTCACTGCCGTGCCGACGAGCGGGCTCGAGGCCAGGATGAGCGGCGCCTCGGGCGCCAGCGGATCGACTCCGGGCGGGCAGTACTGCAGCAGGAGTGCCGTACCCAGCCCGATCCCGCCGATACAGCGGCGCAGCGTCCGCGGTTCGAGCCGCTCGATTGCCCACGCGCCGCTGCCAAGGTCCACGCGCAGCACGCGCCCGTAATAGCCGCCCGGCGCCGTCCACTCGCTTCCAGCCATCGCCGCCTCGCGCGCCCGATGCCAGCAGAGACTATGCCGCCACCTCGCCGGTGCCGGCGAGTCTCAGCCGGCGGCCGGGCTCCGGCGGCGCGCGGCGGGTGGCGCGGCCGGGCCGGCAACGCCGGCCAGGGTAGCCACGAGCACGTCCAGCACCAGCGCCGGCTCGAGTACGCCCGTCTTGATCTGCACGTCGGTCTCCAGCACGCGGCGATGCATGCGCACCAGCGCCGGTAGGTCGAAGAGGCGCGCCTGCTCGAGCACCTTGCGCAGCGGGTAGGGCGGCAGGCCCAGCACCTGCGCAATCGCCGCCGGCGCTGCGCCATGGTCGAGCAGATCGCGCGCCTGGAGCAGCAGGCGCACCTGCCGCGCCACCATGCCCAGGATGCGCTCCGGCCGCTCGCCGGCCTCCAGCAGCGTGACAAGCGCAGCTAGGGCGCGCGGACGATTGCCTTGGCCAATGGCATCGACGAGGTCGAAGACGTTCGCTTCGCTTGCCTGGCTGACCAGGAGGCGGACGGCCTCGGCGTCGATGGGGCGCCCGGGGCCGGCGTAGGTAGCGAGCTTCTGGAGCTCGCTGGCAATCTGGCGCAGATCGCTACCGGAGAACGTCGCCAGCAGCTCGGCCGCCTCGTCGGTGATGGCGGCGCCCGCCGCCCGCGCACGCGTCTTGATCCAGCGCACGAGCGGCGGGCCGCTCAGCAGGGGAAAGGACTGCTGCCGGGCACGCGCCTGTTCGAGCGCTCTGGCCAGCGGCCCGCTCTTTGGCGGCGCCGCCGGCTCGATGAAGATGGCCAGCGTCGCTTCTGGGATGGACGGCAGATAGGCGGCCAGCTCAGCTACCTGCCTGGAGGGTGGAGCCGCCGGCTCGCCGGTGGTATCGCTCGTCTCTGCGCCGCTCCCGCCGGCAGCACTCCCGGCCCCACCCCGCCGGCTGGAGAGCCGCGTGAGCAAGCCCTCCACCACCACGGCACGCCGGCCGGCCAGGAAGGGCACCGCCTCGCAGGCAAAGCGCAGCGCCTCGATCGTGGCCTCGGCCCCCGAGAGGCGCGTGACGTTGAGCGCGGCCAGGCCGGCATCGGGAAACGCCTGGTCCAGCAGGCGCTGCACCGCCTCGTGGATCGAGAACTCGTCGGGTCCCCAGAAGACGTAGAGCATGGGTAGTGGGTAGCGGCACGATCGGCCAGCCGCGCTGCTAGCCGCAGTTTACTATTGCGGCTCGGGCGGCCGCCCAGGCTGGCCACGCGCGGACGACCGGCCAGGCCATGGTGGCCTGGCGGCCGGCGGAGGGCCGTAATGCCGATAACCCGTCTCACGGTGCCAGCCGATCAGCCGCCGGCGAAATGAGGAGGAGCATGGATGAGTGAGGTGACCGACCTGCTGGCAGAGCTCGTGGCGATCGAGAGCTCCAATGCCTCGATGCCATCCGGAAAGGGCGAGGCGGCGCTGGCGGCCTTCGTGGCCGACTACGGCCAGCGGGCCGGCGCCGAGGTGAGGCTCGAGGAGGTGCTGCCGGGGCGCCCGAACGTCTGGCTGCGTCTCCCGGCCACCACCCCGGCCGCCCCGGCCGGAGCCAGGGAGCCCGTCGAGGCGGCCCCGCGCCGGCCGCGCCGCCTGCTGCTCGATATCCACCTCGATACGGTGCCGCTGGAGCCAATGCCGGCCGCGCTTACCCCGCGGCGCGAAGGCGCGCGGCTCTGGGGCCGCGGCGCCTGCGATACCAAGTCGTCGCTCGCGGCCGCGCTCGTCGCGCTGCGGCGCGTCGCCGACCGGTCCAGCCCACGACAAAGCGAGGTCGTCCTCCTCGGCACCATCGACGAGGAGTATCTCAAGCGCGGCGTGGCGCACGCCGTCGCGCGCGGGCTGGTGGCCGACGCGGCGATCATCGGCGAGCCGACGGCGCTGCGGCCAGTGATTGCCCATAAGGGAGCAGTGCGGTGGCGCCTGGTAACTCAGGGCCGGGCCGCTCACACCTCACGCCCGGAGCAGGGGAGCAACGCCATCTATCAGATGGTGGAGGTCATCCGCACGCTCCGCGAGCGCCTCGAGCCGCTCCTGGCGGCGCGCACGCATCCGCTGCTCACACCGCCGACGCTGACCGTGGGGCGCATCGAGGGTGGCGTGGGCGTCAACATCGTGCCGGAGCGCTGCGTGATCGAGATCGACCGGCGCACGCTGCCGGGCGAGTCTCCGGCCGAGGTGCTGGCCGAGATCGATGCGCTTCTGGCAGAGCTGATGGCGGCGCAGCCGGGCATCCGGGTGGTGCGCGAGGCGCCGTTTCTATCCGAGCGCGGGCTGGAGACGCCGCCCGACGCGCCGGTGGTCGGTGCCCTGCAGCGTGCCTGCCGCGAGGTGCTCGGTGAGGGGGCCGCGCTCGAGCCGGCCGGCGTGCCCTACGGTACCGATGCCACGCACCTGTGGGGCGGCGCGGGCATCCCCTGTGTCGTCTTTGGCCCGGGTGACATCGCGCAGGCGCACTCGGCCGAGGAATGGGTCGAGCTCGACCAGGTGGAGCGCGCCGCCAGCATCTACGAGCGCGTGATCGAGGGATTCCTCACCGGCGAGTGGTAGCGCGCTACGTCTCACGCGCCCGCTGCACCAGCTCGGCCAGCCGGTTGAGCGCCTCGAGCGGCGTCATGGTGAGGATATCGATCCGCCGCAGCTCTTCCAGCACCGGATGCAGCTCGGGAAAGAGCGCCAGCTGCACAGCTTTGCCCGCGCCGGTGGGGGTGGGGGCGCTCGCGGCGCCATTGGCCGCATGCCGGTGGGCAGGCACCGCGGCGGCCGCCGCGCCATCCGCCGCCGGTGGCTCCGGCAGCCGGCCGGCGTCTTCGGGAGCAGGCATGCCGGCGGGCGGAGCGGTGCGCCCCGGCGGGCCACCGCGAGCCGGTGAGCGGGTGGCGTCTTCGACCACGGGCATGCCATTGGCAGACGTGCGCTGTGCCTCCAGCCCGGCCAGCACCTCCTCTGCGCGGCGGGTGACATCGCGCGGCACGCCGGCCAGCTTGGCTACGTGAATGCCGTAGCTGCGATCCGCACTCCCCGGCACCACCCGATGCAGAAAGACGACCTGCCCGCCTTCCTCGAGGACATCCATGCGGTAGTTGCGCACGCGCGGCAGGCGCTGCGCTAGATCGGCTAGCTCGTGGTAGTGCGTGGCGAAGAGCGTGCGCGGTCCCGCCTCGGCCCACCGCGATCCCGCCGCGCCGTGCAGATACTCCACCACTGCCTGGGCGATCGCCACGCCGTCGTAGGTGCTGGTGCCACGCCCGATCTCATCGAGGACCACCAGGCTTCGCTCGGTCGCGTGGCGCAGGATGCTCGCCGTCTCCACCATCTCCACCATGAACGTACTCTGGCCGGCGGCGAGATCGTCCTGCGCGCCCACCCGCGTGAAGATCCGATCCACGAGCCCGATGCGCGCCCGCTGCGCCGGCACGAAGCTCCCCACCTGCGCCAGCAGGACGATGAGCGCCACGGAGCGGAGATAGGTGCTCTTGCCGGCCATATTCGGCCCGGTCAGGATGACGATCTGCTCGCCGCCGGCCGAAAGCCGGCAGTCGTTGGGCACGAACGCACTCGGCTGGCCCACCTGCACCGTGGCCGCCTCCAGCGCGGCCTCCACCACCGGATGCCGCCCGCCGACGATCTCGATCTCGAGGCCCGCATCGAGCGCCGGCCGCACGTAGCCGCGCTGCGCCGCGACCTCGGCGAAGCCGGCCAGGACATCCAGCTCGGCCAGCGCCGCCGCCGTCGCCAGCAGCCGGCTCGCCTGCCCTGCCACCTGGCGCTGCAGGTCGGTGAACAGCTCTCGCTCCAGCTCACCAATCCGCTCCTGCGCCCGCAGCACCAGGTTCTCATATTCCTTGAGCTCCTGCGTCATGTAGCGCTCGCCATCCGCGAGCGTCTGCCGACGGATGTAGTGCGGCGGCACCGCTCCCTTGTAGGCGTGCGAGATCTGGATGTAATAGCCAAAGACCTTGTTGAAGCCGACCTTCAGGCTCTTGATCCCCGTTCGCTCGCGCTCGGCCGCCTCCAGCCCGGCGATCCACCGGCGCGCCTCGCTGCTCGAGCGCACTAGCTCATCGAGCTCGGCGCTGTAGCCGGTGCGGATCAGCCGCTCATCCTCCCACGTACCCAGCGCCGCACGCTTGCCGGCGGGCGCCGCCTCGCTCGCGTCATAGACGGCCCGCCCGATGAGGTCGGCCACGTCGTCGCTCGGATCGACCTGCGCCAGCAGGCGCTCGAGCGCGCCCTTAGCAGGCGCGGCGGAGCGGGCGATACCTTCCTCGCCGCCCGCCGCCAGATTCCGAATCTCGCCCGCCGCCAGCAGTGATGCGCGCAGCGCCAGCAGGTCACGCGGCTGCGCGCTGCCCTGGCGCACGCGGTTCGTCAGCCGCTCGACATCCGCCATGCGCCCAAGGAGCTCGCGCAGGCGTGCTCGCCGCACGCCGTCGCCAGCCAGCGCCTCCACCACATCGTGCCGCACGCGCAGCGCCTCCAGATCGCGCAGGGGCTGCCCTAGCCACCGCCGCAGCAGCCGGCTGCCCATCGCCGTGCGGCAGGCATCGATCACCGAGAGCAGCGTCGGCCGCGCAGTGCCCTCCATCGCTCGACGCGGCGGCCCTGCGGCCCGCGTGCCGGGCGGCTCGTCGAGCTCGAGGTTCCGCCGGGTAAACCCATCCAGGCGCACGAAGGCGCCGGGATCGTAGGCGCGCAGCCCATCGAAGAGTGCCAGCAGCGGCCGGTTGGTCGCCTCCACATAGGCCGCCAAGGCCCCGGCCGCACGGGTCGCCAGTGGGCGCTCGGCGCAGCCAAACCCGGCCAGGCTTGTCACGCCAAAGAGCCGGCAGAGGGTCTCCTGCGCCGTCCCCAGCTCGAATCGCCAGGCCTCCAGCCGCGTCAGGTTGCGTCCGGCCAGCGCCTGCTCCTCGAGCGACGGCTCTGCAGTGCCGGGCGCTCCCATCGCCGGGACCAGGCACTCGGCGGGATTGAGCCGCTCCAGCTCGCGCGCCAGCTCGGTGGCGGCCTCGGGGCCGGCCAGCTCGGCAATCGCAAACTCGCCGGTCGTCACGTCGGCGTGCGCCAGGCCATAGTGAAGCGTGCCGGAAGGGCCATAGTCCGCCACCAGCGCGCAGAGGTAGTTGTTTCGCCGTGCATCGAGCATGCGCGGCTCGACGACGGTGCCGGGCGTCACCACGCGCACCACGTCGCGTGTCATCATGCTCTTGCCGGCCGCCTTCACCGTGGCCGGTGTATCGAGCTGCTCGCAGACAGCCACCTTGTAGCCGGCGGCGATCAGGCGCGCGATATAGGCATCGGCCGCGTGGTAGGGCACGCCGGCCATCGGCACCCGCTGTCCCTTGCCCACCTCGCGTGAGGTGAGCGTGAGGTGCAGCACGCGCGCCGTCAGCTGGGCATCGTCATCGAAGGTCTCGTAGAAATCGCCCAGCCGGAAAAAGAGAATGGCATCTGGATGGCGGCGCTTGAGCGCGAGATACTGCCGGCGCATCGGCGTCAGGCGCAGGGCACTCGCGTGCGCCGCCTGCTGCTGACGATCGCCCTCGCTCACACCGGCATTCTATTAGCTTGGAATCAGCCGGCGCACGTCGTTATACGAGACGAAGAGCATCAGCGTGATCAGCAGCATCAGGCCCACGAAGTGGATCACGCCCTCCACCTGCGGGTTGATCCGCCGGCCACGCGCGCCCTCGATCACCACGAACAGCAGCCGCGCGCCGTCCAGCCCGGGAATGGGCAGCAGGTTGAAGATGGACAGGTTGAGGCTCAGGAAGGCGGTGAAGTTGACCAGATACACCAGCCCGGCCTCCGCCGCCTGGCCAGTCATCTGCGCAATGCCCACCGGCCCGGCCACCTCCGCCGGCGCCTGGCGCACAACTACCTGCCGGAGCCCATCCAGGAAGATGACCAGCGTATCGACCGTGCGGCGCACGCCGAGCGGCAGCGCCTGCCACGGCGGATAGCGCACTGTCACCACCTCCGGGCCGAGCGCGATTCCGATCATCAGCTGGCTCTGCGTCTGGCCCTGCGGCGTCATCAGGCGCGGCGTCAGCCGGAGGTGCTCGACCTGCCCGTTCCGCTCCACCACCACCTCGATCTCGCGCTCGCCCGCCGCGCGGACGGCCGCCCGCACATCCTCGGTGCTGCGGATCGGCCGACCATCGATCGAGACGAACAGATCGCCTTCCTCCATGCCGGCCTGTGCGGCGGGCGAGCCTGGCTGCACGCCGTAGACCTGCACTCGCTCGCACGACTCGCAGGGCATCGGCTCGCCCACCATATACCCCACGCTGAAGAGCACCGGTGCTAGGAGGAGATTCATGGCGCTACCGGCGACGAGCACCGCTGCCCGTACCTTCCGGCTCTTGCTGGCAAACGAACGCGGCACATCGGGCGAGCCGTTCTCGCCCAGCATCTTCACAAAGCCACCCAGCGGCAGCAGGTTAAGCGAGTAGATGGTCTCTCCCACGCGCACGCCGAAGAGGCGCGGTGGGTAGCCGAACCCAAACTCCTGCACCTTGATGCCGGCTCGCTTGGCCAGCACGAAGTGCCCCAGCTCGTGCGCCAGCACCAGCACGCTCAGCACCACGAGGAAGATGAGGACAGTCGAAAGCAAAGACATGGCTATCGTTACACCATACGTGCGCAGACGCCGGCCGCGATGTGCCGCGCCTGTGCGTCGATCTCGAGAAGCTGCTCCAGGCTCTCCACGTGCACCGGCACCAGCGCTTCTAACGTGGCCTCGACCACTCGCGCGATGTCACCAAATGCCAGCCGCCCACGCAGGAAGTGTTCCACCGCCACCTCGTCGGCGGCGCAGAGCACGGCCGTGGCCGTGCCTCCCTCGCGCCCGGCCTGGATCGCCAGCCGCAGGCACGGAAAGCGTGCGAGGTCCGGACGCTCGAAGTGCAGACAGCCCAGCGCAGCCAGGTCGAACGGCCGCTGTGCCGGGTCGCCGCGCGCCAGCCGCGCGCCACGGGCCAGTGCCAGCTGAATGGGCAGCTTCATGTCCGGCCAGCCCAGCTGCGCCTTGAGTGACCCATCGACAAACTCTACCAGCGAATGCACAATGCTCTCCGGATGCACCACGACCTCGATCTGGTCGAAGCCGATGTCGAAGAGCCATCGCGCCTCGATCACCTCCAGCCCTTTGTTCATGAGCGTGGCTGAATCGATCGTGATCTTGGGCCCCATACGCCACGTGGGATGGGCCAGCGCCTCCTCCACACCCACGCGCCGCATTCGCTCCTGGCTCCACGTTCGGAAGGGCCCGCCGGAGGCAGTCAGGATGAGGCGGCGGATGCAGCCGCGCGCCTCGCCTAGCAGGCACTGCCAGATGGCGCTGTGCTCGCTATCCACCGGGAAGAGGCGAGCGCCCGAGCGGCGCGCCGCTGCCGTGACTAGCTCGCCGGCGATCACCAGGCTTTCCTTGTTGGCCAGGGCCACATCCTTCCCCGCCTCCACCGCCGCCAGCGTCGCCGGCAGGCCCACGCGCCCGGAGGTAGCCACCAACACCAGGTCGGCCTCGGCCAGCGTGGCCAGCGTCACCAGTCCGGCCTCGCCGCGCAGCAGCACCCATGGGCCTCGCGCCAGCGCCTCGGTCCCGGCCGCCGTATCATCCGTGAGACAGATCAGCCGCGGCTGCACCCGGCCTGCCTGCTCGGCCAGCAGCGGCGCATTACGGCCGGCCGCCAGCCCCACCACCTCGAAGTGCTCTGGATGCTCGCCCACCACCTCGAGCGCCTGGCGGCCGATCGAGCCCGTGGAGCCAAGAATGACCAGCCGCGTGCGCGCCATCACGACACCACCAGCACGGCGTAGTAGTAGACCAGCACCACGGTAAAGAGCAGCGAATCGATGCGATCGAGCATGCCGCCGTGCCCTGGAATCAGGTCGCTCGCATCCTTGGCGCCAGCCTCGCGCTTGATCATCGATTCCGCCAGGTCGCCCAGCTGCGCCGCCAGCGAGACGGCGAAGGCCAGCAATGGAACCTGCCACAGAGGCACCGGCAGCGGCGCCCATCCCAGCCACGCCAGCCCGGGCACCAGCCGCTGCAGCGGCGCCTGCGCCAGTAGCGTGGCCAGCAGGCAGAGCGCAAACCCGCCGGCCGCGCCCTCCCACGTCTTCTTCGGGCTGATCCAGGTCATGAACCGGTGCCGCCCGAGCTTCGAGCCTACCAGATAGGCGCCCGAGTCGAAGCACCACGTCGCCGCCAGCGTATAGAACACCCAGCCGCGGCCGGCATTGCTCCCTGGAGGGCCGAGGAGGCGCAGCGTCTGGAAGTGGCTCATCAGCCAGGCCACGTAGAGCGTCCCCGCCAGTGTCAGCGCCCAGCCCACCAGCCGGCCACGGAGGTCGCGGCGCTCGAAGAGTAGCGCGATCAGGGGCACGATCACGGCGGCCGCCACCGCCGAGCGCGCCAGATAGGCGAAGCGATCGGGCGCCAGAACGGCCGCCAGCACCGGCAGGCCAGGCCAGCCGGCCTCACCGGTGGCTCCCGCCACCGCAGACACCAGGAGATCACGGCCCCCGTTGCCCAGAAGCAGCGCCAGCGCCAGCAGGAACCCCAGCGGCTGGATGAGCTTCACCCGCGGCCGCGCGGAAAGCGCGTAGAACTCGCGCAGCGCCAGAAACGTCACCACGGCCGTTCCGACGAAGAACCAGACCCCGCCGGCGTAGACGCCGGCGAGCACGGGCGGTGCCATCACCAGGCCGGCCACCACACGCCGACCCAGCGTGCTGGCCCGCGATCCGGCCGACTGGGCGCCGGCCTGAGCCTCCTCGCGCGCAGTGCCGGAGCCCGGTGCCAGCCGGGGGCGTGCCGCCGGCTCGGCCGGTGGGGAGCCGGCAGCCGCCGCCGGCGATCGGCCGGCGGGAGACGTGCCCGGCTGCGCTGTCGCTGCCATCGGATCGCCGGCCACGGTGACGCTCTGCCCCAGCCCTTCTCACCGCAAGTCTAGCGCGCCGCGCCCGGCGAGCCGTCGGCCACCTTACACCTCGAGGACCTCGGCCTCTTTTTCCTCGCCCACACGGTCTGCCTGGGCGATAAACGCGTCGGTCAGGCGCTGCAGGCGCCCCTCTGCGTGCTTGAGGTCATCCTCGCTGATCATGTTCTCGCGGCGAAGATTACGCAGATCATCGTGCGCCTCGCGCCGCACGTTGCGAATGGCTACCCGCCCTTCCTCGACGCGCCGGTGCACCAGCCTAACGAGATCGCGCCGCCGCTCCTCCGTCAACGGCGGCAGCACGATTCGGATCAGGCTCCCGTCATTGGAAGGCACCAGGCCCAGCTCGCTCTTCAGGATGGCCTTCTCGATTGCCGGAATCGAGCTTTTATCCCAGGGCTGGATCACGATCAGGCGCGGCTCCGGGACAGTGATGCCCGCTAGCTGGTTGAGCGGCATCTCAGTACCGTAGTACTCGACATGCAGCCGGTCGACCAGTGCCGGGCTGGCCCGCCCGGTGCGGATCGTTCCCAGGTCATGCTTGAGCACCTCGATCGCCTTGGCCATCTTGTGCTCAGCCTCGGTCAGCACACCACCGATCAGGTCGTCAGCCATGGCCTACCTCGCGCTGCTCTGTATTGGCTTGCGCTGCGCGGCGGAAGCGCTTCCCACCGCTCCCACCTCAGCCTATACAGGCTACCCGATTCGCGGTCGCACTACGGCCCGACGTAGGTACCAACCGGCTCGCCACGAATGGCCCGCGTCAGCGCGCCCTCCTCCTCGAGCCGAAAGACGATCAGCGGCAGGTTGTGCTCCATGCACAGCGAGATAGCGGTGCTATCCATGATGCCCAGGCGCGCGTTGAGCACATCCAGATACGTTAGCCGCTCGAACCGCTTCGCCGTGGCGACCTGCCGCGGGTCCGCGTCGTAGATGGCGTCGACGTAGGTGCCCTTGAGCAAGACCTGTGCCCCGATCTCCATCGCGCGCAGCGCCCCGGCCGTGTCGGTCGAGAAGAACGGATTGCCGGTGCCCGCGCCAAAGATCACCACCTTGCCATCTTCCAGGTGGTCGATCGCGCGCCGGCGGATGTAGGGCTCAGCCACCTGACGCATCTCGATCGCCGTCTGCACCCGCGTCACGATCCCCTCGCGCTCGAGCGCTTCCTGCAGCGCCAGCGCGTTCATCACCGTGCCCAGCATGCCGATGTAGTCGGCCTGAGCCGGCTCCATGCCGTAGCGCACGGCATCGCGGCCGCGCCACATGTTGCCCCCGCCGACGACGATCGCCAGCTCGACCCCCGTCTCGCGGATGGTCGTTGCCAGCAGATGGGCCAGCCGCCCCACCGCGCGCGGATCGATGCCATACGGTCCAGAGCCGGCCAGGTGCTCACCGCCCATCTTGAGCAGCACGCGCCGGTACTTGATCGCCGCGTTCATGCGCGCTCCTGGATCACTGCGGGTGGCGGGCCTCACCTATGGCCGGCACTGCCGGCACACGCACCGGCTCCCCGGCAGCATTCAGCGTCCTACCTCGAAGCGCGCAAAGCGCCGCACGCGGATGTTCTCTCCCGTCTTGGCCACTGTCTCCGTAATCAGGTCGCGAATGGTGCGCGACTGGTCACGAATGTAGGGCTGCGAGAGCAGCGACTGTTCGAGCACCTCCTGCTCCGTCAGCCCCTCTCGCTCGATCAGCTCGCCCGGCACCTCGTCCCTGGAGAGAAACCGCGGGTTCATCGCCGCCACCTGCATCGCAATCTCGCGCGCCAGCTGCCGGAACGTCTCGTTCCGCGCGACGAAATCTGTCTCGCAGTTGAGCTCGATCAGCGCACCGATCCGGCCGCCGCCGTGAATATAGGCCTCGACGATTCCCTGCTCGGTAGCTCGCTCGGCCTTCTTGGCCGCCGTCTGGAACCCCTTCTCGCGCAGAATGGCCTTTGCGCGCTCCACGTCACCCTGCGCCTCGATCAGCGCCCGCTTGCAATCCATGATGCCGGCGCCAGTTTCCTCGCGCAAGGCTTTGACCGCTTCTGTCGTTACTTCCATCCTGCTGGGGCTCCTGCTCGCATTGTGGGTGGCATGGCGCGCAATGCCTTGGCCGCTGCTGTCGCTACTTCCATATGCCAGGTCAGCCTTACTCTTCCTCGTCCTTGCGCCGGCCGCGGCCGTAGCCGCGCCGGTCGTCTTCATCTTCCTCGAGATCCTCTTCGTACTCGAACGGCTCCTCGCTGGTCAGTGCCATCTCCAGCTCCTGCTGCGTCAGCCCCTCTTCTTCCTCCTCTTCCTCCTTGGCAACCGCCTCGGCGAAGCCACGGCCCTCGATGCACGCATCGGCAATGCGAGCCGTCAGCAGCTTGATCGCACGGATGGCGTCGTCGTTGGCCGGAATGGGATAGTCGATCTCCTCGGGGTTGCAGTTGGTATCCACCAGCGCCACGATCGGAATGCCCAGGCGCCGGGCCTCGGCAACGGCAATGTGCTCCTTGCGCGTATCCACGATGTAGAGCGCACCAGGCAGCCGCCGCATCTGCTCGATCCCGCCCAGCCGGCGCTGCAGCCGCTCGAGCTCCTCGTTCAGACGCAGTGCCTCCTTCTTTGGCAGCTGGTCGAACTCGCCGCGCTCCTTGCGAACCTTGAGCTCCTGCAGACGGCGGATGCGTCCCTGAATAGTCTGGAAGTTGGTCAGCATGCCACCCAGCCAGCGGTGGGTCACCCAGAACTGCCCGGCGCGCTTCGCCTCCTCCTCGATCGCCTCCTGCGCCTGCTTCTTCGTCCCAACGAAGAGCACGCTCTCTCCCTCGCGCGTCAGGTCGCGCACGAAAGCATACGCCTCGGCCAGCCGCGCCACCGTCTGCTGCAGATCGATAATGTGGATCCCGTTGCGCTCAGTGAAGATGAAGGGCTTCATCTTCGGGTTCCAGCGGCGCGTCTGGTGCCCGAAGTGCACACCGGCTTCGAGCAAGAGCTTCATCGAGATGACGGCCATGGCTGCTACTCACTCCTTGTTGGTTTGCGCGGTGCGGCGTGGTCGCCGCCGGTGAGCAATCCAGCCGGCGGCGACCACCACCCACCTTCCCTCCGCCTTCGTCGAGCACCGCACCGAACGCCCATGGACGCCACTAGGCGCAACCAGCACGGCTCAGAAGGCGTGCGTACTCGGGTCGGGCACCCCACGTGCCCAGACCCGCGGCTCCGAAAGTATAGCAGTGGCTCTCCCGACCCAGCGCGCGTGAGCCGGCAGCCGGCATAATCTCTCCCAAGGGAGGCCGACCGTGCAGCGCGCCGATGATTGGCTGGCCGAAGCTCGCGCCGAGCTGCGCGCGGCGGAGGCCTTGCTGCAGGCTGGCCACTGGTCGTGGTGCTGCTTCACCTGCCAGCAGGCCAGTGAAAAGGCGCTCAAGGCGATCAGCGAGTCGCTTCGAGCGCCGCAGTTTGGCCATAACCTGAACGTGCTGGTACAGGCCATTGAACAGCGTCTCTGCGTCCCTGAGACCGTGCGGCTCGCCGCCGGCAGGCTCAATCGCTTCTATATTCCAACGCGCCATCCCGATGCCTTTGACCATGGAGCACCGGCAGATCAATACTTCGAGCCGGATGCAAGGCAGGCGCTCGAGGATGCTCGAGAGATCCAGCAGTTCGCCGAACGCATCATTGGTACCTCCGGCCAGCCCTGAGGAAGCCGCTGCTGCTGGAAGCGCTTGACGGTGGCCAGATCCTCTTCGATCGGGGATCGTTTGCGGCGATGCGCCGGACATTCGAGGAATGGCTGCGCATTGGCAAGGTGGCCCGCTGGCACCATGGCTGGCGCATCATGGACTAATGGCTTGCCGCCAGCCCTTGCGGGTAAGCGATCTATTGAAGCTGGCATAATGGCCGGCGCACCAGGGGCACATGGCCTGGCGCAGCACCACGACGGCTCCAGGAGAGCCGGAGCAGGCCGCCGGGCGCTCGATCTTCTGCTATCCCTGGTGCGGAAGCGCAGAACGGCCGCGAGGAGAGTCACGTATGACAAGCGCCTCCACTGCTACCGGGCTCAAGGGAAGCTCCGCGCGCACCGCCGCGCTGGCCATCAACGGTGGGCCAAAGGTGCGCACCAAGCCCCTGCCTGCTCGCGCCCTCTTTGGCCCGGAGGAGAAAGCCGCCGTCGATGCCCTCTTCGACGAGGCCATCCGCACCGGGAGCGTCTTTGGCTACGAAGGCGCTCAGGAGCAGGCCTATTGCCGCGAATTTGCTGCCTCCCTGGGGGGCGGCTACGCCGATGCGGTGAACTCCGGGTCGAGCGCCGTCTACGTTGCGCTCCGCGCCCTTGAGATCGAGCCGTTCACCGAGGTCATCGTCCCACCAATCACCGATCCCGGCGGGATCATGCCCGTCGCCCTGGCCGGCTGTATTCCCGTCGTGGCTGATGCCCACCCCGGCTCGTACAACGTGGGGCCGGATGAGATCGCCGCGCGCCTCACCGCGCACACCAGTGCCATCATCGTCGCCCACATTGCCGGCGAGCCGTGCGATATGGCGCCGATCGTCGCGCTCGCCCGCCGGCATGGCCTGGCCCTGATCGAAGACTGCGCGCAGGCACACGGCGCGCGCTATCGCGGCCGCCGGGTGGGTACCTTCGGCGACGTCGGCGCCTTCTCCACGATGTCTGGCAAGCATCACGCCACCGGCGCCCAGGGTGGCGTGGTCTTCACCCGCGACGAGTCGCGCTACTGGGCCGCCCGCCGCTACGCCGACCGCGGCAAGCCATTTGGCATCCAGGGAGCTACCTCAAACGTCGTCGCCTCGCTCAACCTGAACTCAAGCGATCTTGCTGCAGCCATCGGCCGGGTGCAGCTGGCCAAGCTCGACTCGATCGTGGCCAGGCGCCGCGAGGTGGTGCAGGCGATCGCCTCCGGTCTGCGTCGCTCCCGGGCCGTCTCGCTCGGCTGGGTGCCGGAAGGCGCTGAGCCAAGCTACTGGTTCCTGCGCCTGCATGTCGACACCAGCGTACTTCAGGTGGATGGGAACACCTTCGCGACCGCGCTGGCCGCCGAAGGCTTCCCCATCAGCGCCTCGTATCGCGCGGCATTTCAAGCCCGTGCCGCCTGGCTGATCGAGCGCCGCGTCTTCGGCACCAGCGGCTATCCCTGGGCAGCGCCGGAGTACCACGGGCCGTACAAGGAGGTCCGCGACCTCGCCTGCCCCAATGCCGAAGCCGTCCTGGAATCGGACTTCAACCTGCACCTCCACGAGCGCTGGGGCGAGGAGGAGGTGGCCGACTTCCTGGCCGCCGTCGAGAAGGTAGAGGCAGCCTTTGCCAAGGACTGAATCACAGGAGCTACGCCGTCCCGGGCTGGAACTCGCCGGGCGCTTTCAGGAGTGACAGCGTAAGTCCGGTGAATCGCGCAGGAGGACGCCATCCATGGCCACGGCTACCTGGCTTGTGGCTCGGCGTTCCCGGCGAGGCGTTCACGAGTCATGCAGGAGGACGCCATCCATGGCCACAGCCACGCTCCACGCGCCGGATCCACCTGCTGCCGGCGCTGCTCCGGCTGCCCTGGGGATCGACATCGGTGGCACCAAGGTGGCCGCCGCCCTGGTGGATGCTCACGGCCGCGTGCTGGCGCGCGAGCGCGGGCCGGTGTCGCCGGACGACAACGCCTCTGGACTAGCCAGCATCTTCGCCGTGGTGGATCGTCTGCTGGCAGCCGTTCCAGACGTGCGCCCCCGGCTGCGCGGGATCGGTGCGGGTGCCCCCGGCGCCGTCGACTGGCAAACCGGCACGCTTCGCGGGGCGGCCAACCTGGCCTGGCGCCAGCTCCCAATCGCCGCCGCGCTCTCCGAGCGCTACCATCTGCCGGCGCTGCTCGATAACGATGTGAACGTCGCTGCCTGGGGTGAGCTCAGCTTCGGCTCGGCCGGTGACGCAAGCGACGAGCGCGCCGCGGCTGCGCCGCCCGATCTGGTTTTCCTAGCCGCCGGCACCGGCATTGGCGCGGGCATTATTGCGCACGGGCGCCTGGTGCGCGGCCGTGGGAGTGCCGGCGAGATTGGCCATATTCCCCTCTTCGAGCATGGCCCGCCGTGCCGCTGTGGCGCCACCGGCTGCCTGGAAGCAGTGGCCTCCGGCCCTGCGCTGGCCGCCGCGGCCCGGCAAGCGGCCGCATCCGGCAATGCGCCCGGGCTGCTGGCCCTTGCCGGTGGGATGCTCGATGCCATTAGCGCCGATCTGGTCGTTCAGGCTGCCACCGGCGGTGACCCGGCCGCGGCCGCACTGCTCGATCGCGAAGGCTACTATCTGGCTCTGGCCGTCCTCATCCTGGCCCGGCTGCTCGACCCGGCACGACTCGTGCTTGGCGGCGGGCTGGCCGCTGCCGGCGCTCCCCTCTTCGAGGCCATCTGGCGCCACCTGGCACAGCTTCGGCCTCGCGCCGGTGATCCTCAGCGCCTCGTGGTCCCTTCCCGCCTGGGAGCCGAGGCTGGCACGGCCGGCGCAGCAGCACTCATTCTGCGCCCAGAGCCGGGGTTCATCGAGGCCGGGCTGATTCCATCGCTTTGAAGGGCTGCGCCGAGCGCCAGCCTCGGCTCCCAGGCGGGCGGCTAGCTGCCCATCAGGGCCTCACACTCCCTGAAAGTGCGCGCAGTCCCAGCCGCTGCCAAAGGTCTGGAACCGGCTAGCCGCCCATCAGGCTCTCGCGCTCCCTGACAGGCATCCACATACCCTCGCCGCCGATGATCTGCACGCCCTGTACGTATCGCCGCACCAGAACCACCAGCTCGTCGAGGTCGAAGGGCTTGGCCAGTACGCCGTCGGCGCCAATCTGCTCCGCACGCCCCGCGGCGTCTGCTGCTGCCGTGACGATGACGATCGGCGCATGGTCGACCGGCAGTGCGCGATACCGCCGCGCGAACGCCCATCCATCCATGACCGGCATACGCATGTCGAGCAAGATGAGCGCCGGCTGGCGCTGGCCGGCACGCTGTAGCCGCTCCAGGTACTCCAGCGCCGCTCGGCCATGCTCGGCTGCGATTACGTCATAGCCTTCCTCTTCCAGCGCCTGCCGCACGCAGTCACGGATGAACTGGTCATCGTCCACGACCAGCACGCGTGGACTCGCCGCCGCGAACGCCGGCGCGTGGCGACCCTTGTGCTCAAAGTCCGGCGGAAACCGATCGAGACGCACCATGCCCTGCGCCCCTGGCCGTTGCCTTACTGTCATCGCTCTCCACCTCGCTCCAGCCCTCGCGACACGTCCGGCCGCGGTTGACGTGCTGGAGATCGGCTCGAACGCGCCGCGCTCGGGCCTTCAATCGATCTCACTGCTTCGTGTGTTCCCGCATGATCTGTGCCATACGCTCTGCTGCCTTGCCGGGCCGCTCCGGCAGCGCCGCGTGCGCTGCGGCTCTCGGCGCTCCTCTGCCGGCTGCCACGCTCTCCCCCGCTCCCTACCGTCGGCGCGATTGCCGACGCCAGCAAGGGCAGCGCCAGCACGATCTCTGCACCTCCACGCTCCGGAAAGGAGGCTTCCACACGCCCGCCGTACAGCTCGATGATCCGCCGGCAGACGTACAGCCCCACGCCAAGCCCGGAGAGGTGGCTCGCCGAGTGCCCGCGATAGAAGCGCTCGAAGAGACGCGCACGCTGCTCGCGTGGCATCCCCACGCCGTAGTCGCGCACGATGATGCGCGCCGTCTCTTGTCCCTCCCTTACAACCTCCCCAGGCGGGCCCCCCGGCGGAGGGCCGGCCGAGGCAGAGGGCCCACGCTCCAGCGTGATCTCCACCGGTCCACCATCGGGACTGAAGCGGAGCGCGTTATCGAGCACGCTGGCGATCGCCTCCCCGAGATGCTCTGCATCAACCAGAGCTGGCACCGGCGCCTCAGGAAGCTGGAGGCGCAGCGTGTGCCGGCTGGTCATCCCCTGAACCTCCGCCACCACTCCTGCCACCAGCGCACGCAGATCGGCCGGTGCCGGCCGAAGCGCGAAGGTTCCTGCCTCGAGTCGTGGTAGATCGAGCAGGTGCTTCACCACGCGCGCCAGGCGCCGGCTATCGTGGCTCAGCGCTTCGAGCGTGGTGTGCAGCCGAGGCAAGTCGAACGGCGCGCCACGCTCGAGGTGGCGCAAGGCGAGCTGCACTGCCAGGCGCAGCCGCGTCACCGGTGTTTTTAGCTCGTGTGCTACGGTGGCTAGATATTCATCGCGCGCGTGCTGTGCCGCCTCCGCCTCAGCTCGGGCAGCTTCTTCGCGAGCCTGGCGCAGCTGCGCCGCCACGCTCTGCCGCTGCTCCGTGACATCACCGAGCGAGACCAGCCACGCCGGCTTTCCTTCCCATCGAAAGGGGATCGCCACCAGCTCGACCACCATTGGCCGGCCGTGGCGGTCGATCTCCACCTCCCCCTTGATCGGCTCGCCCGTGCGGCGGCGTGGCAGGGCATGCTCGAGCTCGAAGGGGGTGCCAGTAAGACTGCCCGGCGGCCGGTCGAGCAGCCGCTCCACTGCGACATTGGCGTAGCGGACGACGCCACGGCGGTCGACGACGACAACTCCCACTGTAAGCGCATCCAGGATCGCCTGCAGGACCGGCGCTGCTATCGCCGGCCGGGGCTCCCGTGCGCTTCTCTGCCGCTCGCTCATGGTGCCGGACCTGCCGCGTGGCATGATCGTGAGAGGCGTGCCTCTCATGCTCGCTCCACTGGCCAAGGTACGCACATTGCGTACCGCCGGACTGCTGGAGATAGCATCACCGGCGGCGCTAGAACAGTAACTGCATATTGACAGGACGTACGCCGTCACTCCTGAAAGCGTCCGGCGCGTCCAACCTGGGGCCGCGTAGCTCCTGCAAATTGAGACAGAGCCTGCTATGACTTATGACGATGAGCAACACCGTAGCATTGCCCCCAGCGGCCACCGAGCCGGGCGAGCGGCCGCGGCGGCTCGCCGCTGTCCTTGGACTCGCCACCGCCTCGTTTGGCGCACTCGGTGCCCTGGTGCCCGGGCCATTCGCTCGGGCGTTCGGACTGGCCGCTCCCACCGATCCCACGATCGCCCTCGCCTATCGTTCGATCGGCGCGCGTGACCTCGCCGTCGGCCTCGGCCTCTGGTCGGCCGCCGCGCACCGCGGCCGGTATGCGCCGTGGCTGCTGGCGCGCGCGATCTGTGACGGCGGCGATACCATCGGCGCGCTGCTGGCCATACGTGCGGGCGCGCGCCGCCCGCGCTTCCTGGCCCTGGCTGCACTGGCCGTGCTTGCGGCAGTGGCCGACCTCGTATTGTGGCGCTGGGCCCGCACCCTACCCCAGCCGGCCCATTGACGCCACGCTCAGTGTGCCGTAAAGTAAGCGCACCGCTGGTACACGCTATGCCCACCCAGCGCGCCCGAGAAGCCTCTTGGCTGCTGGCTCTGGCAGAAGCCAAGGGAACGGGCGGCTGCCGGCGCATGCTGCACCGGCGGTGATGGTTACCGGCCAATGATTCGCCACCAGTCGCCCACCCGCACCGGCTATGAGCATTGCGCCACCGCATCGGCGGCGCGCCTGCTCACGGCCGCCCTGTGCCCCCTTACCAACATGGGCGTCGTACCGGGAGCGGGCTGCATTCCTGTAGTGCGGGCCCGTGGGCGACCAGGAGGACGAGCACCGGCGAGTACCTGAGTCATCCTCGCCGGCACCGGCCACCGGAACGCAGCCACGGGTCCGCCAGGGCCCGTGGCTGTTTGTTTTCCGGCAGCGCCGCCTGGCCGCGGGTGGCCACCAGATCACCACGATCGCCAGCGACGTCGAGTCGAAAGGAGCCAGTGATGCCTCCCATCATCGAAGCCCAGCGCCTGGAGAAACGCTTCATGGCCAAGCAAGCTCCCCCCGGGCTCCTCAGGAGCCTGCTCGCGGCCGCTCGCCCTACCTATCGCGAGATCGTGGCGGTGCACCCGTGCACCTTTGCCGTCGAGCCCGGTGAGCTGGTCGCGTTCATCGGGCCGAACGGCGCCGGCAAATCCACCACGATCAAGATGCTCACCGGCATCCTTCACCCTTCGGCCGGCGAGGCGCGCGTCCTCGGCCTCGTGCCCTGGCGCGACCGGCGCACCCTCAGCTTGAACATCTCCGCCATCTTCGGCCAGAAGTCGCAGCTCTGGTATCACCTGCCGCCGCGCGCCACATTCGACCTGCTGGCGCGCGTCTATGACCTGTCCCCTGCCGAATACCGCCGCCGGGCCGGCGAGCTGATCGACCTCTTCGACCTGAGACCGTACCTGCATACGCCGGTGCGCCGCCTCTCGCTCGGCGAGCGTATGCGATGCGAGATCGCCGCGGCGCTCCTGCATCGCCCCCGGGTGCTCTTCCTCGATGAGCCAACGATCGGACTCGACGTCATTGCCAAGCAGCGCATTCGCTCGCTCATCCGCCGGCTCAATGCCGACGAAGGCGTCACCGTCTTCCTCACTTCGCACGATGCCGGCGACGTGGAGCAGGTCTGCCGGCGCGTGATCATCATCAACCACGGGATGATCATCCTCGACGCGCCGATCAGCACGCTCAAGCGCGAGTTCCTGCAGACCAAGGTGATCGACCTGCTCCTGGATCAGGATGATCAGGACGACCAGCCTGCTCCGGATACGCTCCCATTCGAAGGTGTGCGCGTTACCGAGCGGGCCGAAGCCCGCCTGCGCCTGGAGGTCGATACGACCCTGCAGCCGATCGACCGCGTGATCGCCCACCTCATCGCCCGCTACCGCGTCGCCGATGTCACCATTGCCGATCCTCCGATGGAGGAGCTGATCGCCCAGATCTACCAGCGCCGGCCGCCGAATGCTCGCGCGCCGGAATCTGCCGGCCAGGCACCACCGCTGGAGGTGAGCCCATGACGGCGACCATGCCAGCCGAGCCGATCGACCAGGACAGCGCACGCCACCCGGCGACAGGTGACCTTCCCCTGCGCCGCCCCGGCGGTCTCGGCGCCGCCGGGGTAATGTATGGCGCGATCTTCGCCACCAGCTTCCGCGACCAGCTGGCGTACGCCGGCCAGCTGGCACTGCGCGGCCTGTTCCTGGCCATGATTCTCTTCGTCTTTCTGCAGCTCTGGCGCGCCACCTACGAAGCGCAGGGCACAGGCGCCGGCGGCACCCTCGGCGGCTTCACCATTGCGCAGATGCTCTGGTACCTGGCGCTGGCCGAGAGCATCATCCTTTCGCGGCCGCGCATCACGCTGGAGATCGACCGCGAGGTGCGTACCGGCGAGATCGCCTACGTGCTGCTACGTCCCTACGGCTATGCCGGCTATCGCCTGGCCCGGTACCTGGCCGAGCGGCTGCTGCGCTTTGGTATCTGCCTCGCGCTCGGCACGGCGCTGGCGCTGCTCTACGTGGGACCGGTGCCCCTGAGCCCGCCTAGCCTGGCGGCCGCGCTCGTGGCGCTGGCACTGGCGCTCCTGCTGGATTTCCTGGCCATGCTGGGCATTGGCCTGCTGGCCTTCTGGGTGGAGGACACGACCTCCATCACGCTCCTCTACGACCGGCTGGTGATGCTACTCGGCGGCATGATGCTGCCGCTCGACGTCTTCCCCGAGCCGATCGCCACCGTGGCCCGCGCGCTGCCCTTCTCGCAGCTGGTTTACGGCCCGGCGCGCCTCGCCCTCAGCAGCACGCCACAGGAGCTGGCGCCTCTGCTCCTGCGCCAGGTGGTGGCCCTCGCCGTGACCGGCCTGCTGGTGCACCGGCTGCACGCCGCCGCCTTCCACCGCATCCACAGCAATGGAGGCTAAGTATGTGCTGGCAAGTTCGCGACGGCCGTCCTTCGATGCTCGACGCTACTCCTCTGCACGAACAGACCGGCGGATACTTAGCCATGTGCCAGATGGCGCTCTCGCTCAGATGCCACCAGAGTACCTGCCACCGTATCCACCGTATCCACCGTATCCACAGCAACGGAGGCTAGCCATGCCTGTGCCCGCACTCCACGCCACTTACGTCAAGCGAGCCTTGCTCGCCGGCGCGCGCCTGGTTCGCTTCGTCGTCGCGTACGTCAAGGCCAACTTCGAGATCGCGCTCGAGTACCGCGCTGCCTTCTGGGCACAGGTCTTCGGCATGCTGCTCAACGATGCGATGTGGCTTGCCTTCTGGGGCCTCTTCTTCCATCGCTTCCAGACCGTGCGCGGCTACGAGTTTCGCGACGTGGTCATGGTCTGGGCTGTCGCCGCGCTCGCCTTTGGCCTGACAACCGGCCTCTCCGGCAACGCGTGGCGGTTCGCGACGCAGATCGCCCAGGGCGGGCTCGACTTCTACCTCGTGCTCCCCAAGCCGGTGCTGCTCCACCTTGCGATCAGCGCCATGGACGTCTCGGCATGGGGCGACGTACTCTTCGGCCTCTCGCAGTTTCTTCTGTTCGTCCAGCCATCGCCCGGCCGGCTTGCCCTCTTCATGCTGGTGTGCCTCGCGGCGATGGCGGTGCTGGTGGCATACGGTATCGCCGCGAACTCGCTCGCCTTCTGGCTGGGCAATGCCGAAGGCGTCGCGCGCGAGCTACAGAATACGCTGCTGATCTTCTCCACGTACCCCAGCGCGCTCTTTGGCGGCGTGGCTAAGCTGCTGCTCTTCACGGTAGTGCCGGCCGGCTTCGTCACCTACGTTCCGGTGGACCTCCTGCGGAGCTGGTCGTGGCCGCTGGCCGGCGCGCTGGCCGGTGCCGCCGTGCTCGCGGTGGGACTGGCCGGCGCCATCTTCTCACTGGGCCTGCGGCGCTACGAATCCGGCAACCTGCTGGCCATGCGCGAGTAGCGCCTCGCCCCTGGTGGGTCAGTGGTCATGCCCGTTGCTCTTCCTTCAGGAGGGAATGGTTACCGGCAACGCCCGTGGCCCCCTAGTGGGCCATCCGCCAAGCCCCAGCCACTTCCTCCCAGA
>Ga0070741_10001561_pt1 | contig 69010 bp, 73 predicted proteins | sample Coa_R1_4_FD_66440 | JGI IMG/M metagenome (GOLD analysis project Ga0070741, IMG submission 66440) | Surface soil microbial communities from Centralia Pennsylvania, which are recovering from an underground coalmine fire - Coalmine... | ecosystem: Environmental > Terrestrial > Soil > Unclassified ... | reverse complement strand
TCGTCGTCCAGCGCCTCGCTCGGCGGTTCGGTACCGCAGGGACCGGATCCCGCGCCCGCCACCGCCGCCGCGGCACCTGCGGAGCCCGCGCAACCGACCGGCGCGACGGTCGATGTCCCCGACTCGATCGCGCACGACTGCAGCGACGACGTGACGAGCGCGCTCAACAGCTTCTTCTCCGGCGTGAAGAACAACAGCACGGTGCGGTTCGCGTCAGGCGGGTGTTACCGCATCGAGGACACGGTCGTCGTCGACGGCAAGCAGAAGCTGCTCCTCGACGGTCAGGGCGCGCAACTGCGGGCGACGACCACCGGCGACCAGGGACGGCGACACCTCACGATCTCCTCGTCGTCGGACATCACCGTGCGCGATGTCACCGTCGTCGGCTCGAACGACAAGGCGGGCGCCTCGAAGGACGCCTACAACGAGAACCTCGCGTTCCAGCACGCGTTCAACCTGCAGGGTGACGACCGGATTCTGCTCGACAGCGTGAAGGCCACGAAGTTGCACGGCGACTTCGTGTACATCGGGGGCAACAAGCAGAACGGCGGCTCGACGGACGTGATCGTCCGCCACTCGCAGTTCGACGGCAGCGGCCGTCAGGGCATCTCGGTCGTGCAGGCGGAGCGGGTCCTGATCACGAGCAACTCGTTGACGGGCGCCGCCCGCTCGATGTTCGACATCGAGCCGAACACGCCGAGCTCGCCGGTGAAGGACGTGCGCATCACGGGCAACCAGACCGGGGCCGCCGTCAACTTCTGGCTCGCCGACAAGGGATCGGCCGCGCCCATCGGCCCCGTCGAGATCGACAACAACACGATGAACGCGACGACGGGAGGCTTGTTGTTCGCCTACGCGCCGGAGGGTGCCGTCCGCGGCCCGTGGATCATCCACGACAACAACTTCATCGCCAACGACGCCGTGCACGACGAGGGGTCGGTCGGCGCGTTCCTGTTCCGCAATTGCGCCGACATCACGTTGCGCAACAACAAGGTGACGTTCCCGCCCAGTGGCACGATGCCCGCGGTCGAGCTGCGCACGAGCAAGACGGTCCTGCTGGAGGGCAACGACTTCACCGGCGCCAGCCAACCCGTGCTGGCGGACGCGGGCACGACCGACGTCACCGTCCGGTGACGCCTCGCACGTAACGGCGCGCCGCTTCCCGGTACTCCTCCTCGAGGAACGCCCACTGCTGGTGATCGGCGTCGGCCCACGCCGTCGCCATCGCGGGATGCGTGCGCCCGATGGCAGCGAACATCGCCCGCGTCATCGCCAGCGGACCGGCCGGCACGGCGAGCAACTGCGCCACGCATGCGTCGACGGCACCGTCGAGCGCGTCGGGCGCGACGCAGCGTTGGACGAACCCGGCACGCAACAGCTCGTCCGCGCCGACGTCGCGGCACGTCATGACCCAGTCGCGCGCCAACGGCAGGCCGATCTCCCGCACGAGCAACGGCACGCCCGCCCACGTCAACGGGATGCCGATCGCCAGCTCCGGGATGCGCAGCACCACGTCGTCGGCCGCGACCCGCAGGTCGCACGCCGCCGCCAACAGGGCGGCGCCGCCGATCACGTGCCCGTGCAAGCGCGCCACCGTCACCTGCGGGAGCCGGTCGAGGCGGTCGAGGAGCCGCTGCCACGTACCGGTGGCATGACGGCGCTCGGTCCACGAGCCCTCGACCTTCGGGTAGGCGGTCGACGTCAGGTCGGCGCCAGCGGAGAACGAGCGGCCGGCGCCGGCGACCACGACCACGCGGATGTCCGGACGTTCCTCGAGCTCGCCGACCGCCGCGGCCAGCGAGCGGCGGACGTCGTCGTTCAGCGCGTTGAGCCGCGCCTCACGGGTCAACGTCAGCCGCGCCACCGGCGCGTCCAGGACGACGTCGACGGTGTCGCTCACGCCGCACTCCACGCGCGCGCCGACGGGAGGGCGACGTCGCCGTAGCCCACACAACGCGCTTCGCGCACGCCGAGCTCGAACAACACGTAGCGGTCGGCGGGGTCGTACGGCGCGGCATTCGCCGCGGCGGCCCGCCGGTCGGCGTCGGTCACCTGCGTCGCGTCGCCGCGCACGGCGAACTCACCGCCGCTGCCGCGTGTGTCCGGCACACCCGAGTGCAGCGCGTACGCGCCCCGCTCGACGAGGTCGCGCCCCTTCGGCGACGTCGGCTCCATGAAGACGAACAGCGCGCCGTCGCCGACGATGGGTGTGACGGGATGGACGCGTGGTCGACCTTCCGCGTCGACCGTGGCGAGGTAGGCCGGTCCTCGTGCGAGGCGCGCCGCGCCGAACGCAGCGAGCGCGGCGTTGCCGTCCTCCAGGTCCCGCCAGGTCATCGACGGTCATGCTCGCGCGTCGCGATCAACCCGACGGCGAGCGCTCGTAGGTCCAACCGCCCTTCGTCATGAGGAGGCGGTGGCGGGTGCCGATGGCATCGAGGTCACCGCCCTCGTAGGCGACGTCGCCGTGCCACAGCGCGACGAGCTCACCGGCGTCGCCGACGCGGATGGCGGTCGTGAAGTACTCGATCGTGCCGGCCCGCGCCTCGGCGACGGCGTCCTCGACGGACGCGGCGCGCGTCAGGCGGTGCAGCGTCACCCACGTCGGCGGCGCCAACTCGATCTCGCCCGCGGCGTGTCGCTCGAGCGCCGTCGCGGGCGTCACCCACACGTGCTCGTGGATCTCGCCGCCGTCGATGGTGACGACGCCGCGCGGCGCGGGCGCGAGGAAGAACCACGTGGCGAAGCGCTTCGGCGCGCCCGGCGGCGGCGTCCAATGCGCGAAGGGCACGAGCACCTCGGGATCGACGGCGAGATCCGCTTCCTCTGCCGCTTCCCGTGCCGCGGCGCGGCGGGCGCCGACCTCGTCGTCACCGTCGGACGGCTCCACGCGCCCACCCGGGAAGACCCACATGCCACCGAAGGCGAGCTGCGCGTTCTTGCGCAGCATCAACGTCTCGAGCCCGGTTGCACCGTCGCGCAGCAGCACGACGGTGGCGGCGGGTATCGCGTCGTCCGCCTCGGGCACGGAGGTCATCCGAAGAACACCTTCGCCACGTCGTAGAGATCGGGGGCCACGAGCTTGAGCTCACCGGTCGCCTCCGCCAGCGGCACGCGCACGACGTCACCGCAGCGCAGCGCGACCATCTGACCGAACGCGCCGTCGTGGACGGCGTCGATGGCGGCGACACCGAACCGCGTCGACAGCACGCGGTCGAACGCCGTGGGCGTGCCACCGCGCTGCACGTGACCGAGCACGATGGCGCGCGTCTCGTAGCCCGTGCGGGACTCGATCTCCTTGGCCAGTGCGTCGCCGATGCCGCCGAGGCGGGCGTGACCGAACGCGTCGACCTCGCCGCTGTGCACGCTGATCGTGCCCTCCTTCGGCGTCGCACCCTCGGCGACGACCACGATCGACGCGTACCGCCCCTTCGTCTCGTGACGATGACGGATGGCGGCGCACACGTCGTCGATGTCGAAGGGATCCTCGGGGATCAGCACCATCATCGCTCCCCCACCGATGCCCGCCCACAGGGCGATGTGACCGGCATGGCGCCCCATCACCTCGACGACCATCACGCGGTCGTGCGACTCGGCCGTCGTGTGCAACCGGTCGATGGCGTCGACGCAGATCTGCACCGCGGTGTCGAACCCGAACGTCAGCTCCGTGGCCGACAGGTCGTTGTCGATCGTCTTCGGCACGCCGACGACGTTGACGCCTTCGTCGGCGAACAAGCGGCTCGCCACACCGAGCGTGTCCTCACCACCGATGGCGATGAGCGCGTCGACCCCGGTGCGGGCGAGCGTGTCCTTCACCCGCTCGACACCGCCGTCCGTCTTGTACGGGTTCGTGCGCGACGAGCCGAGCACGGTGCCACCGCGCGGCAGCGTGCCCCGCAGCCGCTCGATGTCGAGCTCCTCGCTGTTGCCCTCGATGACGCCCTTCCAGCCGTCGCGGAACCCCACGAGCTCGTCGCCGTACTGCGTGACGCCCTTGCGCACGGCGGCGCGGAGGACGGCGTTCAACCCCGGGCAATCACCGCCACCGGTCAGCATCCCGACTTTCATGCCCTCACCATTCCATAGAGTGCGCGGTCATGTCCGTGGTGATCGCCATCGATGCGGGGACGACCGGCGTGCGCGCGTTCGCCGTCGACGAGCAGGGCCGTCCCGCGGGATGGTCGTACCGCGAGTTCACGCAGCACTTCCCCCGGCCGGGGTGGGTCGAACACGATGCCGAGGAGATCTGGGACGCCGTCCAGGCCGTGCTCGTCGAGCTGCACGGGCGCATCGACCAGCCCGTGGCCGCCATCGGCATCACCGACCAGCGCGAGACCGTGGTGGCGTGGTCGCGGCGCACCAGCCGGCCACTGCACCGCGCCATCGTGTGGCAGGACCGTCGCACCGCCGCCCGCTGCGACGAGCTGCGCGACGCCGGCCACCTCCCGACGGTGCGGGCCACCACCGGGCTCGTCCTCGATCCGTACTTCTCCGCGACGAAGGTCGAGTGGTTGCTGCGCGACGGCGGCGTCACCGCCGACGACGACCTCGCCGTCGGCACCGTCGACGCGTGGCTGCTGTGGAAGCTGACCGGCGGCGCCGTCCACGCCACCGAACCGTCGAACGCGTCGCGCACGATGCTGTGTGACATCCGCTCGTTGGCGTGGTCCGACGAGCTGTGCGACCTCTTCGGTGTGCCGCCGCGGGCGTTGCCGGAGATCCGCCCGTCGTCGGGGCGGTTCGGTGTCGTGACGTGCGGGCTCGAGGGCCTCGACGGCGTTCCCATCAGCGGTGTCGCCGGCGACCAGCAGGCGGCGCTGTTCGGTCAGGCGTGCTTCGAGCCCGGGATGACGAAGAACACGTACGGCACGGGTTCGTTCGTCTTGATGAACGTCGGTGCCGAGTGCCCGGACCCGGTCGACGGCCTGCTGACGACGGTCGGCTGGCTCCTCGCCGACGGCAACCGCGCCTACGCGTACGAGGGCGCCATCTTCGTCACGGGCGCGGCGATCCAGTGGCTGCGCGACGGGCTCGGCATCATCGGCGAGGCCGCCGAGACCGGGCCGCTCGCGGCGTCGGTCGACGACACGGAGGGCGTGTACGTCGTGCCCGCGTTCACCGGACTCGGGTCACCGTGGTGGGACCCGTACGCGCGCGGCACGATCGTCGGCATCACACGCGGTACGGGGCGCGCCCATCTCGCGCGCGCCGTGGTCGAGGCGATGGCGTACCAGACGCGCGACGTCGTCGAGTCGATGACGAGCGCGTCGGGGCATCCGGTGCGGGCGCTGCGCGCCGACGGCGGTGCGTCGGTGATGGACGTGCTGCTCCAGTTCCAGGCCGACCAGTTGCAGGTGCCCGTGGCGCGCCCGACCGTGCAGGAGACCACCGCGCTCGGCGCCGCGTACCTGGCGGGCCTCGCCGAGGGTGTGTGGTCGTCGATCGACGACGTCGTCGCCAACTGGCACCTCGACGTCGAATTCACCCCGTCGGTGCCGCCGGGCGTCGCCCACATGAAGCACGAGCAGTGGCGCCGCGCCGTCGAGCGTGCCCGCCGTTGGGAGCACGACGAGGCCTGACCGGGACTGCGGAGTCTCAGCCGGTGCTCGGGTGGTCGGCCATCGTGGTCCGGCGCAGCACCTCGCGGTAGCGGGTGTCGACGATGCGGGCGAGGGCAGCCGCCGACCGCCGCTCGCGGGCACGGAAGGCGTGGCCGTCGCGGCCCATCACGAGTGCGAGGTTCGCCCGCGGCAACGGCGCCCACACGACGTCGTCGGGCCCCGCCTCCATGGCGGCGACGCGCGCCGACGACCTGCTCCCCGCGACGAACGCCGCCAACCACGCGGCGGGCGGCGCGCTGCCCACCGACGCCCGCACGTCGGCGTCGTCGAGATCCAGGACGATCGCCCACTGCGCGCCGATCGTCACCGCCGCCCGCTCGCACAACCCCGCCAGCAACTCGTCGACGGTCGGCGCGGCGACGAGTTGCGCCGCGCTCTCGAGCGCGTCGAGGCGAGGATCGTGCAGCGCGTCGACGAGCGGGCGCACGTCCTCGACGTCGACGCCGTCGACCTGCGCGATCTCGCTGACGAGGAGGTCGACGAGCGCGCCGTCGGGCAGCTGCACCACGAGGTCGTCGACGGCGCGGCCACCGCCCCGCTCCAGGATCTCGATGCCCACCACGTCGCCCCGTACGGCGCCGATGCGGCTGGCCACCGCGCCGAGCGCACCGGGACGGTCGGGGAGCCACACCCGCACCACGAAGGTCTGCATGGCGGGCACGCTACGCAGGCCGTGTGAACGGGAGGTTTCGCCGCTGGGTCGGTCACGAGAACCGTCTCGAACCGGTGGATGACGTCGCCTTCCTTGACCGGACGGTCAAGCCATTTCTACGGTGCATCCGACATGGCAGAACGCACTCCACGCCGCCGCCTCACCCCGCGCGGGCGCGAACGACGCCGGCAGCTCGTCGACTACGCGGCGCGTCGCTTCGCCGAGAACGGTTTCCACCCCACGTCGGTGTCCGACATCGTGTCCGGCGTCGGCGTCGGCAAGGGCGTGTTCTACTGGTACTTCGATTCCAAGGAGCAGCTCTTCTTGGAGATCTTGCGGGACGCGCAGCAGGACCTCCGCCGTGCCCAGCAGCACGCCATCGGCGACGCCAGCGATCCGGTGGAGCGCATCGAGCTCGGCACCCGCGCGTCGATGCACTGGTTCGCCGCCAACCGCCACCTCGTCAACCTCTTCCAGTTCGCGTCCACCGAGGAACGGTTCGCGCCGGCGTTGCGACGGGGTCAGGAGGTCGCGCTCGCCGATGCCGTGAAGCACGTGAAGGACGGCATCGTCGCCGGCACGATCCGCGACAGCGCGCCGGAGGTGCTGGCGAACGCCATGCTCGGCGTGATCGGTCACCTCGCCCGCGAGCTCATCCAGCTGCGCGGCGAGGACCCGGATGCGGTGGCCGACGCCGCGATCGCGTTCTGCCTCGACGGGCTGCGGGGCTAGCTACCCCAGCTTGGACAGCGCCCGCCGCAGGTTGCGCACGCCCTGCTGGATGCGCTGCTCGTTCTCGATCAGCGCGAAGCGCACGTAGCCCTCACCACCGGGGCCGAAGCCGATGCCCGGGGAGACGGCGACGTTCGCCTCGGTCACGAGCATCTTGGCGAAGTCGATCGATCCCATCTCCGTGTACGGCTCGGGGATCGGTGCCCACGCGAACATCGTGCCGCGCGGGCGGTCGAACTGCCATCCGATGCGATCGAGACCGTCGCACAGCGCGTCGCGCCGCGACTGGTAGATCTCGTTCACCTGCTTCGGGTAGTCCTGCGCCTCGTTCAACGTGACGGTGGCCGCGATCTGGATCGGTTGGAACGTGCCGTAGTCGAGGTAGCTCTTCAACTTCGTGAGCGCGGCGACGACCTCGGCGTTCCCGACCATGAACGCGATGCGCCATCCGGCCATCGAGAACGACTTGGTCATCGTGTAGAACTCGACGGCGCACTCGCGCCCGCCGTCGGTCTGCAGGATGGAGGGCGGCTGGTAGCCGTCGAACGCCGTCTCCGCGTACGCGAAGTCGTGCACGAGCAGCACCTCGTGTTCGCGCGCCCAGTCCACGAGGCGTTGCATGTCGCTCAGCTCGATGCAGCTCGTCGTCGGGTTGTGCGGGAACGACATGACCACGACGCGCGGCTTCGGCCAGCCGTACTCCCACGCCGCCATCACGTTGTCCACGTAGTTCTCGCCGGGGCCGATCGGCGTCTCCCGGGCGTCGGCGCCCGCGAAGTACGGGCCCCAGATGTGGATCGGGTAGCTCGGGCTCGGCACGAGCGCGGCGTCGCCGGGTTGCAGCAGCACCCACATCAGGTGGCTGAACCCCTCCTTCGCGCCGATGGTGTTGATGACCTCGGAATCGGGGTCGAGCTCGACGTAGAAGCGGCGCCGGTAGAGGTCGCTCACCGCCTCGCGCAGCTTGGGGATGCCGCGGCTGGCGGAGTAGCGGTGGTTGCGGGTGTTGTGCGCCGCCTCGGCGAGCTTGTCGACCGCGATCTCGGGGGACGGGATGTCGGGGTTGCCGAACCCGAGGTCGATGACGTCCCGCCCGGCTCGCCGCGCCTCGATCTTCAGTCCGTCGATGATGGCGAAGGCGTACGGGGGAAGACCCGGGATGCGGCGGAACTCCATGCGGCAACGGTAGTCCCCGCCCTCTTGCGCACCGGCTGCATTGCGGCCGCCGCGCGGGCGTCAGACCCGTTCGAAACCCAGCAGCGCGGCGCCGATGGCGCCCGCATCGCCCCCGAGCACCGCGGGCACGATCGGCACCTCGGGCCGGTGCTCGGCGGCGAGGACGAGATCGCCGAACGCGGCCCGGATGGGCGACAGGACGATCTCACCTGCCTCCACGAGGCCGCCACCGACGACGACGATGCCGGGATCGAGGATGTTCACGAGGTTGGCGATGCCGAGCGCCGCCCACCAACCGAACTGACGGAACACCTCGAGCGCCTCGGCGTCGCCTTCCTGCGCCGCCCTCGTCACGTGCTCGCCCCGCACCGCTTCGGGATGGCCGGCGAGCTCGACCAACCGGCGGCCCTTCCCCGACTCGGCGGCGTCACGGGCGAGGCGGCCGAGTCCGCTGCCGGACGCGAACCGCTCCCAGCACCCTCGTCGCCCGCACGGGCACGGCGGGCCGGCGGGGTCGACCACCATGTGGCCGGGCTCGCCGGCGAAGCCGTGCGCGCCACGCTGCAACTGGCCGCCGGTGACGATGCCGCCCCCGATGCCCGTGCCCAGCGTGACCATGAACGCCTCATCCGCACCGCGCGCCGCGCCGAGCCGCACCTCCGCCCAGGTCGCGCAGTTGGCGTCGTTGTCGACCTGCACCGGCAGGGACAGGCGACCCTCGAGCTCGGACCGGAAGGGCACCTCGGTGATGCCGGGGAGGTTGGGGCCGACGGCGAGGCGCCCGTCGCGGTCGACGAGCCCGGGGACGCCGAGACCGATGGCGACCGCCTCGTCGTCGCCGACACTGGCCCGCACTTCCGTGATGACGCCGACGATCGTGTCGAGCAACGGCGACTGCCCGGTGGGTGTCGGCCGGCGCGCCTCGTTGCCGATGCGGCGACCGGTGCGGTCGACCGCCATCGCCAGCACCTTCGTCCCCCCGACGTCGACCCCGATCGAGACAGCCATGAAGCGTCGAACTTACGCGGTCCCGTGCTTTGCGCGCGCCGATGGTCGCGGCACGGCCGCCCACGCGCTTAAAACGCGGAGGAGAAGGGGCGCGTCAGTAGCGGAGGAGCGCGCCGATGCGGCCGAGGACGTCGAGGTCGGCGTTGCCGACGCAGATCTCGACCCGGCACGACTGGCTCAACGCGTCCTCGATCGCCTCCTCGACGACGTCGTCGAGGTGCGCCATCGCCTCGCCGCAACGACCGCACGTGCGCCCCACCATGGCGAGCGCGCCGCAGCCGTCGCACCGCCATCCCGGTTCCTCGTAGCCCTGCGACACGAGCAGGCGCTCGATGCGGCGGTCGGCGAGCGCGTCGAGCACGGGCGCCAGACCGGCGACGCCCCGCCGGTGCGATGCCACGGCCTCGCGCAGGCGTGCCACGACCTCGGCCTCCTTGCGCCGTTCGACGCGGCGCTCCATGTCGATCGCCGCGTTGCGGACCTCGTCGACCGACGCGCCCACCGGCAGCTGCACGCGGCCGCACAACCGGTCGCGCAGGTACGGGTGCAGCAACGACTCGAGCTCGCGCGCGATCGGGTCGGGTGCGCCGATGGCGAGGTGGGAGAAGCCGCGGTCCTGCGACACCCGCCACGCGACGTCGGCGGCGCGACGAAGGTGTTGATGCCGGAGCTCCTCGACGTGATGGGCGACATCGCCCATGTCCTGATCGCCGCGTGAGTCGTAGTCGCGCGGCAGTTCGTCGAACGCCTCCGAGTGCTCGACGAGGTCGCCCAGCTCGAACACGAACATGCGCGCCCGCTGACTGTCCGCCAGCAACACGCCCAACGCCTCCGACTCCTCGAGCACGGCTTCGAGCTGGCTCACGGCGGGCGCGCTGTTCACCACGACGCGGCTCTGCACGGGAACCGGCAGCGCGAAGACCTCCCACAGGTCGTGCGCCGCGCACGAGAAGATGGCGAGCCCGCGGGTGTGCGAGCGGTCGACGCCCGCCTTCACGTAGTCCTCGATGCGCTGGAGATCGGTCGCCACGGACGCGTCGCCGTTGCCCTTGCCGCGGGCGTCACGGAGCAGCAAGGCCACCTCGTGCTCGACGTCCTGGTGGCGAAGGTACCGGCGGCCGTCGACGTCGAGGTAGCAGGTCGTCACGGGCGCCCGCTCGCCCCGGAACGCGGCCAGTCGGCGGATCACGTCGTCGGCGAGGCGCGGCATGCGCCGCGATCGTAGTGATCCGTCAGCCGACCGGCTCGGGCTCGATCTCCTCGGGGAACAACGTGGCCGCCCGCTCGACACCGATGGCATCCGCCCAGGCCGCCACCTCGACGTCGTCGCTCAGCACGATGACCTGCACGGCGCTGCTCATGCGCTCGAGGCGGCCGAGCACGTGCGTCAGCGCGTCGCCCTCGAGGCCGGTCAGGGCGTGGTCGAGCACGAACGGCAGCGACCCCGCGAACGACACGGCCCGTTGCGACGCGATGCGCGACAGCAGGTACCACTCGATCTCCTCGACGGCACCGGCCGACGACGTGACGGTGCCGTCCGCGCCCCGCGCGTCGAGTTCCTCGAGCTCGTGCTCGACGGCCGCGAGCGAGTGACGCGCTTCGGCGACGGCGTCGTTGGCGGCGTCGACGGACGCGCGCGCGTCGTGCACGGCTGCCTCGAGCGTGGCGCGGTCGACGCCACCACCGACGTGCTCGAGCAGATCGGTGAGCTCCGCCAGCGCATCCGCGACGTCACGCTCTGCCTCGACGGCGGCTTCGAACTCGGCTTGCAGCCGCGACTGCTCCGCCGCGGTGTCGTGCTCCTGCCGCGCTGCCTCGGACTCCGCGCGCTCGGCGTCCGCGAGCGCGGCCAACGCCTGCTGCTCCTCCGCGTTGGCCGCTTCGACTTCGGCCTTCGCGCGCGCGACCTCCTCTTCCACGCGCGCCTGGCGTTGCACGCGCTGGTCCGCTTCGTGCACCGCGGCGCGCGCCTGCTCCAGCTCCACGGCGCGACGCTCGTCGGCGGACTCCTCGTCGTCCGGGCGGCGCCGGCGCGTTGCCTTGCGCACCGCGGTCAGCTCCACCTCGAGCTCGGCCAGTTGCTGTTCCAGCATCGCCCGGTGCGCGGCGGTCTCCTGCTGCTCGTCGAGCCAGATGCGGGCAAGGTCGACGAGGAGCTTGTCGGACACGTCTTCGTCGCCGAGCACGATGCCCGCGCCCTCGAGGGCAGCGCGCAACCGCAGGGCGCGATCGCCGCCGCCGCTGACCTCCACGCGGTGGTGGCGCAGCGTCCACTCGAGATCGTCGCCCGGGTCGTGACCGAGCAACGCGACCGCTTCGTCGTGCACGGCACGGCGCCGGCTGCGCAGCTCGGCGCGCGCCAACTCGTCGTCGATGCCCTCCTCCAGGCGGGCGAGCGCGTCCTCCGCGTCGGCCAGCTCCTGGCGCGCGGCGTCGAGGCGGTGCTCGCGCTCGGGGTCGACGTGTTGGATCGACGTACCCATGACGAACGTCGTGTAGGTCGCGAACCCGATGCGATCGAGGATCGCCTGCTCCGCGGCGCGTGCGTCCTCGAGGCGTTGACGGGCACGGTCACCACCGAAGCGACGCTCGGCGCGCTCCTGCGCGAGGAGCACGGCCTCGTGCGCGTTCTCGAGCGCCTCGATGTCGAGTCGGTCGATCTCCGGTGACCGCACGGCCCGTTCGGCGTCGTACAGCGCGGCGCGCGCCGCATCGAGACGCTGACGGGCGGCGGCGAGCACGCTCCCGCCGGCATCGCCGACCGCCGTCGAGCCCCGCAGCGCCGCTTCGATGCGCGCCCACTCGTCGGCGAGGCGCATCGCGTCCTCCGACGGCACCGTCTCCACCGTGCGGTCGGCGAGCATCTCGTCGAGTGCACGCTGCACGGGGAACGGATCGACGGTGTCGAGCGCGAGCAGCGATGCCTCCAACTCGGTCTCGCGCCGTTCGAGCTGCTCGAGCACCACCGCGGGGTCGGCCGGTTCCCCGCCGTCGGTGACCGGTTCCTCGTCTGCGTCCGCGCCAGCGCCGCCGTCGCCCTCTTCCATGGCGCGCAACCGATCGCGGGCCGCATCCAGGGCTGCGTGTGCCAGCGGATCACGGCCCGCCCGGGCCGCCTCGAGTGCCTCCGTGGCCCGCTGCACGGCGCCACCGGCGCCGAGTCGCCGCTCGCGCGCCGCGGCGAGCGCGGCGTCCGCCGTCGCCAACGCCTTCTGCGCGTGCACGTGCGCCAGCCTGGCGGCGTCGAGCTTCGCCTCGAGCGCGGTGCGGGCCTCCGTCAGCCGTGCGAGCTCGGCGCGCGGCGCCTCGAGCCGCGCCCCCGCCGCCTCACGGTCGCCGGCGCCGTCCAAGGCCTCGCGGCTGGCGGCCAGCCCGAACTCGGCGCGTTCGAGCTCCGCCTCCGCGCGCACCACCCGTTCGGCGGCAGCGGCGCGCCGGTGCTCGAGCTCGCTGCGCACGAGCGGATCGGCGCCGAGGGCGCGCTGCAACTGCTCGGCACGCACGACGATGTCGACGTCGTTCGTCGCGTCGTTGGGCAGGTCGCACAACGCCAGCGACGCGTCGTCGAGATCGAGGAACACGCCGTGCGCTTCGACGATGCCGGTCGTCGTGGCGTGCCCGCGTGGGAGCGAACGGATCGCTTCGACGAAGCGGTCGCGCAGCGCGCCGTCGACGCCGCGCACGACGGTGACGTAGGGATGGAACTCGATGCGGTGATCGTCGAAGTCGAGTTGGACGACGCGCATGGGGTCAGGAGACCCTGATCCTCTCGACGTGCGGCTCGTCGTCGCCGTGGGCGCCGTTCGGGAACGACGCACCGGCGAGCCCGCCCACGACGCGCGCCACGGACCCGACGATCGTGCCGAGCACCTCGCCGCCCTTCGGGTCGTCGATGAGCTCTTCGACGGCGTCGAGCATCGACCGGGCGGCGGCGATCATCTCGTGCGCCGCGGTCTGCAGGTGCTCCAGGCCCTCACGGGCCGGATCAGTTCGCTCCTCGTTCGCCACTCGTCTCCCTCCGGTTCGCCCGCCGTCGTCCCGTGGTGCGGGAAGCTGTCGCCGGCCCGTCCCCCGCGAACACCACCCTCAGTTTGCCCGCTCGGAGCGAGGCGTCGGTGACCGGGCGCCGGCGCAACGAGTCCGGGAGCACCAGCGCCCGCCGGTAGGGCCCCACCCGCACGAGCAATTCGTCGTCCCGCCGGCCCACCTCGAGATCGTCGTGCTCGGCGAACGGCAGCTCCAACGTGAGGTGGTACGCACCGGCGCGGCGCACGACCTTCAGCGGTTCGCCCTCGTGCAACGACGCACCGGCGTCGAGATCGCGGTAGAGCGCGGCGCCGAACTCGCGCAGGCGGTCGAGCCCGACGAGCTCGTCGTCGGCCAGCTCGGCGCGCAGCACCGGCAACGGCGCGAAGTTCGACTCGATGGCCTCGAGGTGCTCGGCGTGCAGCGCGCGCCAGCGCGCGAACCACGGATCGGTGATGTCGTCGGGCAGCAGCCGGTTCGCCACGACCGCGTCGACGTGGTAGCCGAACAAGGAGAGGTACGTGTACGTGCGGCGCGCTTCCGCGATCACCATGCGCTCGGGGTTGACGACGAGACGGACGTTGGTGATGGCGGGATCCGTCATGAGCTCGCGCACACCGTCGAGGCGGTCGTAGAAGCGGCGACCGGCCACGAACACCGAGTCGTCGGCCACCGGCAGCGACGTGACGCGGCGCAACACCGGCCCCACCGCCTTGTTCACGCGGCGGCTGACCGGGAACAGGCGCTCCATGTACCAGGCGAGGATGTCCGGCAACGAGAGGAAGCGGATCGTCTCCGCCGTCGGTGCGCAGTCGACGACGATGACGTCGTACGCGCCCGACGTGGCGAACGTCTTGATGTCGCTCAGGCTGAACACCTCGTCGAGGCCGGGGATCACCGCCAGCTCCTCGGCTTCGATGGCGCTCACGCCGGCCCAGTCGAACACCTGCATCAGGTACTGCTGGATGTCGCCCCAGGACTCCTCCATCCGCTCCTGCGCGTCGAGCTCCTGACCGTCGAGGTGATCGGTGATCGAGGTGGGCATCGAGCCCAGCTCGACGGCGAAGGCGTCACCGAGCGAGTGCGCGGGGTCCGTGCTGAGCACGAGGGTGCGCCGTCCGGCGTCCGCGCACCGCAACGCGGTCGCCGCAGCGGTGGTCGTCTTGCCGACGCCACCCTTGCCGGTGAACAGCAGGATGCGTGGGGTCACGCGGTGGTCGGTTGCTCGACGTGCGCCTTCAACTCGCGCAACGCGTTGTGCATGATCTTCGACTCGGCCCGGCGCTTCACGAAGCCGGGCAACGGCACGATGAGCTCCACCTCGAGGTGGTACACGACGTCGGTGCGGTCGGGGTCGTCGGGCACCGGCAGGAATTCGTAGGCACCGTCGAGCCGTCGCATGATGTCGCCCTGCACGAGCTTCCACGGCAGCGACCGGGGCGCGTCGCGGTAGTCGTAGCGCAGCGTGTAGCTCGTCGACCGCCCCATCGCGGCGGCGCGGAAGCGGACCTCGACACCGCGCCCCTCGTCGTCACGGGCCAGCACCTCCACCGACTTCAGGTCCCGGATCCAGTCGGTGTAGTTGTCGAAGTCCGTCACGACGTCGAACAGCTCGCGCGGCGGTGCCGCGATCGTCGCTCGCTGCGACGCCTGTTCAGCCACGGACCATCACCCGACCCATGCGGACATTCTGGCGTGCCGCCCGCAGCGCCCGGGTCATCGTCCCGACGACGGGCTGTTCCGGCGGACGACCACGAAGTAGTACCCGATCAGGATCCCGTAGCCGAGCAGCACCGGGACGGTGAGCACGGCCACGACGAGCCACCCCTTCCACGAGCGCTGGTCGGCCTCGCCGCCCTCGAAGTGGTCGGGTGGCCGGAACCAGCAGTCGAGCAGGGCGGTGACGGCGGGGAACTCGAGGCCGAGGAGCACCAGTGGCCACGGGATGTTCGCCAGCGGCGAGCCGTTCACTCGTCGGCTTCGCCGTCGTCGTCGGCCGCCGTCGCCCGGTCCTTGCGGCCACGGTCCTCGTCGTCGGCCGTGCGGGGAGGGAACGTGCCGTTGCGGGCACCCCACAGCCCGGCCAACCCGAGCCCGAAGACGGGAACGAGGAACCCGAACGCCAGCGGCGTGTACAGGCGGATCGACGACGTGACGATGGCGACGACGACCTCGATGGTGAGCGGCACGAGGAGCCGGAACCGGATGGTGTTCGGAGCGCTGCCGGCGAGGAAGTAGAGCCCGCCGATGCCGATGAGATCGGTACGGCTGCGTTGCACCGCGATGCCGTACGCCCACAGGAACACGACGCAGCCGATGGCGAAGAGCACGAGCGACGCCGTCGCCGCGGCGACGCCGTACGAGTCCGGCGAGATCGTGGCGACGATGGCGAGCGCGACGTACACACCGGTGCCGAGCCACGACAGGTTGATGATCCCCGCGCCCGGTGGTGTCGTCTCCTCGTAGAGGCTCATCCTGCGAGCAACCGTCCGCGTTCGTCGATCGCGCCGGCGAGGCCCGTCGCCGTCCACTCGATCGTGCCGGGACCGCGGACGTCGACCTCGCCCGCGCGCACGCGGGCCGCGACACCGGGCGCGACGCGACCGTCGACGGCGACGACGCCGCACGCGGACGGCGCGAACGCGCGCGCGACGTCGATCCCGACCGCAGCCAGCTCGCGCGAGGTGGCGCGGTCGAGGTCGTCGACCGCGAGCCGTGTGTGGCAGCGATCGATGCCGAGGTCGCGCGCCAGACGGCGACCGAACATCCGCTGCAGCGCGCGTCGCGACGCGCGCGCCGTCGCGCCCATCGGCTCGCCCGCGACGTGCGTGCGTCCGAGCGCGAGCCAGGTGTCGTTGGCGCGCGCCGCGGCCACCGCCGCGAGATCGCGCCACAGCGACGCAGGACCCGCCAGCACCGTCGGCTGCGCCTCGCGCACGACATCGGTGACGGCGTCGCTCGTCGCACCGTGTGCCGGCCACCACACGGTCGCACCGGTGCGCGCCGGCCAGTACTGCGCGAAGAGACGACCGAGGAAGGACCCGACGCCGATGCAGGCGACGGTGTGCTCCTCGCGCTCGTCCTCGACGACCGGCGTCACGAACCGGTCGAGTGAGCGCGCCCACCACAGCACCTGCCCGTGGGACAGCTCGCGGTCGCCGTCGACGGTGGCGGGTGCATCGGGGTCGATGCGCTCGACGAGCTTCTCGAAGCGGTCCGGTTGCTCGTCGTCGATCTCCGCGCCACGGGCGACGAGATCGTGCCAGCGCGCCGCCGTCACGACATGGGCGACGTCGCTCGGGGCGTCCCCTGCCACCGACACGCCACCGGCGGCGAGGACGCCGTGCTCGATCTCGGTCCACTCGTGCGCGACATCAGCAGGGACGCGCACGCGGTCGCCCGGCTGGAGTCCGTCCGCCTCGAGCGCGAGCGCGCCGTGCCGCCATCGGCGGGCGAGCTCGGCCCACGTGCGCGACGACCACGTCGAAGCGTCGTCGCCGGTGGGCCGCCACGCGACGGCGACGCGATCGTGGTTGCGGTGCGCGGTCGCCGCCGCCAGCGCCGCGACGGTGGCCGGTTCTCGCACCCGGTCATCCTGGCACGGCGTCGATGGCGTCCTTCAGCCGGCGAGCGAGGGCGTCGTACGAGAACGACGCGACCGCGCGGTCGCGTGCGGCCCGCCCCATCGCCGCGCGCCGCGCGGGGTCGTCGAGCAGTGCGTGCAACGCGCCCGCGACGGCGGACGGGTCGTTCGGGTCGCGCACCACGATGCCGGTCTCGCCGTCGGCGACGGCTTCGTCGGCGCCGCCGCTGGCCCCCGCCACCTGCGGCACACCGGTCGCCGCCGCCTCCAGGAACACGATGCCGAAGCCCTCCTGCTCCAGCCCGAACCAGCGGTTGCGGCAGAGCATGGCGAAGATGTCCGCGCAGCCGTACAGCTCGGGCATGCGCGCGTCGTCGACGCGACCCAGGAAGCGCACGTCACCGCCGGCGCGCGCCGCGAGCGCGTCGAGTCGAGCACGATCACGGCCGCTGCCCCCGATGGCCACGACCACGTCGGGGTGCGCACGCCGCACCTCCGGCAGTGCCCGGAGCAGGACGTCGAATCCCTTGCGGGGCACCAGACGGCTCAGTCCGAGCACGACCGGCCGGTCCACCGGGAGGTCGAAGTGGCGGCGTGCCGCGGCGCGGGCGTCGTCCGCCAGCGGCACGAAGCGTTCGACGTCGATGCCCGGGGGCACGTTCACCGCGGGCAGGGCGCGCCCCGCGGCCCGCGTCGCCTCCGCCAGCGGGTAGCCGCCCGCGGACACCACGAGCACCGCCCGCCGCAGCACGCGACGCAGCGCGGCATGCGTCACCGGGAGGCGACCGGGCACGGTGACCTCGGCACCGTGGAGGACGACGCCGTAGCGGTGCCGCAACGACGGTCCGAGCAGGCCGAGCGGCAACGCGGGGTCGAGCAGCACGAGCGGGGCACCGACTTCGTCGGCGAGCGCGTCGATGCGGCGGGCGAGCCAGGGCGTCGGCAACAGGACCTTCTCGCGAGTTCGCACCACCCGGAACCGCTGCTGCGCGTCCCACGCCGCGCTCCCCGCATACGGGGTCGTCAGCACCGTGGCCTCGTCCGGTGGCAGGCGCCGCCACAGCTCCCAGAGGTACGACTGGATGCCACCGAACTTCGGCGGGAAGTCGTTCGTGACGAGCAGGTGCTTCACCGGGGCGGCGGCGCCGGTTCGTGCAGCTCCCGCCGGACGATCGGGTCGCCCGCACGTGCCGTCAGGAGATCCTGACGGCCGAGGCGTCGTGCGGCCCACGCAGCGTGCGCGCGCAGCAGGTCGTCGGGTCCGTCCAGGTAGTGCTCGAGGAGCGCGACCGTCCGCGCTGCGCCGGGGTCGCCGACGTTGCCGAGCACGACGAGCGCGTTGCGCCGCAGGTAACGAGCGTCGCGCTCGGGGATGTACCAACGACCGTGACGCGCCAGCAACGTCGCGTCGTCGTCCTCGAGGAGCCGCTCGATCGAGACCCAGACATCGTCGTCGCGGTGGTCGCCGTCAGGGTCTCCTGACACCGCGTTGTGCGGGCACACCTCCTGGCACTCGTCGCACCCGTAGATGCGGTCGTGCAGCGCGACGCGCTGGTCGCGCGGGAACTCGCCGGTCGCCTGCAGCGACCACGCCAGGCACCGGCGGGCGTCGACGACGCCCCGCGCGACGATGGCGTCGGTCGGGCAACCGACGATGCAGCGGCGGCACGACCCGCAGCCGTCCTCGACCGGCGTCGTGGCGGGTTCGAGGGGTGCATCGGTCACGACCGAGCCGAGCACGAACCAGCTGCCCCGCCCGGGCAGCAGCACGTTGCTGTGCTTGCCGTACCACCCGAGCCCGGCACGGTGGGCGGCGGCACGGTCGACGAGCGCGTTGTCGTCGGCCAGCACGCGCGCCTGCCATCCGCCGGCGCGCAACTCGTCGGCGATGGCGCCGAGCCCCGCCCGGAGCGCGGCGTAGTGATCGGCGCGCGCATACGCGGCGACGCGCGCGTGCGGGCCGTCGGGCGGCTTCGACGGCGGAGTCGCCGGATAGCGCCGGGCGCCGACGACGAGCGACCGCGCGCCGGGCAACGCGCGCGCCGGATCCGTCGACCGCTGCGGGTTGCGGTACGTGAACTGCATCCCGCCGTGGAGACCGTCCGCCCGTCGCGTCTCGAGCGTCGCGCGCGTGCCGTCGAACGGCGCGGCCCCCGCGACCCCCACCGCATCGAGCCCCGCGCGCAGGCCGGTGCGGCGCAGCGTCGCGGCGTCGAGCGTTCGGGGCTCGCTCACCGTCCCCGCAACGGACGGCGCCGACGCCGCCGTCCCGAGGGCGGCACCGCGGGCGGGTGGGGCGGGGCGATGTCGAAGTCCGGCGTGGGGTAGCTCGGCAACGCACCGGCGGGTTGCGCCCGCTCGGCCCGGATGACCGCCTCGTTGCCGTTGCCGTTCCCGTTCCCGGGCGGGGCGGGCGCCGGCGCAGCGGGGACGTCGACCTCGACGTGAGGCTCGACCTGAGACTCGGCCTCGACCTCGACCTCACCGCGAGGCGGTGCGGGTGGCGGTGCAACGGGCGCAGGTGGCGATGGCGTCGGGGCCGGCCGCCGCGGGGTGACGGTGGGCCGGCGCGTCGGGGTCGCCGCAGGGGCGGGCGACGTCGGTGGTGGCAGCAGCGACGCGATCTCGTCGAGCAGCTGCCGCGCGCTGGTGTTGCGGGCCCCGTCGCCGGACCCGCGCACCGCGCGCGCTGGGCGGGCAGGGCGCGCCGGACGAGCCGGGCGGCGGGCCGCGGGCAGCTTCGCCGCCGAGGACCGGCGCGCCTCGAGCGCGGCTTCGAGCCGTTGGGCCGCGTCCTGCATCCCGCTGCGCCGCGTCGCGGCGGTCGTGCGCTTCTTCGGCGGCACGCGTTGCTTGGTCGCCGCCTTCTTCACCGCGGTGTTCTTCGCCACCGCCTTGCGCTGCGGCTTCGCCTTGGGCGATGCCTTCTTCGCCGGCGCGCGGCGCGTCCCCGCCGTCGACGCCGCCGAGGACTTCTTCGCGGTCGCGCGCGGTCGCGTCGTCTTGGCCGCCTTGCGTGCCAGCGCCGCGTCCCGCTTCGTCGCCTTCTCCGCCTCCGACACGAGTTGCGCCGTCGCGGCGCGGCGCACGGCGGCGACGCGCCGCGTGTTCACGGTCGCCACCGGCGCGTCGGCAGGCGCCTTCGCCGACGCGGTCTTCGCGGCCGCGGCACGCGCCTTGCGCGCGGGGCCGGGACGATGCCCGAGCTGCGTGGCGAGACGGTCGCGCGCGTGCAGCTCGCCGGTCGCTTCGACGTACTCCCACGCCACCTCGTGCGTCCGGCCCCGCCACACGTGCCGGAACGTCACCAACCAGACGCCGTCGCGCAGCTGGCGCGCCGACCACTTCTCGTCGAGCTCGTCACGCGACTCCTCGACGCCGCGGTCGACGAGGTTGCGGTACACGGCGTCACCCAACGGGAGCGCGGACGGCCCGCCTCGCGCCTTGGTGAAGCGCACGGCGCGCGCGGTCCGCACGACCTCGGCCTGCTCGGCGAGCACGGGGACGGCGAAGCGCGCCACCCAGTCGGCGTCGACGCCGGCGCGACGCGCCACGTCGTCGACCGAACGACCGCGCCGGAGCTGCTGCTGCATCTCGCGGACGGACAGCGCGCTCTCCGGACGCGACGGTGCGGCGGCCGCGGCCGCTGCCTCCTCCTCGGCGGCGAGCTCCTCGAGCTGGGTGCGGATGTCCTCCAGCGCGTGGAGCAGCTGCGGGTCGACCATCACGACGTAGCTGCCCGACTTCGCGCCGCGGCGTGCGCTGAAGATCAGCCCTCGATGGTCGGTGGTGAAGCCCACCAGGTGCAGCTTTTGCACGCGCGTGCGACCCCGGAACGAACCTGTGGGCCGTCGGCCCCTCTCGGCGGACGGTAGCAGTTGGCCCCGACGACGCAGGGCATCCGCACCGCCTGCCGCGGGTCAACCCGTGCGGCGGCGATGGCGCAACGCGGGCACCAGCCCGCCCTGTTGCAGCAACCGCAGGGCACGCGCCTCGGCGACGTCGATCACGGTCGCACCGTCGTCGTCCCTCGTGCACAGGAACGTGACGATGCAGTCGTCACACGTCGACGTGCCCTGCATCACGCAGTCGTCGCAGTCGATCCGCCACCCCGTCGGCTCATCCATGCACGCAGCATGCGCAGGGGGTGTGACAGTGAAGCGCGCGAGCACCTCGGCGGAGGCTCAGCGCCGGAGCGCGTCGGCCAGCTGCCGGGCACCGAGGAGGTTGGCGCCCTGGCGGCGGACGGCGTCGCGCACCCGCCGGTCGCTCGACGCCACGAGCACCGGACGGTTGGCCGGCAGCGTGCGCACCTGTTCGATGATCACGTCGTCGGCTTCGACACCGGGCGACGAGAACCGCACCTGCACACCGCGCGACGACAGCGCGCCGGTCCGTTCGACGTCCGCACCGTCGAAGACGACGTGCACGTCGGCGCCCGTGCGGGCGTGCAGCTCCGCGAGTGCGTCGACGAGGCGATCGCGTTGCGTCGCGATGGGCTGGTCCCACCAGATCGCGTGCGAGACGTTGTAGCCGTCGACGAGCAACAGCGCGTTCGGCGTACGCAGCAGGTGCTCCGCGGCGTCGGCGCTGTCCTCCGCCAACCCGCCCGGGATGGGCAACGGCACCCGCCGCGGCAGTGGGCGCGCCGCGGTGGCCGTCGGCTTCGCGGCTGCCGCGGGCGCGTCGTGCGCGGGCGTGTCTCCCGGTGCCAGCAGCGCGGCGGCCGCGGCGAGCGATGCGCTCAAGCGCTCCGCGCCGGCGGCGGCATCGGCGACCAGCTGCGCGAGCGCGGCCGAGGAGGCGGGCGCGCCCGCGCCTGCGGCCGAGGGCGCGACCGGTGCCGCGGGTGCGGCGGCGACGGGCGGCGCCGAGGTGGCCGGCGTGACGGTCGCGGGCGCGTCGCCCGCTCTCGCCGCGTGCCGTCCCGCCGGCGCGCGTGCCGCCGCCTCGAGCTCCGCTTCCCGCATACGGATCTCGTGGCGCGCGTGGCGGAGATCGGCGGTGCGTTGCGCGAGCTCGGCCTCCACGTCCTTCAGCTGACGGACCGCGGCATTGCGTTGCGCGCGCAGCTCTTCGATCGTCGACGCGATGTTGTGGAGCTCCGCTTCGGCCTGGCGGCGCAACGCCCGTTCGTCCGCCAGCGCGTTGCGTGCATCGTCGAGGTCGCGCGTCGCCGCCGTCAGCGCCACCTCGGCGCGCCGCGCCCGATCCTCCGCACCAGCCAGCCGGCGCTGCGCTTCGCGCTCGACCTTCTCCTCGTGCGCGGCGTGCTCGAGCTGCTGCTGCACCTTGCGCAGCTCCTCGAGACGCGCCTGCCAACCTTCGGGGCGCGTGAGCCACACCCAGCCCGCTTCACCGACCTGCGCCTCGGTCGTCGCCGCCGCGACACGCCGGCGGAACGACTCGTCGTCGTCGAGCACGCGGCGAGCGATGTCGAGCGCGGGTGCGGGAAGGCGGGCGAAGTTGAGGTAGCGCCGCAGGGCGGCGGGCGCGGGCTCGACCGGATCGGCCGCCTCCCCGGCGCGCGCCACCTGCATCGCTGCTTCCAGCGCGGCCCGCAGCAGCGCGGTGGGCGGTGAGGTCACGCCCGCGTCGGTGCGCACCGCGCGGCCCTCATGCCGATGCTCCTTCGCTGGCGTCGTCGGACAGGCGCTCGACCGACGACCCGGTGCCGCACCACCGGCACGAGACTTCGTCGACGGTCTCCGACAGCACCTCTTCGTCCTCGACCGTGACCTCGCCGGCGAGGTTGTAGTGGTGGTACGCCCGTGTGCGACGGGTTGCCGTCACGTCGAAGCGGGTGACGTTGCCGCAGGCGGTACACCGATAGCGCGCCACGTCGAGCGAGACTAGCGGCGCGGTGGCCGGTGCTTGCCGAGCGAACGTGTGTTCGGTCACACTGTCCGGGTGCACGGCCAGCGTTCCTTCGACGACCTCGGCACGCCGCTGCACGAGGTGACGTTCTGCGTGATCGACCTCGAGACCACGGGCGGTTCCGCGGACGCCTGCCACATCACCGAGATCGGCGCCGTGAAGCTGCGCGGCGGCGAGTGCCTCGGCACGTTGCAGACGCTCGTGAACCCGGGCAGCGCCATCCCTCCGTCGATCACCGTGCTCACCGGCATCACCGAGTCGATGGTCTTCCGGGCCCCGCGCGTCGAATCCGTCCTGCCGACGTTGCTGGAGTTCGTCGGCGATTCCGTCATCGTCGGCCACAACGTGCGCTTCGACGTCTCGTTCCTGGATGCCGCGCTCGTGCGCGCGGGCCGGCCTCGGCTGCACAACCCCGTGGTCGACACGTGCGCGTTGGCTCGCCGCCTCGTGCGCGAAGAGGTGCCCGACTGCCGCCTCGGCACGCTCGCAGCCCGGTTCCGCCTGTCGCACGTGCCGACGCATCGCGCCCTCGACGACGCGCTCGCCACCGGCGACCTGTTGCACGTGCTGCTCGAACGTGCGGCCGCGTTCGGTGTCCTCGGCCTCGACGATCTCCTCGCGCTGCCGACGATGGGCGGGCACCCGCAGGCGTCGAAGTTGCGACACACGTCGACGTTGCCGCGCGCGCCCGGCGTGTACGTGTTCCGCGACCGTGCGGGCCGGGCGCTGTACGTCGGCAAGGCCGCGAACCTCCGCAGCCGCGTGCGCTCGTACTTCTCCTCCGACGACCGTCGCAAGATCGGGCCGTTGCTGCGCGAGCTGCAGACGATCGATCACATCGTGTGCCGCTCCACGCTGGAGGCCGCGGTGCTCGAGACGCGGCTGATCGCGTCGCTGCTTCCCCGCTACAACCGCCGTGGCACGCGCTGGAAGAAGTACGTCTACGTGAAGCTCACCGCGGAGGCGTTTCCCCGCCTCGCCATCGTGCGCGTGCCGCGCGACGACGGCTCGACGTACATCGGGCCGTTGTCCTCGACCCGCGCGGCGCGTCTCGTCGTCGACGCGATCGAGAGCGTCGCGCCGTTGCGGCGTTGCACGGCGACCGTGCGGCCCGACCGCCCGACGCGCGCGGCCCCGTGCGCGCCCGCGCAGCTCGGCGCGGCGTACTGCCCGTGCGCGGCGCAGGTGTCACCCGCGGAGTACGCGGAGGTCGTGCAGCGCATCCAGCGCGCGCTCACGAGCGAACCGGAGCTGTTGCTCGAGCCGCTGCGAGCGCGCATGCAGGTGCTGGCCGACGGCGAGCGCTTCGAGGAGGCTGCCGACGTGCGCGACCGGGCCACGGCGCTGGCGAGCGCGTTGCAGCGCCAGCGCCGCATCGAGCAGCTGCGGTGGAGCGGGCGCATCGAGCTCGACCTCGGGGGCGGCTCGCGCGTGGCACTCGACGGCGGGCGCCTCGCCCACGCGTGGCAGGACGGCGAGCTGCCGCTCGACCTGCACGACGGGGCCGCCGTGCCCGCCGCGGGGCCCGAGCGCTGGATCCCGAGCACCGTCGCCGACGAGGTCGCGTGCGTGGCGTCGTGGCTCGACGCCAACGCCGGTCGCGTCCGCCTCGTGCACTGCGACGGGATGTTCGCATCGTCGATCCCCGCGGTTCCCGCCGTCGCCGTTCCTCGGTAGCGTGTCGGCGTGCACGACCTGCTCGTCGGGCTGGCGGTGGCCTGTGGTGTGTGCTGCGCCCTGTTCGCGGCCAGCGTCTTGTGGATCCGGTGGCGCCTGCAGCGGATGGTGCGCGTGCGGCCGGGCACACCGAGCCCGGCGCCGGTCGGCTGGGTGATGTCGACGAGCGAACCTGCCCGCCTGCACCGCCGCTTGCGGCGCTCGGCGGCGTCCGCCCGTCTCGCCGCGACCTACGGCGGGCCCGCGGTCGCGTCGCTCGCGGCCGAGGTCGAGGAGGAAGCGGTGCGTCTCGAGGTCAGCCTCGTCGCGCTGAGCCGCGTGTGGCGCAACGAGCGGCAGCTGCGCAAGGAGCTCGCCGGTCAGATCATCGAGCTCGAGCACCTCGCGGCGCGCGTGGCCGCCAGCAGCGACCTCGCCCGCCACCGCGCCGGGCTCACGGGCGGCACCGACCACCTCACCGAGCTGCGCGAGCGCATCGACGCCGTCGACGCGGCCCGCCAGGAGCTGTTGCGCCTCGAGCGGCGCACGGGGCTGGCGGGATGATCACCGCTTTCGTCCTCATCGCCGCCGACCCGGATCGCGTCGCGGAGCTCGCCGCCGAACTGGCCGACGTCCCCGACATCGCCGAGGTGTACTCGGTCACGGGCGACGAAGACCTCATCGCCATCGTGCGCGTGCGCGAGCACGACGCGCTCGCCGATGTCGTGACGAAGCACATCGCCGACCTGCGCGGCATCCGCCACACCCGCACGTCGATCGCCTTCCGCGCCTACAGCCGCCACGACATCGAGGCGATGTTCGACCTCGGGACGTAGTCCTTCCTCGATCTGCTGGGTCGCGACGACCGAGGGTCAGCTGTGGGAGACGCGGACGAGGGCGTCGAGCGCGGCAGACGCTCGTCCGTCGTCGATGGCAGCCGCAGCGAGCTCGAGCCCGGCGTGGAGATCGGCAGCGAGCCCGGCGGCCATGAGCGCGGCGGCGGCGTTCAGCACGACGACGTCGCGATGCGGACCGGCCGCACCGGACAGCACGGCGCGCGCCGCGCCTGCGTTGATCGCTGCACCGCCACCGCGCAGCTCGTCGGCCTTCACCGTGCGCAAGCCGTACGCGGCAGGGTCGACGTCGTAGCGGATCAGCTCCCCGCGCTCGTCGAGCTCGACCACTGACGACGACGTCGTCGTCGTGAGCTCGTCGAGACCGTCGTGGCCGTACACGACGAGCGCCCGTTCGGACCCCAGCCGGGCGAGCACACCCGCCATCTTGTCCGCCATGCGGGCGTCGCTGACCCCGAGCACCTGCCGCCGCACGCGCGCCGGGTTGGCGAGCGGACCGAGGAAGTTGAACACCGTCGGCACGCCGAGCTCGCGGCGCACGGGGATGGCGTGGCGCATGGCGGGGTGGAACCGCGGCGCGAAGCAGAAGCCGATGCCCGCCTCGTCGACGCAACGGGCGACGACCTCGGGCTCGATGTCGATGGCGACGCCGAGCGCTTCGAGGAGGTCGGCGCTGCCGCACGCGGACGACGCCGCCCGGTTGCCGTGCTTGCAGACCCGCGCCCCCGCACCGGCGACGACGAGCGCCGCGATCGTGGAGACGTTGATCGACTGGCTGCGGTCGCCGCCCGTGCCGCACGTGTCGACGACACCGCGCACGTCGTTCACCGGCACCGCCGTCGCCGCCGACTGCATGGCCTCGATCAGCCCGACCATCTCGTCGACGGTCTCGCCCTTGGCCCGCAGGGCGATGATGAACGCCGCGATCTGCGCGTCGGTGGCGTCGCCGGCGAGGATCGTGGCCATGGCGGCGCGCGCCTGCGCCGCCGACAGGTCGTCACCGGACGTGAGGGGGCCGAGCACCGCCGGCCACCCACCCAGCTCGTCGAGCGTCGCTTCGCTCACCCGGCCCGCCCGGCGCGGCGCTCGCTCAGGCCGTGCGCCGGCGCTGGCGCACGATGCGGCGCCGTTCCTTCTCGGTGCAACCGCCCCAGACACCGTCCCGCTCACGCGAGCCCAGGGCATGCTCGAGACACGCTTCACGTACCGAGCAGCCGAAGCAGACGGTCTTGGCGACCTCGGCCTCCTCGTCGGACACGGGATAGAAGATCTCGGGATCGAGACCACGGCAGGCGGCCTGCTGCCGCCAGGACAGGTTCATCGGGGGGAACTCACTCCCTCAAGGACATCGAGGTACGGGGGGACGCGGAACCGAGGGTGCAACCCCCCGGCACGGAAGGTCGAGCATAGAGAGGCGCCGACCCGGAAGTAAAGGTGTTCTCGCAGGTCAGGCTGCCCCAGTGCGCCGTCCGGTACCGGTGGCCCCGTCAGGTGCGCCCGGCGGACTTGTCGGGCAGCACCCGCCCCGTCTGCACCAGCAACTCGTGGACGAGGTCGGCCGGATAGCGGCGGTGGCCGCCCGGTGTGCGCACCGACGGCAGGCGCCCCTTGCGCGCCCAGTCGGTGACCGCTCGCTCGGAGACCTGGAACAGCAGCGCCACCTCGCGGGTGCGCAGGAGACGTCCGGCGAGTGCCTCCGTCGCCGGATCACCCCCGAACAGCTCCGCTACCAGGTGCTCCCGTTCGTGCTGCTTCGCTGCTGCGTCCATTCGGTCGTCCGACTCCTTCGGTGACCCTGCTGCGTCGAGTAGTGGTGTGCGGCGCGGTCAGTGTGCATCAAGGTTCACCGAAGCACAACGGCGCGCGGGAGCAGCCGCTTTACCCGCGGAGGTCCTCCAGGAGCGCGTTCTTGCTGGATTCGTCCAGTTCGGTGGCGTACGAGTAGTCGGGGTGGTCCACGACGACCGCCACGGGTCCCGTCGCGAATGCATCGACCTGGGCCGGGGTGAGGTCGAAGTGTACGTAGTGCACCGAAGCCGTGATCGTCTCGCGGGTGAGCTGCTTCTCGTGCTCCGGATCTGGCCGGGCGGCCACGCGCTCGTCGCCGAGCCGCAATTCCACGGCCCGCTCGATGCCGACGAGCTTCGGGAGCCACTCCACGAGCTCGTCCTTCGACGTGAGCTCGATGAACAACGTGGCGGACAACGATCCCGGCTCGGGGATAAGCGGGTTGTACACGTCGAGCTCGGCCTGGATGCCGTCGTCGGAGATGATCTTCTCGGCGCGCGCCATCTCCTGGATCTGGAACCGGATCGTGTCGCGGTTCTCGAACAGCAGCGTGACGAACGGACCGACGGGGATGCGACGCCGCTTCTTCAGCGCGATCACGCGGGCGCGGAACTCGGCGCGTTCGCGCTCGTACGCGCGCAGGTCGGTGATGTCGTCGACGGCGAGCTTGCGACTCATCAGCTCTTCTCCTCTGCGATGCCGTACGCCCGCGCCAGGAACTGCAGCGGGTGGACGGGCTCCTTGCCGGTCTCCTGCACGATGCCGGTGTTGGCCAGCGCGCAGTCACCGACGATCGTGTCGTTGGACGCCTTCTCCATCGCGGTGCGCATCTTCCCGGCGACGGCGCGCGACGACTCGTAGTTCTCCGCCCGGTACCCCCAGGTGCCGTCGATCCCCGAGCACTCCGCGACGACGGTGACGCGGGTGCCGGTCAGCTTCAGCAGATCGCGGCTGCGCAGTCCGATGTTCTGCGCCCGCAGGTGGCACGGTGCGTGATACGTCACCGCCGCGGGCACGTCCCCGGTGAACTGCGTGTCGAGGCTCGTGCCGTCGCCGCGGTGGAGGCGCACGAGGTACTCGGCGACGTCGTAGGTGTGCGCGGCGACGAGGTCGGCGTCCGGACCGGGCACGTGGTCCTGGTAGTCCTGCTTCAACACGTAGCTGCACGTCGGCTGCGGCACGACGACGTCGTTGCCGTCGCGCACCGCCTTGGCCAGTACCTCGACGTTCTTCGCCGCCTGTTTGCGGAAGTTGGCGACGTCGCCGGCGTGCAGCCACGGCGCACCGCAGCACACCTGACCCGCGGGCAGGGTGCACTCGACGCCGTTGCGTTCGAGGACCTTCACCATGTCCTTGCCGATGTCGGGGTTCTGGTACTCGACGAGGCACGTCGGGAACAGCGCGACGCGGCCCTGCCGCTTCGCGAACCGCAGGTGGGCGCGGCGTGCGAACCACGTCGAGAAGCGCTGCTTCGCGTACGGCGGCAGCACGCGCTGGCTGGCGATGCCGACGGTCTTCTCCATCAACGTGCGGGACAAGGAGCCCGGCCGCTGCGTCGTGCGGTTCACGACGCGGGAAGCCTTCGTCGCCACCTTCCCCACCAAGTCGGTGCGCCCCAGGAACTGGTCGGTGGCCATGGCGCGCACCGCGCGACGGCGACGGGTGTCGTGCTGGACCTGCTTCGCCCGCAGCATCAGCCGCGGGAAGTCGAGGTTCCATTCGTGCTGGCCCGGCACGTACGGGCAGTTGACGTAGCAGAGCTTGCAGTTGAAGCAGCGGTCGACGACGTCGTCCTGCTCCGCCGGGGTGAGCCGGGCCGCGTCCTGGTCGTCGGTGCGATCGACGAGCTCGAACAGGCGCGGGAAGGCGTCACAGAACTTGAAGCACAACCGGCACCCGTTGCAGAGGTCGTAGACCCGGGTCAGCTCGGCGCGCAGGTCGTCCTCGTCGCCGTACCGGGGGTCGAGCGGGTCGTACGTCGTCGTCATCGTGCCGCCTTCCCCGTTCCGGCGTCGACCACCTCGCCGGTGCGAGGTGCGTGACGCCGAAACGGTGGGAAGTGGAAACAGCTCAGGCGGAGATGCTCTCCAGGCCCTGGGTGAAGCGACCGGCGTGCGACTTCTCGGCGCGTGCGAGCGTCTCGAGCCACTCCGCGACCTCGTCGAAGCCTTCGTCGCGCGCGGTCTTCGCGAAGCCCGGGTACATCTCGGTGTACTCGTAGGTCTCGCCCTCGATGGCGGACTTGAGGTTGTCCTCGGTGGCGCCGACCTTCACGTCGGTGACGGGGTCGCCGACCTCGGCGAGGAAGTCGAAGTGACCGAACGCGTGACCCGTCTCGCCCTCTGCGACCGAGCGGAACAGCGCCGCCACGTCGGGGTAGCCCTCGACGTCCGCCTTCTGGGCGAAGTACAGGTACCGCCGGTTCGCCTGGCTCTCGCCGGCGAACGCTTCCTTCAGGTTCTCGTGGGTCTTCGAACCCTTGAGCTCAGGCATCGCTTTCCTTTCGGTGGTGCTGGACAGTGGAACGGCAGTCGGCGCACGTGCCCCGGAACACGACCTCGGTCGTGGTGATCTCGAACCCGTGCCGCTGCCGAGGCGCGACCTTCAGCGCCGCGGTGTCGGCGTAGACGTCGACTACCCGACCGCACTGCTCGCACACGAGGTGGTGGTGGGTGTCGACGTTCGGATCGAACCGCGCCGATCCGGTGCCGAGGTCGAGTTGGAGGATCTCCCCCATCTCGGCGAGGTCGTTGAGCGTCTGGTACACGGTGCGCAACGACACGGTCGGCATCTCCCGGGTGACGGCGGCATGGACGGACTCGGCCGTCGGGTGCGACTCGGCCCCGTGGAGGATGCGGAAGATCGCCTGCCGCTGCGGCGTGACCTTCAGGCCCTGGGCCCGGAACAACGTGGTCAGCTCGGCCGGCGACTTCACGGGGGGCACGCTAGCCAGTCGGCAACTAGTTCGCAACCGTTGTTGATTGGAAATACGTGCACGTTGTCGCGACCGGCGCCGCCGACCGTAACGTGACCGCGATGGCGACCGGCCGGTTCGACAGGGCCGCCGCGCTCGAGCGGCTGGCCAACGAGCAATTCGACGTCCTCGTCATCGGTGGCGGCATCACCGGCGCCGGCGTCGCCCTCGACGCCGCCTCCCGCGGGCTGCGCACCGCGCTCGTCGAGCGCGACGACTTCGCGTCGGGCACGTCGTCGAAGTCCTCCAAGATGGTGCACGGCGGGCTGCGCTACCTGCAGAACGGCGACGTGCGCCTCGTGTACGAAGCGCTCGCCGAACGGCAGCGCCTCCGCAAGAACGCGCCCCACCTGGTCAAGATCCTGCCGTTCCTCATCCCGATCTTCTCGCGCGACGGGCTGATCAACCCGAAGGTCGCACGGGCCCTCGGCAGCGCGATGTGGATGTACGACGTCACCGGCGGGGCCCGCATCGGGAAGCTGCACAAGCGACTGCGGCCGCACCAGGCGCTCGAGTACATGCCGACCCTGCCCGAGGAGCGCCTCGCCGGCGCGTACCTGTACTACGACGCGCGCGCGGACGACGCCCGCCTCACGCTCACCGTCGCCCGCACGGCGGCGCTCGACTTCGACGCGGTGATCGCCAACGGCTGCCGGGTCGTCGAACTGCGCAAGGACGGCGCCGGCGCCGTCGAGGGGGCGCGGGTCGACGGCGACGAGGGCGTGTTCGACATCCGAGCGCGCGCGGTCGTGAACGCGACCGGCGTGTGGGCCGACGACGTGCGTGCCCTCGACGAAGGGCGACACCCCGATTCCATCCGCCCGGCCAAGGGCATCCACATCACGGTCCCGTGGTCGAAGGTGCAGAACACGATCGCGGTGGTCGCGCCGGTGCCGAAGGACAAGCGTTCCGTGTTCGTCGTGCCGTGGGCCGACCACGCGGGCGTGCCGCAGTTCACGTACATCGGCACGACCGACACCGACTACGAGGGCAGCCTCGACGATCCGCAGTGCGAGCGCGAGGACGTCGAGTACCTGTTGCGGGCCATCAACGGTGCTGTCACGACGAAGCTCGACGAGCGCGACGTGCTCGGCACGTGGGCCGGCTTGCGACCGCTCGTGAAGAGCGCATCGTCCGGGCGCACCGCCGACCTGTCGCGCCGGCACCGTGTGGCGCGCTCGGCGAGCGGGCTCGTCACCATCACCGGCGGCAAGCTCACGACGTACCGCGAGATGGCGGCCGACACCGTGGACGAGATCGTCGACGGGCTCGACACGACGCGCGGGATCAGCCGTCGCACCCGGACCCGCCACCTCCACTTGCGCGGCGCCGATGGGTACGAGTCGCTGCGCCGCACGGGAGTGGCGAGCACCAACCCCGCCTTCGACCACCTCCTCGAGCGCTACGGCGACGAGGCGCCGGCGGTGCTCGCGCTGACCGACGAGCGACCCGATCTCGCCGCCGCCCTCGTCCCGGGGCTGCCCTACCTCAGGGCCGAGGCCGTGTACGCCGCCCGCCACGAGATGGCGCGCTCCGTCGACGACGTGCTGTCCCGCCGTACACGGGCCCGCTTGCTCGCCCGCGACGCCAGCGCCGCGGCCGCACCCGACGTCGCCGCGCTGCTCGCGGCCGAGCTGGGATGGGACGATGCCGAGCAGGCGGCGCAGGTGGCGCACTACCGCGCCGCCGTCGACCACGAGCGCGCCGAACCGTCCCTGCCGGAGACCGCGCTCGAGGCCGCGCTCGGCTCCTGAGCTGCGGACGCGACCGCACTAGGTTCGTCGTCCGTGACGTTGCGTCCGCCACCGGGGCACCCCACGCCGCCGATCGCGCTGGAAGGCGACGTGACCGCCCATCTCGCCGCGCCGCGCGTCGACGTCGACGACGCAATGGTCCGCCGGTTGTCCGACGCCTGCGAGCACGTGACGACCGAGCACGCGGTGCTCGCCGCGTCCAGCCGCGACTGGTGGCCGCTCGCCATGACGTGGGCGGCCGACCACGAGGTCGCGGCGATCGCGTCGGTGGTGGTCACGCCCGCCGACGCGAGCGAGGTCGCCGCGATCCTGCGCATCGCCGACGACGCGCGCGTGCCGGTCACCGCTGCGGCCGGTCGCAGCGGCGTGTGCGGCGCGTCCGTGCCGGTGCACGGCGGTGTCGTGCTCGATCTCACGGCGTTGTCGGGGATCGTCGACGTCGACGACGTGTCGTGCGTGCTCGACGTGCGCGCGGGCACGTTCGGGACACCGCTGGAGGACGAGCTGCGTGCCGCGCACAACTGCACGCTCGGCCACTGGCCGCAGTCGATCGACCTGTCGACGGTCGGCGGCTGGCTCGCGTGCCGGAGCGCGGGCCAGTACTCGAACCGGTACGGGAAGATCGAGGACATGGTCGTCGGCCTCGACGTCGTGCTCGCCGACGGCACCGCCATCACCACCGGTGGCGCGCCCCGCCAAGCGGTCGGTCCCGATCTCGACCAGCTCTTCGTCGGCTCGGAGGGCACGCTAGGTGTCATCACGTCGGCTCGGCTGCGGGTGCACGACGCGCCCACGCGCACCGCGCAGGCAGCATGGGGCTTCGACCGCTTCGCCGACGGGCTCGACTTCCTGCGCCGCATCGCCCGCCGCGGCTGCATGCCCGCCGTGCTGCGGCTCTACGACGCCACCGAGGCGGATCGCACGTACAAGACCGGCGACACGCATCTCGTGCTCGTGTACGACGAGGGCGACGACGCGACGATCGCGACGCCGATGGGGAGCGTGGCCGAGGAGGCCCACGCGCTCGGTGCGAAGGAGATGGACAGCGCCTTCGTCGACCACTGGATGGAGCGGCGCAACGACGTCGCCGCCCTCGAGGCACTCATCTCGCGCGGCTTCGTGGTCGACACGATGGAGGTCGCAGGCCGCTGGCGCGACCTCCCGCGCATCTACGACGACACGGTCGCCGCGCTGCGGGCCGTGTCGGGCACGCTCGCCGCGTCCGCGCACCAGTCGCACAGCTACCGCGACGGCGGCTGCCTCTACTTCACGTTCGCGGGCAAGGTCGAGCCCGACGACCGCGAGCGCTACTACGTCGAGTTGTGGGACGCGGGACAGCGTGCAGTGCTCGCCGCCGGTGGCGCGCTCAGCCACCACCACGGTGTCGGGCTGAACCGCAGCCGGTTCGTGCGCGACGCGCTCGGCCCCGCCTTCGACGTGCTCGTGTCGGTGAAGCGCGCGCTCGACCCCAACGGCATCCTGAACCCCGGCAAGCTCGGACTGCCCGATCCCTTCGGTGCCGTGCCGTGGCCGTGAAGCTCGACGGCCGTGCCGTCGCGACCGGCGCCGCGGTTGCCCTCGTGTTCGCGGTGCCTGCCGCGGTGATCAGCGCGCTCCTCGTCGAGGACGACGCCAGCAACGGCGTGTTCGTGTTCTACGCCATCATCCTGTTCGGCATGTTGCTCGGCGGGTTCGTCGCCGGCGCCAAGCGACCCGATCTCCCGTACACGCACGGCGCCGCCGCGGCCGCGCTCGCGTACGTCGTCGCGCAGGTCGTCGCCGTCGCGGTGAAGGCGGCGGACGGCGGGAAGGTGCGCTCGCCCGTCGTGTACGTGTTCAACCTCCTCCTCGCCGCGTCGCTCGGCGTCGTCGGCGGCTACCTCGCCGAACGCCGCGGCGCGCGGGTGTCGTAGATGGCAAGCGACAGCATCCTCGTCATCGACGTCGGCACGAGCGGGTTGCGGTCCGCGGTCGTGCGCCCCGACGCCACGGTCCAGCACGTGCACTACCGCCAACTGCTGCCGTCGTCGCCCGCACCGGGCTTCGTGGAGTTCGACCCGGCGGCGATGGCGCAGGCCGCCCTCGAGTGTGCGACCGCGACGCTCGAAGAGCACGGTCCCGTCGCGGGCGTCGGCATCACCAACCAACGGGCGTCGACGATCGTGTGGGACCGCGCCACGGGCGAGCCTGTGGGTCCTGGCGTCGGCTGGCAGGACCTCCGCACCGCGGGCATGTGTCTCGTGCTGAAGGAACAGGGTCTGCGGGTCGCACCCAACGCGTCGGCGACGAAGCTGGCGTTCCTCCTCGACATGGCGGACCCCGACCGCGCGCGCGACCTGTGCTTCGGCACCGTCGACTCGTGGATCGCGTGGACGCTGTCGCGCGGCGCGCTGCACGTCACCGACCTGACGAACGCGGGCGTCACCGGGCTCATGCACGGTGACGGTGGCGGCTGGAGCGAGTCGACGCTCGAGTTGCTGCGCGTCCCTGCCGCGGTGTTGCCGCGCGTCGTCGACTCGTCGGGTGTGGTCGGCGAGGCGAGCGCGTTGCCGGGCGCGCCCCCGATCGCGGGCATCGCCGGCGACCAGCAGGCGTCCCTCGTCGGCCAGGGGTGCCTCCGCCCGGGCATGGCCAAGATCACGTTCGGCACCGGCGGCATGCTCGACCTCGTGCTGGGTGACGCCCGTCCCGAGTTCGACGTGCGCGGTACGCACGGCACGTTCCCCATCGTGACCTGGCGGCGCGACGGCCGGCCCACGTGGGGCATCGAGGCGATCATGCTGTCGGCGGGCACCAACGTCGAATGGCTGCGCGACGACCTCGGGATCATCGACACCGCGGCGGCCTCGGACGAGGTGGCGGCGTCGTGCGAGTCGACCGACGGCGTCGTGTACGTCCCTGCCCTCCTCGGCCTCGGGACGCCGTACTGGGACTACGGCGCGCGCGGCACGTTGCTCGGCATCACGCGCGGCACGACCGCGGCGCACGTCGTGCGCGCCGTGCTCGAGGGCGTCGCCCACCGCGGCGCGGACCTCGTGGCGGCCGCGGAGTCCGACGGTGGCGTCCAGCTCGACAGCGTCCGCATCGACGGTGGGATGGCCGCCAACCACACCTTCGTGCAGGCGCTGGCCGACGCCAGCCAGCACCCGGTGGAGGTGTCGCCGGAGCTCGAGGCGACGACGCTGGGCGCCGGCTTCCTCGCCGGCCTCGCCCTCGGTACGTGGGCGAGCGACGAGGACGTCGTGGCGACATGGCGCCCGGCGCGCATCGTGCACCCGTCCCGTACGACCGACCGTGACCGGTGGCGCGAGGCGTGCCGGCGCGCCGGCGACTGGCTGCCGGAACTCTCGAGCCTCGACTTCTGATGGCGACCGGCCGCCACACCCAGACGCCGACCACCGTCGTGCCCGCCGTCGACGTGCAGTTCGCCGCGTTCGCGGAGTCGTTGGAGCTCGCGATGGTGGCGGTCTACGAGACGCTGCTGCCGAAGCTGACGGCCGACAGGGTCGCGCACGCCGCTCGCTTCCGAGACCATCACCAGGAGCACGCGAAGCAGTTCGCGACGCTGGCCGGTTCGAGCGCGACGGGCCGCCCCAACGGCGCGCTGCTGGCGTTCGTCACGCCGACCGCGCAAGCGGTGTCGACCGAGACCGACGTGCTCGCGCTGGCGGCGACGCTCGAGAACCAGATGACCGACACGTACGCGTACGCGCTGGCCGTGCTCGGCACGGACGACATCGCGGCGCGCGCCATCGCGACGCTGCCCGTCGAGAGCGCGCACGCGTCGTTCCTCGGTGCGGTCGCGCAGCGCCCGGTCGACACGCTGTTCCCGACCGGTGCGTTCGAGAACGCGTCCGTCGGCGACGGCACCGACGGTCGTCGCGGTTTCGATCCGAGCACGTTCCCGATCGGATGATGGACCGTCGTCGCTTCCTGGTCGCGGGCGGCAGCTCGCTGCTGGCCGCGGTCGTGCTCGGAGCCTGCACCGACGACAGCGCGCCGCCGGCGCAACCGGGCGTGCCGACCACGACGCGACCGACGGGTCCCGGTGCGGGTCCGACCGACCTGTCCCTCACCCGCACGCTGGCATCGCTCGAGGTGTTGCTCGTCGCCGTGCACCAACACCTGGTCAGCTCGCCGCTCGTGGCCGACGACACCGTGCGGTCCTACGCGAACACGTTCATCGTGCACCACACGCAACACCTCGCCGCGCTGAACGGGGTCATCACGACACCGAGCGGGCAGGCCGTCACCGCCCCGAACGACGCGCTCGACAAGAGCATCGTGCAACCGGCGTTCACGGCGGCGCAGACCCAGGACGATCTCGTGCGCCTCGTGTTCACGCTCGAGGACGCCATCGCCCAGACGTACGCGTACGCGGCGGGCGCCACCGCGCGCCCTGATCTCCGGTCGTCGCTGATGACGATGAGCGGGGTGGAGGCGCGTCACCGCGTCCTGCTCGGCACGCGCCTGACCGAGATCCGTGTCGAGGACCTCTTCCCCGCCGCGTTCGCGCGGACGGCCAACCCGCTTCCGCCGGACGCCCTTCTCAGCTGACGAGGGTCAGCACCGCGCGACGCGGAACAGCCGGATCGGATCCGGCAGGCCCTTCATCACGACCGGGCCGAGCTCCTCGATGTCGATGTCCGATGGCCGGCGCGACGCGTCGACACGGTCCAGCAACGACTCGGTCACGACGACCTCCGTCGGACCTGCCACGTCGGCGACGCGCGCCGCGACGTTGACGTCGTGACCGATGAGGTCGTGGTCGCCGCGCTTGGTCTGCGTGCCCCAGTGCAGCCCGATGCGCACCCACAGCGGCAACTCGGTGGCTGCGGCCTCCGCGCCGAAGGCGTCCTGGAGGGACACGGTCGTCGACAGCGCAGCCACGGCATCGGGGAACCACAACAACAGCCCGTCACCGAGCTCCTTCACGACCCGAGCATCGCCGGGCAGGCAGGCGCGGACGAGGCGTTCCTGCACGCCGAGCAGGCGCAGCGCGTCACGATCGCCGCGCACCGCCGTGAACTCGGTGAACCCGCAGATGTCCGTGAACGCCACCGCGCCGACGACGACGTCGACGTCGACCTCCACCCCGGCGTCGGTCGCCATCAGCCGGCGCGGACCGTGATGCCGCCCGACATCGTGCGTGCCGTCACTCGGCAGTCGTCGCCCCGCTCGCACTCGATGCGCGGGCGGCTCGTCATCGACTTGGCGCGCACATCGGCACGGCACCCCGCGGGGAGCTCGATCGTGATCGACCCCGACATCGTCTCGACCTCGAGCGGTCCGTTGCCGCCCGCGCGCACGTGCACCGAGCCGCTCACGGCGCGGACACGCGCACCGGCGTCGACGTGGTCGACGCGCACCGATCCCGACCCGATCGTGATCTCGACCGCGCCCGCGGCACCGACGCCGGTCGAGCCGCTCTTCGTCTTGATCCGGCACGAGCCGTCGCAACGGTCGACGGTGATCTTCCCGGACATGGCCCGCAGATCCGCGGTCGCCGCCCACGCAACGTGGATCGACCCGCTGATCGTCGTGGCGCGCACCGCGCCGAGCCGGCCTTCGAGTCGCAGCGAGCCCGAGCGCGTGCCGATCATCACCGCGCTGCCCTCCGGGCAGTGCACGCGCAACGAGCGCGAGCGCGAGCGCGGCGCCACCTCGAAGGCGCCGTCGTCACTTCGGTGGATGTCGACGTCACCCTCCGCGACCACGTCGGCGCGTGCCTCGGCGACCACGGTGACCGACCCGGACCCCGCGGTGATGCGGACCTCGGGGTGGCCCGGCGCGTCGACGGTGTGCGACATCGCCTCGATTGTCGCGTGGAACGCTGCGCCGGCCCCTGTGCCGTCGGTCACCGACAGTGACCTCCCGCCGCGGGGACTCATCTCGGCAACGGAATCTGCCGATGATGCTGCCGTGGACCAGCACGACGCTCGTGATCGTCGCTTCGATCGGACGGACTACGAGGACCCGGTCATCGTGGTGTGCAGGGTCTGCTGGGACCGCATCCCGCTCGCGGCGGAGCGTGTGGAAGCGGTCGAGGGCAGGGCGTACTACCGGTGCCAGACCTGCGGGGGGTCGTTCCTCATCCGGTGGTCCGATGCCGTCGCGCTCGGTGCGGTCGAAGGACCCGCCGCCGAGCAGCCCAGCGCCTGACTCACGCGCTCGCCGAGATCGAGAACCGCACGCCGGCGATGTCGGCGGTGGCGACGCGCGCTCGCCCTCGTGGCAACGCGAGTCCGATCTCGACGATGCCCGGCACCTCGTCCGCGCTCGCGCGAGTGAAGCGCACACGCTGCGCGCCGAGCGCGATCGCATCGTCGTCCGCGGCCACACCGATCGCCGCCGCCCACCGCGCCGCGGCAGCGACGGGCTCCGCGACAGCCACTGTGAGCGCGGTGATGCCGGCGGGGTCGTGCGCCGGCGCGCGCCCGGTCCACGACGGTCCGCCCCACCGCCATGACGACGGCGGGTCGGCCCAGTCGATCGACACGATGGCGCCCGGCGTGTCCTTGGGGTGGACGTGCGTCCCGGCCATGTCGTCCAGGTCGATCGACCACACGACACCGATGCCGGCGTCGGCGAGGCGCGACCGGACGGCGTCGCGCGACGCGACCTGGGAGATCGCCATGTACCCGCTGTCGCCACCGCGCCGGTCGAGATAGCGGCCCGCGGTCGTGCCCGCCCGCGTCGGGCTCACGACCTCGGCGAACGCGTCACCGACGGCGTACACCGCGTTGGCGAGGCCGAACTCCGCGACACCGGGGTCACGGTACGGAGCCGCCAGGCCGAGGTCACGCTCGAGATGGGCCGTCACCGCGTCCAGGTCGCGTGCCACGACTGCGACCTGACGCAGCCGCGGGAGCGTGACGTCCATGGCGCGAGCATGCCCGACGGTCACGCGTCCGTGCGGGCCGCGTCGCGTCCCTATGCTCGACGGCTTCCATGGAGTTCGACGGACTGAAGGCGCTCGCCGGCGCGATCGTCGGCTTCACGGTCGGGCTGACGGGCATGGGCGGCGGCGCACTGATGACGCCGATCCTCGTGCTCCTCTTCGGCATCGATCCCGGCACGGCGGTGTCGAGCGACCTCCTCGCCTCGCTCGTGATGAAGCCGATCGGCGCCACCGTGCACTTCCGGCGGGGCACGGTGCACTGGCCGCTCGCCCGCTGGCTGAGCATCGGGTCGGTCCCCGCCGCCTTCGCCGGCGTGTTCGTGCTCAACGAGCTCGGCAACGGCGAGGACCTGGCACGGCGCGTGAAGTCGTTGCTCGGGTGGGCGCTGATCGTCGCGGCCGCGGCGATGGTGGCGAAGGCGTACCTCGGCGCGCGCGCCCGCCGGCGCGGTGCGGACACCTTCGACGGCGACGTCGTGTGGACCACCAAGCGTGTCGCCACGCTCGCCATCGGCGCCGCCGGTGGGTTCATCGTCGGGATGACCTCGGTCGGCTCGGGCTCGCTGATGATCGTCATGCTGTTGCTGCTCTATCCGCGCCTGTCGGCGCGCGAGCTCGTCGGCACCGACCTGGTGCAGGCGATCCCGCTCGTGGCGTCGGCGACGCTGAGCCACGCGCTGTTCGGGCACGTCGACGCCGGCCTCACCGGGTCGATCCTCATCGGCAGCATCCCCGCCGTGTACGTCGGCGCCCGCGTCTCGGCGCGCGCGCCCGACGCGCTCATCCGCCCCGTGCTCATCATCGTGCTGCTGGCGTCCGCGTTGAAGCTGCTCGACTTCAGCAACGGCGCGCTCGTGGTCGCACTGGCACTCGTGGTGTGCGTCGGCGCCCCGCTGTGGGGCGCGACCGACGCGTCGATGCGTCCTGCGCACGAGTGGGACACCAGCGGGCACCGGCGCACGACATGGGTGACCGTGCAGGCGACGACCGCGCCGTTCCTCGTCGGGCTGCCGCTGGCCGTCGTCTACGCGACGACCGTGCGGCGCCGTCTGGTCGCATCGGGCGCGGTGACCGAGCCCGTCAACTGAGCTCGCGCAGCACGTCGACCGGCGGCGCGAGGTACCACGCGCTCGCGACCGGCGTGGAGAACTCCGTGAGGCGATCGCGCACGCCGTCCTCGCGCCCGCTCATGCGCTCGAGCATGCGTTGCAGCCGGGCGCGGTCCGCGCTGAAGGCGATGAACATCAGCCCGTGCTCCTTCACGCCGCCGAACGCGGTCGAGCGCCGGAACACCTCGAGCTCCTCACCGGCGTCGTCTTCGATGACGACGCGGCTGACGTGCGCGCTCGGCGGGCGACGGTCGTCCGCGAGCTCGACGCTGCCGTGGAGCGTGCGGCCGATGACGAGCTCACGCTCGCTCTCCTGCAACCGCTCGAAGCCACGGAGGTCGTGCACCCACCGTTGCACGAGGACGACGCTGCCGCCCGCGCACGGTCGACCGGTCGGGATGGCGACCACACCGGGCGCGTCGTCGACCGCTGGGTTCTCCGTCCCGTCCTCGAAGCCCGTGAGATCCTGGCTGGCGAGGTACGTGAACGACGGTTGCTCGGCGACCACGGCGGCGAGTCCGCCGAGCTCGTCGTCGGCACGCCGGGCGAGGTCGAACACCGCGTCGGGACCGCCGCCGTGCAACCAGAGCCACAGGTCGTGTTGCGCGCCGTCGATCCGGAACCCGTCGACGCCGTCGATCGTCTCGAAGTCGGTGAAGTCGTCCGCATTCGCTCCGGGCGCGAGCTCGGACCACACGCGCGGGCCGAAGCCGACGACGAGGTTGACACCCGCAACCGTCGTCGCCGCGTCGCGCACGCGGTTGACCGCCGCCGCAACGGCGCGCGCGTCACCGGTCACCTCGAACTGCAGATGATGGTGCGACCGGGTGCCGACGGCGAAGATCCCCGGCTGCGGAACGGGCATGGCCACTGTCTAGCGCCGCGCGCGTGCGGAGCCCGCGGTATCACTCCGCGTGGATCGGGGAACCCCCGGGACACCCGCGAGAGCGGGGCACGACAAACCACCCGGAGGTACCCACGATGGGTCTCGTCCTCTTGCTCGTCATCCTGGCCCTGTTGCTCGGCGGCATCGGTCTGCTCGTCGAGGGCTTGAAGTGGCTGCTGATCGTCGCAGTCGCACTGTTCATCGTCAGCTTCTTCACCGGCTACCGCGGTCGCGCCACTGTCTGATCACGGCAGCAGCTTCGGGGCGACACCCGCCGCCTCGATCACCCGGCGTACGACCGACGACGCCGCGATCAGACGGAACACCTCACCGTCGTCGCGGCGCCGGTCGTGCGCACGCAGCAGTACGAGCAGCGCCGCGGAGTCGAGGCGGTCGACGTTCGCGAGGTCGAGCAGGACCGGGGGACGGCGCGCCGAGAGGATCTCGGTCAACGACCGGATGGTGGAGAGGTCCATCTGACCGCTGAACCGCACCACCCCCTCGAGCTCTTCGACGACGAGCGTCACCCACGCCTCCGCCCCACCCGAGCCCAGCGGTGCCGGGCGACAACTACGGATGGGTACCGCGGTGCAGATCAAACCACACCGTCGTCGTCGACGGTGCACGCTCGATGCCCCACGAGGACGACAGCGCGTCGACGAGGTGCAGTCCGCGCCCTGCGAGCTGGTCGGGCGACGCGGCACGCACCTGCGGTTCGCCGCCCCCGAAGTCCGCGACCTCGACCCGCAACGAAGCGGCAGCGTCGGACACTCGCACCACGAAGTCGGTCTGCCCGTGCACGACCGCGTTCGTGGCGAGTTCCGTCACGAGCAACAGCACGACATCGCGCAGGTCCTCGTCCGCCGGCGCGATGAGCGCGTCGACGTAGTGGCGCGCATCGGTGATCGCTTCCACACCGCGTGTGAACCGCCGTTCGCCGCTTGGCACTGCTCCTGCCCCCGGACCGCCGTGTGCTTCGCACCTACCTCGGCGCGACGCAGGCGATACGTGCGGTTCAGGAAGAGGTGTCGACGAGCTCCGCGGCGCGGAAGAAGTCCATCGGCGGAGGTGTCGTGTCGACGTCCGGCGTCGTCGCGGCGAGGCGCTCGCGCGCCTTGTCGCGGTCGTCGTCGCCGAAGACGCGGGTCGTGCAGCAGAACTCGACCATCGTGCCGCCCGGGTCGTTGGTGTAGATCGACACGCACCAGCCGTGGTCCACGCGCACGACGTCGAGGCCGTTGGCGAGCCATCGGTCCTTGCGCGCGTCGAGGTCGTCGAGGTCGTTGGCACCGAACGCGATGTGGTTGACGAAGTTCGGCAACCCCAACCCGGTCGAGATGGCCGGCTCGAAGTCCGGGAGACCGTCGTCGTGGAGATCCCAGATGGCGAGCATCTCGCCGTTGCCGGTGTCGTAGAACAGGTGGCGCGCCCACCCCTTCTCCATGAATGGGATGACGTCGACGTTGACGAGCTCGAAGCCCATCGCCTCGGCGTAGAACCGGTGGGTCGCCTCGAGGTCCCGGGCGGCGATCGCGACGTGGTGGAAGGCCATGGACAGAGGGTAACGACTCGCCGCGAGCTCGTCCCGCCGAGACCGTGCCCGACCTACTGCTCGATCGGCGCTCTGCGCCCCGCGCGTGGGACGATGACGTCGGCGAAAGGCAGTGGTGGGAACCGACGCGGGCCAGCCGAAACGAACCGAGCCGAGGATCGTCGCGCTGGCATGTTCCGCGGGCGGCCTGGAGGCGTTGCGTGAGGTCCTGCTCCGACTGCCGGCGGACTTCGACGCCGCGGTGGTCGTCCTTCGCCACGAAGCCCCCGGGCACAGCCCGCTCGCCGGGCTGCTCGCGCGATCGTGCGCGCTCCCCGTCGCGCCCGCAGCGCACGACGACGAGCTCGTCGCCGGGCGGGTGTACGTCGTCCCGGCAGGCGCGCACGCGCTCGTGACGCTCGCGAACCGCATCATGTTGCTCCCGGCCGCCGAGCGGCCGCCCTACCGCCCGTCGGCGGATCTGCTGTTCACGTCGCTGGCGCTCGTCGCGGGGCCGCGCACCATCGCCGTCGTGCTGTCGGGCAGCGGTCACGACGGCGCCATCGGCGCCGAGGCCGTGCACACCTGCGGCGGCACCGTCCTCGCGGCGGACGAGGCGTCGTCCGTGCAGTTCTCGATGCCGGCGTCCGCCATCGCGCGCAGGGACACCGTGGACCAGGTGCTGCCGGTCACCGAGATCGCCGGCGCGCTCGTCTCGCTCCTCACCGTGCCCTCGTAGCCACCGTGGCTGCGGTGACGACGCCGGAGGCGCTGAGTAGCCTCGCGCCGAACGCACGGGAGGGCGCCGGTGCTCGACATCGACGATCGGGCGTGGCTCCGCCGCCGCGCCCTGCGGGCTTGGGCTGACGCCCGCCGGTTGACGGCTGCCGCCTCCGATCTCGCGACGGAGACAGCATCGACCCGCGCGGCCGCCCGCGCCACGCGCAGCAGCGCGCACGAGCTTCGTCGACGGGCCGTCGCGACGGCGATCGATCGCGTGCTCGACGAGACCGGGCGCGAGCTCGTGCATCCCATCGAAGTGGGGCCCGTCGCGTTGCTCGCACTCGTCGACGTCGAGCTCATCCACGACCTGCGGTCGCGGGTCCGGCGCGAGTTCGAGTGGGTGCTCGCCGCCCGCGATGGTGCGACCGCGGTCGGACTCGCGATGGTGGCGCAACCCGACGTCGCCATCGTCGACCACGGGCTGCCGCTGCTGTCCGGCTTCGACGTGGCGAGAGGTCTGGAGGTCTACGCGCCCGCGACCGGTGTGCTGCTCATGACCGGCGACGCCGACGTCGACGCCGCCGCCCGGACGCTCGGCGTTCGCACCATCGGGAAGGCGGCGCGCGGCAACGAGCTCGCGCACCGGATGGAGCTCATGGTGGCGTGACGGCGCCGCCGTCCCGTCCGGTCAGGCCTGGAGGCTGACCGGGTGGATGGCGGGTGCCTCCTCGTCGGTGGTCACCCATCGCCCGCGCAACTTCTCCGCCACCGCCGGCATCGTCGTGTACTCCATCTCGTCGAGCGGGAGCCGGTGCGGTTCGAAGGGTCCGTGCCGCCGGAAGTAGTCGAACATCTCGTTGGCGGTGTCCCGCGCTCGATCGAACGACGGGTCGTCGAACATGTCGCGCGGTCCGATCAGCTTGCCCTCGTGGACCTGGAAGCCGAGGCACACGACGCGCGGCTGGCCGTCGAAGCGCGTGGGGTGCGCGTCGCGCTGTGCCACCGGCATGAGCGGCGCATGGTGAGAACCGCGCATGCACCCCGCGACGACGTGGGGGAAGGCGAAGGGTTCGAGCACCTCGCCCACGGCGGGGAGACCGGACTGCGCGCGCACGATCATCACCGGGTCGTCCTTGCCGACGTAACGACCCGCCATGAGACCGAGCCGCTGCGTGCTGGTGACGGCGGCCGGCTCGTCCAACGACGTGGACCGCACGCGCTTGATGACGTACCGCGACGGTGAACCGATGTAGAGGAGCAGGTCGTAGAGATCGCGCGGGCACGCGAACTCGATCTTGCGGCCCTCGTACAGGTCGTGCACCTCGAACACGAACCCGTCGTGCATCTTCGGGTCGATGACGAGGCCGGCCGTGGTGAACGGATCGGCGAACATGCGGTACAGCGGCATGTTCCACGCGCCGGGTTCGGTCTTGTCGGCGAGGAAGCACAGCACGGGTTCGGACGGGCGCTCGTCGAACTCCAGCTCGGCGTAGCCGGGGCCCATGCCCCGCAGGTTCCCCGAGAACGCCTCCTGCAGGAGGTCCTGGCCCGCGCCGTAGAGACCCAGACGCTTGGCCACGGCCGTGGTGCGGGTGAACACGTCCCACGCGAACCGGTGCACGGGCTCGGCGTCGACCCCGTGCACGTGCGTCATGAGCAACGAGATGTCGTCGCCGCAGGCGGCCACCTGCCCGTCGACGAGGAGGTCGCCGACAACCTGCTGCAGCGCGTCGCGCGCCACCTCGAGCATGTCGGGGTGCACGGACGAGTGCCCGACGAACCCGCCCGTGTCGGCTTTGATGATGCTCAGCGTCAACATGGCGTCACGCTGCCTTCGCCGGCGTGGTGGCTCGCCGTGCATCCGTCGCCACGAGCGCACCCGCCGTCCTGCACGACGGCGCGAAGACCACGCGACCGGTCGGCAGCGGGCCCATCCATGGCGGCAGACCGTCACGCATGTCGTGGTGCGGTCGTTCCCTGCTCCGCTCGTGGCGCATCGTTCGTCTCCTTCGAGCGCGTGCTCTCGCACGTCTCCGAGGAGCATCCGACGGTCGCCACGGTGACGCCAGGGTCCTTCGTCCCTTCCGCCCTTCCGCCCGGCACCGCGCCGTGCCTACGCTCCTGCCTGCAATGGCACGACGAGGGCGGCCAGGGTGCGTGACGTGATCGGCAGCCAGCAACCGGCGGCGGTCGGCGCCCGACTGGAGCGGGCGCGGTCGGCGGCGGTCGCATCCGTCGCACGTGCCGCGCGTGCCGTCGAGGTCGCCACCACCGCGACATCGACGGTTCGCCGCCAGCGGGCGTGGCGCGAGGTCGACCGCATCGAGCGGGCCGAACGTGTCCCGCGGTGCGATCGTGGCGTGGTCGACAGCGACGACATGGCGGAGCGGTTCCTGCGCTCGTGGTGCGACCTGATGGGCGCGACGTGCGCGGGGTTCGCACTGGTCCGAGCGGGCGAGCACGAGGGCTCACTGGCATCGTCAGGACCGGCGTTCGAGCCCATCGACACGCTGCAGTTCGAGCTCGGGGAAGGGCCGGCCATCGACGCCGCGACGACCCGCCGCCCGGTCGTCGTTGTCGACCTCGCGCGGGAGGTCGCTCGTTGGCCTGCGTTCGCCCCCGCCGCGCTCGCACGCGGTGTGCACGCGTGCCTCGCCTTCCCGATCATCAGCCGCCAGGGCACCATCGTCGTGATCGGTTACGGGGACCATGCGCTCGTGCGCGACGACCCGAGCGCGTTCGACCGCATCCGCCTGCTCACGCACGCCGATGCGATCCTCGCCCGCCTCTTGCGCCGGCACGAGCCCGACGCACTGGCGAGCGCGTTGGTGCGATCACGTCGACCCGTTCACCAGGCATCCGGTGCGATCGCAATTCAGCTCGACGTGCGCGTCACCGATGCGTTGCAGTGCCTCCGCGCCCGGGCGTGGGCGGACGACCGAGCGATCGCGGACCTCGCCGGCGATGTCGTCGACGGAACCTCGCGGCTCGATGCCTGACCCGTTGCGCGGGTCTCCGCGCGAGCCGTAGGCTGTCGGTCGGTTCGCAGTCCTCCGCCCAGACCTCGCGGAGCAGCTACATCGCCTCGGTCCCCGGCGAGCACCTGCACGTGAGAGGAGTGGCACTCCGATGCCACCGCTGGACCCCGTCGTCGCCCGGACGCTGCTCGGCGAGCTGAGCCAGACCACCTTCGTCCTCGGTCCGGTCGCGGCGTTCGAGCAACCCGCCGGTGGCGTCGCCACCGATGCCATCCGCCAGCTCGACGGCGTGCGCCCGGAACTCCGACGTGCCGCCACGGACGCCGATCCTGCGGTGGCCCTCGACGGCGTGCGTGTCGTGCTCACGGCCACCTGTGAACGCCTGACGACGTACTGGACAGAACTGCTGGACAGCAAGCTCGACCCACTCCGCGCGCAGCGAGTCGGCGAGGCCGCCCGCGCGCTACGGGCGACGCTGCGCACGCTGCACCCGGACGCCATCCCGGTTCCATCCGTCTCGAGGTGGTCACGGACCGCACGCGATCCCACGGTCGGGCGGTGATCCGACCAGGCGGGGCGCTGGCCCGCGGCGGGATTCCCCCTCCCCGGCGCGGCAGCGCGACCGGCTGACCGCGGGAACCGACCGAGCCGGTCGCTCGCGTCGTCCACGCGCGAGCGACCGGTTCATCGGTCTACGGACGCAGCCCGGCGTGCACGACCGCCTCCGCGACAGCGCGCAGCGTGGCGCGGTGGTCGCGTGCGTGCTTCCGCAGGACGGCGAACGCCTCGTCGACATCGATCCCGCGCGCGGCGGCGACGACGCCCTTCGCCTGCTCGATGACGATCCTGCTGTCGAGCGCGGTCTGCAACTGCTCGTTGAGGCGGCGTTCCCGATCGAGCTGTGACGCGTTCGTCACGTAGATGGCGGCGATGTCGGCCAGCAGCTGCGCGGCACGGAGTTCGTCGTCGCTCCACGTCCGGGGGCCGGCGTCGTAGAGGTCGACGGCACCGATCGTCGTCTCGCCGTGGCGCAGGGGAACGGACGCGACGGCGCCGACGCCGGCGGCGAGCGCGTGCGGCGCGAAGCGTGGCCACTGCTCCCGCATCACGCGGAGATCGTCGAACGCGACGGCGTCGTTGCGACGGTAGACCTCGACGCAGGGTCCCTCCTGCGTGTCGTCCTGCATGTGCTCGATGCGCGCGACGACCTCGTTGTCGGCGGCGACGAACCGCGCGTCCTCGTCCTGGAGCAACGACACCCCTGCACCCGTGATGGCCAACGTGGACGAGACGCGGGCCGAGAGCTCGTGCAGCACGTCCGCGATGTCGGAGCGGTCCGAGACGGTGCTCGCGAAGCCGGTCACCGCATCCAGCACTTGTCGGGGATCGCTCATGCCTGCCGCCTCGTCAGGTCACCGCGCGCACAGTGGAGCACGGGCAGCGACCGAGCGAAAGGGGCAACAGCTCCGTTGGGCAGGGCCGGGCGCGACGTCAGGCGGCAGCGCGCGTGAGCGCGAGGCGCAACTGGCCCACGAGGGCGAGCGCGATGAGGCGGCGGTCGATCGGTGTCACGAGCCCGGCGGTCGGCACGAGCACGAAGCGCCCGACGAGCTGCGAACCCGTGACGACCGGGATGGCGACCCCCGCCGCCGGCAGCGAGAGCCCGTCGGGCGCGCGCCACGTCACCGGACCGGTGATGGCGCCGGACGGCGCCAACTCCGGGAGGTCGCCGGCGAACGGCGGGCGTTCGAACCGGCAGTCGACGAGCTGCAACGTCTCGATCAGCTCTGCCTCGACCTCGAGGATGAGATCCTCCGGCGCGTCACCGCTGACGGCGAGGTCCGTGAGCCGTTGCAGCCGGCGCAACTCGTCGAGGTCGGCGCGGGCGAGCGATCGTGGACGGCGGCTGCGTGCCGCGATCTGCCCGACGACGACGCCGACGACCAGGAGCAACGCCGTTGTCTGCACGTCGCGCGCGTTGCTGATCTTCAGCGACAGGTACGGCTGCGTGAAGAAGAAGTCGAACGACACCGCCGCGAGGAGTGCCGTGACCAGGCCGGCGCCTGCGCCACCGGTGCCCGCCGCCACGATGACGACGAGGACGAGCACGAGCGCGATGTTCACGCTCGAGGTGTGGTCTCGCAGCGGCACGAGCGCCATCGCCATCAGCACGGCCATCAATCCACCGATTGCGATGCCTGCCTGCCGACGGTCCGCGCTCATGGTTCCGTTGTAGCGCCGAGGCGCGCGAAGAAGCCGTGAAGATTGCCGTGCTGCGCGTTGAGAATGCCTAAAGACCCTGTCCTTCGGGCACCGCGGACCGTCAGAGTCGACGCCGATGGCCGATCTCCTGTTCATCGCGATCCTCGTCGCCTTCTTCGCGCTCGCCGTCGTCTTCGTGCGCGCCTGCGAACGCATACTGGGCGGCGTCGAGGACGAAGTGGTCGAAGTGACCGATACCGCCGAGACGGATCTGGTGACGTCGTGAGCTACGACAACGCCGTCGGGCTGGTGCTCTCCATCCTCGTGACGGCCTACCTCGTCTACGCGCTCATCGCCCCGGAGAAGCTGTGACCGCAGCAGGCTGGCTGCAGCTGGCCTTCGTCGTCCTCCTCCTTGCCGTCTCGACACCGCTGCTCGGTCGGTACCTGGCCAAGGTGTACGGCGGCGGCACGGCGCCCGGGGACCGCGTCTTCCTCCCGATCGAACGGCTCATCTACCGCGTGTGCGGGGTCAACCCGGAGAGCGAGCAACGCTGGACGACGTACGCGCTCTCGCTCATCGGCTTCAGCCTGGCGTCGGTCCTCGTGCTGTACCTGCAACTGCGGTTCCAGAACCACCTGCCGTTGAACCCCGACAACTTCGGCAGCGTCCGCCCGGATCTCGCCTTCAACACCGCCGTCAGCTTCCTCACCAACACCAACTGGCAGAACTACTCCGGCGAGTCGACGATGTCGTACTTCAGCCAGATGACGGGGCTGGCGTTCCACAACTTCGTGTCGGCTGCCGCCGGCGCCGCGGTCGCGGTCGCGTTGATCCGGGGCTTGACGCGCAAGCGCACGAACACGCTCGGGAACTTCTGGGTCGACCTCGTGCGCACCTGCACTCGCGTGCTGCTCCCGATCGCGTTCGTCGGCGCGCTCGTCCTCGTGAGCCAGGGCGTGATCCAGAACCTCCACGGCCGCCAGACGGTCACCACGGTCACGGGCCAGGAGCAGGTGCTCACCGGCGGACCCGTGGCGAGCCAGGAGTCGATCAAGGAAGCAGGCCAGAACGGAGGCGGCTTCTACAACGCCAACGCCGCCCACCCGTTCGAGAACCCGAACCCGATCACGAACGTCTTCGAGATCTGGCTCATCCTCGCCATCCCGTTCGCGTTGACGTACGCGTACGGGAAGCTGGCGGGCGACACGCGCCAGGGGTGGGTGCTGTTCGCCACCATGTTCGTGCTCTGGTTGGCGATGACCGTGATCGTCATGCCGCTCGAGGCGAACGGGAACCCGAAGCTCACCGCGCTCGGCGCCAACCAGACCGCGACATCGCAACAGGCGGGCGGCAACCTCGAGGGCAAGGAAACGCAGTTCGGCGCGGCGGGGTCGGGGCTGTACGCCTCGTCGACGACCGGCACGTCGACGGGATCCGTCAACAGCTTCCACGACAGCTACACGCCGATCGGCGGCGCGGTGCCGCTCGTCAACATGATGTACGGCGAGGTGTCGCCGGGCGGCACCGGCTCCGGGATCTACGGGATGCTGGTCTTCGCGCTGCTTGCCGTGTTCATCGCCGGGCTCATGGTCGGGCGCACACCCGAGTACCTCGGCAAGAAGATCCAGTCGGCGGAGATGAAGCTCGTCGTCCTCTACATCCTCGCCGTACCGCTCGTGATCCTCACGTTCGCGGCCATCTCGGTCGTCGCCAGGTTCGGCACGAGCTCGCTGCTGAACGACGGACCGCACGGGCTCACCGAGATGACCTACGCGTACACGTCGATGGCGAACAACAACGGCTCCGCGTTCGCCGGCCTCACCGGCGACACCCAGTGGTTCAACATCACCGGCGCCATCGCCATGTTGATCGGCCGCTTCTTCCTGATGATCCCCGTGCTCGCCATCGGCGGCTCGCTGGGTCGCAAGCAGCCGGTGCCGGCGTCGGCGGGCACGTTCCCCACCGGCACTCCCCTGTTCACCGGGCTGCTGGTCGGCGTCGTCGTGATCGTCGTCGGCCTGACGTTCTTCCCCGTCGTCGCGCTCGGCCCCATCGTCGAGCACCTCTCAGGAAAGTTCTGATGACGATCGCACCTGACAGCGGGCTGAAGACGCTCGAGCCGAAGGCGCCCGAGCCGGATCCGCATCACTCGAAGCGACAGACCCGGTCGATGTTCGACCCGCAGATCATGCGACGCGCGGTCGTGGACTCGTTCGTGAAGCTCGACCCCCGGCAGATGGCGCGCAACCCCGTCATGTTCGTCGTGGAGATCGGAAGCGTCCTCACCACGTTCCTCGCCATCCGCGACACCGACGGCTTCGCCACGCTCGTCACGATCTGGCTCTGGTTCACGGTGCTGTTCGCCAACTTCGCGGAAGCCGTCGCGGAGGGACGCGGCAAGGCACAGGCCGACACGCTGCGCAAGACGCGCTCGGAGACCGTGGCGTACGTGCGCCAGAGCGACGGTTCGATCCAGGAGACGCCGTCGACGCAGTTGAAGGTGGGCGACGAGTGCGTCGTCGAAGCGGGACAGCTCATCCCCGGCGACGGTGACGTGATCGAAGGCATCGCCTCCGTCGACGAGTCGGCCATCACGGGTGAATCGGCACCGGTCATCCGCGAGTCCGGTGGTGACCGGTCCGCCGTCACCGGCGGCACGCGCGTGCTGTCGGACCGCATCGTCGTGCGCATCTCGTCGAAGCCGGGCGAGACGTTCCTCGACCGGATGATCGCTTTGGTCGAGGGCGCCAGCCGGCAGAAGACGCCCAACGAGATCGCGCTGAACATCCTCCTCGCCGGGCTCACGATCATCTTCCTGCTCGCGGTCGTCACGTTGCAGCCGTTCGCCATCTACTCCCACGCGCAGCAGTCGATCGCGGTGCTGGTCGCGCTGTTGGTGTGCCTCATCCCGACGACCATCGGCGCGCTGCTGAGCGCCATCGGCATCGCCGGCATGGACCGGCTCGTGCAGCGCAACGTCCTCGCCATGTCGGGACGGGCGGTGGAGGCGGCGGGTGACTGCAGCACGCTGCTGCTCGACAAGACGGGCACGATCACGTACGGCAACCGCATGGCGGCGGAGTTCCTGCCCGTCGACGGGGTGGACGAGCGGGCGCTCGCCGAGGCGGCGCTGCTCTCCAGCCTCGCCGACGAGACACCCGAGGGCCGCTCGATCGTCAAGCTCGCGGAGGACCAGTACGGCCTCGCGCCGCAGCAGCTCCCCGGCGACGCGGAGCTCGTGGCGTTCACGGCGCAGACGCGCATGTCGGGCGTCGACTTCGACGGCCGCCACATCCGGAAGGGCGCCACCGACTCGCTCCGCCGCTGGGTGGAGGAGATGGGCGGTTCGGTGCCGGACGGGTTGGCGCCGATCGTCGAGCGCATCTCCACCACCGGTGGTACGCCGCTGGCCGTCGCCGACGGCCAGCGCGTGCTCGGTGTCATCCACCTCAAGGACACCGTGAAGCAGGGCATGCGCGAGCGCTTCGACGAGATGCGGCGCATGGGCATCCGCACGATCATGATCACGGGTGACAACCCGCTCACGGCCAAGGCCATCGCCGAGGAAGCGGGCGTCGACGACTTCCTCGCGGAAGCCACGCCCGAGGACAAGATGGCGCTGATCAAGCGCGAGCAGCAGGGCGGCTTCCTCGTCGCGATGACCGGTGACGGCACCAACGACGCACCGGCGCTGGCGCAGGCCGACGTCGGCGTGGCCATGAACACCGGCACGCAGGCCGCCAAGGAAGCCGGGAACATGGTCGATCTCGACTCCAACCCGACGAAGCTCATCGAGATCGTGGAGATCGGCAAGCAGCTGCTCATCACGCGCGGCTCGCTGACCACGTTCTCGATCGCCAACGATGTGGCGAAGTACTTCGCCATCATCCCCGCGATGTTCCAGGGCGTCTTCCCGGAGTTGAAGACCCTGAACATCATGCGGTTGGACAACCCGCACTCCGCCATCCTCAGCGCGGTCATCTTCAACGCCATCATCATCGTGTTGCTCATCCCGCTCGCGCTGCGGGGCGTGAAGTACCGCGCCATGGGCGCGGCCGCCATCCTGCGCCGCAACCTGTTGATCTACGGCGTTGGCGGGCTCGTCGCCCCGTTCATCGGCATCAAGCTCATCGACATCCTCATCACCGCGGCCGGGGTGAAGTGATGCGGCGCCAGTTCATGACCGGCTTGTACATGACGATCGCGCTCGTCGTCCTGTGCGGCATCGTCTACCCGCTCGCCGTCACCGCCGTGGCGCAGGTCGCCTTCCACGACGACGCCAACGGGTCGCTGGTGAAGGACGCGAAGGGCAACGTCGTCGGCTCGTCGCTCATCGGGCAGCAGTTCGTCGACGGGCAGGGCAACCCCGACCCGCGCTACTTCCAGCCCCGCCCGTCCGCCGCCGGCAACGGGTACGACCCGACGTCGACCGGTGCCACAAACCTCGGCCCGTCCAACCAGAAGCTCCTCGACGCCGTCGCACAGCGGGTGCAGGACTACCGCACGTTCAACCACCTGGCAGCGGACGCCACGGTGCCGGTGGACGCGGTCACCTCGTCGGGATCGGGGCTCGATCCGCACATCTCCCCGGCCAACGCCGAGCTCCAGGCGCAGCGTGTGGCAGACGCGCGGCAGCTCCCGCTCGCTACCGTCGAGGCGTTGATCGGGAAGCACACGACCGACCGGCAGTGGGGCTTCCTCGGCGAGAGGGTGGTGAACGTGCTCGAGCTCAACCTCGATCTCGACCACGCGACGGGATGAGGTAGCGGTGGCGAGGGGCGAGCTGCGCGTCTACCTGGGCGCGGCACCCGGCGTCGGCAAGACGTACGCCATGCTCAACGAGGGGTGGCGCCGCGCGCAGCGCGGCACCGATGTCGTCGTCGGCTACGTCGAGACGCACGGTCGTACGAACACACTCGCCCAGCTGCGCGACCTCGAGGTCATCCCCCGCCGCATCGTGGAGTACCGCGGCCAGAGCTTCGAGGAGATGGACGTCGATGCCATCCTCGCCCGCCGCCCCGCGTGGGCGCTCGTCGACGAGCTCGCGCACACGAACGTTCCCGGCTCGCGCAACACGAAGCGCTACGAGGACATCGAGGAACTGCTCGACGCGGGCATCAACGTCATCTCGACGGTCAACATCCAGCACTTCGAATCGCTGAACGACGTCGTCGAGGACATCACCGGCATCAAGCAGCGCGAGACGGTCCCCGATGCGTTCGTGCGCAACGCGCAGCAGATCGAGTTCGTCGACCAGACGCCGGAAGCGCTGCGTCGCCGCATGGCGCACGGCAACATCTACGCCGCCGAGAAGGTCGACGCCGCACTCGGCAACTACTTCCGCGTCGGCAACCTCGGCGCGCTGCGCGAGCTCGGGCTGCTGTGGGTCGCCGACCGCGTCGACGAAGCGCTCACCGAGTACCGCGAGCAGCACGGGATCGCCAAGCCGTGGGAGACGAAGGAGCGCGTCGTCGTGGCCCTCACCGGCGCGCCCGGCGGTGACGACCTCATCCGCCGCGCCGCCCGCATGGCGCGCCGGGCGCGGGGTGAGCTCGTCGGCGTCCATGTCGTGACCGGCGACGGACTCGTGGGCGCGGGGGGCAACCGGCTGGTCGCGCACCGCGAGCTCCTCGAAGAGCTCGGTGGACGCTTCGTCGAGGTGCAGGGCACGAGCGTGGCTCGCGCGCTCGTCCACACGGCGCGCAACGAGAACGCCACGCAGCTCGTGCTCGGCGCGACGCGCCGCAGCCGCTGGACCGAGATGACGCGCGGGTCGGTCGTCAACAACGTCATCCGCGCTGCGGGCGGCGCCATCGACGTCCACGTCATCTCCACCGAGGCCGGCGAGGACGAGGGGCCGACGCTCGTGCGGCCGCGACGCATGCGACGGCTGGCGCCGATCTCGCCGACGCGGCAGACGGTGGCCTTCGGTCTCATCGTCGTCGGGCTCCCGCTGCTCACCGTGGCGCTCACGTCGGTGCGCGACTCGCTCGGCCTCCAGAACGCGCTGCTGATCTACCTGCTGTTCGTCGTCGCCGTCGCGACGATCGGCGGCCTCCTGCCGGCGCTGCTCGCGTCGCTCAGCGCGTTCGGATGCCTCAACTGGTTCTTCGCGCCACCCATCCACACGTGGACGATCACCAACACGCGCGACCTGCTCGCGCTCGTGTCCTTCGTCGTGGTCGCCGTCGTCGTGTCGTCCCTCGTCGATCTCGCCACGCGACGCCGGCACGAGGCGTACCGCGCCCGCGCCGAGGCGGAGGCACTGGCGACGATGTCCGGCACCGTGCTGCTCGACCCGGAGCCGCTCCCGAAGCTGGCCCAGGAGCTCGTGTACCGGTTCGGTCTCACCGGCGTGTCGATCCTCACGCGGTCCGAGGACGAGGACGACTGGATCGTCGAGACCGCGGCCGGCGACGAAGCGCCGACCGAACCGCCCGATTCCGAACACGCGCTCGAGCTGCCCGACCACTCGATCCTCGGATGGAGCGGCGGCGACCTCCAACCCGGTGACCGCGACACGATCGCGACGTTCGCCACGCAGGTCGCGCTGGCCCTGCAAGGACGCCGTCTGCAGGCGGAGGCGGCGAGCGCGGCCGCGCTCGCGAAGGCGAACGAGTTGCGCACCGCGCTGCTGGCCGCCGTCAGCCACGACCTGCGCACGCCGCTCGCGTCGATCCGGGCCGCCGCCACCAGCCTGCTGTCCGACGACGTGCAGTGGGATCCGTCCTCGAGCAAGGCGTTGTTGCAGACGATCGACGACGAGGCGGAACGGCTCAACACGCTCGTCGGCAACCTGCTCGACATGAGCCGCCTGCAGACCGGCGCGTTCTCGATCAACTCCCGTTGGGTGGGCCTCGACGAGGTCGTGGCGTCCGCGCTCGTCGGGTTGCACGCGCCGCCCGAGCGGGTGCGGACCGACGTGCCCGAGACGCTGCCGCAGGTGCGCGTCGATCCAACGTTGCTCGAGCGGGCCGTTGCCAACCTCGTCGACAACGCGCTGTCGTTCTCCCCACCCGATCGTGCGGTGCGCGTCGAAGCCGCGAAGCTGAACGGCTTCGTGGACCTGCGCGTGATCGACGAGGGGCCCGGCATCCCCCAAGCCGACCGCCACCGCATCTTCCAGCCGTTCCAGCGGGCGGGCGACAAGCCGAACGGCGAAGGCGTCGGGTTGGGGCTGGCGGTGGCGAAGGGGTTCGTCGAGGCGATCGGCGGCGAGCTCGAGATCGAGGACACGCCCGGGGGCGGGACGACGATGGTCGTGTCCATCCCCGTCGAGCCGGCGCCGTGATGCCGGGATGACGAAGCTGCTGCTCATCGACGACGAGGCACCGTTCGTGCGCGCGCTCGGCATCAGCCTGCGGGCGCGCGGCTACGACGTCGTCACCGCGAGCGACGGCAAGGGCGGACTCGCGCACGCCGCGTCCGACCATCCCGACATCATCGTGCTCGACCTCGGCCTCCCGGACATGGACGGCCTCGACGTGCTCGCGGGCCTGCGGGGGTGGACGACCGTGCCGATCCTCGTGCTGTCGGCGCGCCACAGCGACGAGACGAAGGTGCGCGCCCTCGACGGTGGTGCGGACGACTACGTCACCAAGCCGTTCAGCATGGACGAGCTGCTCGCTCGCATCCGCGCCGCGTTGCGTCGCCGACCCGAGCGCAGCGACGAGCCGGTGATCGAGACGGCCGACTTCCGCATCGACCTCGCGGCCAAGCAGGTGACGGTGCGGGGCGAGGCGGTACGACTGACGCCGACGGAGTGGAACGTGCTCGAGGTACTCGTCCGCAACCACGGCAAGCTCGTGTCGCAGCGCCAGCTGCTGCAGGAGGTCTGGGGACCGCAGTACCAGACCGAGACCGAGTACCTCCGCGTCTACCTCGCCGCGTTGCGCCGCAAGCTCGAGCCCACCCCATCGCAACCGAAGTACTTCGTCACCGAACCCGGGATGGGCTACCGGTTCGTGCACACCGCCACCTGAGCCGTCCCCACCACCGAATGTTGGTGCGATGTCGGCGCTATGACGCCTTCAACGCACCAACATTCGCAGGGATGGCCGTAGCGTCGTCGCCGTGGACGAGGCCCGATCGCGCCGGTTGCGACGCCTGGAGGAGGAGCTCGTCGAGAGCGGGCTCCCCCGCCATCCCGACCCCGACGTGTTCGAGGTGCTCGTCGACGAGGTCGACCACATGCTGCGCCCGGCCGTGCACGAGCGTCGCATCCCGACGAGCGGCACCATCGTCGAACCGACGTCCGACGAGTCGGGTTGGCAGCAGCTGACGCGCCTCGCCATCGCCCGCACCCCGGTGCTGCGCCAACCACTGGAGGGCGCGCGTCGCTTCGCCGACGGACTGTCGAGCTGGCTGCTGCGGCGCGCGCACGGGCGTGACGAATGGGTGATGTTCGACCGTCCCGCGGGTTCGGAACGTGATCTCGTGGTGCTCGCGCACGCGCTCGGCGCCACCGTCGTCCAACGCCACCCTTCCGGCGCGGTGCGCGTCGTGGGCGCGTTCGGGGTCTTGCGCACGCGCGGTCTCGACTGGCACCTCGAACCGCCGGTGGAGTCGTGGATGCACGCCGTCACCGCGCCCGACGACGCCGGCGATCCCGAGGTGCTGCGCGCGCTGCTGCGCTTCGCGGTGCACGACCTCGGCGCGCAGGGCATCGGCGCGCTGCTCGTGTATCGCCCCGACGACGGGCCCGGCCCCGTCGTCGAGCAACGGCTCCCCGCACCACCCGAGCTCGACGTACGTGAAGCGCTGCATCTCGCGCCGCTGCGCCACGCGCTCGCGCAGCTCGACGGCGCGGCGATGTTCGACCGCGACGGCATCGTCCGCCAGCTCGGCGTGCGCGTCGTGCCGAGTCTCGAAGCAGAGCGCACGGTCGATCCCCTCGGGGGTACGAGGCACACGTCCGCCCGCCGCTACAGCTACGACGACCCGGACGCGACGGTCGTCGTCGTCAGCGAGGACGGCCCGGTGACCGTGCTGCGCAACGGCGCCATCCTCGGCCGCTCCGCCGACGTCGTCGGCTGAGCCGACGCAGCGGCGGACGAGCGGCAGACGGCGGCCGCTACTTCGGCGCGAAGCGTTGGCCCGCGTCGAGACGGATGCAGGATCCGTTGAGCATCGGGTTGTCGACGATGGCGAGCACGAGCTTGGCGTACTCCTCAGGGCGACCCATGCGCTTCGGGAACGCCGCGTCCTTGGTGAGGGCGAGTGCGAACTCGTCGGGGATCCCCTGCGTCAGTCCGGTCGCGAAGAGGCTCGGTGCGATGGCCAGCGCGCGGATGCCCAGGCTGCCGAGGTCGCGCGCCATCGTGAAGACCATGCCGGCGATGCCCGCCTTGGCCGCCGTGTACGCGACCTGACCGATCTGGCCTTCGAACGCGGCGATCGACGCGGTGCTGATCAGCACGCCCCGCTCGTCGTCCTCCGGCTCGTTGCGCGCCATGTGCGCGGCGGCGAGGCGGGCGACGTTGAACGCGCTGACGAGGTTGAGCTCGATGATGCGGCGGAAGTCCTCGATCGGGTGCGGGCCCTCCTTCGACAACGTCCGCCGACCGATCCCGCCACCCGCGGTGTTGACCGAGATGTGCACCGACCCGCCGAGTGCCTCGACGGCGGCATCGATCGCCGCTTCCGTGGCGCCGTCGTCCATCACGTCGCACGCATGGAACGTGCCGCCGAGGTTGGCGGCCACCTCCGCGCCGGCGGACTGCGGCCGGTCGAGGATGGCGACCGACGCGCCCCGCTCGACGAGCAGCTCGGCCGATGCCTTCGCCATGCCCGATGCACCACCGACGACGATGGCCTTCTTGCCCTTCACGTCCATGTGTTCGACCTCCGGGGGATGAATGGTGGCGCGGGTGTCAGCGAAGGCGCCAACGCACGCGCTCGCCCGACGCGAAACGTTCCTGACCCGCGCGGAACGCGGCCGCGTCGGAACCGATCTTCGTGAAGAGGTTCGCCGTGCCGATGGCCTGGGACCGCGGCATCTCCAGCGCCGTCCACAACGCCCGCATCGTCCCCTGCACGACGAGCGGCGGCGAATCGGCGATGACCCGCGCCACCCACCCCGCGCGCTCGCGCAGTTCGCCCGGCGGCACCACTTCGGTGACGAGGCCGATCTGGAACGCGCGCTGCGCGGACATGCGCTCGTGCGCGCCCAGCAACGACAGACGCATGATCTCCGGGAAGGGCATCTTCGACAGCATCTGCATCGGCTCGAACGCCGCCGTCATCCCGTAGGTGACATGGGGATCGAAGAACACCGCGTCCTCACCGGCGATGATGAACTCGACCTCGCCGAGCATGTAGAACGCGCCGCCGCACGCCATGCCGTTCACGGCGGCCACGACCGGCTTCCAGAGGTCGCGTGACTTCGGACCGACGTCGCGACCGGGATCGTCGTACATCCACGGCGTCGGGTAGCCGGGCAGCTCACCCGCCGCCATTGCCGCGTTGTTCTCCTCCGACATCGCCTCGCTGCGGTCGATCCCCGTGCAGAACGCGTCACCCTCCCCGGTGAGCACGATGCAACGGACGCTGTCGTCGTACCGCAGCGCGGTCCACAGCGCGCCGAGCTCGTCCTGCATGCGCTGGTTGATGGCGTTGCGAACCTCGGGCCGGTTCAGCGACACCCACAGCACACCGTCGTCCTCGCGCACCAGCAGGGTCTCGTACTCGGCCATGGACCGCCGATATTACGGACGGCGACCGGCCCGGCCTAAGGTCGTCGCCGGGCGTCGAGGGGGGCGCCGTCATCCAGAGAGGACTGCACATGCCTGACGCCGTGATCGTGTCGACGGCGAGGACGCCCATCGGGCGGGCGTACAAGGGGACCCTCGTCGACGTCGACGCGTTCGAGCTCGCGGAGCACGTGGTCGTCGCCGCCCTCCAGCGATCGGGCCTCGACCCCGCCCGCGTCGACGACATCGTGCTCGCGGAGACGCTCTACGGCGGTGGTGACATCGCCCGCTACGTCGCCATCGAGGCGGGCATCGAGCACGTGCCCGGCGCCGCCGTCAACCGCCACTGCGCAGCGGGGCTCACGGCCGTCACGACCGCGGCGGCGTCGATCAAGGCCGGCATGGACGAGGTCGTCGTCGCGGGCGGTACGCACTCGATGTCGACGTCGCCGCGGTCGTTGCGCCGGCAGCCCGGCACGAGCGACTGGGTCGACTGGTTGTCGCCCAGCCACCGCGACACGCCGACGGCGCCGAACATGGACATGTCGATCACGGTCGGTTGGAACGCGGCGGTGGAAGCCGGTGTGTCGCGCGAAGAGATGGACGCGTGGGCCGTGCGCTCGCACGAGCGGGCCGTGGCCGGCATCGACAACGGCAGCTTCGAGGCGGAGATCGCGCCGATCGAGGTGAAGCGGGCCGACGGGTCGACGACGCGCTTCGCCGTCGACGAGCACCCGCGGCGGGGCTCGACGATGGCGCAGCTCGCCGCGCTGCCGCCGCTGCACCCCGAGATCGAAGGGTTCAGCATCACGGCAGGCAACGCGTCCGGCCTCAACGACGGCGCCGCGGCCATGGTCCTCGCGGAAGCGAAGGTGGCGGAGGCGCAGGGCCTGCAACCGCTCGCGTCGGTCCGTGCGTGGGCGTCGGCCGGTGTCCCCCCGGAGCGCACCGGTCTCGCGCCGACGGTCGCCATCCCGAAGGCGCTCGCCCGCGCCGGGGTGGAGATCGACGACGTCGACCTGTGGGAGCTGAACGAGGCGTTCGCGTCGATGTGCGTCGGGACGTGCAAGGTGCTCGGCATCGACGACGAGCGCGTCAACGTCCTCGGCAGCGGTTGCAGCCTCGGTCATCCGATCGCGATGACGGGGGCACGGATGGTGATCACGTTGTTGCACGAGCTGCGCCGCCGCGGTGGGGGAACCGGGGTCGCCGCGATGTGCGCGGGCGGTGGAATGTCCACCGCCGTCGTCCTGGAGGTGCCGGCATGACGGGTGAGGTTCGGATGCTCATCGACGGGAAGCTCGTCGATGCCGAAGGCGGTGCGACGTTCGACAACGTCAACCCCGCCACCGAGGAGGTGCTCGGACCGGTCGCCGACGGCACCGCCGCCGACATGGCGCGCGCCGTCGACGCCGCCCGGCGCGCCTTCGACACCACCGACTGGGCCACGAACCGCGACCTGCGGCGCACGTGCCTCGAGCAACTGCAGGCTGCCATCGAGTCCGAGCAGGAAGAGCTCCGTCACGAGCTCGTCGCCGAGGTGGGTTGCCCCATCGCCATCACGTACGGGCCGCAACTCGACGCGCCGCTGCGGGAGGCGTTGCGGTGGCCGGCGTCGATGATCGACCAGTTCCCGTGGGAACGTCAGCTCGAGGACAAGGACGCCCTCGGGCTCGGCACGATGTCCGCCCGCCAGGTGTGGAAGGAACCGATCGGCGTCGTCGGCGTGATCGTGCCGTGGAACTTCCCGATCGAGATCACGCTGAACAAGCTCGGACCGATCCTGGCGATGGGCAACACGTGCGTGCTGAAGCCGGCACCGGACACGCCGTGGAGCACGACGCGCCTCGGTCGCCTCATCGCCGAGAAGACCGACATCCCTCCCGGCGTCGTCAACATCGTCACGAGCAGCGACCACCTCACCGGTGAGGTGCTCACCACGTCGCCCGACGTCGACATGATCGCCTTCACGGGCTCGACCGTGACCGGCAGGCGGATCATGGAGAAGGCGTCGGCCACGCTCAAGCCGGTGTTCCTCGAGCTCGGCGGCAAGTCGATCAATCTGTTCCTCGACGACGCCAAGCTCGAGGCGTCGTTGCCGATGTGCGTCATGGCGTGCATGCACGGCGGTCAGGGATGCGCCATCCCGACGCGCGCGCTCGTGCCGCGGTCGCGCTACGACGAGGCCATCGAGCTGATCCGCTCGGGCTTCGAGGGTTGGGCGTACGGCGACCCGACCGACTTCGCCAACCTGCAGGGCCCGCAGGTGTCGAAGCGACAGCAGGACCGCGTGCTCGGCTACATCGAGCAGGGCAAGAAGGAAGGTGCGCGCCTGGTGTGCGGTGGTGGCGTGCCGTCACATCTCACGAAGGGGTTCTACGTCGAGCCGACGTTGTTCGCCGACGTCACGAACGACATGACGATCGCGCGCGAGGAGATCTTCGGTCCCGTGCTCGTCGTCATCCCGTTCGACGACGACGACGACGCCGTGCGCATCGCCAACGAGTCGTCGTACGGGCTCTCGGGCGCCATCAGCTCCGGCGACCTCGATCGCGCGAAGTCGGTGGCGCGCCGCATCCGCACCGGCACGCTCGGGCTCAACGGCGGTCTGTGGTACGGCGCCGACGCGCCGTTCGGCGGCTACAAGGGCTCGGGCATCGGTCGCCAGTGCGGCATCGAAGGGCTCGAGATCTTCACCGAGACGAAGACCGTCGCCTGGCCCGCGTGAGGCCCGCCGCCAGTCCGCTTCCGTAGGCTGACCGCGATGAAGCCCTCGTCCCGTTTCCTCCTGAGCGGCGTCATGGCAGCCGCCAACACCGCCAACGCCGTGCGCCCGGCGGCGTTCACCGGCCCGGCCTCGGTGCCGTCGTTCGCCTTCGGACTGGTGCCGTCCGAGCTGCCCGCGCAGGTGGCGATCTCGCAACTCGCGGGCGCCGCGCTGTTCGCCCGCAGCGGCGGCTCGCGCGGCTGGAAGGGCAAGCTCGGCATGGCCGCCTACGCGGCGTCGATCGCAGGGCTGGTCTCGATCCACCGCACCGCGAGCACGGCACGCGACGCGTTGGAGGCGGCGCTCGTCGACGAGCTCGGCGCCGACTACCGGCGTCGCATCCACGAGCACTTCGTGCCGCGCGACGAGGTGCCGCTCACCCGCCAGCAACTGCTGCGTCCGGACATGCGCGTGCGCAACCGGTACCGCGCCGTGCGCGACATCAGCTACGGCGACGCCGGCATGCGCAACCGGCTCGACGTGTGGAAGCGCGCCGACCTGCCGAACGACGCGAAGGCACCGGTGCTGTTCCAGGTGCACGGTGGCGCGTGGACGATGGGCCAGAAGGAAGGGCAGGCGGAACCGCTCATGGGTCACCTGGCCGAACGGGGCTGGGTGTGCGTCACGGCGAACTACCGCCTGTCTCCTCGCGCCACCTGGCCGGACCACATCGTCGACGTGAAGCGGGCGCTGGCGTGGGCGAAGGCGTCGATCGCCGAGCACGGCGGCGACCCCGACTTCGTCGTCATCACCGGCGGGTCCGCCGGTGGCCATCTCGCGTCGCTCGCCGCGCTCACGCCTCACGTCACGGACTTCCAACCCGGGTTCGAGGACGTCGACACGTCGGTGGCGGCGGCGGTGCCGTTCTACGGCGTGTACGACTTCGTGAACCGCCACGGCACGAGCCGCGCGGACATGGAGGGCTTCCTCGCGCAGCGCGTGTTCAAGTCGAAGCTCGAAGACGACCGCGACCGTTGGGAGCAGGCGTCGACGATCACCCACGTCGGACCACACGCGCCGCCGTTCTTCGTGCTGCACGGCACGAACGACACGCTCGTGCCCGTCGAGCAGGCGCGCACGTTCGTGGACGAGCTGCGCAAGGCGTCGACGCAACCGGTCGTCTACGCGGAGTTGGCGGGCGCGCAGCACGCGTTCGAGATGTTCCCGTCGCTGCGGGCGCATGCGAGCGCGCATGCCGTGGAACGGTTCCTCGCCGTCGTGCGCAGCGAACGGCGCACCACCGTCACGACCTGATCACCGCTTCGCCGTACTGCTCCAACGCCTCGAGGGCGTGCGCCAGCGACGTCCCGGGCACACCGACGCCCGTCCACGTCACACCGAGTGCCGCCATGTCGGCGAGGCATGCGAGGTGCGCGTCGGCGGAGAAGCCGGGCGATCCCGGTCCCGGCAGGTTCGTCCCGAAGTGGACGTCGACGGCCGAAGGATCGCGGCCCTCCTCGGTGACACGGCGGCGGAGGTCGTCGAGCAGCGGCGCGAGGTCGTCGAGCGAGTCGAGCGGGCGCGTGCGCGCCGTCTTCGCCAGCTGCGCCGACGCGTGGAACGGGCTCCACCCGTCACCGAAGCGCGCCACGCGGCGGCGAGCGAGCGCGCTGTTCCCGCCGATCCAGATGGGGACGTGGCGGGGCTTCGGGTTGGCCGTGACACCGGCGGCCACGAACGTCGCGCCCTCGTAGCTGAACTCGTCCTCGCGCCACACACCTCGCAGCACCTCGAGTGCCTGGTCGAACAGCTCGTTGCGCTGCTCGAAGTCGACGCCGAGCGCGCGGTACTCGCTGCGCAGGTAACCGGGCGCGACGGTGAGGACGAAGCGGCCGCCGCTCAACGCGTCGATCGTCGCCGCCGCCTTGGCGACGATGAACGGATTGCGGTACGGCAGCACGACCACGTGCGGGATCAGGCGCACGCGTTCGGTCACGGCGGCGACGAACGACAGCGCCGCGAACGGATCGAGCGCGTCGTGGCCGCCGGCGTGCAGCCACTTGTGCGACGGCGCAGGGTGGTCGGTGAACGAGATGCCGCTGAAGCCGGCGCGCTCGGCGGTCTGCGCGAAGCGGATCACGGCGTCCTGCGTCACCAACTCCGGGTTGAGCGGGTGCGTGACGAGCGGGAACACGACGGAGTGCTTCATCGACCGCACCCTAGGTTCGCGCCTGACGTGACGCCGGGAAGGCCGTGACCGGTTGCCGCGGCTACGGTGCTGAACGCCCGTTCATCTCACTGGAGGCCGTCTTGCAGGCTGTCGGCGACCTGTACTGGGACCCCATCGACGTGGCGCTCGACACGGCGCCGTACGAGGTGTGGCGTCGCATGCGCGACGAAGCGCCGCTGTACCGCAACGAGCGCCTCGACTTCTGGGCGCTCTCCCGCCATGCCGACGTCGAGGCCGCGCACCGCGATCCGGCGACGTTCGTCTCCAGTCACGGCACGGTGCTCGAGCTGATGACGGCCGAGCCGGTGCCGAGCGGGATGATGATCTTCCAGGACCCGCCCGAGCACACGAGGCTGCGCTCGCTCGTGTCGCGCGCGTTCACGCCCCGCCGCATCGCCGGCCTCGAGCAGCACATCCGGGAGCTGTGCGCCGCCCTCCTCGAGCCGTGGGACGACGGGGCCGAGTACGACTTCGTCGTCGACTTCGGCGCCACGTTGCCGTCGATGGTGATCTGCGAGCTCCTCGGGGTGCCTGCCAAGGACCGCGAGTGGGTGAAGGACAAGATCGACACGACCTTCCACATCGAGCCCGATGTCGGCATGGTGAACGACGTCTCGCTCACGGCGCGGATCGAGCTCGACCGCTACCTCACGGAGTTGCTCGAACGGCGGCGCGCCGATCCCGGCGACGACCTGCTGTCCGCGCTCGCGCAGACCGAGCTCACGAGCCGCGAGTGCGCGGACTTCGCCAACCTCCTCGTCGGCGCCGGCACGGAGACCGTGGCGCGGCTGCTCGGCTGGGCGGCCGTCGTGCTCGACGAGCACCCCGCGCAGCGGGCCGAGCTCGCGCACGACGCGTCGCTGCTGCCGAACGCGGTCGAGGAGCTCCTGCGCTACGAAGCGCCGTCGCCGGTGCAGGGACGGTGGACCACGCGCCCCGTCGAGCTGCACGGCACCGAGTTGCCGGCGGCGAGCAAGGTGCTCCTCCTCACCGGCTCGGCCGGTCGCGACGAGCGCAAGTACGTGGACGCCGATCGCTTCGACATCCACCGGCACTTCGACACGCACGTCTCGTTCGGGCTCGGCATCCACTTCTGCCTCGGTGCCGCGCTCGCCCGCCTCGAAGGACGCGTCGCGCTCGAAGAGGCACTGCGCCGTCACCCGAGCTGGGAGGTCGACCGCGACCGGGCCGTGCGCCTGCACACGTCGACCGTGCGAGGGTGGTCCGCGGTGCCGGTGCGATGACGGCGCAGCCTGCCAGCCGCCGTGAGGAGCGCCGCCTCCGGCAACAGGACATCGGTCGCGCGCAGTTGCTCGACGCCGCCGAGGAGGTGTTCGGGCGCAAGGGGTTCCACGAGACCACGCTGAAGGAGGTCGCGGAGCTCGCCGAGTTCGCGGTCGGCTCCGTGTACCTGTTCTTCGAGAACAAGGACGACCTGTTCCGGCAGATCTTCGTGCGGCGCGGCGAGGAGTTCATCCCCGAGTTGCACGCCATCCTCGACGACACGAGCGTGAGCCCGCTCGCGCAGCTGCACGCGCTCGTCGACTTCGAGGTCGACTTCTTCCGCTCGCATCCGCACTTCGGTCGCCTCTACCTCCGCTACTCGAGCGCGACGTCGTTGTCGAGCGACCGCGAGATCGACATCGTGATGAAGGAGCGGTACGAGGACGCCATGCGTCTCCAGGCGTCGTTGTTGCGGCGCGGCCAACGCGCGGGCGTGTTCCGCAAGGGCGATCCCGAGGTGCTGGCCCGGCTGTTCAGTGGTCTCATCGCCGCCTACCAGGCGCTCGACCCCGCGGTCGTGTCGGACGATCACAACCCCCGCGAGCGACTGCCGTTGCGTGATCTCCACGACATCGTCGAGCGGGCCTTCGCGACGTGAACGACCGCGCGTGGATCGACGGCGGCGACGAACGCACGATCGTCGATCTGTTGCGGGCGCGGTTGGACCGCGATCCCGACGGCGAGTACCTCGACGTCGCCGGCACGAAGGTCTCCGCCGCGGACGTGGCGGACACCGGTGGCCGCATCGCATCGGTGCTGCACGACCTCGAAGTGCCCGCGGGCGGGCGGGTGGCGACGCTCGTGGAGAACTCGCCCGAGGCGATGTTCGCGTGGTGGGGCACGATCCTCGCGGGCGCGGTCGCGGTGCCGATCAACACCGCGTACAAGGGCGAGTACCTCCGCCACCAACTCGCCGACTCGGCGTCGACCGTGCTGCTCGTCGAACCGTCCCTGCTGGACCGAGCCGTACGCGTCGCCGGCGACATCGCCACCTTGCAGCACGTCGTCGTGCTCGGCGACGAGGCGTGGCACGCACGTCTCGCCGCCGCCACGCCGGCGGCACCCGCGTCGGTCGAGCCGTCCGACCTCGGCACGTTCATCTACACCGGCGGTACGACGGGCCCGTCGAAGGGGTGCATGCTCAGCCACCGCTACCACGAGGTGCTGTCACGCCAGATCGGGATCTGCTGGCGGCGCACCGCGGACGACGTCGTGTGGACACCGCTGCCGATGTTCCACTTCAACGCCATCGTCACCGCGGTGCTGGGGCCGCTCGTCTACGGCGGGCGGGCCGCCATCGAGCGGCGGTTCTCGGTGTCGCGGTTCTGGTCCGAGATGAACCGGACCGGCGCGACGGTCACGTCGACCCTCGGCACGATGGCGTACCTCCTCGCGCACGACGTGGATCGTCCGGAGATGCCGCGCTCGGGCGCGCCCGAGGCGAACACGTCGTTGCGCCTCATCGGGGCGGCACCGTTGCCGGTGGAGGTCGACGGCGTCCTGCGCGAGCGGTTCGGCGTCGACACGTTCAGCGGCGCGTACGGCACGACCGAGGCGTCGCTCGTGTCGTGGCAGCCGCCCGGTGTGGAGAACAAGCCGAACGCGGCGGGCGTGATCAACGACGAGCACTTCGACGTGCGGATCTTCGACGACCGCGACCACGAGCTACCGCCCGGCACCGACGGCGAGATCGTGTTGCGACCCAAGCGCGCGCACACGATGTTCGAGGGCTACTGGGGCCGCCCCGAGGCGACCGTCGACGCGAGCCGCAACTGGTGGTACCACACGGGTGACATCGGCCGGATCGACGAGGACGGCTACCTGTTCTTCGTCGATCGCAAGGCGGACTACCTCCGCCGTCGTGGCGAGAACATCTCGAGCTTCGAGGTCGAGCGCATCCTGATGTCGCACGGGTCGCTCGCCGACGTCGCCGTCCACGCCGTGCCGAGCGCGATCACCGAGGACGATCTGAAGGTCACGGCGACCGTGAAGGAGGGCGCGACGCTCACGGAGGACGACCTGTTCCGTTGGTGCATCGACCAGCTCCCCTACTTCGCGCTCCCCCGCTACATCGAGTTCCGCGCCGAGCTGCCCCGCTCCCCGGTCGGGCGCGTCCTGAAGCGGGAGCTGCGCGAGGAGGGCGTCACGCCTTCGACGTGGGACGTCGAGACGTCCGGCATCACCTACGAACGGCGGTGACGTGAACCTCCAGCGCACCGTGTTCGCGCGGCTCTACCGGCGTGCACCCAGCGTCGAGTCGTTGCCCTGGCACCGCGAGCAACCACCGGCGCTCCTCGAGGCCGCGATCGCGGCGCGCACCGGAGGCGGCGGCGCGCTCGACGTCGGGTGCGGCGAAGGCGTGTACGCCGTCCACCTCGCGCAGCAGGGATTCTCGGTCGTCGGGCTCGACTTCGTCCCCGCCGCGCTCGCCGCCGCGGCGCAGCGCGCCGAGCAGGCGGGCGTGGAGGTCGAGTTCCACGAGTGCGACGTCGTCGAGTACGAGCCACCGTCGCCCTTCGACGTCGTGCTCGACTCCGGTTGCCTGCACCACCTGCCACGAGCGAAGCGGGACGCGTACCGAGCGCGGCTCGACGAGTGGCTCGCGCCGGGAGGCGACTACGTCCTGGTGCACTTCGCGCACCGGCCACGTGTCTGGTTGCCCAAGGGCCCACGACACATGACGCGTGAAGACGCGGTCGAGTTCTTCGCGCCGTGGGAGTTGCGGGCGTACGACGAGACCCACTTCGACGTGCCGTTCCCGATGGGCCGGATGCGCGCCGGCGTGTACTGGTTCTCCCGCCCGCACCACTGACGCGCGCCGTCGCCGTGCTCACTCGTTGGCGCTGCTGCGTGCGACCGGGAAGTCGCTGACCGGCACGCCCACGAACAGCACCTCCGCGTCCACGAGCCAAGCGTTGCAGACGGGCCCCGGAAGGATCGACCGACGCGACGACGTCGCGACAGGGCAGTATGCGCTTCGACATCCGGGGCGACGAGGGGCGATGCCATGGGCGCTGTGCAGGAAGCAGTCGTGTTGGAGTTCCTCGGTCACAGTCACGGCCGGGAGCAGGATGTCGATGCGATGACGGCGCTCATGACCGACGACATCGTCTGGCAGATCAACGTGCCGTCGTGGAAGCCGCGCGTCGGCCGCGCGGCGGCTCGAGCGGAGCTGCTCCGCCAGAACACCATCGCGACCGGTGCATTGCCGGGCAGTGAGGTGCGGAACCTCGCGTCGAACGACGGCGTCGTGTTCACCGAGCGAACGGACACGTTCGAGATGGGGGACCAACGGGTTGCGCTCCACATCAACGCCGTCTTCGAGGTGGTGAACGGCCGGATCGCGGCGTGGCGCGAGTACTACGACAGCGTCGATCTGGCGCGGCAGCTCGGCGTCGAGCCGCGCTTCGTCGTCGAGGGGTAGACGCCGAGAAATCTCTGCGGATGTCTTCTCACTGTCACACCCCCTTGGTAGCATCGAACACATGTTCGGAGCCGAGGTGGAGGTGCGGGAGGCGCTGGCCGCCATGGTGGCCGTGCTCGACCCTGACGCCATCGCGCTCCACGACGTGACCGGGGTGTGGGAGACCTACGACGCCATCGAGAAACTGGCGGCCGCCGCCAAAGTGCTCCTCGCGGCGCGGGTCGAAGCGTCGGCGAGCTGGAAACGGTCGGGGCATCGTTGCGCGGCGGAGGCGTTGGCCGCCAAGGCGGGCACGTCGGTGAGCGCAGCTCGTGACGCGCTCGCCGTGTCCAAGCAGGTCGCCCATCTCCCCCGCACACGAGCCGCCATCCGGGGCGGTGCCATCTCGGTGCACCAAGCAACGTGCGTGGCCGACGCCGCCACCCTGGACCCCACCGCGGAACAACGGCTCCTCGATGCCACGATGACCGCCAGCCTCACCGAGTTGCGCGCCCAGTGCCTGCGCACCAAAGCGGCGGCTGACCCCCACCGGGAAGCGACGCACCGGCGCATCCACGAGGCGCGTCACGTGCGCACCTTCACCGACGCCGAAGGGGCATGGAACCTCCACGCCCGCGGCACACCCGAAGCCGGCGCCCGC